>Ga0316204_10003017_pt1 | contig 35465 bp, 29 predicted proteins | sample 6monrhotite_MG_2_FD_205661 | JGI IMG/M metagenome (GOLD analysis project Ga0316204, IMG submission 205661) | Microbial mat bacterial communities from mineral coupon in-situ incubated in ocean water Damariscotta River, Maine, United States -... | ecosystem: Environmental > Aquatic > Marine >... | reverse complement strand
TCGGGGCCAGCGGCAGGCCGCTTTCACCCATTGTCGGGGCCGAGCGGAAATGCGGCAGATCCACCCGGACCATATCGCCGATATGCTGCACGGTGGGCCGCATCCGGTAAAGCCAGGTGCGTTCATTGGTGGCTCGCGGCGCGGTGAAAGGCGTGCCCGATAGCTGTTCGGCATATAGCCCGTAGGGGCAGCGTTGCGGGCTGTTCTGTCCGATGGGCAGCGCGCCTTCCTCGGCCTCGGTCTCGAAATCATTGCCGAAACCGGGCATGTAGCCTTCGTTGTATTTCGCCCGGGATGTCGCCCGGACGAAGCCGTCTGATTGCTTGGTCATGTTCCGTTTCCCATTCGTCCCTGGCCCCGCAAATGCGGGTCGCGCGCCTCAGACCTTTCCCAGTTCTTTCTTGTGTAGCCAATCGGCGTGTTTCGGGGCCTTCTTGGTCTGGCTCCATTCCTCCAGCATATCCCATTTCACCGCATCCATGCGTTTCAGCATTTCCTCTTCTTCCGGGTCCGGGCAGGCCAGTTCGACCCGGTGGCCGTTGGGATCGAAGAAATAGATCGAATGAAAGATGGAATGGTCGGTGACGCCCAACACCTCGACGCCATTGGCCTCCAGATGCTCCTTGTATTCCATCAGCGTGTCGCGGTCCTTGACCTTGAAGGCGATATGCTGAACCCAGATCGGCGTGTTGGGGTCGCGGCTCATCTCTGGCTTGGTCGGCAGCTCGAAAAACGCCAGCACGTTGCCATTCCCCGCATCCATGAAGATATGCATGTAGGGATCGGGTTCATGGGTCGAGGGCACGTGATCCTCGGCAATCGCCAACACGAAATCCATGTTCAGCATCTTGTTATACCAGGTGACTGTTTGCTTGGCGTCCTTGCAGCGATAGGCAACGTGGTGGATCTGTTCGATTTTCATGGGATCACTCCTTTCCCGTGGCAACAGCCAGCGCTTCGCTCAGCACCGCGCGGTCGCCGATATGATTGGCCAGTGTCAGGATCAGCCGGGCGTTCAACGCCGCGCTGGCACCGTCGTCAAGGCCCTCGTGAACGGCGAGAAGTTCGGCAAAGAATCCGTCGGGATCGGGGATATTCGCCTTGGTGTTGAGATGCGTCATGGCTCAATCCTTTCCGCAGGCCTTGCGCAGCGCGGCGCAGAGGGCGGTTTCGTCATAGCTGTCCCACCGGGCGGCGACATGCTGATCGGGGCGGATCAGGTACACCGCCGACGTCGCGCCCCCCAGATAGCGCGCCGCCAGCGCCCCGGTGGGGTCATCGGTGGCCGACAGGGCCAGCCGCCGCGCGGTGATGCCATCCGCCTCGACCCCTTCGGGCGCTTCGGCGTCGATGGTCAGGACAATGAAATCGCGGCCAAGTGCGGGCAGCAGAAAACTATCGCCCAAAGGCGCATCGGGGCAGGTGCTGCCGACGCGGGTGCGCGCGGGCCCGCCCGGCAACGCGTCGGGGCCATTGAGCGACAGCCCGTCATAGGTGCAGGGCACCGACAGGCGGCCCGAATTGACCAGCGGGCGGGCGAATTCGTGATGTTCGGACAGGTCCAGAACCGCATCGCGGAAAAACCGCGAAAGCTTTGATTTCGGGGTGATGAAATCGGTCGCGCGGGTCGAGTTGAGGATATTTTCCTCGGCCCCGTAAACGCGCTCCTCGGAATAGCTGTCCAGCAACCGGTCGGGGGCCTTGCCCGCGATGACCAGCGCCAGTTTCCAGCCCAGATTGTCGACATCCTGCAAGCCCGAATTGGCACCGCGCGCGCCAAAGGGCGACACCTGATGCGCCGCGTCCCCGGCAAAGATCACGCGCCCGTGGCGGAACTCCTCCATGCGGCGGCACTGGAACGTGTAGATCGAGCTCCATTCAAGCTCATATACCAGATCCTCGCCCAACATGGCGCGCAGCCGCCGGTCGATGTTTTCGGGCTTCAGCTCCACGTCCTTGTCGATGTCCCAGCCAAGCTGAAAATCGATGCGCCAGACATTGTCGGGCTGCTTGTGCAACAGCGCCGACTGGCCCCGGTTAAAGGGCGGATCGAACCAGAACCAGCGTTCGGTCGGAAATTCGGCATTCATGATCACATCGGCAATCAGGAAGTTATCCTCGAACACGCGCCCGACGAAATCGAGCCCCAGCATCCGCCGCGTCGGCGACCCGGCCCCGTCGCAGGCGATCAGCCAGCTGGCCTCCACCACGTAGGGGCCTTCGGGTGTGTCAACCTCGATGCGGGCGAAATCGGGGTGGCTGCCAATGGCGCTGACCTTGTTTTTGCCGCGGATCTCGATTGGCGCGCCCGCCGCCTGCATCGCCAGCACCCGGCGCACCAGATGTTCCTCGAAATAATATTGTTGCAGGTTAATAAAGGCGGGGAACTGGTGGCCCGCCTCGGGCAGCAGATCGAATTCGTAGACCTGCCGCTGGTCAAAGAACACCTTGCCGATGTTCCATTTCACGCCCTGTTCGGCCATCTCGACGCCACAGCCATACCGGTCGAGGATCTCCAGCGGGCGCTTGGCATAACATACCGCGCGCGACCCGAATGAAACCTTGTCATTATCGTCCAGCACCACCACAGGCACGCCGTTCTGCGCCAGGTCGATGGCGGCTGCCAGACCGACGGGACCGGCACCGATCACGACAACCGGGTGGCGCACCGGGTCAAGCGCATCCTGATCGTCAGAGCGCGCATAGGGATAGAGCGGGGTTTCAAATATCTTGTTCATGGCGGGTTCCCCCAGAATGTTGAAACGGGTCGGTCGAGATCAGCCCTGCAGCGCGGCCCACATTTCCTTGTCACGTTCTGCCGTCCAGATACGCGGCGTTTCGATGCCCAGCGCCTCGTCATAGGCGCGTGCCACATTGAAGGGCAGGCAATGCTCGTAGATCGCGTAATCGGCGAATTTCGGGTCGCATTCGGCGCGCACCGCGTCCCACGCTTCTTTCAAGGTGCCGCCGCCTTGGGCCACACGCGCTGCGGGGCGGTAGGTTGAGGCCACGAAATCGCCGGTCGCATCCAGCGCCGCGTTCACCATGTCGCGGCCAACCAGCGCATCGCCGCGCCCCGGCGCAATGGCATCCAGATCAAAGCCGCGAATGTTGTCGAGCGTCTGGTGCCAGTCGCCGAAATGGCCGTCGCCGCAATAGCAGGCCGAGTGATATTCGACGATATCGCCGGTGAACATCACGTTCTGGTCGGGCACATGGATCACGGCATCGCCCGCCGTATGGGCGCGGCCGACTTGCATGATATCGACCCGGCGCTTGCCCAGATAGACCGACATCCGGCCGGTGAATGTGGTGGTGGGCCAGGTTAGGCCGGGAATTTCCTCATACCCTTCAAAAAGGCGCGGGAAGCGGTCAAACTCGCTGTCCCAATCCTCCTGGCCGCGTTCGACCACCATCGACCGGGCCTTGTCGGACATGATCACCGTATCGGCCCCGAAGGCCGAGGCCCCCAGAACCCGGACCGCGTGGTAATGCGTCAGCACGACATGGCTGATCGGTTTGTCGGTCACTTCGCGCACCTTCTCGATCACCATCCGGGCCAGACGCGGCGTGGCCTGCGCCTCGACGATCATCACGCTGTCATCGCCGATGATCACGCCCGAATTGGGATCGCCCTCGGCGGTGAAGGCATAAAGCCCCTCGCCCACTTGCGTGAAGCTGATGGTTTTTTCCGCCATGTCGCCCTGCGATGCGAAGCCTTTAGCCATGTGTCTCATTTCCCTTTTTTGTGCGTATGCAAGCCGAATCCACTTGCGATGTTACACGATTTGGTTGCATATGTGACTATTGATTTTGTAACTAACAAGGGTGCGATGGGACTTACACTCGAAAATTTCCTGCCCTACAGAATGTCGCGCCTGTCCGAGGCGCTGAGCGCCGAGATCCGGCCCGTTTACAAGGACGCCTTTGGCCTCAACCGGCCGGAATGGCGGGTTCTGGCGGCGCTGGCAGATCTGGGTCCGTCGACGGCGACGGCCCTGGGCAACCATTCGGCGCAGCACAAGACCAAGGTCAGCCGCGCGGTGCGGGCGCTGGAATTGCGGCGCTGGATCCGGCGTGAGGCGGTGGTTGCGGATCGACGCTCCGAGATCATCAGCATGACCGACACCGGGCAGCGCGCCTATTGCGACCTGGTGGCCCCGATGCGTGAACGTGAGGCGCGCATCCTCGACCGCATCGCGCCAGAAGATCGCGCGGCGCTGGAACGCGCGCTGCTTGCGCTGGAGGCGGCCACCGGCGTTGCCGCCGGGTAGGGCCTTGCCTGACGGCCCGGCACGCGCCACCATCGCGTGAAACAACCGGGGAGCCTGTCATGGCCAAGCAACCATGGATGAACGCGGAGCATCGCGCCTTTGCCGATACCGTGCGCCGATTTCTGGAGGAGGAGTTTCAGCCCAATCGCGGCATATGGACGGCTGAGGGCCGCGTTCCGAAAGCCTTTTGGCGGAAGGCGGGCGACCTGGGCATTCTGGGGGCGAGCATCCCCGAGGCGCATGGCGGGCTGGGGCTGGGATATGCCTTCGATGTCGTCACCTTCCTGGAACAGGGGCGGATCGGCGATAGCGGTTGGGGCTTTTCGGTCCATAACATCGCGACGCATTACATCGCCGCCTATGGCACCGAGGAACAGCGCGCCCGCTGGCTGCCGCAACTGGCCTCGGGCGACATGGTGGCGGCCATCGCGATGACGGAACCGGGCACCGGGTCGGATTTGCAGGCTGTGAAAACCACCGCCATCGCGGATGGCAACGAATATCGCATCAACGGCTCCAAGACCTTCATCACCAATGGCGGCAGCGCCGATCTGATCGTTCTGGTGGCCAAGACCGACCCGGAATCGCGCTCGAAAGGCGTGTCGCTGATGGTGGTGGAAACCGAAGGGCTGGAAGGCTTCAGCGTCGGGCGCAAGCTCGACAAGATGGGGATGCGCCGCAATGATACTGCCGAGCTTTTCTTTGAGGATGCCCGCATCCCGCGCACGCATCTGTTGGGCGACGCCGAGGGGCAGGGCTTCTATCAGCTGATGAAACAACTGCCGTGGGAACGGCTGATGCTGGGCTATGGCGCGCTTGGGGCCTCGGAATGTGCGTTGCGGGTCACGCTGGATTATGTGCGCGATCGCAAGGCCTTTGGCAAACGTATCATGGATTTCCAGAACACCCGGTTCAAGCTGGCCGAATGCACCACCAAGATCGAGATCCTGGCGGCGTTTCTGGATCAATGTCTGGTCGAACTGGAGGACGGCACCCTGACCGCCGAAAGGGCCGCCATGGCGAAATGGTGGGGCAGTCAGGCGCAGTGCGAGATCGTCGATGAATGCCTGCAACTGCATGGCGGCTACGGCTATATGAACGAATATCTCATATCGGAATTATATACCGATGCGCGGGTGCAAAAGATCTATGGCGGCACCAACGAGATCATGAAGGAACTGATCGCGCGCGATTTGGATCGGGACTGAAGAGGGGGGAAGGGATTGGGCGTTGTCCGTGTTGGGTGCGATGCCTCGACGATGCGTGAAATCTGCAAGGCGCATGGGTTGATCCCGCACCACCTGCGTCAGTTCAAGCAATCGAACGACCGGGCCTTTGAGGGAAAAACGGCGCGATGTGGTCGGGCTGACTGCGGCAACGTCGGGCGGCAGGTAATCCAGGGTGTGGCGCACCTCGGCCATGCAAAGGGAGCGGCGTAAGGAGTCCCCGCTGCGATCGCATATTCTCGGCGTCAAACTGAATGCCGGTCCAAGCTTGAAACAAGACCGCTCGTCGCCGCGCGGCAAGTGGCACCGAAAATGGGCCTCACCGCCGATTTCGCGGCCCCTGTCACCGGGTTCACGCGCTGATCCGGCACCACCAAGGCCAAAGCCCCCCATACCCCCGGGAAAACTCAGCCCGTTGGACGCACGCCCGACCATCAAGACCGGTTGCCTGGCACGGGTGATCGGAACAGCGAAAGCATTCGCGGAATTGGGATCCGGCCCGGCGGTCGGTCAGTGTCTCGTTTTATGGAAGTCTATGGCTGGGGTGGTAGGATTCGAACCTACGATACACGGTACCAAAAACCGATGCCTTACCGCTTGGCTACACCCCAACTGTGTCGCGCTAGTTACGCAAGGTATGGCGCGGGATCAAGACCCTTCCGGCAAAAAAACCGGGCCCTTGCGCCTATTCCTGCGGGGCCTCGCGCGCCAGAAGATCATCATCCGCTGTTGCGGCCCGTTCGGCGTCGACGATGCGCTCAAGCTCTTGCGCCTCTTCGGCATGAACCGGACGCGCCAGCGCAGGCGCGGCAGCGGGACCCGATGGCGGAGATCCCAGCTCAGCGGGCTGCGTAATCAGCCGGTAGGTGGGTTCGGGCAGGACGATCCCGGCCTCCTCCAGCCGCGCCTTGGCCAGCCGGATCGCCTCGCCGCGCGCCATGAAAAGACCCGTCTGATGCTGTTTGACCCACCCGGCGGCCGTGATCGTGATCGAGCTGTCGCCGACATCGCCGACCCAGGTCGATGGCCCGGGGCTGTCCAACACATAAGGAAGCTCGGCCAGCGCGGACAGGATAATGCGCTGTGCCTCGGCGATATCGGCGTTGGGATCAACGCCGAGGGTAAAGGTGAACCGGCGCTCGTCGTTGCGGGTGAAATTCACGATCCGCGCCTTGAAGACGGTGGCGTTCGGAATGCGGATATGGTTGCCATCGGGGGACAGCAGGATGGTGGCGCGGCTGGTCAGGCGGATGACATGGCCGGTATCGCCCTCGATCTCGACCAGATCCTTGGGGCGGAAGGGCTGTCGCATCGACAGCATGATCGAAGCGATGAAATTTTCCACCGTGTCGCGGACGGCAAAGCCGATCGCCAGACCCACAATGCCCGCGGCACCCAGAATGGTGGACAAAAGCGCCGTGAGGTTCAGCAGATCAAGCGCCAGAACAATGCCCAGAACCACAAAGAAAAGCCGCGTGATCTGACGGTAGATATCGGCGATGAAGGCATTCGGGGCCAACCTGTCCCACGGGGTTTTGCGCCGCGCGATGAAAAAACCGATCCAGATCACGACAAGCCCGGCCAGGATGGCAATCAGCAAGAGCGGCAGGAAGGCCACGAATTGTTCGACCCTGACCCACAAACGTTCCAGCGCGGGGGTCAGGCGTTCCACGACATCCGTGGTCTCGATCACCTCGTTTTCAATCGCCACCACGCCCTCGACCCGGGCGACCAGCCCATTCAGCGCCTCGGCGGTCGCTGCATCCAGCGTGGTGCCGCGCAAGGTGACGATCCCGTCACTGACATAAACGGCGACGGCGTCATAACCGTCCAACTGCTGGATGATCTCACGGATGCGCACCGCGATCGCGGCATCCTGCTGCGCCGAGTTTTCCACGGAAATGGTGCTGTCGGGTTGGGTCGTGTCCTGCGCGAATGCGGGCAGGGGCAGGATCAGAATTATCAAAAGCAGAAGAATACGCATGGCAGTCACCGGCGAGAAAGGATTTGCCTTTGAGCCTAGGGGCAAGGCCTGCCGGGGGAAAGTCAGATTGTCTGATCGTAACTGCCGACTGACGGCTCGGTGCGGATTATGGCATCGAGATCGGCAAAGATCGCCCGCATCTCATCCTCGCTTGCGGGGCTTTCGCAGACGATCACCAGATTGGGCGTATTGGACGAAGCGCGCACCAGCCCCCAGCCGCCATTGTCCAGCATCACACGCGCGCCGTTGACCGTGACGATTTCGGCAATGTTCCGGCCGCCCAACTTGCCGCCGGCGGCCTGCAGTGCCAGCAGTTTTTCGACTAGCCGCGCCAGCACATCGTATTTCTCGGTATCGGGGCAATGGGGCGACATCGTGGGCGTGGCATAGGTCACCGGCAGGGCGCGGCGCAAATCGGCCATCGACATCTCGGGGTTGCGGTCGAGCAATTTGCAGATCTCGACCGCGACGCGCAGGCCGCAATCGTAGCCACGCCCGATGGGCTCGGCGAAAAAATAATGCCCGGATTTCTCGAACCCGGCCAAAGCGCCAAGCGCATGGACCCGGCGTTTCATGTGGCTATGGCCGGTTTTCCAGTAATCGGCCTTGGCCCCGTATTTCTGCAACTCAGGATCCGAGGCAAAAAGACCGGTGGATTTCACATCGGCCACAAAGGTCGCGCCGGGATAAAGCCGTGCCAGATCACGCGCCAGGATAACGCCGACCTTATCGGCAAAGATTTCCTGCCCTTCATTATCGACCACGCCACAACGATCGCCGTCACCGTCAAATCCAAGCGCCAGATCGGCCCCCGACGCGGAAACGCTGGCTGACATGTCATGCAGCATCTCCATGGCTTCGGGATTGGGGTTGTAATGCGGAAACCTGTAGTCGAGCCGGTTATGCGAGGCGACAACCTCGACCCCGATCCGGCGAAGCAGCTCGGGTGCAAAAGCCGAAGCGGTGCCATTGCCGGTGGCGCAGACAATCTTGAGCTTGCGGGTCATCCTGAAATCACCGGCCAGGTCATCCAGATAGGCCTGGCGCACGCCGTCAACAAACTCATACCCGCCGCCGGAGCGAATGATGCCCTCTCCGTTCAGAACAATGTCGCGCAACTCGGCCATTTCATCTGGGCCATGGGTCAACGGGCGCTGAAACCCCATCTTGACGCCGGTCCACCCGTTCGGATTGTGGCTGGCCGTGACCATGGCCACGGCGGGGGCGTCCAGATGGAACTGGCTGAAATATGCCATCGGGCTGAGGGCCGGGCCGATATCCCTGACGTGTATTCCGGCCTGGATCAGCCCCAGGATCAACGCGTTTTTGACCGACAGCGAATAGTCACGGTAATCATTGGCAACGGCGATGATGGGTTCGATGCCATTGGCGTGCATCTGAGTGCCAAGCCCCAGGCCAAGCGCCGTGAGCCCCGGCAGATTAATCTCGCCCGGGAATTTCCAGCGCGCATCGTATTCGCGGAATCCGGTGGCGGCGATCATCGGGTCACGAAGAAATTCCCAGGTGTTTTCGGTAACCTCGGGCAATGGCTTGATCATGGGTCGGCTCCGTCTACTCAGATGCGGATCGGGTCCGCTTTGGCCAATTGATCGAATTGCATCAAACTGGAAATCAACCCGTCCATCTGATCCAGCGGGATCATGTTTGGCCCGTCCGACGGGGCCGTATCCGGGGCCTCGTGGGTTTCGATAAAGACCGCCGCAACACCAAGTGCCACGGCACAACGCGCCATCACAGGCGCAAATTCACGCTGCCCTCCGGACGATCCGCCTTGCCCGCCCGGCTGTTGCACCGAATGGGTGGCATCCATCACGACCGGGTAGCCCGATTGCATCATCTGTGGCAGGGCACGCATGTCGGCGACCAGCGTGTTATAGCCGAAACTGGTGCCGCGTTCGGTTAGCACGATGCGGGTATTGCCGGTGCTTTCCAGCTTGGACACCACATTGGCCATATCCCAGGGGGCCAGAAACTGCCCCTTTTTCACGTTGATCGCCGCCCCGGTTTCGCCTGCCGCAATCAACAGATCTGTCTGGCGGCACAAAAAGGCGGGGATTTGCAGGATATCGACCGCCTCGGCCACGGGGGCGCATTGCGCCTCGGTGTGGATGTCGGTCAGGACGGGGCAGCCAAACGCCTCACGGACGCCTTGCAGGATCGACAACCCCTCCTCCATGCCCAGGCCCCGCTTGCCCGACAGGCTGGTGCGGTTGGCCTTGTCAAAGCTGGCCTTGAACACGTATTGCGCGCCCGCCCTTTCGCAGATCTCGGCCATCCGGCCTGCAATCATATGCGCATGGTCGCGGCTTTCCAGCTGGCAGGGGCCCGCAATGACCGTCAGGGGGCGGTCATTGCCAAGAGTGATCTTGCCGATCTCGATGGTTTTCATGGTTTATGCAGATACCTGTTCACGAAGGATGGAGGTTGTCATCGACACCATCAGGTAAAGCCCCGAAAAGACCAGGAACGCAAGCATCGTGTTCTCCAGCTTGCGCGGATAGGCGGCCTCATCCGTGGCCACCGGGTTCACGCTGACCGTCAGGTAAAGCGACTGCCGCCCGGCTTCGATCCGCGCGGTTTCCAGCTGTTGCAGGGCCTGCGCCAGCATCAATTGCCGGGTTTGCAGATCGGCCTGCGCCACGATCATTTCCGACGACACCTGCGCCAGCGAGGCTTGGCTCGTCCCCCCTTGCGTCATTGATCGGCGCAAATCGGCGATCAGGGTCTCCAGATGTTGAATATTGCGTTCCGCGACATTTACACGGGTCTGGTTGGGGCGGGAAACGGATTGAAGCTCGGCCAGGCGCAGACCCTCTTGCTGCAACTGCATCTCCAAATTGGAGATTTGGGTGAAGAGCGCGCCAACCTCGGCCTCGGAGCTCAGGACACCGGATTGTTCCTGCAGGGTGACAACGCGTCTTTGGGCCGCCACCATATTGGCCTCGGCATCCTCGTAGCTGTCGGTCGCGCCGGACATCTGGTCGCCGCGCAGGCGCTGCGCCATCTGATCGACGCGTTGCTCGGCATAGCGAATGAGCGCGCTGGAGAATGCCTCCGACAGCGCGGGGTCGGCCGAGACCACTTCCATGCGGATCAGGCCTTCGGTCGGGTCATACCCGATGGTCAGGTTGCGGGAATAAAGATCATAGAGGTCTTCTTCGGTCGCGTCCGGAGCCAGCCGATTCAGCGGATCGATTTCGGGGGCGGAGAAATGTTCGCGCAGGCCCAGTTCGGCATCGACCAACTGCATCGCCTCGCGGCTTTCGAGAAAGCTCTGCACCGCAATCGAATCCTGAACTGTGGCAAAGGTCGTGCCGCCAAAGATCGCGCCGAGGCCGCCCGCGGGGCTGGATGCCTCCGCCTTCTGGATCTGAAATTCGGAATTTGCGGCGAAAAAAGGGGTCGCGACACTGTAGAAATAATAGCCCACGAACATGGTCGGCAGCAGCACAAACACAAGCAATCGCGCGCCAAGAAGGATCAACCGCTTGCGGCGGCGGGCGGCAATATCGCGCTGCATGCGCAGAATTTCCTGCGCCCGGGTGGCTTCATCAATCGTGGGCGGAGCAGCAGGGGCCGCCAGTGCCGGGACCGAAGGCTGGCGCACCGTTGCCGGCAGGCGGGGGGCGTCGGACCTTTGCTGGCCTTCATTGACCACAAGCTCCAGCATGTTGGAGCGCTCGAACGGGTCGATGCCCTGGCGGCGCAGCAGGCGCACGGCATCGAAATCGGAGGCCGGTTGCAGCCCATGTTTTTGCGCGGTCCGGCGCGCCATGCGCAATTGCCGACCCGTCAGGCCCTCTTGGCGGATGGCGGCAAGCTCCTGCTCAATCGACAGGCCCTGCGGCGGCGGACCGGCACCTTCTGCCGCTGCCGAACCGGGGAACGCATCGGGGCCGAACCCGTCCTCGCTTTCGGATCCAGCCGTGTCGCGCTGTTGGCCCGCACCCGTATTGGGGGAGGTGCCGGTGCGTCTGATGCGGAACTTCTTACCCTTGGGTTTCATAGTCATAGAGTCTCTTTGCCTCTTCGAGCGTGTCGAACTGGTAGAATTGACCATCTTTCAGAACCGCAGCCTTATGCGCGAATTTTTCCAACGTCTTGGCCTGATGCGACACGATGATAACGGTCGAGGTGGACAGCCGCTCGGCCAGAATGCTGCCCGCCTTGCGGTTAAACTCGGCGTCCGTGGTGCGCGGCATGCCCTCGTCGATCAGGTAGATATCGAACTCCAGCGCCAGCATCAGCGCGAACTGGAACCGGGCTTTCATACCCTGGCTATAGGTGCCAAACGGGCGGTCGAAATATTCCTCAAGGTCGCACAGCCAACGGCAGAACGCCTCGATATAGTCGGGGTCCAACCCGTAAAGCTGCGCGATGTAGCGCGAGTTCTCGGTGGCCGACAGCTTGCCGATGACACCGCCCATGAAGCCAAGCGGGAACGAGATCCGGCAGGTGCGCACAATTTCCCCCTCGTCGGGCTTTTCCAAACCCGCCATCATGTTGATGACAGTGGTCTTGCCGGTACCATTGGGGGCAAGAATGCCAAGCGATTGGCCAATCTCGACGCGAAACGACGCACGGTCAAGGATCACCTTGCGCTGGATACCAGTCCAGAAGGACTTGGAGACGTTCCGAAATTCGAGCATCGTTGCCCTATACTGCTGCCATATCCATGCCCCTTATTTTTTTATCATGGGGCCTATGAACAGGAGATGTAAGCGATCAATTGGGCACCATTATGTCCAACACCGGCGCGATTTCATAGCGCCAACCCGCATTTCGGGCCACTTTAGGCAAGTTGCCCGCCAAAGCCCCCCGGTGGCTGTAACCGCCGGAGGGCCGCACGCGCGCGCGGTGGCTCAGACATCCTTTTTTTCAACTTTGAGCAACTTGCCAACGATGAACGCAACAACAGCGGCAAAGAAGCTCAGGACAGCCCCCATTTTCGCGGCGTCCTGCACCGGGCCCGACTCGAATGCGACCGAGGCCACAAACAGCGAGACCGTAAAGCCGATCGCGGCGACAAAGCCGATGACCACAAGGTCGATGATGCGCATGCCCTCGGGAATGCCCAGGCCAAGCGGGCGCGCGGCAAACCAGCCAAAGAGCAGGATTCCCACCGGCTTGCCGATCAAAAGCCCGGCCAGCACCAGCCATGTCGCGGGCCCCATCGAGGAAAACTGGACACCGGCATTCATCAGCCCAAAGAGGCCCAGTATGATCTCGACCGGGTATTTCAGCGCGTGCTCCATCTCGTTCAACAGGTCATGCAGGTACCGTTCGGCATCGGCAAAAAAGCCAAAGGCCCGGTCGGCATGCGGGATGGCGACCACGACAGGCAAAAGGCCAAGCGCCGGGGCTACGCCGCTTTCCTGAAAACCATACCAGCTGAGGCCGCCTGCGATGGCATAGGGCCAGAAGCTGAAAACCCTGCGCACGAAGGTGGACCTGGTGCGCAGCTGATCGCCCCTGTCCATCCGGCGCGGCAGCCAATTGAACAGGATATAAACAGCGACAACCGAGCCGAGGCTCAGCAACAGCCATTCCGGTGCAAGTTCTGCGGACGGGTAGAAGACCGCCAGAATCAACAGCCCCACCGCGTCATCGGCAATGGCCAGCAGCAGCAAGAACCGCACCGCCGGGTGTCCGGCCCCGAAAACCATGCGGCCCACAAGATAGGAAAAGGCGATATCGGTCGCGGTGGGGATGGCCCAGCCATTGGCGACGGCATCATAGGTCTCGGACCCCAGGACGGCCGCAATGCCCAGATACACCGCAATGGGGCCAAACATGCCCCCCGCCGTGGCAAAGAGCGGCGTTGCCGCCTTTTTGCCGCGCAGGCTGCCGTTCTTCAGGATCACGGCCTCCCACACCTCTTTGGCGGCAATGGCGAAAAACAGCGCCATCAGGACATCATTGACAAAATAATGCAGCGTCAGCACGCGCACCATTTCGCCAGCCTCGTTCTCTTCGAGAACGCCGATGAAGAAGTCTTCGATCAGAACGATCTCCAGGAAGTCGTGATAGCCTTCCGGGTTCGTATTTGCCCAAAACAGGGCAATGATTGCTCCGCCGATCAGAAACAGAGAATAGTTGGTGACAAAATTCCAGACGCGATACATCAGGCCCCTCCGCTTGTCCTTTCGCGGTCAGATACCGGATGGGGCCCGGCTGGACAATGAAACTTTTTAAACGGGGCGTGGATTGCGTGCAGCGGCGCTGCGGCGAAACCTGAAAACCCTAAAAAAATATGGGCCTTGTTCGTCGGCGTTATCGCAAGGCCGCTCTGACCGGCTCAGGCAATGGTCCCCCAGATGATGCCAGCCAGAACGGCCCCGGTAATGGCAAACCCGAGATAGGCCGCGAAAATCCGCGGTTTCACCAGGGCCCAGACCGCAACGGCGGCGGGGATCGAACTGACGCCACCGGCGATCACAAAGGACATCGCGGCCCCGTCACTCATGCCTTGTTCCAGCAGACCGGCGATCAGCGGCACGGCGGCATAGCCGTTAAGATAGGCCGGCGCGCCCAGGGCCGCGCCCAGAAAGATCGGGCCCAGACCGTCACCGCCCAGGGTGGTTCCGATCCACGCCGCGGGCACGTAGCGGATCAGCAGCGCCTGTAGCAGATAGGCCAGCAGCAGCCATTTGCCGAGAAACAGAAGGTTGTTCCAGGCAGCCTCGGCAAAGACGCGCCGCCGCGGGGCCTCGCGCCAGAACCGCCAGTTCAGCGTCAGGCGGGGCCCGGTGCCACAGGATCCGCAGCCAGATGGCGTTTGCACCTTCAGCGGATCGGCAAAGAAGGCCGATTTCGCGAACAGCATCACCGAAAACCCGCCCATCAGGCCGATCGCGACCGCCGCAACCGTCTTGGCCACGGCAAAATCCGCCCCGAGCGCGCCAACAGTGATCGCGAACATGGCGGGGTCCATCAGCGGTGAGGCCAGCCAGAAGGCCATGACGGCCGAAAGCGGTGCCCCCGCCGCCAGCAGCGCCGCGACAAAGGGGATGACTTCACAGGAACAAAAGGGTGACAAGCCGCCAACCAGTGCGCCTAACGTGATCATCCGCATCTCGCGCCCCTCAAAGGCCCCGTCCAACAGCCGCTCGGACCCTGAGGCCCGCATCACGCCGATGGCCGCGACCGCGAAAAGGATGAACGGGCCGGTGCTGAGCAGGCTGGAAAACGCGTTCGACATCGCGGGCCAAAAGGCGGCGCGGTCCAGCACGAAAATGCCCACAGCAATGGCCAGGCAGGTCAGTAGAACTCTGTCGATCCGGCTGAAGAAGCCGCGCAAAGGGGCCGGCGATTGGGTCAGATCAGCCATGCGGACCTCCGATTTCCTGGGGCTCTGTGTCGGAACAGCATTCCTGCAACAGGTAGTCCGATACGGCGCGGATCTGGTCGTAATCGACCGCACACAGAATGCGCCGCCCATCGCGTCGTTGCACGACAAGCCCGGCGCTGACCAGTTGTTTCAGGTGATGGGTCAGGACAGACCCGGTAACGCCGACGCTTTCACCCAGTTCGCCCATCGGAACGCCATCGGGTCCGGCGCGCACCAGACGGCGCAGGATGGTCAGCCGGTGTTCCGAGCCGAGCGCCGCAAAGGCGGTGGCCGCAAAGGTGAGGGCGGGGGTGTCGATTATCGCTTTCATGGTTCTATAATTATAGAAATGATGAAGTGATGTCCAGAGGGTTTTCATTCCCTCCAAGGCGGGTTTTGGTGTGGGCATGACCTTTGGCAACCTGACCTCGGAAATTACTTCCTGTCGCCTGTGTGCGGATCGGTTTTCCGCAACAAAAACCGGCCATGATCCGCGCCCTGTGGTCTGGCTGTCGCCCAAGGCGCGGATCCTCGTTGCGGGGCAGGCACCGGGCGCGCGGGTGCATGCCTCGGGCCGACCCTTCACCGATCCGTCGGGCGACAGGCTGCGGGACTGGATGGGGGTCGATGAGGCGGTTTTCTATGATCGGGACCGCATTGCCATTCTGCCGATGGCCTTTTGCTTTCCGGGATATGACGCGCGCGGGTCCGATCTGCCGCCGCCTGCCGTTTGCGCAAAAACCTGGCGGGCGCAGGTCTTGCAGCACCTGACAGAGATCGAGGTCATCCTGCTGGTCGGCGGTCACGCGCAGGCCTGGCATCTGCCGGGCAAGCGAACGGTTACGGAACGGGTGGCGGCATGGCGCGACCATGCGCCCGGCATCTTTCCCTTGCCGCACCCGTCCTGGCGCAATACCGGATGGATACGGAAAAACCCATGGTTCGAGGCCGAATTGCTGCCGGCCCTGCGCAACCGCCTGACAGAGGTTCTGACGACATGAGCGACAATCTGACCCCGCTGGACCGTGCCTTTGCGGCGATGGATGCCGCGCCCGAGGATGACACGCTGCGGCTGCGGTTTTACGAGCGCCTGGCCGATGCAGAGATGTTTCTGCTGCTGACCGAGGAGCCGGAAGGGGACGAGATAGCGCCGCAGATTTTCCCGGTCGAGGGCCGGGAATTCGTGCTGGTGTTTGACCGCGAGGAACGGTTGGCCGCGTTTTCCGCAGGGGTTGCGGCGCTGGCGGTTTTGTCGGGGCGCAACCTGGCCCTGATGCTGTCCGGTCAGGGCATCGGTATGGCTGTCAATCTGGGCGCGCCGTCCTCGATCCTGATCCCGGGCGAAGCGGTTGATTGGCTCTCGGAGACGCTTGGCACCGGTCCCGAGCAGGTCGAGGAACAGCCCGAGGAATTCAGGCCACCGGTCGGCCTGCCCGAGGCGGTGATAACATCTCTGGACACCAAGCTTGCCATGGCGGGCGGGCTGGCGCGAATGGCCTATCTGTGTGCGGTCACCTATCGCGGCGGGCGGGCTTCGCACATGCTGGCGATTATCGACCCGGTGCCGGGGGCGGAGCCGGCCTTGGCACAAGCGGCGGGCGAGGCGTTGACGTTTTCCGGTATTGAGGCCGGAGTGATGGATGTCGGGTTTTTCAAGGCCTCCGATCCGGCCTGCGCCAAGTTTGCCCGGGTCGGGTTGCGATTTGACCTGCCGGTTGTGGAATCCCCGGCGGCGGTGCCGGGTGCCGCGCCGGGGATGGATCCGCGAAAGCCGCCCAGATTGCGCTGAAAGGCCCGGGCCGGCGGCGGCCCGCGTTAAGCCCCCTGCGGGAGCCCTCCTTGGGCCGCATTGCCATGGCGTCGCGGCGCGGGTTTCGCACAACAGCGGGGATGGTGCCGCGCTTTCGGCAAAGAGTGAGTATTTTTGCAGAGAAGAAATACGGATCTCAATTGATGTCCGGGGCCGTGGACCACGCGCCTGTGGTTCAGTAGCCGAGGCTACGATCGACGAGATGCAGCAGCGGCTGTCCAGCTTCGGCGCGCGCGATGTTGCGGGCAATGCTTTCTGACGCCGTTTCGGCCCGTGTCTCAGAGGCGATATGCGGCGTGACCGTGACGCGGGGATGCGCCCAGAACGGGTGATCGGCTGGAAGTGGTTCAATACGGAACGTATCCAGCGTGGCATGGCCTATCTGGCCCGTATCCAGCGCGGCCAACAACGCGCTATCGTCAATCAGCGGGCCGCGACCGGGGTTCAGGATGACCGCACCGCGCGGCATCAGGGCCAGCGTGCGGGCGTTCAACGTGTTTTCCGTTGCGGGCGTGTCAGGCAACAGAAGCACGGTGATTTCCGCTGACGTAAGACAGGCATCCAGGCCATCCGGCCCATGGTGGGTCTCTATCCCCACCAGCGATTTTGGGCTGCGGCTCCAGCCGCTGACGTTGAAGTTGAGCGCCGCCAGCGCCGAAGCACAAGCGGCCCCGAGCGCACCCAGGCCCAATATGGCGACGCTGCGGTTGCGAGCCAGCGGTGGCGCAGCGGGCCGCCAGATTCCATCCTGGCCATGGATATGGGCGTCGATCCCCAAATGATGACGCAGCACATGACCGGTGACCCATTCCACCATGCCTTCGCTGAGCCCTTCATCGACCATGCGCGTCAGCGGCACGCGCAGGGACGTATTTCCGACGATCCCCTCAACCCCCGCCCAGAGGCTGAGCACCGCCTTGAGACGCGGGAAGGCGGCGAAATCCTGCACCTGGCTGTTGGGGGCGTAGATGATGTAATCGACCGTCTCGGGGTCGCAATCGGTGCCCAAGACGGCATCGCCAAGCCCTTCGGCCTGCAAGGCCGCGCGCAGATGTGGCGCGTAGGTTTCCCAACGTTCGGACGCGGCGGCAAAGAGGATCGTGGGCATTGCAGCGCGCCTTTCAGCGTGGACGGTGGATATGGGCCGATTGCACCAGGCCGAAGGCCACCAGCACGACCAGCATCGCCGATCCGCCATAGCTGACCAATGGCAGCGGCACGCCGACCACGGGGGCCAGGCCCATCACCATCGCCATGTTGATCGCGAAATAGAGGAAGAAGGTGGCCGCGACCCCAAGCGTGACCAGTGACGCAAAGCGATCCTTGGTTTTCAGCGCGGTGGAGATACAAAACAGCAGGATAAGAAGGTAAAGCGCCAGAAGGGATACGGCCCCGACAAAGCCGAATTCTTCGGCCAGGGTGGTGAAAATGAAATCGGTCTGTTTCTCGGGCAGAAAGTCGAGGCCGCTTTGCGTGCCTTGCATGAACCCTCGACCGGTCCAGCCGCCCGACCCAAGCGCGATCTGGCTCTGGATGATGTGATAACCCGCGCCAAGCGGGTCGATCGTGGGATCGAGGAAGGTATCGATGCGACGATACTGGTAATCCCGCAACAATTGCCAGGAAGTGCCGCGCGAATAGAACACCGCGAAAACCAGCCCGATGCCCGAGGCAAACACCGCCCCGAAATAGGCCCAGTGGACACCGGCCAGAAACATCACCGATGCGCCACCGACCAAAAGAAGAATGGCGGTGCCAAGGTCGGGCTGACGCAGCGTGAGCAGGGTGGGCACAAGGATCAGAACCACCGGGATCAGCACGAAAAGCGGCCGCGAGGTGCGGCGCGGATCGAGCCAGTCGTAATAGGCCGCAAGCAGCATCACGACGGTGATCTTGGCCATTTCGGACGGTTGCAGGCGAATGAACCCGAGGTCGATCCAGCGCTGCGCGCCCATCCCGACCGATCCCATGATCTCGACCAACAGCAAAAGCAGGAGCGACGTGCCATAGGCCACGCCCGAGATGTTGCGCCAGAACCAGATCGGCGTAAACGCCACAAAGAGCATCCCCGCGAAACCGATCACGAAGCGCTGAAGCTGCGGCGTGACCCAGGGGCGCATCGACCCGCCCGCAACCGAATAGAGCATCAGAAAACCGACGCCGGAGACGGCGAAGATAAGCAGGATGAGCGCCCAGTTGAGATGCAGCACTTTGCTCAGGCCAGAGGGCGTGGATTTTTGCGAGTATTCGAGAAAGCTCATGCCCGGATCCGTCCGGTTTCCTCGGGTGTCTCAAACGACCGCAGCTCCAGCTGGTCCTGCATTTCCTCGATCCCGCGGCGTTGGCCCACGGGATAGGCCGAAAGCGGCGGCATCTCGCCAAAATGCGCGCGCAGCAGGATGTCGCGCGCTATGGGGGCGGCCACGCTCGAGCCGCCACCGCCATGTTCCACAACGACGCTGACGGCGAAACGCGGGTTGTCAAAGGGCGCATAGGCCACGAACAGCGCGTGGTCGCGGCGGTTCCAGGGCAGCTCATCATCGTCGAGGACACCCGTTGCGCGTTCGGCCATCGTGATATTGCGGACCTGGCTGGTGCCGGATTTTCCCGCGATCTCGAAGCCCTCGGCCAGGGAACGCATCCGGTAGGCGGTGCCGCGCGGATGATTGTTGACGGACCACATACCCCGGCGGACAATTTCGAGATTGGTGGGATCGAGGCCCAGATCGCCGCCGTCATCCATCCGGGTGGCAATACCGTTGACGGTGCGAACAAGGCTCGGCCGTATCATCCGGCCCGTGGCCAGGCGGCTGGTCATGATGGCAAGCTGCAGCGGAGAGGCCAGCACAAACCCCTGCCCGATTGTCGAGTTGAGCGTATCACCGACCACCCATTCGGCCCCGCGATTGGCGCGTTTCCAGTCGCGGGTGGGGATCAGACCTTCGGAAACGCCCGACAGGGGCAGTTCATGATGTTGGCCAAGGCCAAACCGGCGCGACATGGCGGCAATGGCATCGATCCCGACCCGCTGCGACAATTCGTAATAATAGACGTCGCAGGATTGAGCGAGGCCGTTATTCATGTCCATCCGGCCGTGCCCGCTGCGTTTCCAGCAGTGGAAGCGGCGGGTGCCAAGCTCGATATAGCCGATGCAGTTGATCAGTTCTTCGGTGTCGATCAGGCCCATTTCAAGCCCGGCCAGGGCCGTCATCATCTTGAAGGTCGATCCGGGCGGGTAGGTGCCCTGCACCGTCTTGGAGGCCAACGGGCGGTAGGGATCTTCGGTCAGGGTGGCATAATCGGCCGAGGAAATGCCGCGCACGAAGAGGTTGGGATCAAAGGCGGGTGCCGAGGCCATGGCCACGATTTCACCGGATTCGACGTCCATCACGACGGCCGAGGCGCTTTGACCGGCCAATCGCGCCTTGGCAAAATTCTGCAGGCCTGCGTCGATGGTCAGTTGAACATCATCGCCGGGGGTTGCTGGCACACGGTCCAGTTCGCGCATGATGCGGCCGGCGGCGTTGACCTCGACCCGGCGGGTGCCGGTCTGGCCGCGCAGATCCTGTTCCAGCCGGGCCTCTGCCCCATAGCGGCCAACCTGAAAGTCCGGGATCTGCAGGACCGGATCGGTGTCGCCGGTGGATTCGAGATAGAAATCCGAAACCGGGCCGACATAGCCGGTGATGTGGGCCAGGTCGGAACCAAGCGGGTAAATCCGGCTGAACCCCACCTCGGGTGTGATACCGGGCAGCGACGGCGCGTTGACCGCGACAGAGGAGAATTCCTCCCAACTGAGCCGGTCGGCAATGGTAACGGGCACGAATGGGGCACGGTCAAGGATTTCTTCCAGGGCGCGCCCCATCGCCGCCATATCCAGATTGACGATCCGCGACAGTCGTTCCAGCACGGCCTCGACGTCATCGGCGTTTTCGCGCACCATGACGACGCGGTAATTCTGTTCATTGCCCGCAACCAGCCGCCCGACGCGATCATAAATCAGACCGCGCGAGGGTGCCAAAAGCTGTATGTTGATCCGGTTCTCTTCGGCAAGCAGACGATAGTCACTGGCGCGTTGCACCTGCAAATACTGCATCCGCGCCGTCAGCACGGCCCCCGTGGCCAGCATGGTGCCACCCATGATCACGGCGCGACGCCCCACTTTGCGGGCGCTGTCCTCGGTTTCCTTTTTATTGCGTTTCATTGCGTCACCCGGCCTCGCGATCGACAAATGGCAACATATCCATTCCAAGCAGGAATTTCGAGACAAAGACCACGATCGGATAGATCACAATCGTCGCAAGCCCCTCCATCAGGACCAATCCCAGACTCGGCTGATCGGTCAGCAGCACCCAAAGGATCACCCGCTCGGCAAGGATCATAGCCAGGATCGCCCCCGAAACGACGGCCATTTCCAATAGAAAAGGGGCCTCGGCCAAAGTTGCCCGCCGGTTTTGCAGGGACGTGACAGCCATCAGCGTCAGCAGCGTCCAGAGGCCCACCGGGCGTTGCAGCAGGAAATCGCCGAGAAGAAACAGAAACAGGATCGCGGCGACCGGCGCGGCGGCAGGTTGGCGCAACACCCAGGCAAACGTCACGCTGAGGATGATATCGGGCCCCGGCAGGCCCGGTGTGCGCGCGTCCAGCGGCAGGATGCGAAAAAAGATGACGGCGAGACCGATCCCAAGGTAGATGCTGCGATAGGCCCAGATCCGGCGCGGGGTTGTCCTTCTAGCCATCGCCGGCCTCGGCGTGCGGGTCGGGATCGGTGGCGTCCGGGGGAAGGAATTCGGCGGCTTCAACTGGCGTCGGATCATCAGAGCCGGGCGCAGGCGTCAGCGGCCAGGGCGGGCCGATCATTCCGCCGGGATCGGACAGCGCGGTGCCCGGATGGCTGCGCATCACACGCAGGAAATTGAGGCGCGAGAAATCGGCCGAGGGGCGCAACCTAAGCTGTCCGTCCCGATTGATCACAACCTGACCGACCAAAAGACCGGCCGGAAAGACGCCACCATCGCCCGAGGTGATCACCCTGTCGCCGGCGGCGATATCCTCGGCGGCGTCCAGAAACTCGATCACCGGCGCGGCGGAATTGTCGCCCATCAAAATGGCGCGCTGGCCCGATGGCAGGACGGTCACCGGAATGCGGCTGTTCGAATCGGTCAGCAGGATCACGCGTGAGGTGTTGTCGGCGACGCCCGAGATGCGCCCCACAACGCCCAGACCGTCCATTGTTGCCCACCCGTCAAGAATGCCGTCTCGCGAACCGACATTCAGCAGCACCGACCGCCGGAAGGGCGATCCGCTATCGGCCAGCACCAGGCCGGTGACAAAGGTCAGTTCGGGATCGAGCTGAACCCGGTTCAGGTCCAGCAGGCGGGCATTTTCCTGTTCCAGCTGCAAGGCCGCTTCGCGCCAGGTGCGCATCTGCTGCAATTCGCGCCTAAGCTCGGCGTTTTGTTCGTAAAGCCGGGTGTAGCTCTCGAAATCATCGATCATCCGGCCCAGTGCCGTGACCGGGGCCATCACCCATTCCAGGTTGGGCACGATCCGATCTGTGATCGCACTGCGCAGCCGTTCAACGCGGGGGTTGTCTATGCGCCAGATCAGAACGAGCACCGCAAGACACAGCATGAGAACCGTCATCAGCAGACGCCGGACGGGGCGGGCATGGCTGGTTTCGGCGCTCTCTCGGGCCATGAGGTCCTATGCGTCGGGGTCGCGGTTCAGGCGACGGTCAACTGTCGTAGTCGATTGCGTGGCGTAACAGGTCTTCGTATTCCAGCGCCTTGCCGGTGCCCAATGCAACACAATTCAGGCTTTCATCGGCAACCGAAATAGCCAGCCCGGTCTGTTCGCGCAGCGCCAGATCAAGTTCACCCAGCAATGCGCCACCGCCGGTCAGCATGACACCCCGATCAACGATATCGGCGGCCAGGTCAGGCGGCGTAGCCTCCAATGCGCTCATCACCGCCTCGCAGATCTGCTGCACAGGTTCGGCCAGCGCTTCGGCCACCTGGGACTGGCTGATCTCGGTTTCCTTGGGCACACCGTTCAACAGGTCGCGCCCGCGGATCTGCATGCTGGCACCCCGTCCATCATCGGGCATGCGCGCCGTGCCGATCGAGGTTTTGATACGTTCGGCAGTCGATTCGCCGATCAACAGATTCTGCTGGCGGCGCAGATAGGCGATGATCGCCTCATCCATGCGGTCGCCGCCAACGCGAACGGACCGGGCATAGACGATATCGGCCAGGCTGAGGACAGCCACCTCGGTGGTGCCGCCGCCGATATCGACAACCATCGACCCGGTCGGATCGGTGATCGGCATGCCGGCACCGATGGCCGCCGAGATGGGCTCGGCAATCAGCCCCGCTTTGCGCGCACCGGCGCTGAGAACCGATTGCCGGATGGCGCGTTTTTCAACGGGTGTCGCGCCATGCGGCACGCAGACGATGATTTTCGGCTTGGTAAAGGTCGAGCGTTTGTGGACCTTGCGGATGAAATGCTTGATCATTTCCTCGGCCACGTCGAAATCGGCGATCACACCGTCGCGCATGGGCCGGATCGCCTGGATCGAGCCGGGCGTGCGGCCAAGCATCAGTTTGGCATCCTCGCCAAAGGCCAGCGCCTTTTTGACACCATCTTTTATCTGATAGGCCACGACGGAGGGCTCGTTCAGCACAACGCCCTTACCCTTTACATAGATAAGCGTGTTCGCTGTGCCGAGGTCGATTGCCATATCGGCGGAAAAAAGGCTGCCTAATCCAAAGACCATAATGCGCGCTGTCCTGCTGTGAGTCCAAGAGGGTGCGCAAGAGACTCAGGGCACCGGGATCGGGCTGCATATAGTCACCCCGGCCCGATTACGTAAAGGGCGATAAACGGAAAGGTCAGCGTGTTCTTGCCGGGATCGCGGGGAAATGAGGGATGCGGCGGCGATGGTGCCGAAATCAGAAGCCGTCGTGATGTTCACTTTGGGATTGCGCCAGCGCCGTGAGGGCCGCGCAAGGCGGACAGCCAACGCAAGGCTGACTGCCCGCCTTGCGTGTTCAGGTGCCGGCATCCTTATAGGAAATTTCCTTCAAATCCGCGCCGCCCACTTTTCCGCGCCGCAGGATCAGCCGGTTCAGCGCATTCACATAGGCCCGAACGCTGGCCACCACGGTGTCGGTATCGGCAGATTGGCCGGTGGCGATGCGACCGTCCTCTTCGATCCGCACGCTGACGGTGGCCTGCGCATCCATGCCTTCGGTCACGGCGCTGACCTGATAGAGTTGCAATTGCGCGTCATTCGGAAAAATCGCCTTGACCGCGTTGAAGGCCGCATCCACCGGCCCGTCGCCCTGTGCCGTCGCCTGTTGGTCCGTATCACCAACCCGCAACGTGATATCGGCCGATTGCGGGGCTTCGGTGCCGCAGATGACGCGAAGGAATTTGACCTCCAGATGATCCGACGCATCCGATGCGCCCGCATCGGTGACCAGCGCAATCAGGTCGTCGTCAAAGACCTCCTTCTTGCGGTCGGCCAGCGCCTTATAGCGCACAAACACGTCGTTCAGCTGATTGTCAGCCAGATCAAAGCCCAGATCCTTGAGCTTTGAGCGCAGGGCGGCGCGGCCCGAATGCTTGCCCATCACGATATTGGTTTCACTGAGGCCAACATCCTCGGGTCGCATGATCTCAAACGTTTCGGCGTTTTTCAGCATGCCATCCTGGTGAATGCCGCTTTCATGGGCGAAGGCGTTTTTGCCGACGATGGCCTTGTTGAACTGCACCGCAAAGCCCGAGACAGCGGCGACCCGGCGGCTGATATTCATCAGCTTGGTGGTGTCGATGGCCGTGGTCCAAGGCATGATGTCATGGCGCACCTTGAGCGCCATCACCACCTCTTCCAAGGCCGTATTCCCCGCGCGTTCGCCCAACCCGTTGATGGTGCATTCAATCTGGCGGGCACCTCCGGCGACGGCGGCCAGGCTGTTGGCCGTCGCCATGCCCAGATCGTTGTGGCAATGGGTGGCAAAGACGATCTCATCTGCCCCCGGCACGATTTCGATCAGGCGGCGGATCAGATCGGCGGATTCGACCGGCGCGGTGTAGCCCACGGTATCGGGGATATTGATGGTCGTGGCCCCGGCCCTGATGGCGATCTCGACCGTACGGCACAGGTAGTCCCATTCGGTGCGGGTGGCATCCATCGGCGACCATTGCACGTTGTCACAGAGATTGCGGGCATGGGTCACGGTGTCATGGATGCGGTCGGCCATTTCATCCATGGTCAGGTTCGGAATGGCGCGATGCAGCGGCGAGGTGCCGATGAAGGTGTGAATGCGAGGGCGGCGCGCGTGTTTCACCGCCTCCCAGCAGCGGTCGATATCCTTGAAATTGGCGCGGGCGAGGCCGCAGATCACGGCCGATTGGGTTTGTTTGGCTATCTCGGATACGGCCGCGAAATCGCCTTCGGAGGCGATCGGGAACCCGGCCTCGATGATGTCGACGCCCATTTCATCGAGCAGGCCGGCGATCTCCAGCTTCTCTGCATGGCTCATGGTTGCGCCGGGGCTTTGTTCGCCATCGCGCAGCGTCGTGTCGAAAATAACGACTCGGTTCTTGTCGGTTGTCATCGGTTCGGTGTCCTTGGTCTTAGCCTGGATATATGCGTGGATTTGCGGCGCTGGTTCCCCTCTGAGCGGTCGCGCCGAAAGGCACGCTCAGAGGAGGCTAAGGAGAAGAAGCGCGCGCAACTCCAGGCCATCCGAACGGATGGCGGGGGCGGCGATATGATGGCGCATCGTCATGGGATGCCAGTATTACCGCGTCGGGCCGGGAGGGAAAGAGCTTATTTCAGGTCTAAAGCCCGATCTTTTTCGGGTCGCGGCGTGGGCGATCAAGCTCAGGCCCCCTGGCGGGAGCCTTCGCCCGACCGCTTGGGAGATCCTCTCCCAAACCCTCTGGGATATTTTCAGCACAAAGAAGATGGGTGCCAGGCCGTGACGCGCAATTGTCCTTAGTCCCGAGGCCGGCCGTCGCCGCCGAAAAGCACCGTGTGTTGTGCCCTATTGGGTTGCTTCCGGCGCGGCAGTCTCACCTTCTTCCGGAGCCTCGGGCGCGGATGCGCCTTCCGCAGTGACCAGACGGCCGTCTTCCCATTCGCCCTGCACCACGCGCGCGGTGTCGTCATCGGTGGCGGCATAGGTCATTGTGCCCGCGCCCTGCCGGGTGCCGTTCACAAACAGCCCCTGATAGACATCGCCATTGGCATAGGTCGCGCGCCCGGTGCCGTTGATCTCGCCGCCCTGCCATTGGCCGGCATAGGTGAATCCGTCGGGCATGGTCAGCGCGCCTTCGCCGTCGCGTTGCCCTGCGGTGAACCCGCCCTCGTAGACGGTTCCATCCTCGTAAGTCGCGATGCCCTGCCCTTGGCGCAGACCCTCGGCCCAGGCCCCTTCATAGCGGTAAAGATATTGCGCCACATCATAGGGTGAACCTGCTGCCAATGCGGCGGCGGCGGCCTCGGGGTCGTAATCGGGGTTGGCATTTGTCATGACACCCTGCCCATGCTGGCGCGCATTCAGGAACTGTCCTTCGTAGACCAACCCGTTTGTGAAAGTGGCGATGCCAAAGCCCTGAATCACACCTTCGACCCAATCGCCCTCATAGGTGGAGCCATCTCCGTAGGTGATGGTGCCGCGCCCATGCGCGAGATCGTTGCGGAATGTGCCCTCGTAGACCGACCCATCGGGGTAGGTCACGCGGCCTTCGCCCTCGATCCGGCCATCGATCCATTGGCCCACATAGAGATACCCATCGACGCCGCGAAACTCGCCCTGCCCATGGCGGCGGTCATTGGCAAACGCGCCCTCGTAGCGGTCGCCATTGGCGTAGCGCACGACGCCCGTGCCCTGGCGCTGACCGTTGACCAGCTGGCCTTCGTAGACATCGCCATTGGGCTGCGTCAGCGTGCCGGTGCCGTTGATCTGGCCCTCGCTCCAGGCCCCTTCATAGATGACGCCATCGGGCATCTCGAGCCGCCCCTGACCGGACCGCTGACCGCCTTCGAAATTGCCGTCATAAATCGCGCCGTCGGGATAGGAGATGCGCCCCTGACCCTGTTTCAGCCCGTTCACCCAGGCCCCCTCATAGCGGTAGCCATTGGGGCTGGTCATGGTGCCCTGGCCATGGTGCAGCGCGTTGCGGAACCCGCCCTCATAGCGTACCCCATTGGCGTAAAGCGCGAGGCCGGTGCCGTTGATCCGCCCCTCGGCCCATTCACCCTCGTAGGTCGAACCATCGGCAAAGGTGATCAGGCCGAAGCCTTCCGGCCTCCCGGCGACGAAACTGCCTTCATAGACCGAGCCATCGGGAAAGACCGCGCGGCCCTGGCCACGGATCTCTCCATCTACCCATTCGCCGGTATATTCGTAGCCGTTGGGCAGCCGATAGGTTCCGGTTCCATGTTGCACGCCATTGCGAAAGGTGCCTTCGTAAATCCCGCCGCCCTCATATTGATAAATTTCGACCTCACCGTTCTGCTGTGCGCCTGCGGAACTGGCCAGCATCACGGCAATAGAAGAGATTGAAAAAAACCGCCGAAGGGCGCCTGCACCTGTTTGGCTCACCTGATATCTCCTTCGGGGAGGTTGTTGTCTGGCCCGAGGCTAACCTAGTGGAGGGTGGTTACGCTCGCAATCTCTTTTGCCGATCGCGGCTTGGCGGCAGGCGATGATCTGCTAAAAGCTGGTCCGACCCGACCTGAGGAAGCCCGTATGTCCGATACATTCCGCCTCACTCTTGCGCAGCTCAACGCCACCGTTGGCGCGCTTGAGGACAACGCCGCCAAGGCCCGGGATGCCTGGGCTGTGGCCAAGGCCGCGGGGGCCGATATGGTCGCCTTTCCAGAGATGTTCATCACCGGCTACCAGTTGCAGGATCTGGTCCGCAAATCGGCCTTTGCGATGGATGTGCATAGGGTGTTGCAGGAACTGGCCGCCGATTGCGCGGACGGCCCCGCCATCGGTATCGGAGGCCCGTGGCCCGGCCCCGACAAACCCTTCAACGCCTATTTCATCCTGCAAGGCGGCAAGATCACGGCGCAGGTTCTCAAGCAACATCTGCCGAATTACAACGTGTTTGACGAAAAACGCTACTACCACGCCGGCACCCCGCAGGGCCCCGTCTCGGTCGGTCCGCTGCGAATCGGCGTGCCGATCTGCGAAGATGGGTGGTTCGAGGATGTCAGCGAGACCCTGGCCGAAAGCGGTGCCGAGATCCTGCTGATGCCCAATGGCTCTCCCTACCATCGCGGCAAGATGAATATCCGCCAGGCGGTGACGGTGGCGCGGGTAATCGAAACCGGCCTGCCGCTGGTTTATCTGAACCTCACGGGCGGGCAGGACGATCAGCTTTTTGACGGGGCGAGCTTCGTGCTCAACCCCGGTGGCGTCCTGACCCATCAGATGCCGGCCTTTGATGAGGCTCTGACGCATGTGGATTTCAACCGCACCGAGGATGGCTGGCGCGCGGTTGAGGGCGAAAAGACTGTGCTGCCGGACACTTGGGAATCGGATTATCGCGCGATGGTCGAATCGGTGCGGGATTATCTGGGAAAAACCGGTTTCTCGCGGGCGCTGCTGGGTCTCTCTGGCGGTATTGATTCGGCGATCGTGGCCACCATTGCCGCCGATGCGCTGGGCCCCGAGAACGTGCATTGTGTGATGATGCCTTCGGAATATACGTCACAGGAATCGCTCGATGACGCGGCGGAGGTGGCCCAAAACCTTGGCTGCCGTCTTGATACCGTGCCGATTTCCGGCCCCCGCGCCGCAATGACGGATGCGTTGGCACCGCTTTTCGCGGGCACCGAACCGGGTCTGACCGAGGAAAACATTCAATCCCGCCTGCGCGGCGTGATCCTGATGGCGATTTCCAACAAATTCGGCGCGATGCTGCTGACGACCGGCAACAAATCCGAAGTCGCGGTGGGCTATGCCACCATTTATGGCGACATGGCGGGCGGCTATAACCCGATCAAGGACATGTATAAGACCCGCGTGTTCCAGACCTGCCGCTGGCGCAATGCCACGCATCGGCCGTGGATGAAGGCCCCGGCAGGCGAGGTCATTCCGCCGCGAGTTATCGACAAGCCACCGACGGCGGAATTGCGTGCAGATCAGAAAGACAGCGACAGCCTGCCGCCCTATGAGGTGCTGGATGCAATCCTGGAGATGCTGATCGACAAAGAGGCGTCCGTCGCCGATATCACCGCTATGGGTTATGACTGGGCGACGGTGAAAAAGGTCGAGAACCTGCTCTACATCTCGGAGTATAAGCGCTTCCAATCTGCCCCCGGCGCGCGACTTTCCGAAAAAGCCTTCTGGCTGGATCGCCGCTATCCGATTGCAAATAAGTGGCGGGACTGAATTCCTAAATCGGGGCACCTGCAAACCGTAGGGAAAGCCAGGATCCTGGATGCGTTTTCCGCGTGTCCAGGGCTCTCCCCTCGCGCCGCCACAAGATCGCTCAATGCTTGCATGGCGGCGGATCGCCCTGCCGCGGCATCGCGCCTTGGTCGTTTGCGCCCCGCTCGCCCGTCCTGCAGGCGCATGTCAAAACAGGCCAGATCGCGTCGGAAACCGGCAGGTCTGCGGTGTTCGCTTTGCCCATGATGGCCGCGAAGCGCGGGTCAGCGGCGACGGGCGCGAAGGAGAGTTTTCATGAAGACCCATGCACAGGCGGTGGTCATCGGGGGCGGCGTCATCGGCTGCTCGATCCTTTATCATCTGGCCAAGCTCGGCTGGAGCGATGTGGTTCTGCTGGAGCGGTCCGAGCTGACGAGCGGTTCAACCTGGCACGCGGCGGCCAATATTCACGGGCTGCATGACAGCACCAATATCAGCCGCCTCCAGCATTACACGATGAACCTGTATAAAGAGCTTGAGGCCGAGACCGGGCAAAGCTGCGGCGTGTTCCAGCCCGGCAGCCTCTATCTGGCGCAGACCGAGGCGCGCGAGCATCAGCTGCGGTTGCAGGAAGCCAAGGCGCGCCGCTACGGCATGAATTTCCACGAGGTCAGCCGCGATGAGGCCGAGCGGCTGCACCCGCTGGTCGATTATGACGGCATCCGTTGCATCATGTTTGAACCCGATGGCGGCAATGTCGATCCCTCGGGCGTGACCAATGCCTATGCGGTGGGTGCGCGGCAACGCGGGGCAGAGATCCACCGCTTCACGCCGGTCACCGCCACCGAGGCGCAACCCGATGGCACCTGGATCGTGCGCACCGACAAGGGCGATATCAGGACGCCCTGGGTGGTGAATGCCGCCGGGCTCTGGGGTCGTGAGGTGGCGGCGATGGCGGGGCTGAACCTGCCACTTTTGCCGACCGAGCACCAGTATTTCGTGACCGAAACAATTGCCGAGATCGCGGCGATGGATCGCCGCCTGCCGTCGGTCGCGGATCGTGACGGTGAATATTACCTGCGTCAGGAGGGTCAGGGCCTGCTGGTCGGGGCTTATGAGAAAGACATGCGGTTCTGGGCCGAGGATGGCACGCCGCAGGGCTTTGGCCATGAGCTCTTTGCCGACGATCTGGAACGCATCGAGGAAAACATGATGCGCGCCATCGACCGGGTGCCTGTGGTGGGCGAGGCCGGGATCAAGCGCGTCATCAACGGGCCGATGATCTGGTCGCCCGACAGCAACGTGCTGTTTGGGCCGGCCCCGGAGATGACCGGCTATTTCTGCTGCAACGGCATCATTCCGGGGTTCAGCCAGAACGGCGGCATGGGCAAGCTGGCCGCGGAATGGATGGTCGAGGGTGAGCCGAGCCTTGATATGTTCGCCTGGGATATGGCGCGGTTCGGGCATTGGGCGGGCAAGGATTTCACCAAGGCGCGGGTCGGCGACCAATACGCGCATCGTTTCAAGATCCACTTTCCGAACGAGGAACGCATGGCGGGCCGCCCGGTGCGCACCCGCCCCGCCTATGAGATGCAGAAATCCATGGGGGCGCAGTTCGGGCTCAACTATGGCTGGGAGCATCCGCTGTGGTTCGCCACCGAGGGTGAGCCCGATCACGAGACCTATGGCTTTGACCGGCAGAACTGGTGGGCCCCGGTGGGCCGCGAGGCGCGGATGCTGCGCGATGCAGCCGGGATCATCGACATCTCGAATTTCGCCAAATACGAGGTCAAGGGGGCGGGGGCCGAAGATTGGCTGAACGCGCTTTTCGCCAACCGGATGCCGCGCGCGGTGGGCCGGTCCTGCCTGACGCCGCTGATTGGCAAACGCGGCGGCGTGGCCGGCGATTTCACAGTCACCAAGCTGGCCGAGGATGATTTTCTGGTGGTTGGCTCGGGCATGGCCGAACGGTTTCATCAGCGGTTTTTCAAGGCGATCCCCTTGCCCGAGGGCACCACGTTCACCAGCCGGACCGAGGCTATGTGCGGCTTCAACGTGGCCGGTCCGCTGTCGCGCACGCTATTGCAGCGCCTGACCAATGCGTCGCTGGCCAATGCCGATTTCCCCTTTATGCGGTCGGCCCGGATCACGGTAGCGGGGATCGACGTGATTGCCATCAGGGTCAGCTTTACCGGCGATCTGGGCTGGGAGCTGCATTGCGCCGAGGCCGATCAGGTCGCGCTTTACTCGGCACTGTTGGAGGCGGGCAAGGATCTGGGCGCGGGCCCGGTGGGTGGCCGGACGCTGATGTCCTTGCGGGTTGAAAAAGGATACGGATCCTGGGGCCGGGAGTATTCGCCGGAATACTGGCCGCAGGAAAGCGGATTGGCGCGGCTTGTGAAGATGGACAAGGAGTTCCTGAACAAATCCGCCTATGCCGCGCTGGCCGACAAGGCCCCGCGCGAATTGCTGGTGTTGATGGAGGTCGATGCCGATGCCGCCGATGCCAGCGGCGGTGAGCCGGTCTTCCTGCCCGATGGCACGCCGGTGGGGCAGGTCAGCTCCGGCGCTTATGGCTATCACGTCGGCAAATCGCTGGCGCTTGGCTATGTGAAGGCCGATCACGCGGCACCGGGGACGGAAGTGCATGTGGCTGTTCTGGGCCGCCCGCATACGGCACGCATTCTGGACGGCGCCCCCTTTGATGCCGATGGCAGCCGGTTGCGCGGCTGAGACGACCAGTTCGGGCGCGGCGGCAGGCACCAGTATTCTGCCGTCGCGATTTGGCCGGTTGCCTGCTAGGCTCGCACGCATCGATTGAACAGGCAGCCGCCGCGCGACCTTTGCGCGGCCAGGTGGGGTTCAGATGCGCAAATTTACACGACGTGGCCTGCTGGTTGGCGCAGGCGGTGCCGCCGGATGGGTGGGCGCGCGGAAATTAAGCAGCCGCCTGCCGATCTCGCAAGGCGCGGGCTATACTGGTGTGGACCCGGCGGATGGGTTTCTGAACGATGCCAGCGGGCTGTCGCAAACGCCGATATTCCGCCATATCACCATGGGGCAGGATCCGGGCGACCGGTTGATTGCCGCCATTCGCGGCGAAATCACCGAGGCCGCCACGGCCGGCCGGCCGGTCAATATCGGGGCCGCGCGGCATTCGATGGGCGCGCAGGCGATCCCGCGCGATGGTCATGCGATCACTTTTGAAAATGGCTTTGTCGAGACCAACACCGCTGGCCGGTCGTATCTTTGCCATGCCGCGGCGCGCTGGTCGCAGGTGATTGCTGCGCTCGATCCGATCGGGTTTTCGCCCGCTGTCATGCAATCGAACAATGATTTCGGCGTCGCGGCCACGTTTTGTGTCAACGCCCATGGCTGGCCAGTGCCGTTCGGCCCGATGGGGGCCACGGTGCAGAGCTTTCGCATGGTGCTGCCGACGGGCGATCTGGCGACCTGCTCGCGCCGCGAAAACGCGGAGATTTTCAACCTGACGATGGGCGGCTACGGGTTGACCGGCGCGATCATCGACATGGTGGTCGACATGGTGCCGAACCAACGCTTGCAGCCCACGTTCCTGACTCTCGCGGCATCGGAATTTGCGCCCGGTTTCATGGCGGCGGTGGCCGATCCGGCGGTGACCATGGCCTATGGCCGCCTCAACGTGGATCGGGCCCGGCTTTTCGAGGACGCCTTGTTGGTCACGTACCGTCCGACGGGCGATCAATCGGACCTTCCGGCGGCGCAGGGCTCGGGCCTGATGTCGCGCATGGCGAGCTATGTCTACCGCTGGCAATTGGGCAACGAGCCGATGAAGCGGCTGCGCTGGTGGACGGAGACGGCGCTGGCCCCGGCGCTTGGCGATGGGCCCGCAACCCGCAACAGCCTGATCAACGAACCGGTGGTGACGCTGGATGACCGCGATCCGACCCGGACCGATATCCTGCACGAATATTTCGTGGCCCCCGACCGGTTCGACGACTTTCTGATCGCCTGCCGCGAAGTGGTCCCGGCCAGCTATCAGGAGTTTCTGAACGTCACGCTGCGCTATATCGCGCAGGACGATGAAAGCGTGCTGTCCTATGCCCCGACCCCCCGCATCGCCGCCGTGATGTCGTTTTCTCAGGAAATGACCAGCCGGGGCGAGGCCGATATGGCCAATATGACCCGCGCCCTGATCGACCGCATCACCGAGATCGGCGGCAGCTATTACCTGCCCTATCGGCCCCACGCGACGGTCGATCAAATGATCCGCAGTTACCCCCGCGCTTCCGAATTTGCCGCCGCCAAGCGTGCGCTGGACCCAAACCTCACCTTCCGCAACAACCTGTGGGACAGCTATCTGGAGGCGCTATGACCACGCTGCGCATTGTTGCATTTGGCTATTTCGGGGCGCTGATGATCGCCGCGTCGCTGAACTACATCCCCGGTCTGACCGACGATCAGGGTCGTGCCTTTGGCATATTTGCGCTCGATATCTTCGATGACAGCCTGCATGTCGCCTCGGCGCTCTGGGCGCTGGCGGCGGCCATGATCTCGCATCGGGCGGCACGGATATTCTTGTTGCTTTTCGGGGCGGCCTATCTGGGCGATGGCGTGTTCGGGTTCTTCACCGGCTATGGCTATCTGGATCTGGGCATTTTCAAATATCCGTCCGATGGCCTATCCTTCACGCTGTTCCGGGTGCTGGCCAACCTGCCGCATATCGCGCTTGGCGGTTTCGCGCTCTGGGCGGGGCTGCGGCTGGATCGCGCGTGATGCGGTTCCTGTGGCGATGGATCAAGCGGCTGTCGCTGGTCGCCCTGCTCTTGGCTCTCGTGCTGCTGGCCCCGGTTGGCTATGTCGAGCTTGCCTGCCGGGGCACTTCGGTCGAAAGCGAGTATGCCGCGATCCTGCCGCCGGAAGACCGCCGACTGGAATCGCGCACGCTGCTGACCTACCCGGAATGGCACATCGTGCATGCCTATGATGACTACGCCGGGGTGACACGTGTGGGCGATCCGCATGAGTTCGGGTTTTTCCGCGCCATCGCGGGCTATTGGTCATCGCTCTGCACGCTGTCGCGGGTATCGGCAAACCATGGCGGGGCCGATTTCGGGACCCGGCAGATGGTCTATGTGATCGGAGTCAGTTTCACCGCCGAGATGGGGCTGAAGGCCGCCTATGAGGAAACCATCGGGCGGGTGGTCACATGGCTGCGCGGGCCCGTGCGCGCACCGCTCGATGATCTGGCCGCAAACCAGGCGCGGGGCTATGCCGATTTCTTGCAACAGGTGCCCTGGTATCGCTGGGATTTCGCAGCCGATGCGGCGGCGTTGCGGGCGGCGTCGACCGGCACCCTGCGCGACCGCGAGCGCGCCTTTGCCCTGGGCGTTGAGAACCGTGTCAAAGCGGCCTATGCCGGGGTGATCGCGGATGCCGTAGCGGGTATCGGGTTTGACGCGCTTACCCTGCGGATGATCGCGACGGATATCGACCGCGCGGCGCTGGAGGCTCTGCCGGGCGTGAGCGTGATTGGCGAGCGCCCCGAGGGGTGGGAGATCGAGGTGCCGCGCTACCGTGAGTTGACCGTGCTTTTGGCGCAAATGGCCACGGCGGGCGCGGGTTTCGTCGAGATCGCGGGCAATGACGATATCATGCTGACGGCGCTGTCGGATGCGCCGACCCACCCCGACGCGATCTACAGCTTTGCCCGGCAGGGATATGGCGATTACCGCCACCTTTTGATGGTTCGCGTCCGCGATCTGGACGAAACCCTGCGCGGGCTGGCGGAAAACGGTCTGCGGCTGGAACATATCCACGATTACTAGGCCGGTTTTGCATTCGCCGGAAAACCGGCTATCACCCGAGCCCAGTTGCCCAAGTCGAGCGCCCCGCCATGAAACTGACCCGGCCCCTGTTGCTGATCCTGCTTATACTGGGCATTGCCGCCGGGGCCTATTGGGTATCGGCACGCTATTTTCGGGCCGGTGAGGTAACCCGCGCCGAGGGCCGCCTGTCGCTTTACCGCAGCACCGTGGTGGCCGAGCTGAACCGGTTCTCGCATCTGACCTTTGTGCTGTCGCAAGACCCGTTCGTGATCGCGACCGCGGGTGGCGGGCCGACCGGGCCGCTGGACGCCCGGCTGGCCGATTTCGCTGAGCAGGCGGGGCTGGATGCGATCTATCTGATGGATACTGACGGGCTGACGATTTCGGCCTCGAATGCCGGGCAGCCGGGGTCGTTTGTCGGGCAGAATTATTCCTTCCGTCCTTATTTTCGCGATGCCATGGCGGGGCGGCAGGGGCGGTTTTACGGTATCGGAGCGACAACCGGCCTGCCGGGGTATTTCATAACCGATCCGGTGCTGTCGGAGGCCGGCGAAGTGCTGGGCGTCATCGCCATCAAGCTGGACCTCTCGGCGCTGGAACAATCCTGGCGCGACG
>Ga0316204_10003016_pt1 | contig 35469 bp, 53 predicted proteins | sample 6monrhotite_MG_2_FD_205661 | JGI IMG/M metagenome (GOLD analysis project Ga0316204, IMG submission 205661) | Microbial mat bacterial communities from mineral coupon in-situ incubated in ocean water Damariscotta River, Maine, United States -... | ecosystem: Environmental > Aquatic > Marine >... | reverse complement strand
CGCAAAATCGAATTTACTTTATTTAACCCCTCTAGGCAAGCTAAATCATTAAAATCTGTCGGCCTGCCACTTTCATCAGCAAAGCTCGGCACATAGTAAACGCCACCAACTAAACGCGCAGCCTCTTCGCCTGCAATCTTACCAACATTGTGCAACTCGCCGCGAATTTCCGTCCACTGGTCGTTATCTGCTGCGATGGTTAGCGCGGCATTAGGAAACGCCTTACGCATGGTCTTTGCCACCGCCGCCATATTGTACGCGTTAAACGCTACAACCACAGGCCAGCCCGTTGCCTCTCGTATCGTGCAGGCCGTTGCCCATCCTTCGCATACCACCAATCGCCCAAGGTCATCGCCTTTTTCAATCAGCTTCGCATACCCTCCACCAATATCCGCATTTTTCGGGAATTTCTTAAACCCGTCTGGCGCTATCGTTTGCACCCCTACTATCTGCTTTTCTCTGTATATCGGCACGACGACATCATCGCCATATTGCCGCGCACCCATCGGCTTTACTTTTTTCCGCCGCGTATATTCCGTATCCACAGAAGCGACGGATTTTTTCCATAGCTCCGCCGCATCTCTCGCCGCTTTATCCGATGCCGCCTTCCGCGCTCTTGTCTGCGCCGCGATGGCCGCTTTTATTTTCTTCTTTTCTTCTGGCGATAAATCCCGCGACTTCCCATTATGATAGCTAATCAGCTCACCATTCTTGTGAGACTTAAACCAGCCCACCGCAATCTCGCCATCAATCTTTAATTGATATCGCGCAGATGATTGCTTCTCACCATTCACATACAAACGGCGTACCGTGTCATCTGGGATGATCTCACCACGCACCGCATAGCCAGCGCTTTCTATAGAGTCTAAAAAACCTTGTATTATTTCCATCTCGTCTCTTTCCGTTGCGTCACAACTATAGGAATAATTTTTACGGCAAGTCAAACAAAAATGAGCGAAGGGTGCTATTCATAACAATTAACGTAAATTAAGTTTCTTAACTGGATACTTTTAGGGAGGTATTTTTAACATCAATAACTTAGCTGGTTGTAGGTAACATCGTGTATAGGTTGCAATCTATATTTATCAGTATGTTACTAGGTTGTGATGGTACAACTTAAAAGTGCAGCACTACTGCTAACCTATTGATTTTATAACTACTATTCCCTATATTACTACTACTACTACCTAAAAAGTAGTAAAAGTAATAGAAAAGGGGCTATGATGCTTAATTCTTGTTAACCATCATGGAGCTTTGTATAAAGTTTGAGAATCTTAGGTAACATCACTACGATTTGTGAAAACCGCCGCTACAGCCAGCCTTGATACGACTGTTGCAAAAAAGCAACCATCTGACCACCTGTAACCTATTGATGTTAAAATCACACCATTTTTGCCGCCGTTAACCATTTACCGAAAAGGCACTAATCCGTTAATGGAATTTAACTAAAATAACTGTATAAAAATAATTGACATGAGGGCGCGTAGGTGTATGGTTAGGATAACAAACGGAGAAAACACAGTGACAACATTTTGCGAATTACACTTAACGGAAAAAGAAGCGAGTATGACGAAGCAGGCATTAGCCAGCGCCATAACGCAGAACCACATAAACCACCATCTCGATGGTAAGCAATCAGCCGCGCTTGACCGTGTGGAAACGAAATTGAAGAAACTGTTTGAGGCGAAGGAGCGTAAGTGATGGATAAGCAGCAGATAATTGAGGAGATGGTCGGCCATTACAACGAGGCAGAGGGGCCGGTTAGTAACGGCATGTTGCATGCCTTCAATGGGGTTATTCAACCCCATTTTGAAGCACAGCAGCGGGAGATTGAGCGGTTGCGGGAGGCTTTGGAGGAGATAGCAGGTCATGGCGTAAGTCAATCACCAGCTATGAATATGCCCGAAGAGCAATGGGCATGGCGATGCTTTAACAACTTACAATGGATAGCCAAACAAGCCCTCGCGGGTGAGGGGGAGTGTAATGGATAAATGGGATGAGCATAGAGCGCTTCAAGCAGACCCTATCGACACATATAATGAAGAAGGGTTGGAATGCCCTGTGTGCCATGAGGTCACAAGCCCTGATGAGCCGGGCTATTACGATGAAGGTGGTTATGAGTGGCAGTGCCCTTCATGTGGCGCAAGCTTGTATGTTGAAACATATACAACGGTAGGATGGGCGATAGAGGCGAGGAAATCAAAATGATAACGATTGAAAACATAAACGGCCAGCTTATGACGGTTGTTTGGCATAGGAAGGTTGAGCCAACATGGAAAACAGAGTGGTATAAATTACAAGATTGCTATGCTTTGCTTCATGTAAAAAACACTACTTACCACATAGCCACTGCCCTACCACCACTCCCGCGCAATCCTACGCCAGATGATGCGCAGTTGCTTTATCGGTATCTGTCGGAGGGGATTCAATTGATGGGCAAGCCTCTTGTATCTCCAGAAGATTTTTTTAACGATGACTCTGATATAAGTTATAGTCACTGGCCTTTGGTAGAAATTCTTAAAGCCCCTACGCAAATAACCCACGCAACCTACAACGGCCAACGAGTCGAAATAGCTATTACGGGAGGTGATGATGCGAAAGAAGGATAAGTTAGATTACGGTGCAGCCTTGGAAGAGGAGTTATATAGATTCGATGACGAGGATGAATGTGAAGAGGTGGACGAGAAAAGCTACACGGAAGAACTCGAGGGGGTATTAAAATATTTATTAATCGAAATCCCACTTCTTCCATATTTCAGTGATAAAAAACTAAAATCTAAAGTAGAGAGACTTCAGATAGTTGTAAAGCGTGCGCTCGAAGGAGGTGATGATGAAGAGTGAGCTTAAACCATGCCCTTTTTGTGGGGGCGAGGGGGCAATGACTAATCTTGCACCAAGAAAGATGGGAGTACTTTGTAGTAATGTGGATTGCCCTGTTTTTGATGATTCCTATTTTTATTTTAACGAAGAGGAAGCAACCCAAGCATGGAATACCCGCGCCACACCAGACCTCACATCGCCGGAGATGGTGGAGAAGGTGGTAGAGGCGTTAAGTGCTTTATGGGTCGAAGGGGAAGAGGTGACTATGGAGCAATCAGCAAAAGCCGCCCTGCAAGCGGTGAAGGAGGGGGTGTGATGGGTTCTCAAAATAAAACGAAACGTAATGAAATGATAAAGGCTTACAAAAGGCAGAAGGGAAAGTGCTGGATTTGCGGAGATCAAATGCTACTGAACGTTGGTGCGGAAAACCCAAAAAGAGCAACTGCAGATCACGTTGTTCCAAAGTCACTAGGGGGACGGGTTAAGGGAAACATAAAGGCAGCCCATAGAATATGTAATATAAAAAGAGGTAACGGGGAAACACAATGACAGCACAGATACTTGAATTTCCGAAGCGGACAGACAGGGTAGAAGTTGATGCAAGCGCGTTGCCATTGGCGTGTGCGGATTGTCATCATATGAATTTTAAGATTTTATTTTATCTTGAAGGCAGCTACGTGCAATGCCAACGATGCGGATTGGAACAGGAGCTTTGATGGATTATCTTAATCGAGATCAGGCTTTGCGAGTAGCGATTAACTGGTTAAAAGAAGAATTTATTGATGCATCACAAAAGAAAAGGATGTCTAGCATGGTTAATTGCGCTATTCTCCTGCGTGAGCTAGGTGAAGATGTGCCGCACACGATAGGACAAGAACTTTGATGCTTGACAATCCGTGTTAGTATCATCATACTTAGAGCATGACATCTGTAGCAGAACAATTTGAAGAGCTTTGCCATCGAGCAGGGCATGACGTCACAAATGATGAAGTGAATATCATTGTGAAGGATTCTAACACAGGTGCGGTCATTGCCATCCCTAAAATGTATGACTCGCTTTCCGATATGGTTCACAGCGCATCAAAGCATGGTGTTCTTGTTAATCATGTGTGGAATCGTAACGAGGACATGACTGTCGGTCGTACTACGGTTGAGGTTCCGACCTCCAGTGAGTATACCATTGAGCCTACAAGTGAGAAGCAGACGTGGTTTGATGTGATTGATTCTGATGGCAATATTGTTAACGAGAAGCGGCTTCGCAGAGCAGATGCAGAATCGCTTGTAGAGGAATTGCAAAAGTAGCAAAGACTAGCAATAATGCCTAGAGGTTCAAAACCCGGAGAACGAAGAGGTGGTCGAGTTAAAGGCGTACCAAACAAATCAACAGACAGGGCAAGGGAAGCTATTGCTGAATTTGTTGATGCGAACGCTGATAAGTTGGCAGAGTGGCTTACGCGTGTAGCAGAAGAAGACCCCAAAGGTGCTATTGATTCGTTCACAAAGATTGCAGAATATCATATGCCAAAGCTTGCTAGGGTTGATGGTACACAAACGCACCAAAATCCTGACGGCTCAAATATTTTTGACAAAATACAAATTGATTTAGTGAGTGCAGATGACAACGCTGAATCTCAAGATTCCTAAAAAGCTTAAATTTCTTTTCGAGCCTCACCGCTTCAAGGTTGCTTATGGTGGCCGTGGTGGAGGTAAATCTCACACATTTGCGGCAACGCTAGTGGTACTTGGCTATCAAAAGCCACTCAAGATATTCTGTGGTCGTGAGATTCAGAACTCTCTTGAAGAGTCGGTCTATGCGCTTCTTATCGGTAAGATTCAAGAGTTGGGGCTTGAAGAGTTTTATGAAGCGAAGAACGGGAAGATTCACGGCAAGAATGGTACGGTATTTCTCTTTGGTGGATTGCGTCACAACCTCGCAAGTAAGAAATCCCTTGAGGGTGTAGACATCTTCTGGGGAGAAGAGGCGCAAACATTCTCTGAAGCAACGCTTGACATCATGGAGCCTACTATCCGTAAAGAAGGCTCGGAGATGTGGTTCAGCTTCAATCCTAGTCTTGAGGAAGACCCTGTCTACAAGCTATTTGTTATGAATCGTCCTGATGATGCAAAGGTCGTGAAGATTAACTACACAGATAACCCATGGTGCCCCGATGTTATCAAGACGCAAGCCAAGCGCACAGAGATGACACAGCCAGATAAGTTCAAGCACATCTGGCTAGGTGAGTGCAAGCAGGCGGTCGATGGCGCCATATTTGGTGATGAGCTTGAGCTTGTGAAGGCAGAGAATCGCATCACCACAGTGAAGATTGAGAAAGGTATACCTGTAAACACCTACTGGGACTTGGGGCGCTCTGACAACACAGCTATATGGTTCGCTCAATTGGTTGGCATGGAATGGCGAATACTTGATTACTATGAGAATAACGGTAAGCACTTCAGCCACTTTATCGAAGAGTTGGACAATAAAGGCTATCGATATGGCACGCATTATCTGCCTCATGATGCCAGTAATGAGCAGCTCGCAGCCAACAAAACGATAGAACAGCAGCTACGTGACGCACTGTATGATAATCCTGATTTGGGTGACAATGTTGATGTAGTTCCACGTATTAGCAGGAAACACTTGGCAATCGATGCCGCACGTGGTATTTTCTCAAGATGTTTCTTCGATAAAGATAATACAAAAGATGGGTTACAATGCCTACGGTATTATCGGTACGCTATTGATGAGCAAAGTGGTAGGGTGGGGAAAGACCCTAAGCACGACATACATAGTCACGGGGCTGACGCGTTCTTAACGCTGGCGCAAAGTGCAAACAAGGATACTGCTGGCAGTATTACGCTTAGGGAGTTTTACGCGTGAAGAGCGAAGACGAAGTATTAGTAGAGTTTAATGAGCGACAGGCATTGTTTCTTGAGTCCACAAACATCCAGTTGTGGCGAAGTCAAGTTAAAGAAATGTACGCCGCCGAAGCAGGCAGACCTTGGACACAAAGAGATGTTACCAACCGAGAGCTACAGAATAAGCCAGTAAATACCATCAATCGCATGCAACCAATTATCAACGCGATTGCTGGCTATGAGGTGATTAACCGTACAGACATTACTGTCACGCCTCGCAAGGACATCCCGACAGATAATGAAGAGCAAGAATCAGATGTGATGACAGATGCTATTGAGTATCTTCAAGATGAATCTGATTTCTATTTTGAATCTTCACTTGGTAGTAAAGACATGATTACTTGCGGTGTCGGCGCAACGCATACTTACTTTGACTATACGAATCCTGATAAGCCATATGGTGAAGTGATTGTAGACCGTATCTTCCCCGGCTTCTTGATGTACGATAACACATGCTCGAAGCGTAACTTTAAGGGCGCTATGTGGGCTGGTTACGTTGAGATTGTAAACCACAAGTGGCTTACGGATGAGATTAATGCTCTAAAGTCAGATGATGACGGTCACAGCTTTATTGAGAATGATCTCGCCACACGCACAACTCGTGGCGTTAACGACTTCCTCTTCTTTGTTGATAATGTGACGACCGACGATGTTGATATTCTGTACCACTATGAGTGGTGTGAATATGAGCGTGTCCGTACGTTCCGCAATTTTATTATTGAAGCGACAGACCAGCCTCAACTATTAGAAGCAGCTGCAGACTTTGAAGAGGTCACGGGCGTTGATATGGCCGACCCGTACCTCACTATGACCGATAGCCAGTACCGCAAGTTCCGCGCGATGCTGAAAGAATATCACGAGCGTGGCGGCTTTGATTATCGCGAACTGATTGAGCCGGAAACAGGACAACGTAAGAAGTTTTACAAAGCGCGTATTGCACGTGGCATCGTGCTTGATAGCTCAGAGAGTTGGGCAACTGATTTCTCTATCCAGTACAAAACTGGGTACTATGATGAGCTTGACCGAGTATTTTACGGCCTAGGGCGCTCGTTACTTGAGCCATGCCGCTTACTCAATAAAGGTATTTCTGATTATAACAGCTACCTTGAGAGCGTTCCTAAGGGTGGGATGTATGCCGAACGTGATGCGCTTATTGACGCAAAGCAGTTTAAAGAGACGCGCGCTAATGAGCAGAACATTACACTGCTTAATAGCGGTGGCCTTAATAAGATTCGTGAAAAGTCTATTCCGCCTGTTCCGGGCGGTTTGACTGACTTCATTGGCCTGATGAATCAGCTTATCCCTGCCTCTATCGGCCTACCACAGGATTTCTTGGGGCAAGTTGAGTCAGGTAACATGACGAACAGCCTGTTCTCAAAGATTGTGCGCCAAGCTTATATGGTTTTGGTTCAGTTCTTTGAGGCGAACAAAGTGTATATGCGACGAGAAGGTCGCCTCTTTATCGATGCGGTACGTATTCTTTCGGAAAACTGGGATGGGCTGGTGCTTGAGAAAGTCACCAATAAAGGCGAAGAGTTTACGCTTTCTAAGGAGGCGCTCTCTCGTGCTTACACGCTTAAGATTGTTGAGCGACCGCACAGTGAAGATGAGCGAGTAGACCGTTTTGAACGTCTCTTCCAAATGGCGCAAGCGCTACGCACAGGCCCTAATCCTGTCGATATCGCGCCGCTGCTTATTGAGTCATGGCCATATGAGCTTGAGAATAAGCAGCAGATTCAGCAAATCATTCAGCAACAGCAGCAGGCGCAACAGGCCGCTATGCAGCCACCGCCACCTGACCCATTAGCGCAAGCATTACTTGAAGCAGAGACAGCAGAAAAGGTAGCTACTGCCAAACTTAATGAAGCGCGCGCTATGAAGCAGCTAGCTGATATTCAGCAAGGTAAAGTGCAAGAGGCCACAGACATTCAAGAATCTAAGGCTAAGGCCCAACGAGATGAGCGTGAAAGTGTTCAGAAATTTGCTATTGAGAAAGCGAAACTTGAGGCTTCTTTGTTTGAGACTCGACTTCAGGCAGTTCTCAAACAGGAAGAGTTAAGTCTTAAGCGCAAGGAGCTGGACTTAAAGAACGCACAAGCACAAATAGAGGAAGTTCCGGTTGAAGAGCCTACAAATCCTTTGAATAATATCGGTGATGAGTTATCTAAGGTATTACAAGAGCAGCAACGTCTAGCCACTGCGCAGATAGGCGAACTCATTTCTGGTATGAGTGAATCGAATATGATGTTACTCGATAAGGTTCTTTCAGAGAATAAAGAAGCGCAGGATAACTTAGCGGGCGCTATTATCGAAGCAGGTAAGGGTAATCAACCAGCGGACTTAAACCCTATTCTTCAAAAACTTGAGCAGGATAGCCAATTGAGCGGTACAGACCGTCGAAACTTACAAGGTGTACTCGGCCAATTATCCGAACGCATTGAAGGTTTGGCCAAACGTCCGAAGCGTAAAGCACAACTTATCTATGATGAAAACGATGAGCCGATAGGAATCGAAGAAGTCGATGGCGATTAAACATACAACGCAGAGCACCAATACCCCCTCACCGGATGCAGGTGCCAAGGGGCTTATTGCTAAAAACGCTTGGAACGAAGATCACACTATTGAGGACGGAACCATCACCAACGCTATGCTTGAAGGCTCTGTCACAACGAGCCTTGCTTTAGCAGACAGTGCCTTGCAATCAGGTGACAATATATCCGATCTTACTAACGACGCTGGGTATTTAACTTCTGTAACTCCCGGCGGTTCTGATACAGAGCTGCAATTCAATGATGCTGGCTCTCTAGGCGGCACAACAGGCGTAACATACGCTTACGACACAGTCGAAGGCTCCGCGCGCATTGGTATCAACGCACCATCTCCCTCGGCTCAGTTGCACGTTCAAGACCCTGACTCTGGCGCTATTAATTTATTCTATCGTGACTTATTTAGCTCAGATTCAGGCCAGTGGACTTTTACTTCTGGGGGTGATTGGGCAATTACAGGCGGGCGCTTAAAACGCACTGCCGCAACAGTATCTACAGATGTTGCTGAGCTAGACACTGACTTTCTAAAAGCAGAGTTCCTTGCTGATACAGGGCGGGAAATGGCCGTCGGCGATACTATCGTTGTTCGTATGAATGTTTACACTTATACAGCAGGGTTCGTTCGCCTCTACTTGGGTAATGATTTTAGCTCTCAATCTGTTTATGAGGCTGAGGTTGCCGATACTAATAGTTCAAGATACTTCAATTTCCCTATTGATGTTCTCTCCGATGGCTTTCGTATTGAAGCATCAGCTGGATGGATAGGCGATCTCGATACTATTTTCTTTTATGAGCGAACTAACCCAAGTATTGACTCTATTCGAATTGGGGATAATGGGTATGCTCGAATCGCAAGTAATGGTAACGTAACTTTTGGCGACAACTGTAATGTGTGGAACGATGGCGCTAAAAATATTGCTATAGGGACGGATTGTCTTCCTGTGGCTTTAGGGTGCACCGATAATATTGCCATAGGGGAGCAGGCATTATTCGCCAATATGGAGAGTGATGACAATATTGCGATAGGGCCGGACGCTTTAAAGTTTTATAAAGGTGATGGCGGCTCTGATGGCAACAACATCGCTATTGGTAACGCCCTCACTAACATGGTCTTTGGTAGTGATAATCTTGCGGTTGGTGCTTTCGCTGGAAGCGCTTTAGATAAGGGTAATGAAAATCTCTATATTGGATTCAGGGCAGGATTCGGCGGGCTCACAGTAAATAACTGTACTGCTATTGGTTCTGATGCATCCTTAGTAGATGGCGTAGACTATCAGCTTAATATCGGCAGCATTATCTATGGAGATTTAACCCCTACCGATAAAAAGCTCATTATTCGCGGGGGTACAGGCCAAAGCCAAAACTTGCTAGAGATTCAGGATAGTGCAGAAACGGTTCTGGCTTCAGTTGATAATAGTGGGAATATTACGACGACAGGTACTATAGACGGTCGTGACGTTGCGACCGATGGGGTAAAGCTCGACGGTATTGAATCCGGCGCGCAGGTGAATGTTGCGAGTAAGTTTTTAATGCCTAATTCTGGCCGATGGTACTGCTACACAGACAGAAGATGGACAACTGATAGTGATGACTTGTATGGGCCAAGCTACTATCAATTCGTTGAAAATAGCGGAACGGGAGAAACTCCTATTATCGAATGGGAGCACCTAGGGATGTTTGTTCCAGCAGGTACGAAAGTAACAGCCTTAAATATGATTGGCAGGGCTAACAACACTCAAGTCACTGATATGGAGATGTACGTCATATATCGGGAGCCTACGACCTCAGGTGGCTGGGAATCAGGCCTTGATGCCGACGGTGAGTTTACATCGACAGTTCTTCATAATGATTTGTTCTTTACGCCTACAGGGGGAGGAACAGTGTTTACTGGCGCTATGAATGATATTCACAAACGTACTATAGCGCTCGACCACACAGTCGGTAATGACGGAGGGTATCTCTCTATTTATATGCGCCCGGTTGGTACACTGACCAGTACTCGCTATTTCTATTCAACTTACACATGGGAATGTGAATATGTCTGATAAAAAATTAGTTATTACTCTTCAAGGTGACGATGCCTATCTGACCGCAGGCCTTGACGGCATGGCGTATAATAACGGGTATAAGGATAAGGTCTTAGATGAGAACAAGAACGAAATAGATAATCCTGAATCAAAGCTAACATTTTGCACGCGTATTATTAGCAACTTCATGCGGAACAACGTAATTGCATGGAACACGAAGCAGGCGCAAATAATGGCGGCACAAGCAGCTAAGGTGGGTGCCACTGGCGCTCTTGATGCCATTGCCATTAGCAGTGAGATGAAAGATGCCTAAGCGCTATTGCACAGTTCCAGCTATATTCGGTTTTCGCGATTGGTTTGAAGGCCGATTTGGTGATTTGTGTGAGCAGCATGACGAGCTGTATGTATGGCGCAAAGGAACGCAACATCAAGCGGATTGTGGCTTGGCCTCTGGTATTATGCAACGAGGCTGCCCTTGGTTGGCTGTAATAGTGTACATCTTTTGCCGCATGTTCGGCTGGCTCTACTGGTATGACTGGATTAAGTAAATGGCTATTTTTGATGGTGCAATATTTGATGCGTCTATATTTGATGTTGAGCCGACGCCAAGCGGTACGATTGGCCGTATCACTACAGGGCCATTACGAGACCAAAACACCATATGGATTGATGAGTGGGCAAAGCGCATTCACGCCATCAACGATGAACAAGAGCGCACGAAGCTTATTAAGAAGCTGAGGCGTAAAAAAGCATTAATACTTTTATCAGATTTTTTCTTTAACGACTAACCAACTTAGGAGACCGCAGCCATGGAAATGAATTTAGCAGATAGTGATTATCAGCAAAAACTGATGGAGCCGGGCGGCATTGCCGAACTTGCTAGCCAGATGGAGACAGAGGCCGATAACATCGAAGAGCCTACTGAACTAGAACAGGAGATCGAAGCCGATGCAGAAGATGCCGTTGATTCTATTGTTGATGAGGAAGAAACGGAAGAAGAACTTGAGGCAGACGACGCTGAAGAAACCGAAGAAGAGCAAGAGGAAATAGACCCCGAAAAGGAAAAGTCTATGAAGCATCTTCGCCAGCAGGTGAAGTATGAGCAAGAGCAGCGCCAGCGTGTCGAATCAGAGTTAATGCAGATTCACCAGTTTCTTGAGCAAGCAGCGCAACAGCAACAAAGTGACTCTACAGAGGATGAAGACTACGAACCTTTAGACCCTAAGCAGGCGAAAGAGGTAGAAGACCTTAAGAAACAGCAACAACAATTTCAAACGCAAGTTGCTTTCCAGAACGCCTTACAATCAGCGGAAGCGGAAGCGGCATCTAAATACACCGATTTCGGCGATGCGTACCTGCACCTTACAAAGCAGAAGGCTAATGAGCTCGCCGCATTGCATGGTATTCCAGCCGAACAAGCGCAGGCCCATGCGTTCAAGTTCATACAGGCCACGGCGTTCAACGCGTTCCAGCGTGGTGCAAACATCGGCGATACTATCTACAACCTCGCCAAGTCGACAGGTTTTAGTGGTGCCAAGGCTGTAAAGTATAAGGGGAAAGGAATGAACCCTAAAGCTATTGCGAAGAATAAAACCATTACTGAAAAGAAGGTAGTGAAGTCAGGTGCAGTAGATGACTTGAGCAACGCTAGCACGCTCGACCTACTTAAGAAAATGCAGGAGCCCGGTCAACAAGTCCCTATGGCCGAGTTCAAAAAATTACTTGCTAAAGTTCAGAAGTAATTTATTATTACAACATCCTTTAGTTTCGGATGTTATGGATTAGGTAGGCTGTTTTGGATAAGAGCTTTACAGCCCTCTCGAAAGATTAACCCCTTTGCACTTGCAGAGGGGTTTCTTTTCCTGTAATGTGTTAACTAAGTTACGAGTTGCGGGTTGCTTTCGATATAAGCTTACGGGTGGTCTCTCGATATGAACCAATTGCTTGCTGGTGTTAGCCCACTCTCTAAAAGGCGTTACGGTTAATCTTCGACATAGATTGCATTCACATTCTCATCGTAGCGGGTTTTATAATTTTAAATTTAACCTTGAGAGGTACATTATGGGCGATATCGTTCGCACTCCCGGTACCAGCAGCAATTATACAGCAAAGCTCTGGTCCGAAAAACTCTACATGGACACCATTATGGGTGTTCCATTAATCGCAGACGCCATTTCTGATGGTATTCTGGCACGTAAAGATGACTTAGTTCGTAGCGCGGGCGACCGTGTACGTATGACATTCTCTAAGCGTTTAACTGGTACTGGTATTATCGGTGATGCTCCAAAGCGTCCAAATACTAAGCAAGTTGAATATGCTTATGATGATGTTGTTCTCGACAAGCTTTCATCTGACCCAGTTGACGCTAAAGTTGAGGGAACTATCTCACAACAGCGTACTGCTTTTGACCTACAAGAAACGCTTTACCCGTCAGTCTCTGACTGGTTCGCACAGCGTATGATTGTCGGTATGTTCAACCAGCTTGGTGGTAACACTGCAACTAGCCTGGCTTTCGATGGTACTACTTACACAGGTAGCTCACTCGTAGCAATCACAGGTTTGAATGCAGCGTCTGCCCCAACAACACACCGTGTATTCTATGCAGGTACTGGTAATACATCTGATGCAGATGTTGCGGCGGATTCTACTGCGACACTTACACTTCAAGCTGTTGATGATCTGGAAACAGAAGCATTCACACAGCGTTCAGGTGTGAACAACTTTAAGCCACTTATCGGCCAAGGTTATAAGTTCAAATTTTATGTTCCTATGACAGGCTTCAAGCAGCTTAAGCAGCAAGCTCAAGCAAACGGCAACATCACGTTCCCACAAATCATCCTCAATAAAGAGGCTGGTGGCAGTGATGCAGCTGCGATGATTGGCGATTACTTCGATTATAGCTACACTCGTATTGTTGCTGTTCCAGATCATTACATCCCAGCGGGTGTGACTGCTTCTGCGACGCAAGCTAATACAAAGCGCGCTCTCTTTGTAGGTGCTGAAGCAGGTTGCTTGGTATTCGGTAAAGGTTATGACGCTTCTGGTGAGACTGTGCCAGGCTTCAAAATTATCTCTGATGACGATAAGATTGAAGAAACTGTACAGACTGTTGCGACAGGTATCTTTGGTATCAAGAAAACAGTTGTTGATAGCTATGACCAGTCAGCAATGGTTTACACTCATTACGTAGCATAATAGGAGGCTAAAATGGCAACAGGTACTAATTTAGTAAGTGCAAAATTCAAAGAAGGTGACGTTCAGACTTTCGTTGGAAAGTTCACGGCAGCATCTTCTGTGGCAGGTGGTACTGCTATTGAATTTGATGAAGCACTACCAAACGTTAATGGTGTAACCATCATTGACGGTTCGGTTAACTTTACAGGCACAGTAGCAGGTAACGGTATTCTTGGTACGTCTAGCGACGACAACGGAATTATCGAATCTGCTGCGGTTACAGTTCCCGGCGGTATGGCCACGGGTAATGGTGATCTGGTTGGAACGGTAACAACTGATACACAAGTTGTTTTCGAGACATCTGGCACCATTAATTCAGGCGCTGAAGTCTTTGTAACGGTAACATATGGCTGTGGAGACCTTACACAGTAAAGCGCTAGGTAGGAGCGGATAGAATGTCTAACCTTGTCACAATGAGAAGTCGAATCAAGAATGCTTTAGCTATTCAGGATACGATTTATGACGATGCAATAGATGATTCTATCCGCTCTGCCTTATCGCAGTATCGGAACCAACCTTTCTGGTTCCTACAAAAGATAGGTACAGTGACGCTCCTTACTGATAGCGACAACGTAGCCTTACCTTCCGACTTTGCCTCCCCTATGCAGGCGCGCATTCTGGTTAATGATATTTACAGAGGCGAAACAGCAGGGTTCATAAAACAAGAATTCAAATACTTACAAGAGAAGTATAAAGCGCAGACAACCTCAGGTGTTCCGCAATATTACGCATATTACGGGAAAAACATCTATACAGACGCATCTGCTAACGCTGACTACACTATCCAGTTAGTATATTATCAAAAAGACGCGACGCTTCCACAGGGCGATAGCGATACGAGCGTATGGTTTGATGACGGCTATGACGCTATCCGCACACTCGCCATGGCTATCTTTAAAGATGAGGCGCTAGAGTATCAATCTGCAGATCGCGATTGGTTGCGCGCAAAAACGTATCTCGATTTATTAACACAACAGAATACACAGTTCGCCATTGGGGGTGATTTCTAATGCCAACTAACACGACAAACTTTAGCTTTCAGAAGCCGCTTGTTAACGACCCAGCCGATGCCGATGCATGGGGCGGTTATCTCAATTCTAACTGGGATAGTGCAGATGGAATTCTAGCTGTACGTACAGCTAATTATGATTTCGGTGGTTACGATTTAATTGACGCCGAGATGATTGACACAAGTGAGACGGCCTACTCGGTAGGTAACGTCTCTGGCGCAGTCACAATTGACTATGAGGATGGCCATTCGCAATATGCGACCGTTACAGGTGATATTACAAGCCTCACGGTAAGCAATCTTCCACTAAGCGGTAAAGGCGCTTGGTTGACCTTAGAGCTTATTCAAGATGGCACTGGCGGGCACACTATTACGCTTTCAAGCGCTTATAAAACTTCCGGTGGCGCGGGAATCACACTCTCAACAGCGGCCAGTGCGCGGGACAAGCTTCGTCTGGAAACACGAGACGCAGGTACCACGATTGACGCATTCATCAATTTGGATATGCAGTAGATGAGCTACGGCGGAACACGTTTAGGGATTATTGGTGGCGCAGGGGCTTTAGTCTCCAAGCTCTTCTCGTTCGTGGGCTACACGGGTAACGGTGGGACACTGAAGGTGGAGACGTCTCAGGATATATCTGGAAGCGGCGGTGTGGTATGGGTTAAGCGTACCGACGCTGGCACTAACCATCATTTAGTTGATACTGTACGGGGTGAGGATGTGTTTTTCACGCCGAACACAACCGCTGCAGAGGGCGGCGATACAGGCGCCATAACGTTTGAGAGTGACGGCTATACATGGAACAGCGGCAATGGTCTTTATAATCGGAGCGGGAATATCTACTCGTCGTTTTCATGGTTAATTAATGAAGGTTTTGTTGATGTTGTTGAGTATACAGGGAATGGCGCGAATAGAACAATTGCCCATAGCCTAAACGCCGTGCCTACCATGATGTTTGTTAGACGAGTTAACTTGGCGACAAGTTGGAGTGTCTATCATGATAATTTGACGAGCGCAGCGTACAGGATTCTACTTGACGGTAATGGGGGTGAGAACTTACGTACCACTTCATGGAACAGCACAGACCCTACAGATTCAGTATTTTCTATCGGTACGGATGGCGGCGTCAACTCCAGTGGTGCTCCTTACATTGCCTATCTCTTTGCACCTAAATCTGGCGAAGCGGATTCTGGTTCGTATAGTGGCACTACGACTATTAATACTGGCCTAGATAGCATCTCCTTGTTCATGGTTAAGCGCAAGGACTCTATCGGCGACTGGTACATGTTCTATGAGCGCAGCGGAACTTGGTATCACCTTAAGGCGAACACCGCTGACACAGAGGCGACCGGACTAATTAGCGTTAGCGGTGGCGATGTCACGCTATCTGGCGCGGCCTCATCTGGTAACGGGATTTATTATGCTTGGGAAGGTGCTTGATGCCAAATTCACCTATAACATATCGACCGGGTACAGATAAGAACCCGCAGGAGACAGAGACTAGTTCCTTAGCGTTTACTGATACTAATGGTATTCATTTTCCTGATGGTCGCTTACGGACTGTTGACCCTTGGAGCGATGTGACACCTGCTGAAACAGATGTTTTAGGCGGTGCGCGTACTATCTTTGGGCATATCGATAATTCATCGGTGTATTATCTGTTTGGCACAAGTTCGCGCCTATATGTTATTAAAGACGACTCATGGTATAATATTACCCCTTTGCAGACCACGGCAACGGCCATTGCTAATAGTCTAGATACTGTAAGCGGTAGCCCTATAGTTACCGTTAACCGTACAGCGCACGGATTAAGTGATGGCGCCCGAGTGGGCATATCGGGCGCCACAGGTGTTGGTGGGATACATATAAGCGAAATAAATAAAGAACATATTATTGATGTGGTTGATGTGGATTCGTTCACGTTTACCGCTGGCGCGGATGCCCTTAGCACTGTTTCAGGTGGCGGTGGTGCGTCAACTGTAATGAAAGACCCTATCTCGGCAGGAAACCTAGATCAATCTGTCGGTTCGGGTTATGGTATGGGGCGTTTTGGCGTCGGTCTATACGGTGTCGCAAAAACAGCGACAGGGAACATATTACAGTATCCGCGCATATGGTCGTTCGATAGTTTCGGCAGTAGCATGATTGTGTGCCCGGGCGACTATACGGCTGGTGATGGGCAAAAGATTTATATTTGGGATGGAGATACAAGTGTCGCGCCAACGGTTCTTACAAACGCGCCAACAGATTGCAGTTACACTTTCGTTTACAACAATGCGGTTGTTGCTTTATGTGGAAACCGGGTTGATATATCTAAGGTCGGTGACGCTACTGTTTGGACACCATCAAGCAGCAATAATGCGTTTTCTGTTGATATAGAGCGAACGCAGCGTATCACGGGCGGGACTAAGGTTGGTAATGCCGCCATTATCTTCACCGAACACGAGGCGCTCTATATACGTTGGGTTAATGAGCCTGAATATTACATCGTCGATGACTTGTTCCAAAGTGATGGTCTTATTGGCCCGAACGCTTTTTCCGTTATGGAGCAAGATTGCTTCTGGATGGGTAAGCGCGGCTGGTATAACTTTAACGGCTCAACGGTACGGCGCATCGCCAACCCGCAGAATGAAGACTGGATTTTAGATAATATCAATAACGGCCAGCAATGGAAAACCTTTGCTGTGACAGATACGAAATACAATCAAGTATGGTTTTACTTTCCGACGGGCGACAGCTCCGAACCAAGTGATTATACAATCTTGAATCTCACGCAAGGCCATTGGACGTTAGGGCTTCAAGCTAGAACGGCTATGTGTCGAAATAACTTTGTTGGCGCAAAGTTCTATGGTATATATGGTGACAGCACTTCACAGCCAGCAAGTGTGTATAGGCATTTCTTAAAAGAGAATGATTCTCTTACGATTGCCCCATATGCGGAAACGAGCTTTGGAATGATTGGCGAAGGCGACCAACAGTTTAGAATAAACCGTGTTATGCTGGATACCGTACAGCAGGGTGACTTGACTGTAAAAATGATTACCAAGCGATACCCGCAAAGCACTTCTGAAAGTCAAGCAACTTACACAGCGACAACTACAACCGAGTATCTGAATACTCGTGTTGGTGGGCGTGTTCGTAAATATCGCTTCGAGCAAAATAGTGACGGTGCCGAGTTTACCCTTGGTGACTGGAAAGAACAGATAACAGGGCAGGGAATGCGATGAAAGCTTATCCTTCATATGTAAACGCAAGTAATGTTGTTGATGTCGTTAATGATATCATTCGACTACGCCAAGAAGATATTGATGAAATCGGCAATATCGACGCTGGCAAGAAAAAGGGGCGTATCCGTACAGAAACACGCGGAAGCGTTCCGAGTAGTGCCACAGATGTGGCCGCGGGAGACTTTGAAGGTGATGTGGTTTTAGACGCATCATATATTTATACATTAGTAAACGTGCCGAGCACTGGATTGCGCTGGCATCGTGATACATTAAGCGTAGGGTGGTAGAATGAGTTGGTTAAGTGATTTAGCTGGTGGTGTTGGTGATTTTCTTTTTGGTGAGGAAATGGTTGGGCCTATCCAATCTGGGGTTTCTCGTCCTAGCGTTGGTGGTTTTCTTGATGGTGTCAATGCTTCTGATCTTTTAACAGGTGTTGGGGCAGTTACAGGTGCTTTATCGCAGCCTGATGTCGATGTTCGCCCTACAGGTGGGTTAGGCGCACAAGACCAGCGCATACAGGACTTCTACCTTGAGAATTACTTACCACGTGCAATTGAGCAATTAGATGCCCCGTTTATCGGACGCCCTACGCGCCGCGCAGCTATTGCAGGTGTAGACCCTGAATTTGACCCTATCTTCGGAAGCTATGGCTTGAGTGACTTACAAAGTTACATGGACCAAGTAGGCGCAGCTTCACAAGCACCTGCGGCGGTCACACCTACGTCACCGCAGTTGCCAACTAACACTCCTGTCCCTATTGACACAGGGCAGACCGCTCTAGAAGCAATCGGAGCGCCGGGCTTTAACGAAGAAACGAATACCTACATGACACCGTTCGGGCAAATGATTCAAGGTGATGCGGGGCGCAAGGCCGCTAGCGATAGGGCGCTCGTAGAACAGGCCATCGCTCTTGGTTCGCAAGGTACGAATCGCGAACAAGGTATGCAAAAAGTCGCCACCATAATGGATGCAATAGGCTCCCGTGGCGATGAGTTTACTAACCCTTATTTGGGGCAAGAGTATAGCCGAGATGCTTTAGCAGAATTACTAGAGTCAAGTGACTTGTACGGTGCGCAGCAGATGGGTAATGTAGGAGTTTACGACCCTACCCCTGGCTTCCTCGGTCAAATATCACCAATATTAAAAACACTCGGCACAGGTGCGGTACTTGGGCCAATAGCAGGCTCGATAACTGGTGCGGCGGGTCTTAGCGGCTTGGCAGGTAATATCGCACAAAAAGGATTAACGCAGTTAGGGCGAGGTTTGTTTGATGGCTAATTTATTTTCACAGTCGCAAGTTGAGGGTATTCTCGCCCCATTAGGCTTCTCTGGCTCCGCAACTGGCGGTGCGGCACAGGCGTTTATCAATTCAAACCCTGCGGCACAAGCGGCCTACAACCAAGCAGTTCAGCAGCAGGTTGGTGGCAATATGACCGTAGCGCAACCACAACAAGCCCCCGTGGCCACGCCGATGACGGGTGCTATGCCAGTGGGCGTTGAGCCGTTTAATCAGTATCAGCGAGGCGCTCTCTCAGCCCTTGGAACATACCAAGCGCCGCAGTTTACGCAACAAGCAGGCGAGTTCCTGCAAAACACGATGAATCAGGCACAATTAGGGCCACTAACCGATGAGCAATTTCAAGCTGGTGTTTCGCGTTATACAAACCCATATCAGCAGCAAGTAACTGACGCCGCTATTCAGGATATTAGCGACCAAGCCGCGCAGCTTCGTAACCGTATTGAGAGCCGTAACCCCGGCGCTCGTAGCTTTGGTAGTAGTTCGCAAGGTGTTCAACTGGCTTCACTCGCAGGCGACACTATGGATGCTATTGGCCGAACGAGCGCTACATCAGGCGCACAAGGGTTTAACAGCGCCGTGCAACAGATGATGAATGAGCGCCAACAGCAGCTTTCTGGTTTAGGTACTGCGGGCAATCTCGCATCACAGCTCGGTGGCCTTGGTACTGGTGTTATGAACCAGCAGCTAGGGGCGTTAGACGCTAATCTTGGTGCGGGTACAACAATTCAGAACTTTAACCAAGGTCTATCTAACTTGGCTATGCAAAATTACATGGGTGCACAAAATTATCCGCTGACTAACTTACAAAATGTTGGTACACTCATGGGAGTAATACCACAGACAAGCGTAGGTTACACACAGCAGCCTAGCTTCGGGCAGCAGCTCGGTGGCGGGTTGATGTCATTGGGTGGTTTATATGGCGGGAGGCCAGTTGTACAATGAGCAGTATCTTAAGTAATCCTCAATTCCTAGCTGGCCTTAATATGATGCAAGGTCAGTCCGTTGGCGACGCTCTGTCAAGCGGAATACAGACAGCAGAGCTTCAGCGCAGTGCGGCGCAGCGCCAACAGGTACAGCAAGCGCTACCGCAACTTATCCAGCAGGTAGACCCTAACAATCCAACAGGCTCGCTTGGTAAACTTATCCAAGGTGGCATACCCACTGATATGGCTACTCAAATTATCGGCATAGCGCAGAAGCAGGCGCAGCAGGAAAGCTTGAATAGACAGCGTGAAGCTATTTTCGGCACAGGCACGCAGGCACAAATGCCCGCAGATGAAATTTTTGAGCAAGGTGTTAATGGTACTTCGCCTGTAAAATCGGGTATAGCTGCAATGTCTGATGAGCAACTAATTAATGCCGCCACGATACCAGAGCTATCGAAAGCTGTTGAGATGGAGTTCAAAAGGCGTGAGCGCGAATTAGAGCGCCAAGAGGTCGAAGGAAAAGAACAACAAGCAAAATCAAGCAAGGCGTCTTCATCAGTTAATGTTTTAGGTGCGATTGGTGATGCCGAGAAAACTGCAAAAGATGTGACAGCAACCGGAGCGTTGGGGCAGATCTTTGGTTTGGCGGGTGGAACTTCTGCAACTGACTTGGCAGGCTCGTTGGAAACTATCGAATCTGCTATTGGTTTTGACCGATTAGGCAGAATGCGAGAAGAGTCTAAAACAGGCGGTGCGTTAGGCAATGTTAGTGAACGAGAAATATCATTATTAAAAGCGTCTCTTGCTAGCTTGCGTCAAGATCAAAGTCAAAGTCAATTTTTGAAAAATCTACAAAGGGTTAAGAATCAATATAAAAGCTCTTATGAAAATCTTAAGAACGCATGGATTGCTGACAATGGTTCGCTTAAGGGGTTTCCGCTAGAAGAAATATCTGAAACCAATGGTGCCGCTACACAAAACACAAATATACAGAACATGTCATTGCAGGAACTTGAGGCTTTACGCGCAGAAATGTTGAGAGGTAAATAATGGTTACTTTATCTGAAGTTGATGCCAGAATAGCCGAACTAAAGGCCCAGCAACCTAGCAATAACAGCTTATCTGACTTTGAGCAGCTTCAAGAGCGCGGTTTTATTGAGGGGTTAGCCCCTGCCTTTAGGAACCAAAATCAAACTGGATTTGGTGAAGATATCCGCCGCGCATCATCTCGATTAGGGTTGGGAATTATTGATATAGCTTCTGATTATGCACCTGAAACAACAGCAGGTGTATTTGGTGCTTTAACAGGTGGTAACATAACCCCAGCTTCATTAGAGGAAGCTAGAAATAGAGCAATATCCCAAAATAGAGAATATTTTGAAGGAAGGCTTTTTCTTGAGTCTTTACCGGGCAGAATACTAGGAGACCCTACAACTATAGCTAAAGCGACTCCCGGGTTAGGTGGGGCATTCGGGGGATTCACAGAGCCTACGTTAGAAGGTGAAAGTAGGGCGGTTAATACGGCTATTGGAGGTGCGCTAGGGAAAGCACTCGGTGTGGCGGTTAAGGGTGGCGGAAGCTTTATATCCGAGCAGACAGCTAGAATACTTCCTAAAAAAGGTACCTTACCTACACAAACAGCACAAACAATCAAAGAGGCTGCAAACGAATCCTACAAACAAGCCGAAAAATTGGGAGGTATCATATCCCCTAAAAAGTTCGATTCTTTTCTTGACGATTTATCTTTTGTTAAAAAGTCAACACCTATGGGTAAGGCACTTGCAGGGGAAAACGTAGGAGAGAAGCTAGCCGATGTATTAGAAGTGTTTAGAGGAAGGCCACTAACGCTTCAAGCAGCCCAAGAAGTTGATGAAGCCTTAACAAATAGGGCCTCTGCATTTTTTATTAACGATAAGGCGCAATTCCGCCAAGTTAAAGAAGTTCAAAATACTTTTCGTAAAATGATTCAGAATGCAACTGATGATGATGTTATTGGCGGAAAAGCTGGTTTTGATGCACTTCAAAAAGGTAGGAAGCTTTGGTCGCAGGGCGCTAAGATGCGCGACATCGAGAAAATACGTGAGATATCAGAACTTACTGATAACCCTAGAACGGCGATTAAAACGCAAATGCGCCAACTTCTTAAGGATGATAAGAGAATAGGTGCCTACACAAAAGAAGAGCGTAGGGCTATTGCTAAGGCCGCAAACACAGGAATTATTGAGGATACTTTTCGTACATTCGGAAGCCGCCTCATGGGTATTATTGGAGGTGCAACTGGTGGCCCTGCGGCAGGCGCAGCGGCACAAGCAGGTTCAGCTGTTAGCCGAGGCGCAGCAGAGCAAATTAAGCGAGGTCAGTTAAATCGAGTATCGCGAGAGATATCAGACGAGGCTATTAGTGCAATGGGTGGGCGTGCGCCGATTCGCAATATAGCCCCAGAGGCAGTTAGGGATATTGGTTCTCAAGCGGTAGATGCATTGTCTCCACAGTTGGGTAGGGAAGGTGCAGTTAGGGGCGTCGAGCCGACCGAATCTATGTCACCATCGCTACAACAAATTGAACAAAGAATACAACAATTAAAGTCTCAAAAACAAACACAAAACCGCGTAGACGCTGGAACAGCTGACCCTTACTATGATAGGCTTGCATTTGTAGAAAGTTCTAACAACCCTACGGCGCAGGCGAAAACAAGCAGTGCTTACGGTAGGTATCAGATTACAGATGGTACGGCGAAGAATCTTATTCGCAAATATGGCGATAAGATAGGCGTTGACTCGAAGAACTGGAAGCAGCCAGAGAATCAAGAAAAGCTGGCTCGCGCGCTAACGCAAGAGAACCGCGCAGGACTATCCCATTTCTTACGCCGCCAACCGACAGCGGGTGAGATGTATATCGCGCACTTTGCAGGAATTAATGGCGCAAAGAAGCTGCTTAGCAAGAAGAATCTTAACTCCAAGGCCGCCACGGTTATGGGGCGCGATGTTGCTATGGCGAATAAGCCAATCTTTTTTGACCTTGATAAGAAAGGAAATATCAAGCGCTCTCGTTCCGTTCGTGAAGTTCGAGACATCCTAAAAGCAAAAATGGAAAGCTAGCCATGCAACCAGTTTACCACTACGGACAACCGAGCTACCTGCCTGAAATATTCGAGCCAAGCTCATTTTCTTACGGCTGGGGCGCTATCTTATGGAATGCCGACCCATTGCTTACCAATAGCACATACATTGGCCTGACAACGTATAATAACCCCTATCTGGACAATGATGATGACCATTTAACAGTGCAATATCAAATGTGGTATGGTGAACAGGCTGGACACAACCCGTGGGCATGGAGCTATTACGGCATTAACACAGCGGCTTTCTTCGCGACAACTGCCAGCGTTACGAACCATGGCGGTGATGCGGTGGCATATGCGACTATAGGATTGCGGCTTATCGACACGTTGAGTGACGTGAATGTGTGGTTTCAGACAAGCTTGTTTGATGAACGTGGTGACTTGGCAGAAGAGTTCTATACAGATCAGTACACGGGCTTTGTAAGCTACAGCAGCCAGCTTGATAATAGCAGTTATTTAACGGTGCATCAGGATAGCCACACGACAAAGCATGACACGTTCGATGATGACTTCTTTCGCTTTTCCATATCGAGACAACAGCTTCATGACTTTGCAGATGATTTAAATGCGTATGTGGGTTATAGTATGGTAACGACAGAGCCGGGCTGGTGGGTGCTAGAGTCATTTATGGTAACGCCAGAATTAGGCGATACTGTAGTGAGTGACGGCTGGCTTGAGTTTGAGGCGGTTAACAGTTTCCACGGTTCAGAGGCAGTATGACAGTAGATCAGGTCAATAGCTTCTATGTCGTTACCATAGCCATATCACTCGCCGCTATTGTTAGCGGTTTGTATGTGCTATGGCTAGGTACGTATAAGAAAAAGCATTACTACGCCGCGCACGGATGGGCCTACCTTGCGCTTATATGTAGTATTGCGGTTAATGTGTTTTTCTCTTATAATATAATCTTATGGTTGAGTGACCAGTACACGGAAATCAGGAATATTGAGTTTCATATACGCTGGTTGATTTACCACAGTTTCGAAAAAACAGTCGTTCTTCTCTTCCATCATGACTTGTTTAGAAAAGTAAGGACTTGGCGTAATGCAAATTGACCACGACAACCTAAAGCAGATAGCCGAGTCGATAGATGATGTGCGATTCACTATTAATGTAATGTTGATTTCACTTTTTGGCGGTATTGTGCGAACTATTGTTTCTGAAAATAAGCGTAACTTTACGGCGTTCATGCTAAGCTTGATTGTTGCAGGTTTTGTTGGTTATATATCTGCGGAGGCGCTAAAGAGTTTTGAGCTTAATCCCGCTATGATCGGGGCTGTTGTAGGTGTTGTATCCTTCTCTGCCACAGACATACTACGCGGAATTATGAAGATAACAGCAGATTTTAGCGACAACCCGACTAAATGCATAAAAGAAATTTTAGCTTTGTGGAAAAATAAATAATGACTTTTATTCGAGAATTTGTGGCGCTAGTGGCCACTGCGATATTCACATTGAGTGTTATGGCGAGCACAGCAAAAAGTATGGATTTGGACTATTTGTCTATGAGCTTGCATCAACTCACTATGGTAAGGTTTTAATATGACACTGTCCAAAGTATATGAGCAGCAGTATCTAGCAGCATGCCGCCAAGGTAAGCGCTACAAAGATTGCAATTACTTGTTCGTCAAATGGCAAAGGCAGCTAAAGCACGAGAATAAGTTTCACACATTAGGCAAACAAGTAGTGGACGCAATGACATGAAGTTGAGCGATAACTTTACTCGTGAAGAGTTTGAGAAGTCTATGACCGCTACGCGCTACGGTATAGATAACCGTATGAGTCATACAGAAATAAAAGCAGCTATCGCATTATGCGAAAACGTATTACAGCCTGCCCGTGAAGCGCTAGGTAAACCCATTAAGATAACCAGTGGCTATCGTTCGCCTGATTTAAATAAAACTATCGGCGGTTCGCGCACTTCGCAGCATATGAAAGGTGAAGCGGCGGATATCGAGCTTGTTGGCGGCAGTAACTGGGATTTGCTTAAATACATCCACGACAATTGTTCGTATGACCAACTTATCGCAGAATATATGATTCAAGGCGACGATAAAGCTGGATGGGTGCATGTGTCATATAATCATGACCGTAACCGCCTACAGCCGCTACGCTTTAATGGTGGGCAGTATATTCAAGGGATTAAGTTTTAACCAAGGAGGCTTAACATGCCAAAACGATTTAAAAACTTTATTATGTGGTGCGATGAGAATCGCGGCAAAACGATTATGCTGTTTATCGGTGTTGTGTGGTTGATTGGTTTGGGAGCAGCGCTCGTATCATGATTCCAGCTATTATAGGGGCCGTAGTGCCATTACTCGATAAGCTTATTCCTGACAAGGAAGCTCGAGAAAAAGCCAAGCTTGAGCTACTCCGCCAGCAGCAGGCTGGTGAGCTCAACGCGGTAGAGAAACAGTTAAGCGCCATTGTCGCAGAGGCTAATAGTAAAGACCCGTGGACAAGTCGCGCGCGGCCTAGCTTCATGTACGTTATCTATTTCTTGCTCGTGATGTCGGTTCCTATGGGAATTGTCACAGCTTACTCACCGGAAGTGGCGCAGGATGTGACGAAAGGCTTCAAGGACTGGCTTCACGCTATACCAGAACAGCTCGTGTGGTTGTTCGGCGCTGGTTATTTAGGCTACAGCGGTGCGCGCACCCTTGATAAAATGAAGAAGTAAAAAAGAACCCAGCGCAAGGCTGGGTCAAGGTGAGAAGCTTGGAGGTCGTCTTAATAGCTTCAAAAATATCTTATACTAATCTCTATAGGTTGTCACTTCTGTTGTGTAATTAGGTCTTCGCCCTGTCATATCGACAAACTGCTGCATACTGCGAAACATGCGTATCTTAGCGTTTTCTTTGTATTCTGCCTGCTTCTTATTTTGTGAAGATATCTTTTTTCTTACACAGCTTTCGGGGTCACTAACACCTAACTCTAATATCTTAGAGTGCTTCGTCTTACAGGCAGCCAAAGACCTCTTCAGCCGGCGAGCTAACGCCTCTCTATCGGCCTTGTCGCCTGCACGATATACAAGTAGAAGCTCGTTTTGCTCTTCTGTTGCCCATCTGTTTGTCATATTCTACCGCCTTTTCCTACTTTGTTTTTAGTGTGTGTTGTGTCCCATTCGTTATTATACCACCACTCATTTACCTTCACTGGCTTACACGCTGATAACGCAACACTGGCCATGACAATGTATATGAATGGGAGGGGTATCATCGGCGCTTAATCACATAGGGGTTTGTATACGTCCCTGCATCGAATAAGCCGTCATTAGGTGTGGCGTCAAACATACGTGGCTGGATAGTGCCTAGCGTGTTTCCACTACGGTCTTTGATAACGTAAGGGTTCGTGTAGGTTCCTACATCTGCAATACCGTCACCGGGCGTTGCGTCAAACATACGAGGCTGAATAACAATGTCGTCACTATTACCATACCTGTAATCATATAGCTGCGCATGTGCTGGTATTGCCAATAATGTGAATAATATTACTAGTTTCTTAAGCATTGGTTTTCCTCCTTTACAAATACCCCGTTAATCATTTCGCCTTTACGGTCTGCAATTTCATTATATGCCATTTGTAAGCAATTATCAAAATCGAGGCCGTTGAGCTTTGCCAGAATAATAAGCGTTACACCTACATCGCCAATAGAATCAATAAGAAGCTCTCTATTGCGCTCAATCAATGCGCGGCCAAGCTCGCCTACTTCTTCAACGTGCTTTTCATACTGGCTTGCGCTTGTGGCTTTATCAAGTATACCTTTATCGCTTGCCCATTTTAATATCTTCTCTTTTGTGTTCATGTCTTTTCTCCTATCCAGTTAAATAATCGTCTTACCATATACCCACGGGTTACGCTCACCACGGTAAATATGCCGCCTATCATGAGGTTCTGACTCAGTGGCACATACAGCCCGAACCAAGGGAATACGATGCACTGAGTCGTCACAGCCACGCCATAGCCGATAGCTGTTGACGTGACTGCCTCAAAGAGTGAGTGTTTACGCGATTGCATCTAACAGGCTCGCTTTCGTTGCTGGTTTGGCCTCATATTTCCCCACCTTACGCGCATTCTCTTCCATCCTTACCACGCCCTGCAATATCGCTTGCCGTGTCAGTAGCGTGTATTTTATGCGTAGGATTGATAGGTTAGTCATTGGCCCTCTCTCCATTCGTAGCAGACAGGCTGAACTTTAATCTCTCTGGGGCAAAAATATTCACCAGCACTATTATAAATTCCATCCATGCCATACTCAGATTTAAAGCAAAGCTGCCCTTCATATATAAAAAACCCGGGTTGACACTCTTCAAGAAAACAAGGCCATCCGTCAGGTGTTATTATCAATTCCATCATTCACTCTCTTTCGGTGGTTTTGTAATCTGATAGCCTAATTTCGTAATCTCTATCACAAAAGCATTAATAGCGCCCTGCATGGCAATACGAACACTGTCGCCATCATTCGGCTCAGTTACCTTGTCTGATATTTGCTGCAACTCTTCCCATGTGGCGAACTCCGGCTCCATCAAATCAATCGAGGCTTCTGCTGCGCTTTCGATATTGGCGACTATCTCGCCGGGTAGACAAGGCCTCATAGCCCTAGCCACGCGCTCTAATTGTTCTTTATTGGTCATTGGTTTTTTCTCCCTGTATATGCGTAAGATATTGATGTGCTAAAATCGAAATCTTTTTCACAACTGGAACAAGTCATATCTCCGCCATATTCGGTGTACGCCCCAGGAACTTCAAACAAATCATCCGTGTGTACGTGGTGGCAATAAGGACATGGAATACCGTCATCGCTCCACGTTGTTCCGTCGCTCTCCACAGAAATATAAGGTTTCCAAGACATCACACTTCCTTCACTTTCTGTTTAATCGCGGTTAGGGCTTCGTTGGCTAGGTCTGCGCCTATACCCTCTGCGCTATCTCGATTATTCCACCTGTAATGCCCTTCATCAAAAATAGACTCTGCTACAGTCTTTACCACCTCCTCACTCTCCAACATCTCCACCACATCAGCCAACACTTGCTGGTAGGCGGCTTGGTAGGCTTCGATCAGTGTTGCTGGCCAATCATCATCTGCAACAGCATCTGCCCAAGCCTCAAACTTCTCTTGAATACTCATCACTCCCCCGTTTCCTGTAATAAATTCACACACACCTGCTTGCTATGCTTTGCGCGGCAGGTTTCCCATGCGTTGTTGCAGGCCGATAAAAGCAATAACGCTATCAATGCCATAACTCGCATCACATCCCCTCTCTCTCATGGTAAAACGCTTCATCAATTGCCTCGTCAATCACAGCATAATCATGCATGCGAATCGGGAAGTTGCGAGCATCTGCAAAGTCACCAACAATACGGCGTAGTTGGCGCTTCAAGTCCTCTACATCACGCAACAGCGCTTTAGACCCAACAATATCAAGCTTTGGTACTGGCTGTTTTCTCATCGTGTGACTGTATAATTCCGGCGTTTTTTCTGGCGATTGAATCGTGCAGTGTTCAATCAGCGCTTCATATTGTGCTAATGCGCTCATCTCACACCCCTGCTAACATTAATAACATCATAAACATTACGCCAATTGCGGCACCAATGAGCATTAATGATATGTTCAGCGTCATGTCCGCTCTATACCATTCCTCACTCATTACCTGCTGTTGGTCATACCATTGTTTCCAGTTACTCATTGCTTCTTGCTCTTTATTCATCATGTTCCTCGCTTTCGATAACCAAGGTATAGCAAGCTTCCTCGGTGGTGTCAATTATTTATTTACAAGTAAACAATATATTTACAATACCGGTTTTAATCTTTATAGTGTAGCTATGACATTAGAGGACACTATACAACACGCGGGAGGCGTTACGGCGCTGGCAAAAGCACTAGGCGTAACTCGTGCCGCTATATACCAATGGCAGAAAGGCGTTATGCCACAGCCAGCGCAACGGGATAAGCTTAAAGAGATAACCAATGGCGAGTTTGACTTTTCGTGCCTGTATTAAAAGGCGAGGATTTATTATCATCGCAGGTTAAGGCCGCAGTAAAGCAATCGCAGATTGACGGAACATATAGCGGGATTGCGTATCACTGCCCTAATGAAATTCTTGCAAAAGGAAATCAGATTGCGGCGCTGAAAAAACGAAAAGCGATAGGCGTAATGAATGGCGCGCCTGATTGGGTTTTTGAGGTAGGAGATAGATGCGCGACAGTAGAGCTGAAAGATGCAAAATCTGATGACGAAGCGTGGCGAAAATGCACTAACGCGCAAAAAGAATATGCTTTGCATAAATGGGCAACTGGCGGAAATCATCTAGTGGCATGGAATCTGCCAATGATAGGCGAGTTCCTTATTGAATGCAGGTTTCTCCTTGATTCGCCACAATATCAGCCAGCTTTTCAAGGCGGCGTTGCTGCTCTTGAACACCATGAGTAGCCAGCCTACCGCTGCATTTTTCACATAAGTAAACGCTAACGCCATTAACCCACCCCAAAGCGTATTGTTTAAAGGGTGGGTTAACTTTGCAGTTGTCGCATTTTGTTGGTTGATACTTATCCATTTTTAGAATCAAGCATTGTCATGTTGCCGTTATAGCCTTGAACCACTACTTCGGTAGTGTAGCGCTCGTTTCCGTCTTTATCCGTCCATTTGCGAGTTTGTAGCTGGCCTTCAATATAAAGCTTTGAGCCTTTGTTAACGTACTTCTCCACAATCTCTGCAGTCTTCCCAAAAATTGAGACTTTATGCCATTCTGTCTTTTCTTTACGCTCGCCGGTGTTTTTGTCTTTCCAGCTTTCGCTTGTGGCGATTGACAAGTTGGCGATAGCATCGCCGTTTTGTGTTTGGCGAATTTCAGGGTCTTGCCCCACATTGCCTATGATAATTACTTTGTTTACTGAACTCATTTTATTCTCTCCTATATTAATATTGTTTTTACTGAATCAACCGTTGGAAAGCTCCTAAGGGCCGATATAAGCTCATTCGTGTCTTTTTTAACAGAGCCTCCCTTGTTTAACTTGTGCGTGTAGGTTTCCTCTCTTCCGCTTTTATATGTAGCAATTATGCGTATATTCTGTTTTTCGCTCTGGTTTTTCATCCTTATGTAGTCCTCTAAATCGATTGTTTCATTGCATTTTTCCCCACCAAACACGACTAATCTCCTATATCGGCATTTCATCGTTAATATCTTCGTCCGTATGCGGCGGCGGGCTTTCTTCATATTCCGCCTCTTCTATTTCGCCTGTTTCTGCGTTATGCGGCGGAAGCTCTTTTTCTACCGTTTCCTTCATCTTAGCCTTCACCTTGTCTTTTACTGACTTCTTCTTTGTTGGTTCTGGCTTTTCTTCTTCATGCTCAATGATAGTAATATCCTCGCCTTTTTCATCATCTCGCAGCGCAACCTCCACTTCGTTATCAATAGGCCATCGCTTTTTAGCACGGTGCAACACAGTTTTACGTGCAGCTTCGCCCCATGACTTGTTCCACATTGGTGACTTGTCGCTTGAATAGTTTTCACGAATGGCGTTGATTTGCGCCGTGGTCATATATTCGACAGAGCTGTATTCCCCATCTGTTAATTTAGCATAAGCATAACAACCACGAACATCACCGCGCTCTTTATCTAGGTTTATTTCGTGTATAACTGGCTTCCCCTCAGCCGCCAGATCAATTTTGCAAATATCATTTTCATAAACTAGCTGAACATTAACGAACTTGATATTCGGGCTTCGATTAATCATTTTCATAACACCGCCAATCATTTGACGGTATTGCGCTTCTTTTACCCATTGGCCGTTCTTTTTAACGCTACCAATAACAATGGCCGCTTCTTTACCATCAAGCACTAAACCATCATTAGCGGCGCGGGAACATACGTTCAAAACGCTTTTAGCGCTTACATTGCCCTTGGCTATATCCTCATTCTCTGATGACGCTATAATCGCGTTATTCATAAACCGTGCAACGTCCGTACCCGTTGCCTGTAGAAGCTGCTTAAAGTTTCCTTCTGCGTGCTTTAGTGTTTGCTTAATCGGTAGTTGATTTGCCATTTTGCATACTTTCTATTTCTTTGTTAAATTCAGTCATCATAGACCAGTTAAAAAGCTCTTCATCTTTATCGCCATCGGCAATAGCTTGCTCAAAATCCCGCTTGAAAAAATCGCGCTCTTTTATCAAGTCTTCAAGCGTATATAGTGGCTCTCCCATTTTGTTATTCTCCTTTGTTTAATTCCGTTATATCACATCGGCGGTAGCCCTTGCGTGCGCCCGTCACCGTTCCGACCATTTCTTGCGTAATTACCTTCCCTGCTGTGTCTTTTGTGCGGCCAGCCTTGATACGGTAGTTTTTCGTAAACCCGCCAGCCGAATCACCTAGCAAATGAAACAGCTCATTTTTTGCCGCGGTGGCTTTCGTCTTATGTTCTTTTTCCAACGCCTTATTGTAGGTTATTTCAGAAGCCAAGCGATTAAAATCTTCATTATCCGTAAAGTCCTGCAACTCGCCTTTTGGATTAAATAGCTCGCTAATCACATCACCATCACGCTCATAGTCTGCTGGCGGCTCTATCGCGTTTTCTACATCGTGCCAGAATTTCGCCACGGCTTGCTTCATCGCAGCAAACATTTCTGGGTCTGCTTCGCGCTCGTAAATATGCATATCGTAAATGCCAGTCATCACGACCACATCGCACTTATGAACCCCGCTCACCATCATCTCATGCTGCACTTGAATCTCAATATGCGGGGGTAGTTCGCCCTCATCCCAATCTTTCCACACAAGCCAATCAACGGCCTTGATCTCAATCAGCTTGCTCTCATCCGCTGTAATGTAATCAAAGCTAGATCCGATGCGGTGCTCAGGTAGTCGGATATAATCCTTGTATGGCTTAACCTCTACACCCTGCTGCTCTGCATATTCAGCGGCGATATAGTCCTCCATTTTGGAGCCTTGCCGCATACGGTCATTTCGGGGGAAATCTACCGCATAATTACCCCGCTTTGTGTGGTGCAATTCAAATAGCGTTGTATATGGAGAAAAGCCAAATAGCGCGGGCATCATGGTACTGGTAATGTCATCCACGCGATAACTTAACCACGTTTCTTCATCTATATAGGGTAGTGTTTCTCGTTTCATCTAGGTTCCTTTCCGTTGCATGATTACCATTGCACATTACGCGCATTATGTAAATAGTTATTTTACACCCGCCCCTTTTTAGCACGTGCAGTAAACACATAAGCGGCCCACTTTTCAGGATGTTTCATGCCGCGTTGTTTTCCTAACTCAATAAGTTGCTCCAAGGTTTGCGCCTGCCTTTGCTCCCTTGCTCGCTGCCGCTTAATTGCTTCGCGGTCTAACTCTTTCAATTCACCATCTAACTCTTCCACATCGCGCACGGCTTCGCGCTCTTTCCCGCAATGGGGGCAGGCTGGTAGCTCTATCTTATATTGAGATTTACAGCCCTTACAAACAACCGTTTGCGCCGCCTCTCTTTCCTCCGCTGCTGATTTTGCGCGTTTCTTTCTATCCGCTAACGTCCACTCTCTTGCGTCATCTGGATAGCCATGCTCCGCTAAATTTCCCGCATTATCTAAGATAACCGCTGGCGTCGATTTTCGGCGTAGCACCCTGCCCCATTTTTGCAGCTGCATTGCCAGCGACTTAGTAGGCTGCAAATCAATCATCGCCTCTATCGTAATATCCATGCCACTGGCGCTTGCTAGGTCAAAACCATATTGCAGAAGATTCACGCTTATGAGAACCTCATCCTGCCTTGATGCAAAGCGCCTGATAATCTCACCACGTTGCGAGTCTGTGTGGGTTCCATCAATATACCCCGCCGATATACCGCGTTGCAAAAACGATTCCTGCACCCGTTGCGCGTGTTTCCGACTTACGCAAAAAACTACCGTAGCCATGCCGCGCGCGTGCTTACAATATTCATTAACGGCGTTACCAATGACGTAGCCATCTGATTCCATTAGCTCCGCAAGCTCGCCTTGCGCGTACTCGCCGCCACGGACGGAAATTTTATCAAGTCCACTTGGCTTTGTTGCAGCAAATGCTCGATAATCAGAAAGAAAACCATGCTCTATGAGGTATGCCGTACTCACACCAAGCACCATATCATCGTAGAACCTGCCTAAACCTTTGCCGCTACCGTGTATAGGCGTTGCGGTTAAGCCAATGCTATAAGCGCCTTTCTCTGTGTAGTGCGCTATCACTTTCTCGACTTGTGAAATAGAATAATGCGTTTCATCCACAAACACGACATCGGGCTTGACGCTCTCTAACCTTCGCACCAGCGTTCCAAGTGTTGCGATATGCGTTTTGGCGTATGGGTTAAACACTTTACCGCTACTGACAAAGCTATGGTCGATATCGAACTTGGTAAAGGTGTTGCTCATCTGCTTCATAAGCTCGCGCCGTGGAACGCAAAAGAGTGACCGTTTACCCTTGGCCTGACTTCCCGCAATCATGCTTGCACTCATAACAGATTTACCGCAACCCGTTGGCGCTTGTAGCAGTACTCGCTTGTTTTTTGTTAGGCTTTTCCGAAGTTCGGAAATTTGCCGCTTCTGGTGGTCATATAACTGCATTATTGGCGCCCTCTCTATCTATAATTTCAGGCATAAAAAACGGTTTAAAATCTCTCGTGAGTATCTTCATATTTGGCCTAACGTATTTGTGATAAGCTATGTCATCTTCATCACGCGGCCTATATGTTCCGTAGTGTCTATCAGAGGAGGGGTGGTGCAAAACAAGGTTAAAAAAACCTCCGAACCCGTTTGGCTCATGTGGGCTATGAATCACTTTATAACAAAATGTTTCATATTCATAAGATTCAGCAAGCAGCGCAACAAAATCTCCCTTCATTGGCTCGCAATCATCATAATACTCAGGCGGTATAATATGCAAAAAGTCATGCACATACTCTGAAACAACGCCGTGAGTTTTGACCATCCACTCCGCTGCGTTTGGGTCAGTAAAAGCCAGTACTTTACCATCTGGTATATTGTTAATTTTCATCTAAACAACCAGCCCTTCCTCAATAATCTCTTTAAACCAGCCCGCTTGTCGGCTGCCTTTTCGCGTACCTTGGCGCTTATACTCCCAGCCATCCATTGTCATAATTTTGTCGATACGGCCTTTCTCGTATAGGGTAAGTCGGTCGCGCTTTAATCCTAAAATATCGCGTATCTTTTCGCTGGTGATGTAGTCCACTATTTCAGGATTTTCGATTATTGCGCTTTGCAGGATTTCTTGCCATGGGTCTTCTTTTAACCGCTTCTGCTGCATCTGCTCGGCTATTTCATATAACTCGCCTTTTAAGTACAGCTCTTCGCCTTCCTTCATCCGGTGGTATGCTTCTGCCCATAATTGCGACTTCACCTTACGCAAGCCCTCTATGTTTATCTGATTGGCTACCAGTACAGGCCAGAATCGGCGGTTTCCTGTGGGGTCTACTAAGTAGCCGTTCATAGGGTTAATCGTACCCGCGAGAACAAACTGGCGAGGGTAGCAGGTTCGGTTGTTTTCATATTTCCGAATGATTCGATCTTCGCATGTCGTGATTGCTGCTTTCAACTCATCGCTATCACGCTTACCCATTCCCGACATTTCCGCTATCTCAATAATCAGATTCCCCTGCATTTTTGGCACGGCCTTATCGGTTCCTAAGTCGGTAATTTTCAACGTGTCATCAAAGTACGGCACGCCCTCTATCGTTGCCAACTCCCGCAAGATGCTAGATTTACCCGCGTTCTGCTTTCCTTCAAGCACCAGCATGGAATCAAACTTACAGCCCGGCTCAAACACGCGCTGCACCGCTGCCGTTAACCACTTTCTGCCAATCGCAGCCACATAGCGCGCATCATCAAACCGCGCGCCGCAATAATCAGCCAGCCACGTATCAAGCCTTGGCTTCCCATCCCATTCTAAACGCCTGAAATATTCGCGCGCCGGATGATAGCTATTTTCCGCATATATCACCTTCATCAAGTCACGAACTTGCGTGCTTGTTACAATAATTCCCAATCGCTCCAAATGCAGCTGCACTTGCGTCTGGTCAATATCCCGAACAACACGCGGCAATGCATCTCCCATCGAACCCCATGGAGGCTCTTTTGCAATTACTGGCTCTTGTGAAAACTCATCAAATAAAAACAGCCCTGCAAAGTCTGGATGATTACGCAAAAACAGCTCGGCATTTACAAAGCTACGTTTAACAACTTCACCATCTTTATTGAAAAATAAATGTTGCTTCCATTCATCGGGAGAGGTTTGCGGGGGAGCTGGAACTTGCAACGGTTCTGGAACATTCTTATGACTAGATGAAAGCTCA
>Ga0316204_10003014_pt1 | contig 35509 bp, 20 predicted proteins | sample 6monrhotite_MG_2_FD_205661 | JGI IMG/M metagenome (GOLD analysis project Ga0316204, IMG submission 205661) | Microbial mat bacterial communities from mineral coupon in-situ incubated in ocean water Damariscotta River, Maine, United States -... | ecosystem: Environmental > Aquatic > Marine >... | reverse complement strand
GGTGAAGGTAGATGAGAAAGCTGGTGTGCTCTATTACATGGCACGCAGTGGTGAAAACCATATGAAAATGCAGTTGCACCGGGTTAAACTGGACGGTACTAAAGATACCCGATTGACTGACCCTGCATTTCACCATACAGTCACTATTTCCAACGACAACAAATACTTTGTTGACATCTCTCAGACCCATGACATTGCGCCTTTCACCAATCTGAAAAATATGAAGGGAAAAGTAGTGGCCGAGCTGGCCAAGAGTGATATGTCCGGCTTTGATGCCCTTGGTCTGAAAAAAGTTGAGGCCTTTACCTTCACGGCTGCAGATGGCAAAACAGAATTGCATGGCCTGTTGCATTTTCCGTCCAACTTCGATCCCAGCAAAAAGTATCCGCTCTTACTGGCCAACTATGGAGGTCCGGCTACGAACGAATTCAGAGAGACATTTACGCTGCCTAGTCAATTGACCGAGTATGGCTTTCTGGTAGCCGATATAGATGGAAGAAACGTACGTGGCAGGGGTAAGAGACTGCTCGATGAGATTTACGGCAAAATGAGTGTAGTAGAACAGGATGACTTTGCTGAAGGCATCAAGTCGCTGTATGACAGGCCCTATTTCGACAAAGAGCGAGTGGGAGTTTATGGTACTTCCTATGGAGGAACCACCGCTGCAGCCAGTATTTTCAGGCATCCTGATGTATACCAGGCTGCCGTGGTCAATTCTTCGGTAACCGACTGGAGGAATTATGACAATATCTACACCGAGCGGTTTATGAATACCATTGAAAACAACCCTGAGGGCTATGAAAATGCTAATTTGATGCGCTATGCCAAGGACTTCAAAGGGGAGATGATGATCTACTTCGGCACGGCAGACAACAATGTACATCCGTCTAATTCACTTCAGTTGATCCAGGCCCTGCAAAAGGCTGGAAAGAGCATTGAAGTGCAGGTAGGACCAGACAGAGGGCACACGGCATTGAATTCTCAACGGATGATGGAATTCTTCATCGAACACCTGGTATTGAGCAAGGGTATTCCTATCGACCTCAAGCGGTAGGAGTTACTGGTGAATCAGGAAATTGGGGAGTTAGTGTTGAACTGCGAGCGGTGAGTAATGAGTTTCTAGCCTAAGATTATTCATCAATGCCATTTCATGATGTTTTCATGTACCAATGTTAAGTCATCGGAGTGTCTAGCAATCCAATCACACAAGTGGTAACTGAGTTGCGGGGCTGAGTATCTGATTATCCGAGTTCAATGCCGTTTAGTTAAGAGATTTAACCTCTTTACATCTTTTCCACCCTAAACCCTGATAGAAGAAAAAATGCTACCCCCTTCAGGGAATATAAGGGCCGTATAGGTCTTAACTAAATGGCATTATATCCGGGTTAAATAACGAACCGGCACCTAATATGTGCTATTGAATGTCTTGAATAAGAAGCTTAATCGAGTCATTTAATGTCTGGATTATTTAAGTATGTCTGAAATAGCACGTATATTTAAGACATATAATGTCTGGTTTATGTATTTATATGAGAGAAGAGGTTGGCCAAATTTTACTTGGGATGAACCTAAAGTTTTAGCCTTTTTATCAGAAGTTCGGTACATGCAGGGCTTACTCCTGGGCAAAATGCGCAACCTGGGATTTGAATTACAAGACCAGGCAGTATTAGAAATGATTACCCTTGATATTGTTAAGTCGAACGAAATTGAGGGAGAGAACATGAATACGGATGAAGTAAGGTCTTCAGTTGCTCGAAAACTTGGGCTTCAACTGGAAACGGAAGTTCATGTGGGAAGATATACTGAAGGTGTTGTAGAGATGATGCTTGATGCAACCCAGCAATATTTGGTGCCATTGAGTCAAGAAAGGTTATTTGGCTGGCATGCGGCTCTATTTCCTACCGGCCGTAGCGGCATGCGAAAAATAACGGTAGGTAATTGGAGGCAAGGAGAAGAAGCTATGCAAGTGGTTTCTGGTCGTATAGGAGTAGAAAAAATACATTTTGAGGCTCCGGTTTCCAGTGAGGTACCCAACGAAATGACTCGGTTTCTCAATTGGGTGCAAGATGAAAGTAAAATAGATAGTATAATTAAAGCTGCTGTAGCTCATTTATGGTTCGTCACTATTCATCCATTTGATGATGGAAATGGAAGAATTACCAGAGCAATAGCAGACTTATTCCTAGCTAGATCTGACAAGAGTGAACAACGATTCTATAGTATGTCGGCAGCAATTCTTGAAAACAAGAAGGGATATTACAGAATTCTTGAACGCACTCAAAAAGGAGAACTGGATATTACTGAATGGTTAATATGGTTTTTGGAAAGATTGAAAGAAGCGATTCAGTCATCAGAAGATAAGTTAAAATCAGTGATGAAGAAGGCGCGTTTTTGGAATCAATTTTCTAAAATGAGTCTCAATCATCGTCAAAGGCTGATGATTAATAAATTACTTGATGGCTATGAAGGAATAATAAGAACAAGTAAATGGGCGAAAATCACCCAGTGCTCTGAGAAAACAGCACTAAGAGATATTGAGAATCTTGTGCAAAAAGGCATCATGGAAAAAGGAGACGCCAGAGGTAGAAGTACATCTTATGTGCTTAAAGAGGCAGATTAAAGCGAAAACTCCTTTTATTCTATTTTCTCAGCCTGGATTTCTCTGCTGTTTTGATAAACCGTAAAACCGGTGTAATTACCTGCTGAGTCTTTTTGAAAGTTGAGCAGGGCCTTACTTTGAATGGCATAGAACTGCGTTGCAGACAATGGGTGAAGCTCAAAGGAAGACTGATTTGGTCGAGTCGTTATTAAATGGCCTTCATCAAACTTTAATTCTATGTTCAGTGCCCCATTAATCTGGTAAGTGCCTTCAATGTTCTCATATAAATATCGTGGAATAATAAAGGGCTCTTCTATTGGCTTCATTGGGTCAACCAGCGCGGCTATTGCCAGATAACTCTTTATCGCATCGGTTCTGTATTGCTTGATGAAAGGGAGGTGGTTTTGCATAGAGATGACATTATAAGTCACCACTTCATTTTTGTAAAACGGACTGTTTAAAAAATATTCTAAGGGAGTGTCATCTTTAAATCCGGTGAATAATTCAGAGTACCATTCATAGTCTTCAGACCACCTTTCTAAAACCTTATTGGCTACATCAGAAATACTCTTGTTGTAATAATCTACCTGTGTTTTGTCGTCAATATACACCTGATTGAGCCCGGCTAAGATCGGTTCAAAACGAACAGGAATATTGTCAATATTTCGCATCAGGCTGTTGTAGCCATTGTTGGTGGTCACCAGGTCTACAACATTAGTCACAATGGAGAAAAGACTGCTATTCGGGTTCTTATAGTCTGCGATACTTACCTTATCAAGAAGCACAAGTGATATCAACGAGTCTTTAACCCGATAATACTCTATCAACTGAGTAGCTTTGTCGATGTCAATGGCCAATTCCTGCTGAATCTGTACCAATGTGGAGACCACCTTCTTTTCGTTAATGCGTGCCTCGTTTCTATTGTTGATGTTAAGTGCGATCAAAATACCGGCAATCACTAAAACGATTTCCCCAATCAAATAAAGCAGGTACTTGACAAAGCTGTTTTTGGACAAGAGGTTCTTACGTACTTTTCTGAGAGCACTGATCATGCAGAAATATTTAGTTATTCAAAATGATCAAAAGTTTTGAGAAACCATCAATTGCGGAAATCAAACTGACACTGAAAATCGTGAGCATAAACCATACTGATGAAACGCTTCGTGCCTCAGCCTTTGTCTGCATGCTGTGCTCGCGCTGACCGAATTAGTTTAGAAGCTGTGAGATCAATGACACACTAAATATCGTCAACATAAACCAGCCGATAAAGCCCTGAATAATGGCCAGGTAGCGGGGTAGTCCTTTGATGGGGATTTCGCCAAAGCCCAGGGTGGTAAAGGTGTTGATGCTCAGCATTAGGGCATTGAGCATTTTGATAAATAAGTCGTAGAGTAAGGCTAGAACGAATACTAAACCGACCAAGAAGCCTTTAATACCTCTACTATTTGAGTCTGTACCTTCCCAGGTGCCTTTCAGAAAATCGAATCGTTTAATCAACCAGGCATAGGTCATGGTACCAGCCATAGACCATCGGTAAAGCGGCATGGCCAGGTTGAAAAATAGCTTAGGGGCCTTTGCTTTGTGTGATAAAAGCATTGCCTTGAACGCCTCATTGTTTTCTATTTCGTCCTTATTTTCTTCCAGATAAACATGTTCGATACCGGGTTCACGACTCAAGTATTTGTAGAAAAATCTGAACCGGTGTTGAATCCTGTTTTTGCCATGACTATCCCAATGGTTGGGGAAGAAGAGGTAGATCAGAGCGAAGACAAAGATCACATAAACGGAAAATGTAATGGCTTTGGCAGGCTTTGTACCGTAGTCCGAAAAGGTTTTTAAGAACTGGTTTACTTTCCACTCGAAAAAAGTATCAAATGATGGGTTTTGAGAATGGAGGTATTCTAGTCTTTCAGTTTCAAGGTCTTTTAAGGTAACGTAGCTGGCATTCCCAGATTCAGTGTCGTGCTGGCGCCTGTAAATGCTAGTTAGAGTGCCCAGGAGTCTGATTTCAGTTTTATATATGGTGCTATTCGCAATGCGAATGGAGTCTTTGTACGCAGCTCTGAAATTAGTGTTTCTATCAAAAGATTGATCTTGTTCAGGTGCGGTTAAGTCCGGGTAGTTATTTCGGATGTAATCATTAAACCTGACTCCCTCAATGATGCCATTTTCAAATTGAGACCAATCTATTGTGATGTTGGAAGTTGATTCAGTCAGGTTTAGGCCCATCAAGACATCATGATTGTTATTTGTATAATTAACTACACGGTTGTTTTCCGGAAAGCCTAAGTTAACCCATCTGTTACCAAAGTTATTCCCGCTAATATCGACTTCGCTGTTGCCCATAAACTTAAGTAGCACAGGGTCATGTCCCTCAAACGAGTTTTTTGAATAAGATACCCTGCCGAATTCGCGCAATAGAATGAAGGCATTGTTGCTGACAGAATTACTCTTGAATTGACAGCCTGTCATCAGAAATATGGGATTTGCATCTTTTGAAACTCCACCCAGGCAAACAATCCTTGGATCGATGTCAAAGATGCTGTTAGAAACCCTAAACCTTTCAAAAGTAGTTTTCTCAGAAATTTTCTTTAACAAGTCTATCATGGAGTCATGAAACCATATGGTGACAGAGCTCTTAAAATGGAGACCTTGAAAGTCACCAAAAACATTTTCAAACCTCACGCTTTCGTGAAAAACGATGTTGTGGAGAATACCACGTTTAATGCCAGTTTGAATATGAAATGGAGCAAAGAAGACATTCTCTAATCTCAAAGACTTTCTAATATGTAAGGTGTCTTGACGCAGAGGACTGCTGCCTAAGCTTGCACCTCCAGTTGTCATCAGAAAGTCATGGTCCTTTAATGTATCTAAAACTATGAAGGCATTCTTGAGAGCAAAAGCATCGCTTTCTTCATCTTCCACCATTTGGAAGAACTCCGAGAAACTATACTCTTTGAATTTGAATTCTTGCTGCGCTGTGACTTGAAAAGCAAATAGAAGAACTAGTACTAGGAGGAGGTATCGCATAAGGTTGCTTTAAGATAAGCAGTTACTGGTGAATCAGGAAATCGGTTAACAGTGATTGGGTAGCAGTTATCAGGGAATCAGGAAACCAGTTATCGGTGATAAGTTATCAGTGAATCCGGAGTGAGAAATCAGGGCCTGGTCAATTATCGACAAAAACAGTTTGCAGACCTTGGAATTTGGAATTTGTGATTTGGAGCTTTTACTCTTTGGCCGTCAGCAGCGCGGCATAGCGAAGGTCAGACGGACCAGAGGTAAGCGTTAGTCGGGAAGCAGGTCTCAGTAATGAAGGAAATGGGAGAGTTAGGGTGTGTCAGTTCAGTAGTTGGGAAATGAGACTTACTGAGAAAATCGTGAGCATAAACCAGCCGATAAAGCCTTGAATAATGGCCAGGTAGCGAGGCAGCCCTTTGATGGGAATCTCCCCAAAGCCCAGGGTGGTGAAGGTGTTGATGCTAAGCATCAGGGCATTGAGCATTTTGATAAAAAGGTCGTAGAGCAAAGCAAAGGCGAATGCCAACGTGAGCAATACTGTTTTGGCGGCTCGTTGAGGACCTGGTAAGTCTGTCCACTTTCCTTTGAAGATGTCGATCTTTTGTAAGAACCATGAGGAACTTCTAGTGCTTGCAGTAGACCAACGGTAAATGGGCAGGGCAGTGGCCAAGAAGAATTTGGGCACCGTCTTTCCATTTTCAATAAAGAAGTTCTTAAAGCCATCATAATGGGCCAACTCATCCTTTTTGCCATCGAGATAGACATCATGCATGCCCGCATCTTTGTTCAGGTACTTAAAGAAGAATTGGTAGCGGTGGAGAATCCTGTCTTTGCCATGACTATCCCAATGGTTAGGGAAAAAGAGGTAGATCAAAGCGAATGCCAGGATCACATAAACGGAAAAAATTATCGCTTTGGAGGGTCGAGTCCCATAGTCTGAGAAGACCCTTAAAAATTGGTTGATTTTGAAAGTGAAAAAGGCATCAAATGTTGGGCTTTGTTGATAAAGGTATTCAAGCCGTTTGGTTTCAAAATCTTTCATTTCTACATAACAGGCATTGTATGAATGCATATCTCCTCTGGCAGTATAAGTGCCTTTCAACATGGTATATTGTGAATTGAGACGATCATAAATCTGTTTGTTTTTATGGCTTTGAGGAGAGTTTGTGGTGTAGTACTCCCCGGGATTTAAGCCTTCACCTATGACTTTCAGTTTGTTTCCGATTTGATCAAAACTAATGTAAGTGTTTCTTTCAGGAAGGCTTAGTCCCTCAAATTGAATAGTGTTCATTTCTGAGTCAACGATCACCGCATTGGTGTTGATCTTTCCTTCTAAGTTCAGTTCTTCAAAGGTGCTCCTCTCTATAAAAAGGGAGTTCAGTGTGCTAATATTCCCAATGGCAGTAATGCCTTTTACTTTCGTCCCAATCATTCTCAAATTTGGTATGCCTGTATTTGAGCTGGTGAAATAAAAACCTCGTTCAAATTGACTGTCAATAATATTCAAGGCCATGTTGTTTTTCGGATTATTGAACATAAAAGGACCATTGAATTGACTTTCGCCAATCACTAGAACAAAGCTAACCTCAAGCAGCCTAAGTTGACAAAGTTGGTCGAATGTCATGCCCTTGAGGAATAACCGATCATTGCTGAGGTTATAGACTATAAAGTCTTTTTTGAAGTGTAGGTTCTTAATTACAGCTGGATTGGATTCCCCAAAAGTAGGGAAGGACACTCCATACAAAACCACCTTCTTATTGATAGAGACCTGTGCAACAGTAGAATCAGACGATCCAATTCCAATCTGAGGATTCCGCTCCACAAATTTTTGATCCTTTTCCATATCAAAAAGTACCGTTAGATTATACTGACGATAGATGTCCTCTGGCCAATTGTTTATCTCTTCAACCCATTCGGTCATAGATTTTACAGTGCGACTTCTATTCAGTTCTTGCGTATAGGACAGATGGCCAATACTCAAAAGCGAGATAAGTACAACAAGGGATTTGAGCATGGCTAGTTGAGCAATTGAGAGATAAGAGAAACGCTGAATATGGTTAGCATAAACCAGCCGATAAAGCCTTGAATAATGGCCAGGTAGCGAGGCAGGCCCTTGATGGGAATCTCCCCAAAGCCGAGCGTGGTGAAGGTGTTGATGCTCAGCATCAGGGCGTTGAGCATTTTGATAAAGATGTCGTAGAGCAAAGCAATGGCGAATGCCAAAGTGAGCAAAACTGTTTTGGCGGCTCGTTGAGGAGCTGGTAGGTCTGTCCACTTGCCTTTGAAGATGTCGATCTTTTGTAAGAACCATGAGGAACTTCTAGTGCTTGCAGTAGACCAACGGTAAAGGGGCAGGGCAGTGGCCAGGAAGAATTTGGGCACCGTCTTTCCATTTTCAATAAAGAAGTTCTTAAAACCATCATAATGAGCCAACTCATCCTTTTTACCATCCAGATAGACATCATGCATGCCCGCATCTTTGTTCAGGTACTTAAAGAAGAATTGGTAGCGGTGGAGAATCCGGTCCTTACCATGGCTGTCCCAATGGTTAGGGAAAAAGAGGTAGATCAAAGCGAACCCAAAGACCACATAAACAGAGAAGGTTATGGCTTTCGCGGGACGTGTGCCATAGGCAGAGAAGATCTTTAGGAATTGATTCACCTTCCATTCAAAGAAATTGTCAAACGAAGGGGTAATCTTATACAAATAGGCCAATCGCTCAGTTTCTAAGTCTTTGAGTGCGATATAGGCCGCATTGGCCGATTGGGTGTCATGTTGTCTTTTATAAATTGAATTGAGGGTGCCTAAGAGTTTTATCTCCGCTTTATAAACTTGATTGTTTTCAATGCGCCAAGTTTTTAAATAGGTTTTGATTACATCCGGACTATACTGGAGCTCATTACGTTCTGATCTATTCAATTCACCTTGGCTGAGCAGGTCATTGACATAGTCCTGAAAGCTTTCCTCATTCAAGATTCCAGCAGTAAATTGGTCCCAGTCGATGCTTATATTTTCAATACCCTCCGGAATTAAAATGTTAGCCCTTTCATTTAATGTGTTTTCCACAATCGAAATACCCTCGGCATTATTGTTCTGAAGCCTTAATGTGAATTTAGTAGTCCCAAAATTGTTTTTCTCAATGTCTAACTTTTGGAAGTCACTAGCCAAGACTTCACAATTACGTACTTGGTTAAAACTACATTCCTGAATCCAGAAATTAAAAATATCGCTCATTATGAATGTCAGATCCGTGTTTTCGGTTTTGCTTTCAAAATGACAATTGGCGAAACCAATTTGGATCGGAATGGGTGATGAATTGCTATTGGCAGAAAGAAATACTTCATCACTAAAAATGGATTTTGTGAAGCCAAATGGGAACCAAAAACTTCTTCCAAAATAGGCTTGAAGTAATGCTTCATATCCATTATCAAAATCTATAGAGAGTCTCTTGTCGAACCTGGCCCCACTGATGCTTACATAAGAATTCTTTATTTCAACCTCCTCCTCGAAATGCACATTTAATAGGCCAGCACCCTTACGACCGTTGAATAAATAATTCGCATTGAAAAGTACATTTTCCAGATGTATTGCTTTATCTATGAAAATGCTGTCTTGCTGGTCGTAGACAGGGCCAGATGGTCCAAATTTAATTGCATGTCTGCTATCTGTGAGAGAGTCATATAGAATAACCGCATTTTTTAAGGAGAATTGCTCGGTCGGCTCATCTTCGATCATTTGGAAGAACTCCGAGAAACTATACTCTTCGAATTTCAATTCTTCCTGCGCTGTGACTTGAAAAGCAAATAGAAGAACTAGTACTAGGAGGGGGTATCGCATAAAGTTGATGGTTGCTTTAAGATAAGCAGTTACTGGTGAATCAGGAAATCAGATGTCAGAGATCAGTTATCGGGGAATCAGGAGTCAGAAATCAGGGCCTGGTCAATTATCGACAAAGACAGTTTGCAGGCCTTGGAATTTGGAATTTGTGATTTGGAGCTTTTACTCTTTGGCCGTCAGCAGCGCGGCATAGCGAAGATCAGACGGACCAAATGTAAGCGTTAGTCGGGAAGCAGGGAATCAGGTAGTGATGATCAGGAATCGGGAAATCAGAGAGTTAGGGCGTGTCAGTTCAGTAGTTGGGAAATGAGACTTACAGAGAATATCGTCAACATAAACCAGCCGATAAAGCCCTGAATAATGGCCAGGTAGCGTGGCAGGCCTTTGATGGGAATCTCCCCAAAGCCAAGGGTTGTGAAGGTGTTGATGCTTAACATTAGCGCATTGAGCATTTTGATGAAAATGTCGTAGAGTAGGGCCAGAAGGAAGGCAGTGATGAGGAGCGCAGACTTGCCCTTTTGTTTTGTGGGATCAGTGTTCGACCAGGTGCCTTTAAGTACATCTACTTTAGAAAGGAGCCAGGAAAAACCCTTGGTACTGGCAACCGACCAGCGATAAAGTGGCATGGCTGTGGTAATAAAAAAAGTGGGGATACTTTTCTTCGCCTCCAGCATATAGTTTTTAAAGTCTTCTGAGGCAAAAAGTTCACTCCGTTGGTCTTCTAAATATACCTCGTGCATTCCCTCTTTGCGATTCATATACTTGGTGAAAAACCGATATCGATCCATGATGCGGTTTTTACCATGACTGTCCCAATAGTTAGGAAAGAAGAGGTAAATCAGCGCGAAAATCAATACCACATAAACCGACATGGTGATGGCACGGGCTGGTTCAGTACCATAGGCCGCGAACAGCTTTAAGAACTGATTGATTTTCCATTTAAAGAAAGCATCAAAGGTCTTGTCTTGATTGTACAACACCTTTAGCCTGGCGGTTTCAAAGTCCTTCAGTTCCAGGTAAACCTCATTGGCGACAGCTGTATTGTATTTGTTTTTATAGTAGTTGTAGAAGTTGCCTTTGAGGCCTATTTCTTTCGCAAATATGTTCTCATTATAATATCGGACTGAATCATAGTATAGAGAATCTAGTCGAGGCCTGGTTGCTATGGGTTGTTGAACTGGAAAGCGTTTATTGACTGCATCTGAATAATTCACAAAGCCGGTCATACTAATCGCATTGTCTTTAAATTGGTCCCATTCCACTTCATCATTTACACCTAAAGGTGAGATGCCCAGTTGAACACGGTTCGAAAAACTGTTATTTGACCAGTCAAGGTTTCCATCTGTATTTTGATTTCCTAAGACGATGATAGACCCTACAAACTCATTGTTTTTGATTTCATATATTCCAGATCCCTTTTGATTTCTTACTGTGATAATGTTTTTGGCTTCTATATAATTATTTGTTAATGAGAGGGTTCTATTGTCAAAATTGCTAAGGAAAAACCTCGTGCTCAGCTTATCTGACTTTATGATATTCCCATTTAAATAGACCCCAAAAGTATAAGACTGGCTATTGCAGTTTTTAAAAAAATCAAAATCTTCAAATGTTGAAAAATCGATATAGAACAAATTAATATTCTCGGGTGCTTTCTGAACAAAAGAGCAATCTGACAGGGAATAGTCAAATCTGCCATCGAATTTGGAGAATGAAATAAATAAGCTGGACGTGTTCCGAAGAATGACATCTTTCTTAAAATGGATATCATAAATGGCACCTGTAACATAAGATTGTCGGTCTTCAACGGAAATATTCTTATCGAAAAGTACATTTTCTAATTCAATATGCTTATCAATGATGATGTCATTCCTTGCTTGAAAAGTAGTGTCTTTATAGGTTCCTGGCCATGTTGGGGCTTTGAACCGCTGGTCAGTTTTCTGGTTGTAGCGAATCATAGCATCTTTCAGCCTGAATACTGAGTCCTTCTCCTCTTCGATTATTTGAAATAATTCTGAATAGGAGTATACCTTGAAGCCGGTCTGGTCTTGTGCCGATACGGAGAATTGAAACAGGATCAATAAGGAGAGCAGGGAGAGTAAAGATCGCATAAGGTTGTTATAAGATAAGCAGTTACTGGTGAATCAGGAAATCAGGTGTCGGGGATCGGGAAATCAGTTAACAGGCATCAGGGTATAAGGAGTCAGAAATCAGGGCCTGGTCGATTATCGACAAAAACAGTTTGCAGGCCTTGGAATTTGTGATTTGGAGCTGTCACTCTTTGGTCGTCAGCAGCGCGGTATAGCGAAGGTCAGACGGACCAATGGTAAGCGTTAATCGGGGAGTAGGTAATCAGTTATCTGGGAATCAGGAAACCGGTTATCGGTGATCAGGAATCGGGGAATCAGAGAGTTGGGGTGTGTCAGTTCAGTAGCTGGGAAATGAGACTCACTGAGAAAATCGTGAGCATAAACCAGCCGATAAAACCTTGAATAATCGCCAGGTAGCGGGGCAGGCCTTTGATGGGGATTTCACCAAAACCCAGGGTAGTAAAAGTATTGATGCTAAGCATCAGCGCGTTGAGCACTTTGATGAAAAGATCGTAGAACAAGGCTATGACAAAGACCATGATGGTTAGAGCTGTTTTAAGTCCTCTTATCTTGGGGTCGGTATCTTTCCAACTGCCTTTTAGGAAGTCTACGCGCCTGAGCAGGTTGGAGTAAATGGTAGTACCAGCAGTTGACCATTTAAGCAATGGACCCGCAGCCCGGTAGAAGAAAGAAGGCACCTCATCTTTATGCTCATCCAGCACTTTCCTAAAGGCATGGCTACTTTCTATTTCTTCAGTTTGTCCTTCCAGGTACACATCCTGAATTCCCTTATTTTGTCTTAGGTATTTATGAAAAAACAGGAACCTGTGCTTGATCCGGTTTTTGCCATGGCTGTCCCAGTAGTTCGGGTAAAAGAGGTAGACAATTGCAAAACATAAAACCACATAAACCGACATGGTGATGGCACGAGCAGGTTCTGTACCATAAGCTGCAAAAACCTTCAAGAACTGATTGATCTTCCATTTAAAGAAGCTGTCAAATGTCTTGTTTTGTTCATAAAGCACTTCGAGCCTATGGGTTTCAAAGTCTTTTAGATCAAGGTATACTTCATTGGCGGTTTCGGTGATGTACTTGCTTTTATAATGCTCATAGAACATGCCCATAAGCGCAATCTCATTGGAAAACGCATTACTGTTATAATACCGTACCGAATCGCAGTAGACCTGAAGGACACTGTCTCTTCTACTTGGGCTGGAGTTATCAAACGATTCACCGCTATATAAATAATCGATGAATGATGATTCGCTTATGAGTTTGCCTTTAAATGTTTCCCATTCAATTTCATCCTGCTTATTAAGTAGATCGATACCTAACTGCACTTGTGACGAAAACTTAGTGTTCTTAAGTTCAACCTTTCCTCCGATTGACCGATGGTTCCAATTAATATTATTGCTGATGATGGTGTTATTTGAAAATCTTATACCAGATTTACCACTATCATGAAAGTAAAGAACACGTCCTTGGCTTTCTATTCGGTTGCCCTTAAACGTTGAAGCATAAAAACCACTAATAGTTAAGGCGAAACTTGTGCCAGTTGGTTTAGTAGATTTAAATTCATTGTATTTAATATTTGGGTTGATGTTATAATTGTTTAGGCTACCACTATTTTTAGCCATGATGAACCTGTTGAAGGTAGAATGTGCAATGGTGAGAATTGATGCGTCTAGGATCAAGTCAGCATCGAGTTTTGAATTCGTGAAGTTATAGAAGAATTCGCCCCTGAACTGGCAGTTATAGATATTTAAAGCAGCCACATCGTTAAGAATTACATCTTTTCTGAAATCAATGTCCACGAGTGCTCCATAGAAAATTCCATTGTTGCTATTAAGATTTTGCGTGTTTGCATAGAACTGAACATTGTTGAGTTCTAATTTTTTGTTAACAGTGAGTCTTTTTGGGCGATTGAGAACGCTGTCTTGATCAAGTGTCAATGGGGCTTTGAATGCCGAATCAGTTTTGGCGTCATATCTGATGATCGCATCTTGCATTCTGAAGACCGTGTCTTTTTCGTCTTCAATCATCTGGAAGAACTGAGTATAGGAGTATTCTTTATACTCGGTTTCGTTTTGTGCGAAAGTGGAGAAAGAGACCAGAAGGCCAAAAGTTAGCAGGAGGTATCGCATAAGGTTGCTTTAAGATAAGCAGTTACTGGTGAATCAGGAAATCAGTTATCAGGGAATCAGTTAACGGTTATCAGGGACCAGGAAATCAGTGATCTGGAAACAAGGAATCAGGTATCAGTGAATCCGGGTTCAGGAAATCGGCATCTCTTCCTGAAGTAAGTTTACCTCAGCGCCCCGCGTATCTAGACTCTTCGTTGGCTGAAGCGTTAAGGCTTCGGTGTGCGAGGCGGTTGACTCTGAAGGATGTGCATGAACTCCAACGAAAAACCTCCCCTCCTGGGAGGGGCTGGGGGTGGGTTCTATCTTCGTGTTCTTTCCTAAAAACCGGTTAATCCCGAAAATCCAATTGCATTTTCTCAATCCTGTCTGATAGTGTTTCACTAGTGAATTTTTCACGCAGTCGATCAACCATAATGGGGAAGCAGAAGGGAGAGGGCTTGAGCAGTTTCTTCACCACAATCTCCTGCCGATTGATCAGTGCAAGCGATTCAGTCAACCGCGCCTTTTCAAACTGTAGTGAAATGACCTCTTCATTGGCTTGCTTCATCAACAGATTGTCCGGGTCATAGTCCTGAAAAACCTTGTAGATCATGGTGCTGGAGGCATTGAGGTGCTTGCTGGTAATGCCCTTGCCAGGGTAGCCCTGGAAGATGAGCCCGGCTATGGAGGCAATGTCCCTGAACTTGCGCTTGGCTAGCTCCGTATTGTTCAGGCTGGCATAAATGTCTTCCAGTAGGTTTTCTTCAGAGAAAAGGTCCAGTTCAAGAAAGTCCTCAATCTCTATTTCCTGGTCAGTGAGCAGCTCCAAACCATAGTCATTAGAGGCGATGGAGAAGGAGATAGGCTGACTGACAGAAATGCGATAAGCCAGCATGGCCGCCAGCACATCGTGAATGTACTTGCCTTCCAGTGGATAGATATAGATGTGTGTGCCCTCATCCGATCGCAGTTGCTCAATCAGCAGCTGATGCTTTTGAGGCAGCAACGACATTTCTGCATGTTTTTCCAACAAGGGCTTCAGTGCCTTCATTTCCGGCCCTTTGTAAATACCATTGGCGGCTTCTTCCAGCTTATTCCTCAGCCCTTTGGAAAGCAGGGAGGTAAAGGAAGCTTTGCCACCTCCCCAGCGTGGAATAGGCCCGGTTTTCCGGTTCGATTTTTTGACCTGAGCCGTCATGTCTTTCACGCGTACCAGCTCCAGGTTTCGGCCTGCAAACCAGAAGCAATCACCGGGTTTGAGACCAGCAATAAAGATTTCTTCTACCGTGCCTATGTAGCCACCAGTGACATAGCGCACTTTCACCATGGGGTCGCTCACAATGGTGCCCATACTCAACCGGTGACGCATGGCAATCTTCCGTTTTTTCACCTTGTAACGTCCGTCAGGCTCTATTTCTGTTTTGGCGTATTCGTCATAGGCGCTCAGCGAGTTGCCGCCCGTAGTGATAAATTCCAGGCACCATTGCCATTCCTTTAGCGTGAGGTTGGCGTAAGCATGACTGCTCTTTACCTGCTTGTAAAGCTCGTCTTCATAAAAGCCCGGACCTACCGCCAGGGTGATCATGTACTGCACCAGCACATCATAAGAATTGGTAAGCGGCACCCTGCTTTCAAACTCTTTATTGGCAATGGTTTCCTTCAATACGGCACACTCAAGCAGCTCTAGCGAATGGGTGGGCAGAAAGTAGATTTTGCTGGTAGCCCCAGGCTGGTGTCCGCTTCGGCCTGCCCGCTGAAAAAAGCGCGCAATGCCCTTGGGTCCGCCTACCTGAATGACCATGTCTACTGGCCTGAAATCTACACCCAGGTCCAGGCTGGAGGTGCACACTACGCATTTGAGCTTGCCGGCATGCAGGGCATCTTCTACCCACTGCCTTACGCCAATGTCGAGCGAGCCATGATGCATGGCTACCAGGCCAGCATATTCAGGCATTTTGTCCATCATCTTCTGGTACCAAATCTCCGTTTGCGAACGCACATTGGTGAACATGAGGGTAGAAGTGTACTCTTCCAGAATGGGCTTAACACGCGCCAGCAGGTTGATGCCCAGGTGACCCGCCCAGGGCAGTGATTTTACCGACTTAGGCAGTATGGACTCCACCACAATCTTCTTGTCTACATTCGCCCGAATGATGGCCGCTTCCTCATATTGGTCTCCCAGCAGCACTTTGGCGGCCTCTTGCAAGTTGCCAATGGTGGCCGAAATGGCCCAGGTCTTGATAGGTTCGGGGTTGAGGTGGCGCATATAAGTCATGGCCAGCTCCATCTGCACGCCTCGTTTGCCGCCAATCAGCTCATGCCATTCGTCTACAATCACCGCTTTTACATTGCCAAAGGTCTTTTTAGCATCGGCCTGGGCTAGCAATACGTGGATGCTTTCTGGCGTAGTAACTATCGTCTGGGGCATTTTGCGCTTCTGCCGCTGCCGCTCGGCTTGAGAAGTGTCTCCGGTGCGCAAGGCAATGTCCCAACCCAGTTCAAGGTCATCATTCACCTTGTTCATGGCTGCACAAATGTCTTTGGCAAGGGCTCGTAATGGCGTCACCCAAATGATTTGCAAGCCTTTGGCTGCCTTGGGTGTTTGCATGGCTTCCAGCACACAGCCCAGCCAGACTGCATAGGTTTTTCCACTACCCGTTGGGGCATTGAGCAGGCCACTCTTTCCTCTCAAATAAGCCCGCCAGGTATCTTTCTGAAAAGGAAAGGCTTTCCAGCCTTTGTCTTCAAACCATTTTTCTGCTGCGGATATATCGGGGCTCTTCATTTGGGGGTGCCATACAATTTGAGCAAATCCTTCAAGTCGTCCAAGGTATTAGCATCCGCTGGTTGCTTGTCTTCTCGCCAGCGGGCTATGCGCGGGAATCGCAGTGCTACACCCGACTTGTGCCTCGATGATTCATTAATGCCCTCAAAGGCCAGTTCAAAGACCAATTCAGGCTTTACTGTCCTCACGGGACCAAAGCGTTCCAGCGTATTTTGCTTCACAAACTGGTCTATTTTTATAATCTCCTCATCCGTTAGCCCGGTGGTGGCCTTGGCAAAAGGAACGAGTTTATCATCCTGCCAAACCGCAAAGGTGTAGTCAGTGTACAATTCGGCCCTGCGACCCTGTCCCTTCTGAGCATAAAGCATCACCCCATCAATGGTCAGCGGATCAATTTTCCATGTCCACCAGTCGCCTCGTTTTCTGCCCACTTGATAGTCCGAAGACTTCCGCTTCAGTATAAAACCTTCAGCAAGTTTCTCGCGGCTGGTTTCTCTCAGTTCGGTCAGGCTTTGCCAGTCGGTCACATCTACTACCGGGCTCAGCATGGCCCTGGGTGTGTCATCATTGATCAGTGTCTCCAGGGTAGCTCGTCTTTGCGTCATACTTCTGCTACGAATGTCTTCACCGCCATATTCCAGCAAGTCGTACACCATCAAATGGACAGGCGTCTTCTGCATGATGTTTTTGGTCAGGCTCTTTCGGCCAATGCGGGTTTTAAGTAGCGAAAAGGGCAGGGGGTTGCCCTCTTTAAAAGGCAGAATCTCCCCTTCCAGTACAGTGCCATGAGGCAGCACATCTTTGAGTAAATGCAGCTCTGGAAACTTCTCAGTTACCAGCTCTTCATCCCGTGACCAAATGTAGATTTCGCCATTTCTCACAATCACCTGTCCGCGAATGCCATCCCATTTCCACTCTACCTGCCATTCGCTGATGTCACCCAGGGCTGCAGGCTCTTCTTCCAGCGGATGTGCCAGGTAAAAAGGGTAGGGCTTAGAATCGTCATCGCGTTCGCCCTCATCCAGTATCAGTTCCTGAAAAGTGGTAGAGTGGGGCGTCCAGTTTCCAGTAATACGGTGCGCCAATACAGACTTGTCTAAGCCAAATTGCTCAGACATGGCCCTTATTATCAGGTTTTGAGAAATCCCAATGCGGAAGCCTCCGGTAATTAGTTTGTTGAAAACCAGCCTCTCTTCAGCTGCCATGGCCTGCCAGGCCCCAATTATAAAAGCTTTCTTTTGGTCCTCTTTCTGGTCCTTAAGCAGTATCAGTTTATCAATCCATTCACTCAAGCCTTTGTCATGACTTTTTGTGGGCAGGGGCAAAAGCAAGGCAATGGTTTCGGCCAGGTCGCCTACTACATCATACGACTCCTGGAAGAGCCATTCGGAAATGTTGGCCATCTCATTCGCCCAGGTGCGCAGTAGGGTAGTGTTTACCTCTCTTTTGGGCCTGCGATGGGTAATGAGGGCCAATGTCCAGAGTCTGTCCTGGTCACTGGCAGCAGCTAAGTAGCCTTTGAGTATGGCTACCTTAGCGTTGGTATTATTGGTTTGATCTAGGTCTGAAAATAACTGGGCAAATGCCTTCAAAGCAGGTTAGAAAGTGGCCTTATAATCTATACGCATTTCTAGCTTGGTAAGCTTATCACTTGTTCCTTGCAGTGTGCGGACGCCACCATTAAAGTAGGCCTTCTTCTTATTGATTTTGATCAGGGCCAGGTACTCGCCAGTGCCCAGGTCTATCTGGTAAAACCCGCTCTTATTTGGTCTGATTATGTATTTAGGCTTGACTTTGGCCTTCTTGAGCTTTTTCAGGCTGTAAAAAGTCACACCATCATCGGTATAAGTGGCAGAGTCCAGTTTACCCTTCAAGTCCGCGGTGTAAATCAATATCTCGTTGCGTACCACCTCAGGCTTGTTAGTCACATCAGCGCCAGTCGCATCCATCTTAGGCATAAAGTCACCTTCATACTTCATCACCGTACCATGAAAACCTGAAATGATAGTAGGTTCAGTTATTTTGTTAGACACCCTTACATTATAAGTAAAAAGGTAGTCTTTCTTTTTAGAAGGCGTGTTCTTTTTATTACAACTGCTAATGGCCAAAATAGCCAGGGCCATAAATGCGACAGTCTTCAGTTTCATAGGTTTGTGTTTACAGCGATTCAGAAAGCGAAATAAGCAAAAAAATGCCGATCTACATGTTCGCTTTCAAAGCTTTAATGCTAAAAGCCTGCCAGTATGTAAGATTTATGATTTTTTAACCAGATTTACGCGTCTCTTGTGATGTCAAGTGAGATATAATGTTGTCTGAATGCGATGGATAAAAACCTAAAGCTAATATTGCAAAGTGCCGAAGTGCAAAGGATGTTAACTGCGGCAAAGTCTTTCATAAACCTTATAGAAAGAGAAGACATTCAACTGGATCAATTGATTTTTGAATCGAGGGTTTGCCTCACCGAGCTTTATGCAGCAGGTCTGGATTATCCACCTATCCCATTAGTACATTCTACTAATACTGGTGGCAAACTGAAAGTCACTCGTGAAGAGTTGACCAAGAGTAATCAAAATCTTATCAAGAACGTCAAAGATGCTGGGTTGTATTGGGAGGTTTTCGATCCCATCTATGAGAAAAACGAGTCGCCCACTCAAGGTTGGTTGGTAGATGATTTCGGAGATGTTTTTGCAGACCTTAAAACTGAGCTGTATAAGATAGAAGTATTGTCTACCGATGCGGCCATTGAGGATGGGTTATGGTCACTAGGGTTCGGATTCAAAAGTCACTGGGGTCATCATTGTATCAATGCGCTAAGGGCGCTGCATTATGTGGCACGCTGATCAGAATCAGGCCGCTAAACCCTCAGCTTTTCTTTGCTCAAGCACAAAGTCTTTCCCAAAGCTCAACTTGCCAAGTATTTTCGATTTTGAGTCAATCGCCCGCCAAAAAGGAGGTACCTGATCTGCAGGAGTGCCTTTTTCAATCTGCTCATGCGCATATTCAGAGACCGTGCGCAGAAAAATGCTCGTAGTCACCGGGCAAGTGTACTCCGCCCCATACTCATTGGCCAGATCTTCCCTTATCTTTTTAATGTCCGCACCATAGCCAGCTGGTATTTGCAGCAAATAGTTGGCTACCACTTTGGGACTGGCTATCAGCATAGAGGCACCCATGGGTATGTCCGCAAACTTTTTCTCTATCTGCTTCACTATCGGCTCCCTGCCATCATTGAACTTTTCTTCCCACGATTTTGCCATGTGTTGAATTTAATGGGTTTTCGGGAAAGTAGGAAGTAAGGAGACAGAAGACAGAAGACAGAAGACAGAAGACAGAAGCTGGGAGATGGGAGCTGGAAGCTTGAAGGGGGAAGTGTTGGAATTTGTTATTTGTCCTTTGGAGCTTGCTCTGCACATCCCTCAGAGTTATCCGACCTGGATACCGAAACTTCAGCGAAGGAATCGGGAAACTCTGAGGAAGTAGAGTCAGTTTTGTGATTTTCATTTGCCCGTTGGAGCTTGCTCTGCACATCCAATCCTCAATCCTTGAGTCATTTCCGTGAATTTTTCTAAATCAGGGTAAGAAAACGAACGATATGGAGCGTAATTTTGCAAATGAAATAATCGAAGGGTAAAAAATGAACTAGATTGGAATACGTTTGCGTAAAAAATTAAAAAAGTGGTGAGTTTTTAAACCTCTTTCTAGTAATTTTATGACATGAGAATTGAGATACCCCGAGAAGTAGAGCGTTTTGGCCACATTGTGATCCATGATGTACAAAAAGTGTGGGAGTTGGATGCAGGCCTGAAGCACAAACGCAACGAATCTAAAGAGAAGGAAAGAAGAGTGATCAGAAGGATCTCTTATGAGTCGCTACAGGCTGTTCAGGAACAGATGGCCATTGTGGTACCTATAAAAGATGAGAAGATAAAATTGATTGAAGGTGTACTGGCGGGCATTCCCCATCACTGCCTGGTCATCATCGTTTCCAATAGCAAAAGGGAAGGGGTAGACCGATTTAAAATAGAGAAAGAAGCCCTGGAGCACATTAGCAAATTCACGAAAAAAGACATTTTCATTGTGCACCAGAAAGACCCCAAACTGGCCCAGGCCTGCAAGGAGTCTGGCTATGATTATATACTGGGCGATGATGGTCTGGTGAAGAACGGAAAGGCGGAGGGCATGATCCTCAGCACCATTCTGGCCAACTTATGTGGAAAGAAATACCTGGGCTTTATCGACTCAGATAACTACTTCCCGGGCGCAGTACATGAATATGTGCAGGAATACAGCGCAGGCTTCAGACATGCCAATTCAGATTACTCTATGGTACGCATCTCATGGCATTCAAAGCCCAAGGTGGTGGAGTCGCAGCTCTTTTTTGCGAAGAGAGGCCGTGCTTCAGAGCATACCAATAAGATGCTCAACGAGCTGCTGAGTAGCTATACTGGTTATGGCTCCGAGATTATCAAGACTGGAAATGCCGGTGAACACGCCTTGAGCATGAAGCTGGCATTGAACATTGATTATTCATCAGGCTACTCCATTGAGCCTTTTCATTACATCAATGTACTGGAACGCTTTGGAGGCATTTTGGAGAACAACATCCCTAGTGATGTGATGGAGAATGGCGTGGAGTTTTTCCAGATAGAGTCGCGTAACCCTCACCTTCACGAGGTGAAAGGTGACGAGCATGTGAAGTCGATGAGTCGCGAGGCCATGGAGAGCATTTATCGCTCACCCCTCTGCCCTGACGACCTGAAAAGGACCATAGTGGAAGACTTGCGGAACCGAGGCATCCTGAAGAAAAATCAGAAGATGACCGAGACCATTCGCTACTACCCGGCCCTTACAAAGGTGGACATGAAGAAGTTTAAAAAGGTGATTGAAAATGAACCCTATGCAGAGCATCTGGAGCTGGACATGACCGATTACACATACCTCAATGGCATCAACGGCCTGATGAGGGATAAGGTATTGACCACCGACCATCTGCCAAAAGGAGAGAATTTCCTTGAGGTGAAGTGATGGGGCTGGAAAACGGAAGTTGGCACCCGTCAGCACAGCACAGGTCAGACGGACTGTATAGATTTAGCATCACCCTTTAGGGCTGGGGCAGAATTAAGTCTTCACCCGTCTGCATCAAAGCAAAACGGAGGTCAGACGGAAACTTAAAGGAGTTGGAAGCTGGAAAACTGCAGTCGCTATCGATTTGCGAGCGCAGCGCGGCAATCTCCTCGTAGTTAATGGTCCTTTAGAGGGGGATTGCTTCGTCCATCGTCCTCGCAATGATGCACTGGATGAAGAAGACTCGCCCATTAGGGCCGGGGCAAAGCGAAAGTCAGACTGATCGCTTTTGGATGGAATTGATTTCTAGCGATGATTAAAAACCTAGAAGTAATTAATAAAGAAAATGATTCTTCTTCCTTCATCTGGGTGGCATGTCGTACTGACCGGCATGTCACTCCAGAGTTTTGGGAGACATTAAAAAGATGACAAAACAAAAGATACTTTTTACGGACTTAGACGGCACCTTGCTGTCTCTCAATAACTACTCTTTTCAGCAATCATTGAGTGCAATCGAAGAACTGAAAGCGGCTGGTATACCGGTGGTTTTCTGTAGCTCAAAGACGCGAGCAGAGCAAGAGTATTATCAGGAGGCACTGGGGCTGAATGAGCCTTTCATCGTTGAAAATGGCTCTGCGATATTCGTACCGCGCGGTTATTTTCAAAAACCCATTGCATGGAATACCTACGTCACTGACAGGTATGAGGTCATCCCCTTCGGCAAAAGCATTTCACATGTAAGAGAGACGATCTCCCGTAATAGGGAGGAGCAAGCTCTGGATTTCGTGGTGTACGCGGACTTACCTGTGGAGGAAGTGGCCGACCTTACCGGTCTGAACCAGGAAGGTTCGCACCGGGCCATGCAAAGGGATTTTTCGGAAACGATACTGAAAGGATCTGTAAATAACCAGTTCATCGAGGGCCTGGACAGTGAGGGTTTTCACAACATTCCCGGCTCAAAGTTTCACACCATTGTGAGCAAAACTGCCGACAAGGGCAGGGCCGTGAATGTGCTCAGCTCCCTCTATAAGGCCGCGTACAATGATGTGCTCACTTACGGATTGGGCGACAGCCGCAACGATGAGGCCATGCTGGCCGCAGTGGACTACCCTTACCTGGTGCAGCGCCCCGACCGCAGCTGGATCAACCTGGAGATGGTACAGGCCAAAGGCCTGACAGGAGTAGGGCCTGAAGGCTTCACTCAATTGGTGGATATGATATTAGAATAAAGAGATTACGATAACCGAATTATGAACAATGTTCATGTTTAATGCTTGTCTGCCAAAGCATTAGTGAAGGCAGGCTTGTCAGCCGAAGCATTAGCCAAGGCAGACTTGTGACTTTAACCTAGATGGGAGTGTATCCCGAAAGTGCATAATGTTTATGCCATTAGGTTTCATACTTGTGACTTTAATTAGAGGAGGAAGTCGCTGTACGGAAGGCCGCTCAAGGAGCGGCCTTTTTGTGTTGAGCCCACCACAAAAAGAAGAAAGAAGGTCATGCTTGCTTGTCGGCAGATAGGCTGAACTCGTTTCAGCATCTACATCTTTTAAGCGACTTGGTATAAGTGCAGAGGTAAGATCCGGTGACTAGTTGATCATCTTAAAGCAAATTTAATGAAAGGCATTCGAGTAGACCCTGAAATAAATTCAGGGTGACGTGCTAAAAGGATAAGGGAGATAACAAAAAAAGGTGCCCGCGATACATCACGAACACCTCTTTAATTTCTTGTGCGACTAGCAGATTGCTTCGGTCGCTGCAAACCTATCGGTTCGCAGGCTTCCTCGCAAAACGGTCAGGATTTAGTTCCAGAAATCCTTCAGAATAGTCGCCTTCTGGCTCATCTTCACATCGCCCATCTCAAACTTCACAGTATAGTCGCCAGGACCAATAGGGGCAGTTACGTACTTGGATTGCGCCATTCTTGCTTCCAAACCAGCACCTGAAAATCCGAAACGCTCAAGGCGTGAACGCATGCGCTCCAGCTCCCTTTTAGAACGCTCTCTGACGATCTTGTCCATGCCCCAAACCTGATGATTCAATCCAGCGTCAGCATCCAGCTCAAACTTGTTGATCTCGCGAGTGCCTTGGTACACGGTGATCTTCGCCCTGCCAGCAGCTGCAGCATGGAAGTAGAGGTGAACGCCAGGGTTTCTGCTCTCTCCATTAAAGTTGGTAAAAGCCGAGTTGTTAGTCATGCCACGGTTCCACTTCACAGCAGGCTGCACCTCAAACATATAAGCTGACTTGCTCACTACATCCGCAGTCATTTCCTGCATGGGCTTAATGTCGGCAATGAATATACCACGTCCGTGAGTCGCCACTACCAGCTCGTTTTCACGTGGGTGAATCACCATGTCATAAGCAGGGTTAGAAGGCATGCCATTGGTCAATTCCGTCCAGTTCTGGCCACCATCAATGCTGGCGTACACTCCCAGGTCCGTACCCAAAAACAGCAAGTTCGGATTCTTATGGTCCTCACGAATCACATTTACAGGTGAAATCGGCAATCCATTAGCAATTGAAGTCCAGGTCTTACCAAAGTCGATGGTCTTGTATACAAAAGGTCTGAAGTCATCACTTCTCATGCCATTATAAGTCACATATGCAGTACCTGCATTGTGTGCCGAAGCCTCAATGCGGCTCACCCAGTAACCAGGGTTCGTTGGTATGTTATCATTCAAAAGAGTCCACTTACGGCCCCCGTTCTTGGTCATTTGCACATTGCCATCATCGGTGCCTACCCAGAGTACATCCTCATCAATGGGCGACTCTTCCAGCGTGGTGATGGTACAGTATTGGATATTACCAGTACCCATAATCTTGATCGAATCCTGCGTAGTCAGGTCATCGCTAATCGCCTCCCAGGCTTCACCACGGTAAGTCGATTTCAACACCTTGTTACCGGCATGATACACCACATCAGAGTTGTGCTGCGACACCACAATAGGAGAGTTCCAATTCCAGCGCATTTCGCGGTGAATTTTACTCACCAGACTGGTGCTTTCACCCGTTTCCATGTCTACACGCTGTATAGGGCCAAACTGATACTCATTATACAAGTAGCGGTTATTGGATCTATCTGGCACATTGTACATGCCATCGCCACCGCCTACACGGCCCCAGTGCTCCATACGAATGGGTCCACCAGTGCGATTGGTGCTAGGGCCCTTTACAGAACCGTTGTCTTGCAGGCCGCCATACACATTGTAGGGATAAGCCATGTCTACATCCACCGCGTAAAATTGCGCCAGTGGAATTTCATCAGGGTGATACCAGTTTTCTCCACCATCATAGGTAATGCCCATGCCATGGTCATAGCCCAAAATCATGTGCTTTGAGTCGGCCGGATCAATCCACATGCTGTGATTGTCACCGCCAAAGGTAAAGGGACGCACCCAGGTTTTACCGCCATCAGTGGTCTCCCACACGCGGATGCCCAGCACATACACATGGTCTGCATCATTGGGGTCAACCCTTACCTGCTGATAGTAGTAGGAGGGGTAACCGCCCACATCTTCACCGTCTTTGTTAATCTTTCTCCAGCTAGTACCGCCATCATCTGAGCGCCACATTTCGGTGCCCACTACATCTTGACCTCTGCCACGCGGAATTCCTATTTCCAGCATGTTTTTACGCTCTTCGAAAGGCATACCAGGAATGTTCACATTCTCGATATTGGCATAGATCACATTGGCATTGCCAGGGGCATAATCCACACCTATTCGGCCCAGAAAGCCACCAGGCAGTCCGCCTTGCAGCTTAGTCCAGCTACGGCCGCCATTGGTCGATTTATAAATGCCAGAGCCATGACCACCCTCATTGAAGGTCCATGGCGTTCTTATCTTGTCATAAGCAGCCGCAATCAATGTATTGGGGTCCGTTGGACTCATGGTTACATCCACTACGCCAATGTCTTTGCCGTCACCGTCACGCTTTACTTCCAGCACCTTTTTCCAGGTTCGGCCGCCATTCGTGGTCTTGTACAGGCCGCGCTCTTCGTTGTTACTATACAGGTGGCCGAGGACCGCTGCATACACCGTGTTTGAGTTTCTGGGGTCTATCAAAATACGCCCAATGTGGCCCGATTCCGGCAGTCCCATGTTCTTCCAGGTTTGGCCGCCATCGGTCGATTTATAGATGCCATTGCCATAGTAAGAGCTACGCGAGTTATTGGCCTCACCAGAGCCCACCCATACTACAGAGGTGTCTTGCTGGTCTACCGCTACGGCTCCTACAGAAACTATATTTTCATTGTCGAAAAGCGGTTTCCATGAAATTCCGTTGTTCACAGTCTTCCAAACTCCGCCTGAGGCAGTGGCTGCGTAAATCACCTTTGTGGCTTTGTCTACCACCGCAAAGTCTACGTATCGGCCGCCTTGTCGGGTAGGGCCTATTTCGCGAAAATGTACCTTATCGGCCACGTTGGCAGGTATCTGCTGCGCGTTCAGGTCAGAAAAGGAGAGGAGCGCGATCGCAAAGAATCCAAGCGATCTGCTGAGTAATTGGCTTAATTTCATTGATGTATTCGTGGGTTTGAAGCACCTGAAATTACTCCAAATGGCACGCAGTACAAAAATGGGTAGATAAGATTACATGAGTGGTTCCCAGCTGCGCTGGAGTTGGAAGCTTGAAGAGGCCCTCCTTCGCTAAAGCTTGGAAGGGCGAAGGAATACAGCAACCTGTCAGCACCGATCAGGTCAGACGGTTGCGATTTGGAAGGAAGTAAGAAGTAGGAAGGGAAGAAACCAATTTCCCAATTCACCAATTTCCTTTTTTGGGACGCCCCACCGCACCAGCCTTGTTCTTCCGCTAAAGCTTCAGTGACACGCGGTGCGCCCTAGCCCTGCGCTATGCGGTGGGCCTCTGCTAAAGCTTCAGCGACACGCAGGGCAGGCGCTGAACCCACCCCTAAATCCCCTCCAAGGAGGGGACTTGTAGAGTTCGGGATTTAACTGACTACTAACCCAGACAAACAAAGGAAGCTCATCGATTTGCGAGAAAGCTTGCTTGACGCTAGTCAGGCAACGACCGCGGCAATCATCTCATAGTCTAGGGTTCTTTAGAGGAGATTGCTTCGTCCTGCGTCCTCGCAATGACGGTTTATTCATGGGGGCTGGACCGGAATGCCCTCTGAGTTTTCTGTGCTCCTCCGCGCCACTTTGCGGTATAACCATGATTTTTATCAGGATTTAACAGAAGTTGAATCATCAGCAATTAACTTCACCACCACCACATTTGTGACCACAACGCGCAATACAATGAAAGACTATACATCAGCATCCGAAGCCCTGAAACTGGTACATTCAGGCGACCGGGTTTTTATACATACAGCCGCTGCCACACCCAATGCCCTGGTAGAAGCCCTGGTCGGTAGGGCCGATGAACTCAGCGAAGTCGAGATCTTCCATCTGCACACCGAAGGCAAAGCCGCCTACACACTGCCTGAGTATGCTGAGAACTTCCACACCAACTCTCTCTTCATAGGAGGCAACTGCCGCAAGGCAGTCAATGAAGGCAATGCCGATTTCATTCCTTGCTTCCTCAGCGAGGTACCCTTGATGTTCAGGCGAAAAGTATTGCCGCTAGACATGGCCCTTGTACAAGTTTCTCCACCCGACCAGCATGGCTTTACCTCACTAGGCGTATCGGTAGATGCGAGTTTGGCGGCAGTAGAGATGGCTGACCGGGTCATTGCTCAGGTAAACCCCAATATGCCTCGGACCCATGGCGATGGTCTGGTACATGTAAGAAACTTCGATGCCATGGTCTGGGACGAATCACCCATTTTCGAAATGCATCAGCATGCCCTCACCGATACAGAGCAGGAGATAGGCAAACACATTGCCGGTATGATCGAGGATGGTTCTACCCTGCAAATGGGCATAGGTGCTATACCAGATGCAGTGCTGAGCTGTTTGGGTAATCACAAAGACCTCGGGGTGCATACCGAAATGTTTTCCGATGGCATAATGCCGCTGGTGGAGTCTGGGGTGATCAACAACAAACTGAAGAAAAAACACCCTTACACGATCGTTTCCGGCTTCTTGATAGGTAGCCGCAAACTCTACGACTTTGTAGACGACAACCCTTTCGTACGCATGCTCGACATTGAATATGTCAACGATACTCGCGTTATCCGTCAAAATCCCAAGGTAGTGAGCATCAACAGTGCCATTGAGGTAGACATCACCGGTCAGGTCTGTGCAGATTCAATCGGAACCCGCATGTACTCCGGGGTAGGTGGGCAGATGGACTTCATCCGTGGAGCCTCGCTATCAGAAGGAGGGAAGCCCATCATCGCCTTGCCTTCATCCACCAAAAGGGGAGAGAGCCGCATCAGTGCCTTTCTAAAACCCGGAGCTGGGGTAGTCACTACCAGAGCTCACATGCACTACGTAGCCACTGAGTATGGCGTGGCCGATTTGTATGGCAAAAACCTGAGGCAGCGGGCCAAAGCCATGATCAACATTGCTCACCCCGATCATAGAGAGGAATTGGAAAAGGCCGCTTTCGAAAGGTTTAAAATTTTTTAGTTCCTTTTTCCTGGCGCTGCCGTTACATCATTGTTAGCTGTCTCGAAGAGCGCTTCGAAAGAGAAATTAAATTGAAATTCGTTAAGGGTATTTCTCTCAGGGGTTGTTTTAGAAGCAGCAGACATTTTGGAGAAGTATATTCTTCACTTAAACTACCTATGAATTCCGGCTTGCGCTGGAATTCTTATTTTTAAGGCATCCAAACCTAAAGTCATGCGCATCATCACCACTCTACTTTTTGCGTTATTCAGCTTTGCCCTGGTGGCACAAGAAGCTGAGAAAACCCTTCAAGAGCTTTTTAGCGGAGCCAATGCGGCTTACGAAAAGGAAGACTACAAGGTCTACCTCGATAACCTGCGCCAAATCGATGAGCGTAGGCCCAATTACCCCATAGTTGTTTACAAGCTCGCAGGTGCTTATGCTTTGAATAAGCGCAAGGCCAGGAGCGTACAGAAGTTGCGACAGTACATCCTCATGGATGCCACCGCTGGTTTTGAAGAAGACAAGGATTTTGATGCCATTAGGAAGTACAAAGGCTATAAAAGACTAGTGGCGCTGAAAGAGGCCCTGGGGAAAAAAGAGGTGCATGATGAGGTGTTCAGAACCATAGATGTGGGCCTTATTCACCCTGAAAGCTTTGTGCTGCTTGACGATGGTACCATACTGATGAGCAGCGTGCGTGAGAAGAAAATTGTCAAAATAGATCAGGACAATAATGTGAGCGACTGGCTGGAGACAGACCTGGCCGTAATGGGCATGGAGGTTCATAAAGGCTACCTCTGGGCAGCTACAGCGGCCATTGACCAGATGGAAGGCTATACAAAAGAGATGGCCGGAAGGTCTCTGGTTTTGCAAATAAACCTGGAGACCGGAGGCATAGTACAAGGACTCGATTATGATGAAAACTCATTGATTGGCGACATAGAATTAGACAATGAATCGCGCATTTGGGTCTCCAATAGCATGACCCCTTTTCTGGGCCGTGACAACACGGACACCACCGACTTCATTGGTGGTTTTATGAGGAAGAATTATGATTTAGAGCTCACTCACTTCAACATTCAAGGCCTCACCCTCAATGACGACCAGAGCGCTCTTTACTTTGCAGACTATGTCAATGGTATTCATAAGGTGAATGTGGAGACAGACGACATTACACCAGTATTTGCACCCAATACTTCTTTACTGAAAGGCATTGACGGATTGTACCATTACAAATCGAGCCTTATCGCCATACACAATGGGGTGAAACCCTTCAGGGTAATCCAGTATTTTCTGGACGAGACGGGCGATAACATCCTAATGGAACGCATTATCAACCGGGGAGGCGAGTCGCTGGGTGAGCCTACCAATGGCCTGATCAAGGATGGCTACTTCTACTACCTGGCGAACAGTCCCTGGCCAGCCTATGACGAGAACATGCAGATAGACCCTGCCAAGGTGAAGCCCATCGAGATCAGGCGTATCAAGCTGGATTGATTGCTGTTTTGAGCAAGAATGGCCAAATATCACCGCCATTGATCATCTCGTGCAACGATTGACATAATTGCTCGTCCATTAAGAAAGTGGTATTAACTACCTTCTTAAAGGTCAGTCGCAAAACTCAATCCTATGCTGTTCACCCATCTGAAAACGGCCTTCCGTAGCCTGGTAAAGCAACCTTCCTTTACATTCATCAATATTGCTGGTTTGGCCATTGGGCTGGCAGGTTGCCTGCTCATTCTCCAATACGTTTCCTTTGAATTGAGTTATGATCGTTATCACGAAAATTCGGATGACATTTTCAGGGTTACTTATTCCAAAGAGAGAAATGGTGTAGAGTCTTTCCATACAGCACTTACCTATGCAGGAGTAGGCCTGGCTTTGAAGGAACAACTGCCTGAAGTGTTGGAAGTAGCCAGGATCTTGCCAGGATCAAGCGGCAATGTTGGTTCAGTAATTAAAGTAGAAGAAGCTATTTTTCGGCAAGACCGCATGTTTTACGCAGAGCCTACTTATCTGGACATGTTCGACATCAAGATGCTGGATGGCGATAAGGAAACTGCCCTAAATGCGCCCTTTACCGCCATACTCACCGAGTCAACTGCCAAACGATATTTTGGTGATCAGGACCCTATAGGCAAGCGATTTATCCGAGGAGGTAATCAAAACTTTGAAGTGACTGGAGTAGTGGCAGATGTGCCTCCCAACAGCCATCTGAAGTTTGATATGCTGTTGTCTTATCAGACCTACTTCTCTCTGCGCAACGGCTTTTCGCCCAATAACATGACAGTTTTTCATGGGCATACTTACATCCTTACCCAGCCGGGTACTACTGCTGAACAGCTTTCCGCCAAGTTCCCACAGTTTGTCAATGACAATGTATGGACGGTACAAAATAAGGCGGATGATACGGAGCTATACCTGTACCCTATGAAGCTTACCGACATACACCTGAACTCTAACATTCAGCATGAAGCAGAGGTGAATGGTGATGCGAATACGGTAAAGTACCTGACCATTATTGCCGTTATGATCCTGCTCATAGCCTGGGTAAACTATATCAACCTTTCCACAGCACGTTCAGCGCAGAGGGCCAAGGAGGTAGGGGTAAGAAAAGTATTGGGCTCACAAAAGCGGGATTTAGTCTGGCAGTTCCTGGTTGAGGCTGGGCTCATGAACTTACTGGCCATGCTGGTGGCTCTTGGCCTGGTAGCGCTTTCGCAGCGGGTGTTTATCCAGTTTGGTGCTGCCGATATGCTCAGCGTTTCTCTTTGGTTTAATCCATTGTTTTGGCAGGTAGTTGGGCTATTGTGGTTCACAGGAATGGCATTCTCCGGCTTGTATCCTGCAGTGGCCATGTCTTCTTTCAAACCATTGGCTGTTTTGAGAGGGAGCTTTTATGGCAACAGAAAAGGCATTTTACTCAGGAAAGGACTGGTGATATTTCAGTTTACCGCTTCTATTGCCCTGCTCATTGGTACGGCTGTGGTTTTCCTGCAAATAAGGCACATGCGCAATATCGACCTGGGCGTGAACATCGATCAGTCTGTGGCCATTAGTGCACCTGCATTGGCAGACTCTACTTATGTGTCTCGCATCAGGAATTTCAAGACAGAGCTTCTTAGAAATCCATTGATTGATAATGTGATTGCAACCAGTGATGTGCCTGGCCGAGAGGTTAGCGGGGCCACCTGGTATAGAAAAGTTGAAGACCAGGCAGGAGAAGGTATTTTCTCGCATAATACCAGAGTGGATGAAAACTTTGTAGAAGGGCTCAATATCGAGATGCTAGCAGGGCGTAATTTTGTAACGGAAGACAATGACCGTGCCATCCTTATCAACCAAACTGCTGTAGAACAGTTCGGGTATGAGTCGCCTGAAAAAGCCATCAGCAGAGAGATTACCTTAAATGGCCGTTCAGGGGAATTTCGCATGCGCATAGTAGGCGTGATTGAAAACTATCATCAGCTTTCTCCCAAGCAGGCCTTTGAGCCATTAATTGTACGCTATTCGCCTTTCGCCAGACGCTATTATGTGGTGAAATTCAATACCGGTACCGATCCGGGCGAGGCAGTGAGTCAGGTATTAAAGTTATCGGAAGAGGTCTACAAAGGCGTTTTTCCCGGTAATCCATTTAGCTACTTTTTCATCGATCAGGAGTTTGAAAAGCAGTATGAAGGAGATCAGCAGTTTGGCGATATGTTTGGCATATTTAGTTTGCTGGCTATTTTCGTGGCCTGTTTGGGGCTCTTCGGATTGGCGGCTCATACGGTAATTCAGAAGACCAAGGAGATTGGTATCAGAAAGGTCTTGGGCTCCTCCATCGCCAACATTCTTAAGACCCTTTCCTGGGAATATGTTAAGCTGATCATTGTCGCCAATTTGCTGGCCTGGCCACTCATTTATTACCTGATGGACCAGTGGCTAAACACTTTTGTCGATCGTATAGGACTTTCCTGGTGGCTCTTTCCGGCTGCCTGTTTGCTGGTCACCTTCATTGCCATGTTCACGGTCAGCTTTCATACTATTCGTGCGGCACGGGCCAATCCTGTGAAATCTCTCAGATATGAGTAAATTCGGCCATGTCCAAACCCCGGAAAGATCAGCCCCTGAAAATGCCTCGTTATCGAGGTGGTTCGGAGGCGTTGTCCCAATTTATTGTAGACAATCTTCAATACCCCAAAGAAGCACTGGATCATAAAGTAGAAGGTACTGTGGAGGCAGCCTATGATGTTGATGGCCGTGGACGGGTGATGAACGCGCGCATTCTCTCGGGCTTAGGCCATGGTTGCGATGAAGAAGTGATCCGGCTGGTGAATCTGTTAGTATTCGAAACGGCCGTCAATCCAGGCAGGAATGTGACGATGCATAAGACGCTGAAAGTCAATTTTAAGCTACCAGTGAAAGAACCAGTAGGCAAGCAGATTCAATACCACTATGTAGCCAAACCCAAACAGGCAGCCGAAAAGCCGAAGCCTAAGAAGAGTAACAGACGGTATGTGATTACCGTAACGACTAAGAAATAGATCAGTCCCAACCCGTCAGACCGAGCAGGTCAGACGGAAAAAAGGTGAGATGTGTCTGACCTGTGCGGTCTGACATGGCAACAACTACCTAACACCTGGTCTGTGATATTCATAACAAAACGGACAGGGTCCTTGTACTCATAAAAGGTCACGGGTTCAGAGAACCCGCGACAGGCGTTGCGTAACTACCCGTCAGACCGAGCAGGTCAGACGGGAAAAGGTGAGATGTGTCTGACCTGTGCGTTCTGACACTTTACCGACCTCAAACCAGTCGCTCGTTTTTAACGAGGTGGGGTTATATAACTCGTCAGTCGTAGCATGCAAGCGACTGGTGAATTCTCTACTCGTACTTCAATGACTTTACCGGATTTGTAGAGGCAGCTTTGATCGATTGATAGCTGATGGTGAGCAGCGCAATGAACAGCGTGGCTAGGCCAACTATTAAGAACACCACCCAATCCACATCTATCTGATAAGCGAAAGTCTGCAGCCAGTTGCGGGTAAAGACAAAGGCCAGGGGAGTGGCAATGACAAATGCCAGGGCAATGAGCTTGGTGAAGTCGCGAGAGAGTAACATCACAATACCAGCAACGGAGCCTCCCATTACTTTCCTTACTGCAATCTCTTTTCTGCGCTGCTCAGTCATAAAGGAGGCAAGGGCAAACAGGCCTAGACAGGCTACTAAAATGGCAAGGCCAGAGAACATGCCCGCGACCTTGCTCAGCTTGTCTTCATCTACATACTGTTTGTTCAGCTCATCATCGAGGAAGAAATGGTCGAAGGGGTGACTGGGCACAAAGGCATTCCACTTGGCTTCCAGGTAATCGAGTGTTTCGGGAATGTTTTCTCCGTCAATCTTCACGGCTATGTACTTGATCAGGAGCTGGAAAGCGCCCGGATTGGTCCTGAGCTGTAGCACGAGCGGGTTGACACCTTGATGCTTGGGCACGAAGTTGAAATCCTTCACCACGCCCACTACACTGCCATTAAAGCGATTGTATTGGTAGCGTTTGCCCACCGCTTCTTCCACTTCCCAGTTCAGGCGCTTGGCCATGGCCTCGTTAATCAGAATGGCCGAAGTATCATCGGTAGTGATGTGTTCTTTGAAGTCCCTTCCAGCCACAATGTCCAGGTCAAAGGTTTCAGCAAAGTCATGCGTCATCCAGAATACGGAGAAGAGTTTGGATTGCTCCATGCCTTCAAAGCGGAAGTTGTCACCCTGATGGAAGGCTCCTAACACATCTTGCACGGCAGATACGTTTTGGACGCTGTTGTTGGTGAGTATATCGTTTTTGAAAGCCTTATAATTCTGCGCTATAGGGGTGCGCAGTGCCGATATGTAAACGATATTGTCCTTATCGAAACCCGTATCACTTTTCTTAAGAAAGTTGAGCTGATTGATGGCCACCACAGTGCCTATGATCATTACGATGGACAAGGAGAATTGCAAGACCACCAGGGCCTTTCTCAAGGTGCTGCCCTTTCCCTTTACATCGGTGCCTTTTAATCCTTGAATGGGTGTATAAGCCGATAAAACCAGGGCAGGGTAGATGCCAGAACCCAGGCCAACGAGCAGTAGAATTGCAGCCAATCCACCCAAAACCACCGGACTTAATAAGATTTCCAGCGTTACGCCTTTATTGGTAAAGGCATTGAAGCCATTGATGCTCAGGGCTACCAGTGCCACGGACAGCAGCATGGCGATAAAGGTGATTAGCACTGATTCAGTCAGGAACTGAGTGATGAGTTGCCCCCTGAGTCCGCCCAGAGTTTTGCGCATGCCTACCTCTTTTGACCTGCGTACCGACTTGGCCGTAGAGAGGTTCATATAGTTGAAGCTGGCAATGAACAGGATGAAAATACCGATGACGGCAAATACATAGATGTTGCTTTCGCTACTGTTTTTCTGAATCTCAAACTCCAGCTCAGACTTTAGATGGATGTCTTTCAGTGGCTGAAGTACCATGCGTGTATCGTTGGCGATAAAGGGTGGGAAGTACTTTTGAATAAAGTCGGGGAAGACTTGTGCCAGGTCATCAGGGTTCACATTGTCCTTGAGTACCACATAGGTCCAGCAGGGGTTCCAGTACCAGGTTTGTGGATAGTTGCCCCCGTAGTAGTCTTTGAGTGAGGTAAAGGAGGCCAGGAAATCGAATTCGAAGTGGGCATTCTTTCGCGCATCTTTCATTACTCCGGTTATGACCATGTCTTGCTGGTCTTGTACCCGGAGAATCTTCCCAATCGGGTCTTCGTCACGGAAATACTTTTGAGCCATGGTTTCTGATATCAGCAGAGAACGAGGTTCTTTCAAGGCTGTTTCCCGATTGCCTCGCACCATTTCATAGTCGAAAATCTCAAGAAAGCTGCTATCCACAAACATCATCTTCTTTTCATTGAACTCGATGTTGTTCTCCTTATTAGACACGAGCAGATGAGGCGACTGGAAGTTGAACATGCGCAACTGAGCCTCCACAAAGTCAGGGTAGTCTTGCTGCAGGGTGGGGCCAACCGGAAAGGGCATGCTTGAAGATTTCTCTCCGGAACCTTCCGTTTCTATGATCTCGGTGAGACGGTAGGTGCGGTCTGCTTTTTCATGAAAACGGTCGTAGCTAAGCTCATCGGTGATGTAGATGAGAATGAGCAGACAACAACCGATGCCCATGGCCAGCCCGAAAATATTGATGAAAGAGTAGAATTTATCGCGTAGCAAACTGCGTACTGCGATCTTGAGATAGTTTTTGAGCATGGTGAGCGCGGATTGATCAAAAAATGGCTGGTTTAGTTTACGCGTGAACCAGCTTGGAGTTAGGCGCTCGCTTGGGCAGTCTTGCTATATTCGATAGATAACCTTTATCAACAGACTAAAGCTTGCTTTCCGTCTGACTTGTGCGATCTGACACGGAGGCGATGGCATAGACTTCCCTGAAACCTCTAAATGAAACGGACTGA
>Ga0316204_10003013_pt1 | contig 35510 bp, 32 predicted proteins | sample 6monrhotite_MG_2_FD_205661 | JGI IMG/M metagenome (GOLD analysis project Ga0316204, IMG submission 205661) | Microbial mat bacterial communities from mineral coupon in-situ incubated in ocean water Damariscotta River, Maine, United States -... | ecosystem: Environmental > Aquatic > Marine >... | reverse complement strand
GCCGCTCGCGTCAAAATTCGCCACGAGTTCACGCCACTCGTCTTCCGTGCGTCTCCGGGAGTACATCCCAGTAGCCTCCTGAATTCGAGCGTTTGGCGGTAGTGGTCGTCGCCTGACCGCTTACGTTCCAGTGGCGCCACGGACGTCTTCGCCGACGTCTCTGCCAGCCCCAAGCCCAGCCCGCGGACCACCTCGTTCAGCGAGATCCGTTGCTCGGATCGCAACACCAGGCACGCGTTGACCAGCGCGGCCAGAGGCCCGGGAACCGGGTGCACGCGGGTGTCGAGCGTGGGCGCTGGCAGCTCTTCTTTGGCTTGGAGCTCCGCAAAGCGGTCCATCTCCGTGTGGCAGTAGGGGTTGCTGCCCGTGAGCATCTCGTAGGCCAGCACGCCCAGCGAAAACACATCCATGCTGGGCTGGGCGGGCTCGCCCCGCGCTTGCTCGGGCGACATCATCCACGGCGTTCCGGGGATCTCGCCCTGCAACGTGGCGCGCCGCTTGGAGTCTTGCACCCGGCCCGCATGCGAGAAATCGATCAGCGTAGGCGTGCCGTCGGGGGCGAGAAACACGTTGTGCACGGTGACGTCGCGATGCACCACCCCCGCGCGATGACAGGCCTGCACCGCCTCAGCCAGCCGTCGCAGCACCCGCGCCGCAGCCCGAGGCGGGATGGCCCCGTTGCGAGCCAGACCTGCGTTGAGCGACTCGCCCTGCACGCGCTCGAACACCGCGAACGGACAGCTGCCCAAATCGCGCAGCCTGCCGCTGCCCAGGCACTGGACCACGAACTCGTGCTCCACCGCGCGTGCCAGCTCGGCCTCGGTGAGCAGTCGCGATTCTCGCTCGGGGCGGCCGCGATACCGCGGCACCAACACCTTCAGCGCCACCTCGCGATCCAGCGTGCGATCGAACGCGCGAACCACCGTGCCCAAGCCCCCTTCGCCCAACACCTCGCCCAGCTCGAAGCGCCCATCGAGCACCCGGCCGGCCGTCAGCTTGGAAGCTTCGTGTCCCGTCATTGGCCGCTCTTCTTTCTTCGGGTGACCCGCGGCGCCGAGCCGCCGAGCTTCACGAACAGGAACTCGCCCTCACCCAGCGCGGGCACCGTGATTCGCCCTGCCGCCGTCCACGAGTCGTTCGTGTCGGACCGCCACCACACCTTGAGGCGGCCCGGCGGCACATGGGCCCGCGCGATGTAGTCGACCGGGTAGACCGACTTGCCCACCTTGATCTCCGTGGCCGGGTGAGGTCCGGGCAGAATCCGGACGTCGACCGGAGGCAGGGCAGGGCGAGGACGTCGGGTTCGCAGTGGGGCGGCGGGGGCCGCAGTGATCTGCTCGGGTTCCGGTTCGCTTTCCGCGGGCGGTGGGGGGTTGGGCGGCGGCTCGATTCGCTGCGCTGCGGCACCTTTGTGAACGTCGAGCTCGGGCACCGCGGGCGCGGCGGGTTTGCGCGGCGTCGACTGGCTGACCTGTGGTGTCGCGATGACCGGTGGCAAAGGTTGTCCGCGCATGAGCAGCGCGCCAAGGACCGCACCCAGCAACAGGACCAGCAGCGAACCCGCGATGACTGGAAGCAGCCGAAGTCGCGGGCGCCAGTCGCCAGGCGTTGGCGGGACCACGTCGGTGTTGGCGTGTACGGGCGTGGACGCGGGCGTGGGCATCAGCCGCTGCGCCACGGCTGTCTCCAACGCGTTGGTTGGGGCCACCACGCCGCCGTCACGGGCAGCTCGAAGGGCCTCGTCGCTGAGCGCAACCGTGCCGCCTGCCGCCTCGGGCTCCACCGACAACTCGTCCGACAACAGCATTCGCCCTGGTGCCGTCGGCGTCGGCACATCGAATCCCATCGCCCGCTTGCGCGACTGCTCGCGGAAGTAGCCGGGCAGAAACGAACCGCGGTCGGAGTGGGACTGCAGGTACTGCGTCATGCCCGTACGCGGAGGCCCGATCAGCCTGCGGTAGCGCTCGGCCAGCTCTTCACGCCTGTCGATGCGCTCGACTCGCTTGAGGATCTCCAGCGCCCCCTCGGCCGTGCGCAGTCGGTCTTGCACCCGGACCTGAAGCAACGCTTGGCGCAAGTTCTCCAGCTCCGGGTGCACCTGGATGTCCAGCGGCGGCACGCCGTCCTTGAAGCGCGACTTCACCGACTTCACCGAGCACCCCCGTGGGTTGACGCGCTCGCCCGTGAGCAGCTCTTGCAGCATCAGGCCGGCCGAGTACAGGTCGCTCTCGGTGCGGATCACGCCGTCGAACGTTTCGGGTGCCATGTACGGCACCGTGCCCACGATCGCCGAGGTCACTGCCCCTTCTTCACCCTCGACAAAACGGGAGATCCCGAAGTCGGTCAGGAAGATGTCCCCATGCGAGGAGACCATCACGTTCTCCGGCTTGAGGTCGCCGTGCACCACGTTGGCATCCGTATCCCCGTGGCGGTTGTTGTGTGCGATGACCAGGCTACGGAACACCGAGCGCATCACATGCACCGCCAACCCCGGAGACAGCGTCCCCACGTCCGTGAAGGCGCGCAGGTTCACACCATCGATGAAGTCCATCACCAGATAGGGAAGGTCCTCGAACTGATCGAAGTGGTGAATCGCGGGGAAGCCCGGGTGCCGACCCAGTTGCGCCGCCACCCGGGCCTCGCGCGTGAACATCTCCTGGTAGCGAACATCCCACCCCAGCTGCGGCCGCAGCACCTTCAGCGCCTTGGCCGTGCCGACGTCCGGATCGACGACCGACCACACCTCGCCCATGCCCCCTCCACCGAGGAGGAACACGAGCCGGTACGGCCCGATCTTTTCGAACGTCTGCTCCATGCCGCTGCTGCATCCTGAAGCAGGTTCCATGCCGATAGCACAGACCCAACGGTTTGCAGAGTTGACGCTCGGCGGGTGGGAAGTCGAGGTTCCGGTTCCCCGTAGAAGTGGGTAGTCGAGGTTCCAGGCGATGCGGGTTGCGACCAACATCGCGCGTTGCGGACCGGACCCGCCCCGGCCGGTCACCCGGTCTCGCGCGCGTCGACCGAGTCTGATCGGCTGAGCGCCGTTGGGCTAGCTCAGCACCGAGCCGAGGACCGCGAGCGCAAGGGCCGAGATGCTCGCGAGGACGATCAGCGGGAGGTTGGCTCGTGCTCCACCTCGATGCCTGTCCACGCCGGATTGCGTCGCGAGCGCTGTGATGCTCAAGAAGAACGCCATCAGGGTGAAGATGAGCGCGGTCCCGAGCAGGTCGTCGTCCCAAATGTGGCGGCGCTTCACGCCGAACCATCCGTCGAGCGCGGTGCCGCGGGGGTTTGGCCTGGCTTGGTCGGTGGCCGTCGCGGCTGCAACGGCGGCGAGCCAAGCGGAGGCGCTCAGAACACTGCCGAGTCGGGAGCCTCGATGTCGGGCGCGGGCCACGAACCACGTATGGCTCCGGCGAGTTGTCGGCGCTTTAGCCTTTTCGGACCTCGTACGACCGCGAGCCCTGGGTCGCTGGGCTCGGCCGCGCACAGCGAGAATGCTGCACGCGCGATCGGCCGGGCCAATCTAGGACGCCTCGTCGCCTCAGTTCACCGGAGGTGCGTAGCTGGTCAGCTCAATGCAGCGGTCGAGGAAGTCGGAGGTCCCGCCGCACAGCTCGACGCCCTCGTCGGAGTAGGCCGTGACGAACGCTCCGTCCCACGTGGGCGTGGCGGACGGGGGGTGGCGGCCCTGGAGCGCCGCCGCGGCCGCCGCGAGACCAAGCGTTCGTCGCCGAGGCATGGCTACCGGCTCGGCCGGCTGACTGCGGACGTCAAGTCGAAGGTTGTCGATGCAAACTCGCCGCAGCCGGAGCGTACCGGTGGACTTGTCTGGTCCGTAGTGTTGAGCGACGGCGTTGAGGTGGACTGCGTACTCTTCTCCGGTGGGGTGCTCGACGCCAGCGATGAATCCCGGAGAGGTCCCCAAAGCGACGGCGTTGAGGTCGAGCATGCCGATCGCGTTCGTGGGGAACGAAGGCGTGATGAGGCGCGTCTGTGCCGGCCACAACGCAAAGGACGCACCGACCATCAGCCGGTCGAGGATGACGAAGTTCTTGACCCCGGCATGTCGGAGCGCAACCCCAACTCCGACCCCCGCCGCACCGGCCCCGACCACGACCACGTCGTAGATCCGTTGGCCGCTTGTCCCCCCGCTCATCGGTCCCTCTTCCTCGTGCGGTTCAACATCCGCAGGGGCTCTCGTCGATCTTGAACACGAGGCGGCCCGCAGCGGGATCAACGATCGGGGGGGAGCGATGCACCGCGCCTGCGCCCCGAGTGTCGCCAAACGCTTCGCCTTTCAGGAGCAGAATGTCGCCGGGCTCGGATTGCTGGACCGCTCCAGGAGGTCGAAGTACGGAGTGATTGGCCTCGTCGATATCAACGTCGATTCGAGCAAGGTTGGAACGCACGACGTCCTTGTTTCGAACCCACTGCGTACCGGGCCCCGCGTAGGTACAAAGCAACCGTACGGTCACGTAGTCGACGTGAAACTTGCGACACCCATCGTGAGCCATGACCGAGAGCTGCCCGTGCACGTGACGGCGGCCGACAAGTGCACCGTATTCGCGAGCGATCCATGCGATGTCCTGCGCGAGAAATCGCCGCGCGACGGGATTCGAGATCGGTTCAAGAAGTTCGTCGATGTCGGGTCTCTCCACATCGAGCTTGGCCTCGGACTCGAACCGCTCCCCACGCGCGACCTCCTCGAGGGTCGCGGCGACGGATGCTTGCAGAGTCCGGCCGACCACGAGGATGTTGACCTCGGACTCGAGCAACTCGCCGAAGGGCCGAGAGCTGCGAGCGGGCTCCGATTGTGCGAGGGCGTGAACACGATGCACCCCCTCTTTTTGACGCAACGGATGAGCAAATGCAACCCGTTTGCATTTCGCTGCTCCCGCGCGTGACGCGGCGGGCGCCGTGATGGAGAGAGGCGGGCGGCGGAAGAGCCACCTCGGGGGGGTGCAATCGCAAACGCGCGAGGAGCTGTCCCTGCCGAAAGACCGATGTCGTGCTCATCGGGATGAGGGAGGACGTCGCCCTTCTCACGTGCAACTCGTTTGCATCTACGGCAATCCGCGCGTACGGTCCGGGTATGGCGAGCGAGGGAGCATGCGTGACGTATCGACTTGTGCGGTGCGCGGCCACAGGTCAAACCGCCTCCACGACGAGCACTCGGAGAATCACCGCGGGTCCCCTACCCCTCCCCAAACTCGGCCCTGCCGCCCACCCCCCGGTTGGGCTCACTGGACCCACGTAGCCGGGCCGTTGCCTCTGCCGACCAACGTGCTCGAGGTTGCGTCGCTCCTCAAGCAGTACCGAACACCCGACGGCGCGCCGACCACGGTGGTCGACGTCCCGACGTTCGTTCTTGGTTTCGGCGAACAGCTCGCACTTCGTGGCGCCAGCGGGTCAGGGAAGACAACGTTCTTGAATCTGCTCGCGGGGATTCTCGAGGCGAATGAAGGAACGATCTGGGTCGCGCAGCGCGAGTTCACCGGGCTCGGGCAGTCGGCCCGCGACCGCGCCCGGGCGAGGACGATCGGTTGTGTCTTTCAGACGTTCAACCTCCTGCAGGGATACTCGGCCCTGGAGAACGTCCGGATGGGAATGATGTTTGGGCGGGGCGTCGACGAGAGGTTTGCTCGCGAGCTCCTCAAACGCGTCGGGCTCGGCGGACGAATGAACCATCGGCCCCAGCAGCTGTCGGTCGGTCAACAGCAACGCGTCGCAGTGGCGCGTGCGCTTGCGGGTCGACCGAAGCTGGTGCTCGCCGATGAACCGACGGGAAGCCTCGATGCGCGACGCGCCGCCGAAACGATGTCGTTGATCCGGGAGCTCTGCCGAGAGCAGCAGGCCGCACTGCTCACGGTGAGTCACGACCGGGACATGCTTGCCCAGTTCGAGTCGGTTCGCGATTTCGAGGAGATCAATCGCGCAGCAGCAAAGGCGGCCGCATGAACGTTCTACGAGCGGTCGCCCTCATCGTGCGCAGGAGTCTACGGCAACACGCCGTCTCCACGGCAATCACCGTCGCGACGACCGCTCTCGCCACCGGCCTCGTGCTGTCCGTATTCAGCATCCAGGCCCAGGCGTTCGCGGCTTTCACCGGGGGACCCGTCGGCTTCGACGCTGCTGTGGGCGCTCGAGGGAGCCAACTTCAGCTCGTTCTCAACTCGGTCTTCCATCTCGAGACCTCCCCTGGAAACGTCCCTTGGGCGCTCTACGAGCAACTCGCCCACGACCCACGGGTCGAACTGGCGGTGCCCTACTGCACGGGCGACAACTACCAAGGTTTCCGCGTGGTGGGCACAACACAGGACCTCTTCACGGAGTTCGAGTACCGCGACGACGAGCGTTTGGAGGTCGAGGACGGCGGTCGGATCTTCGACCCTGAACATGCCGAGGCGGTACTCGGCAGCCACGTCGCCCAGCAGACGGGGCTGACGGTCGGAAGCACCTTTCATCCCTCGCACGGGGTGGGCGAACACGGCGGAATGTCCCACGACGAGGCGTACGTCGTGACGGGTCTCCTGCGGCCCACCAATACGCCGTCCGATCGCGTGGTCTGGATCCCTATCGAAGGAGTCTTCCGAATGGGCGGACACTTGCTGCGAGGCAAAGGCGAGGAATTCGAGGCGCATCCTCATCAACCCATTCCAGACGAACACAAGGAGGTGAGTGCGGTGATGTTGAAGTTTCGCAGCCCGATGGCGGGGTTCGCTCTCGAGCAGGCCATCAATCGCAGTGGCAAGGACGCAACGCTCGCGTTTCCCATCGGCCGCGTGATGGCGGACCTCTTCGAGACGTTCGGGTGGGCGAACCGCATCCTCGAGTTCGTCGCCTACCTGGTGGTGCTGGTCTCCTCGGGTGCGATTCTCGCCTCGCTATACAACACGATCAATGCGCGTCGTCGCGAGATCGCAATCCTTCGGTCGCTGGGTGCGAGCCGACCGCTCGTGTTCACCGCGATCGTGGTCGAGTCCGGCACGATCGCGTTCGCCGGAGCACTGTTGGGATTCGCCGTCTATGCAGCCCTGCTCGCCGTCGCCGCGGCCGTGATCCGAGAGCAGACCGGTGTCGTCCTCCAAGTCTGGACATTCCACCCCGCCCACCTGTGGACCCCGATCGGCATGCTCTGCCTCGGCGCTGCGGCGGGCCTGGCCCCGGCAGCCAAGGCGTACTCGACCGACGTCGCGAGCCACCTCGAGCCTCAGTCGTAGCCGGGCGTGATGAACACCACCCCCTCACCCAAGCGGCGTCACCCCCGGGCGTCGAGGACGGCCATGCTCGTCGGTCTTTCGGGCCTCGCTGTGGCAGTGCTCGGGCCCACGACAAGGGAGGCCTGGCAGGCACGAACGCGGGCCTCCGCTTCTGTCGACGCAGCTCCAACCGAGGTACGGGGCGCCAGACTCGACGCGATGGGCTCAAGCCGCGCGGGGGATCCAAGCTCACTCTCTGAGCGCCCGAATCAGACACGCGCGGCGATCCCTGAAGCCTCGTTCGAGATCGCGGCGCAGCTTGACGCCGTCGCCACCCGAAAAAACGGGTCGTTAGCCTTCGAACACACCCGCGACGGGAAGTTCTTACGCGTGCCGATGTCGGCGCTCGCGAGCTTTCGCTACGATCCAGCACCGCATCCTCCGGGCGCCGCCGAGCTCGGAATCCCCGTCCCTGCGTCCAATATCCCGCCCGAACTCCTCGCGCTCGACGGCCGCGACGCGACCGTTGTGGGGTTCATGGTTCCCCTTGATGTCGACGCACAGGGCGTCAGGGAGTTCGTTCTGTCCCAGAACCGCTCCTTCTGCTGCTACGGGGTCACCCCGGCCCTCAACGAGATGATTCTAGTCCGGATGAAGGACGGGCAGCGAGCACCGTACGCCAACGACACTCCGCTCGCAGTCTTCGGGGAGCTTTCGGTCCGCGAGCACCGAGAGGGTGGTCACGTGGTGAGCCTCTACCGAATGGAGGCCGCAAAGATCACCGACCTGGTCGGCCACACTCGCTGGCCTGGCTGACACGGTCAGGGGAGCCGCCCCGCGTACCCATCGTGTCGCCGTTGGCCCAATCGCAGTTGCAATCACATTGCATCTGAGGCACACCTCATCCGCGCCGCTCAATCGGCTGCAAGGACCAATAGCCATGAATGCTTTCACACTCCGTTCTTCCCCCCTTCTGTCGGTCGCCCTTTTGATGCTGTTCACCGGCTGTGACGACGGCGGCCCCGGTGATGAGAGCGGTGGTGACACGGGTGACCAGATTGAGTGCGGTGAGTTCGGGGAGATGCACGACGGGCACTGCGACTGCGACCCGGGCTACGAAGAAGTCGAGGGCGTCTGCGACCCCGAAGACGCCACCGACACCTGCGGCGAGTTCGGAGAGATGCACGACGGGCACTGCGACTGCGACCCCGGCTACGAAGAAGTCGGTGGCATCTGCGAGCCCGAAGACGCCACCGACACCTGCGGCGAGTTCGGGGAGATGCACGACGGACACTGCGACTGCGACCCCGGCTACGAAGAAACCGAGGGCGTCTGCGACCCCGAAGACGCCACCGATACCTGCGGTGAGTTCGGCGAGATGCACGACGGCCACTGCGACTGCGACGCCGGCTACGAAGAGGTCAAGGGTGTCTGCGAGCCCGAAAACGCCACCGACACCTGCGGCGAGTTCGGAGAGATGCACGACGGTCACTGCGACTGCGACCCCGGATACGAAGAGGTCAAGGGCGTCTGCGAGCCCATCGCCGACACCTGCGGTGAGTTCGGAGAGATGCACGACGGCCACTGCGACTGCGACCCCGGATACGAAGAGATCGAAGGCGTTTGCGAGCCCATCGCAGACGCTTGCGGCGAGTTCGGCGAGATGCACGATGGCCACTGCGACTGCGACCCCGGATACGAAGAGATCGAAGGCGTCTGCGTCCCGGAGGCCTGACAGCGCTCGGCCCGTCGCCGTGTCGAGGCGTCGGCGGGTAGCGCTCTTTCCAGGCCAACGGATGAGTGGGCGCGAGGAGTCCCAGCAGCTCTCGCCAGACCGATGCGTCCAGCGAGCGCACGGACTCCAACACCGCGGACCCACGGGGTGGATCGGTGGTTGCACGTCGAGTGTGGTTGGGAACAGCGTTCCCTCGAAGGTTTCAGTGATCGAATCCGCTGGGCTGACGTCCACCTCGATCGACCACCATGAAGCTCTCTGCTCGACCGCGCCGCGAACACCGCTCTGATCCACCCGGCCGCGTTGGGAAGTCACTGATTCTGGCAACGAAGGACTTCGAAAACGAGTCCGCCGCTCGCTCGTGGTTCGAGGTCCTCAGCACATTTGTTGTCCACGCGGTCGCGGCGGACGGTGTCATCGAGGGGGGTTCGTGGCCTGTTCGCGTGGGGTGTGCTGTCCTCGCCGGCTTCGTTCAGTTTCGGTTTCTGTGCCTGTTCCACGCGCATCTGCACAAGGCCCTGCTCTGGGACTCCAAGGCTGCCCAGTGGCTCTTCCATGCCCTCGGAGCATTCATCCTCGTACCGCGCTCGGTCTGGATGCAGACCCACAACTTCCACCACATCAACAACGGCAAGATCGATTGGACTTCGATCGGCTCGTACGCGGTCTGGACGCGCGAGCCGTTCGACGCAGCAACGCCCTGCCAGCGCCGACGCTATCTGTGGTCGCGGCACACCCTGAAGATCGCGACGGGCTACGTATGGGTGGGGATCTACGGAATGTGTCTGCAAGCTTTCATCCGCACGCCCAAGAAGAACTGGGTGGGGCCACTTGCCCTGGTTGTGCACATCGCGGGCTGCACTGTCCTCGGGACACTGCTTGAGCTACAGACCGGACTCGCGCTGCTTGTGATCCCCTGCGCCGTGAACCACGCAATCGCCGCCTACGTGTTCTACGTGCAACACAACTTCCCCGGGTCTCGGTTCTTCGCCAAGGGAGAATGGAGCTACACCGAAGCGGCAGTCACAGGCTCGAGCTACTTCTGCATGGGACCGATCATGCGATGGATGACCGCCAACATCGGCTATCACCACGTCCACCACCTCAACCACAAGATCCCGACGTACCGCGTCGCGGAGGCGATGGCAGCCCTCCCCGAGTTGCAGTCCCCCACCGTGACCAGTTGGAAGCCAAGTGATGTCCTCGCCAGCCTCCGGTTGAAGGTGTGGAACCCGCAAACCCAGGCGATGGAGGGCGTGCGAGGGGCCGAGCCGCGGGAACCCGGGCTTGATCGTCTGCGGTAGGGCTGCCGGACTCTCCTGCCGACGAGCCCGGTGAGACCTCCGTGACCCTGCATCTGTGGACCGAGGCGGGCCGAAATTTCGTGGAGCGTCCCAGCGCCGGAGTTGCTCGGGATGGCGAAGCGACTCTCTTGCAAGAAACCGCGCGAAGCTGTCCGTTTCCTCCCGCGAATGTACGCCCTTGGGGTTGAGGGGCTCGGCGAGGTCTCGGTGGAGGACCTCAGCGAGAACGTGTTCTCGGTCACCCTGCATCACTTCCCCGCCGACCGCTGGGACTTCGACAACTTCGTGATCAGTCTGGCGGGCGCGACCCGGGGGGCGTGCGCGGTGATGTTTCCGGACTGGCCGATGGAGATCCGCTTCGAAACGCCCAACCACGAGACCGGTGCCGCGGACTACAGGCTCGTGCTCGGACCCGACTCCGGCGACGTCTCCGCCTGACGAATGGGCGAGAGCGGCTCAGCTGCAGATGCCGAGCAGCCCCAGCGGATTGTTGCAGACTCCGCTGTTGCACTCGCTCGCGTCGGTACACGGCGAGCCGAGGCCGCCGTCTCCGCAGACGCCCAGGACACTTCCGCCTGGCTTCGTGCAGACCCAGTCGTCGGGGCAGTGCGCGGCCGTCTCGCAGCCGCCCAGCAGGCAGATCCTGTCCTTTTCAGGCAGGTAGCCATCGTTGCAGACCGCACCGCCGAATCCGACGGGGCAGCTACCATCCTCGCCGCACGCCGGCATCGTGTAGCAGGCCGCGACGTCGTCCTCGAAGCAGATCGCGTTGGAGTCGCAACCGTCCGGAGAGCCATTGGGCGTGCAGGTGGTCGAGGTTGGCGGTGTCGAGCAGAGCCCCTCGAGGCAGAGCTGTTCTCCGAAACAATCGCCGTTGCCCTGGCATGAGGGGACCTCGTTGTTCTGGCACAGCAACGAGGATGTGTCGCAGTATTGGTCGTCGGCGCAGTTGTCGTTGTTGGTGCAGCCGAGTGCGCACAGGCCATTGAAACAGAACAGCCCATCTCCGCACGGGTTACTGCTGCTGCATGGCTCGAACCCTCCGCCCTCCGCCCCGTCGCTCTCGCCGTCGTTCGTTTCGGAGCTGCCGTCGGTGTCGTCACCGAGTTCGCCAAGGTCGGCGTCACACGCTGGTGCAAGGCTGAGTGCGAGGAAGAGGAAACATCGAGACAACGTGGACGCGGGCGTGGTCATGAGAAGTACAGGTGAGTGGCCCGACACCGGGCAATCCGTTGTCGGCTGAAAGAAAAAGATCAGCCTTCGCACGCTTTGCGGATCGCGGCGGTGTGCATGGACTTGGGCCAACGGGCTTCGAAGGCGGCGCGTTTGGCACCTGCGCCCTCCTCGTTGCGTCCGCACGCGATCCGGACAGCTGCGGCTCGGCGCTCTTCGAGAAGGGCCCCTTGGGGAAACTCTCGCTGGTGTTGTCGCAGCAGCTTCGATGCCCGCGTGTTGTCACCACGGGTCAGCGCTTGACTCAGCAGCCGCATGAGCGCGAGCTCATCCGCGAGACTCGGCTTGGGTTGCGACTCGGGCTTGGGCTTGGCTTTGGCGGGTCGGGCTCGTGGGGCCGCGCGTGGAGTCGGTAGGGGGTCGGCGGGGCTCGGCACTGGTTCGTCCGGGGCGATGACCGGGTCCGGTGCTGGGTCAGGAGGCGCCAGGGCGTGTGGAGGACGCTCCAGCTGCGGAACCTGGCCGGGACTGGCCACCACCGGGTCCGGTCCAACCCCGGCGACTGCGACCACAGCCGCAGTGATTGCGAGGGCGACGATGGTGAGTCCTGCCCATCCCAGTCCCGTGGACGATGCGAGGAGCGGTTGGGTGTCCAACACCGGAGCGGGACCTCCGGATGCGAGCCCCTGTTCGATCCCGGACCACGTTCGGTCCAGCGCCGGTCCATCGGGCCCCGGGAGGGCGGCGTCTGCATCGATCAGTTGCGCAAGGGGGTCTCGAGAGTCGTTCATACGCGCTCGGTCTCCGCCCACTGGCGGGCCATGGTCTGCAACGCTTTCCGGGCGGCCCGCAGACGGGTGTAGATGGTGTTGGAGTTGGCGCCCAGTGCCCGTGCGACGTCGACGACGGCCTCTCCCTCCAGCTCGACCAACACGAACACGGCGCGCTTGTCTTCGGAAAGGTGTTGGAGCATCTGGGTGAGCACGCGTTGGGCGTCTTGGCGTGCGTAGGCGTCGGCCGGCGGAGCGCCGGTTTCATGGGTGAGTGCGCCCAGCTTTCGATCGTGTCGGGCTTGCGAGCGGCGGCGGCTCCTTTGCACTCGCATTGCGATGCCGAACAGCCAGGTCTTCATCGAGGAGCGGCCCTCGAAGGCTTCGAGGCGTCGCGCAGCCACCACGAAGACGTCCTGAAGCGCATCTTCGAGTGCGTCGGGGGGAACGCCGAGGCGGCGCAGACTCCTCCACACGAACGGTGCATGCTCGCGGTAGACCTGCGAGAGTGCATCGGAGGGAGCCGTGTGCAGCTCCTGAGCCTCGGTTCGATCCATGGTCGTCGAGGGGTGAGTGGCCGGGTTTGCAGGGATCCGTTTCGACCTAGAGCCGAATTTCGAGGCCCGCGATTCCCCGGATGCCGCCGGCGTTGGGGCGCCACAGAACACCCACCGGCTGGATTCGGAATGCAGGTCGGATCAGAGGCACGTAGGGCTCTACCGACAGGCTCAGACCGACCCGTGGGTGCACCATGCCGACCAACCCCGCGCGAAGCTGAGCGGCCAGCCACGGGATCGAGTCCGATTTGGACAGAGTGAGTCCGACCCCCTCCCCGAGGATCGCGCCCGCTTCGATGCCACCGCACAGCGGGATCTGAAGCCGAGTGTTGGGACGAAGGACCCCGCAACCTCGGCCGACGACGAAGGCCTGCCGGAGGTTTGCGCCCACGTCCGAGCTGTCTGCATAGCGGGCGTCTCGGACGAATGCGTAGCGGGCATCGACCTCGACCCGCAATCGGCTCCACTGCATCCCAACACGGAGCCCCGCCGTCGCGCCGAGCCCGGGCATTGCTCCCCAGCTGAGGCCGCCGTGACCACCCACGAGCACCCGCGGCCGTGCTCGCGGTTCGGGTTCGGGTTCGGGTTCGGGTTCGGGTGCGGAGTCGGGGGTCGGAGTCGGGTCCGGGTCCGGCGTTGGATTCGGGTCCGACGCGGGAACGGGTTCGGTCTCGGGTTCGGATTCGGGGGGCGGGTCGATGGCCATCGCCGCGACCACGACAGCCGCCTCGGCCGCGGTCGCACAGGTCTCCGAGTCGAGTGAACGCTCGTGTGTCGTGTCGAGCGAGACGGTCCACAGCTTGAGGTCCCACCCCGCCGCGCCAGGTCGCGCCCGAGCGATCACGGAGATGTGTCTGCCCGTGAACGATGAGAGCGGTCGACCCAGCACCGTCTCGAGGTCGGCGGTGACGGCTGCCTCGGTCGGGCAGCCCGCAGGCGCGTCCCACCGAAACTCCGCCGACGTCGCCTCGGGGGCCATCATCGCCCACAGGGCGAGCGTCGCAGTCGCCCAACTCATCGGCACGTAGCATCGTTGCCCGCACGACCTCGCGCAAGCTCGGGTTGGCAACCCCCCGGGTCTATGGCTCGCCGAGCACACGCAGCAGCTCGCGGCTGAAGTGCTCCGGATGCTCGCGGTGCATGAAGTGACCGCCGGGCGGGTGCGGTGGTACGCGGCGGGGGCGATCATGTCGTCCGTCCCGCGGGCGCACCGAATGCAACTCGCAGGGACGCCGAGACGAGCGAGGCGCGCGTAGAGTGGGAGTCAGGGGGCTGTGGGCGGAGGCGACAACAACAGGAGTTGTCCGACAGGAGCGGCACGAGGCGGCGGCCGAGCACCGCGGAGCTCGGCCGCGATGTCGTCGGCTGTGGTGACGGCCCGAGAGACACGCATGGGCCTGCTGCAGCGGGAGCCTTCGGTTGGGGACGAAAGCGACGAGCTACTACACCGGGCCAAACCCCATGCCGTAGCGAGGCGGTCGAGCACGCACCAGGGCTGGCGACCGCCTCGGCCAAGCATGCGGAGGTGTGGGGACCGTTCGACTCAGGGGGCGAAGGTCAGCTCGGTCTCTTCACATCGTAGGAAGATGCCGGTTGCATAGGCATCGCCCCGCACTCGAAACCCGGCGGAGAGTGATGTGGCCGGACACGAGACTTCATAGGTCGAGCCGCCTCCGGGCGCGCCAAAGGAGGGCCCGCTCTGTCGTGGTCCGAGGTCGAACTCGCTGGCTTCGCTCGTAAGGGCGACCGTCCGGCACTGGAGGCCGACGCGGTCCGTATAGAGCCCTCCGAACCCCTCGAGACCACTGACCACCGCATCGGCAGGGCACAGGAGTTCGAAGGGGGTGTCATCCCCGCTGGTAAAGGTCCCCACCTCAGCCAAGTTGGTGTTGGCCCCGAACTCGACTGCTGTTGGCGCCTCGTTGAGCAAGGCGATCGGAGCGCAGATCCCTCGGAGACGGGCGAGGACGAAATATTGTGCGTAGTAGGAGAACGTCCCTCGAAGACCGACGAGGCGCTCGCCCTCCGCACATTCGGTCGCCGTATTGAGCTTGCCTGTCACGTAGCCGCCGAACCGGTCCTCGAGTTCGGTGCGTTGGCCTTGAGCGATCCCGGTAGGACCGACGCCACAGAGGCTCGTGCATCCGTCGAGCTCGTCGAGGTTGCCGTCGTCGCAGTCCTCGTTGTCGGCTAGTTGTGCATCGCCGCAGAACTCTTCCGTGGACTCCGTCGTGGAACCCGGGCCCGAGGCCGTGGAACCCCCTGAATCGGTGTCGTCCTCCCCCGTCGGATCGCCGCCCGTGTTGGGACCCTCAGATGTTGTCGTGCTCGTCGCCGGTTCGGGAGGCGTGGTCGATGTGTCGGATGTCGGGACGGAGGTCGTCGTCTCGGACCCCGATTCGCCCGAGGTGCTCGCGCCACCCAATGTGGCGGCCTCTCCGGACGCCCCCGCGCCGCCCGCGTCGAACTGACACGCCGTCACCAGAGCCATGAATACGAGGCAGTCCCTTCGCACGTATTCCACTTTATCAGACAAACCCCTGGTCGGGCGGGGCGGTCCGGTGCGGGTAGGACGGTGGTCGTCCGAGTGGGCGACACCACCGAGGAGTTCGCCTCGCTTCCTCTCGCGGTGGCTGGATTGCGCCGAATTCAGACGGAGTTCGTCGGGTTGGGCCAGCCGTTCGGAGTCCCGGAAAGCCCCAAGGAGTTATAGTTGGACCTCGTGCGGTAGCGGCGGGCAAGCCGAGCATCCCAAGCGGGCGTCAATCGGCCTGGAGTGTAGCCAGTGCGTCTCGAGCTCGTTGCGCGAGCGGATGCTCTCCATCGGCCGCGGCATCGAGGACGTCAATGGCCATCCGTAGCTTCCGTTGGGCGTCCGCCTCCCTCCCTCGATGGAGTGCGAGCTCTCCTTCCGCGGTGAGCAGCAGGCCCGCTTCGGTCGCAGACTCCCCAATACTCGCCTCGATTCGTGCTCGCGCAGCGTCGAGCTCCGTATCGAGGTCTTCAGGAACTCTGCCAGCCGACAGAAGGCTGAGTGCAAGGTCGACGGTTGCCGACGCGACCTTGGGGTGGGATGCGCCGAGGAGGCGCGTGGCGAGCTCCACTGACACACGTCCGTGCTCGATGGCCTCATCGTGGTTGCCACGGGCCCGAGCAACGAGTCCTGCCAGTCTCGATGCCTCGATCCAATAGTGGTCGGTGGATGGCAAGAGCGGCCCCAACACCTCCGCTGCGACCGCGAGCTTGCGCCGCGCGGCCTCGAGGTCTCCTCGTGCGATGTACAGGGGGACAGCTTCGAGCCCGGCTGCGGCCAGAGCTCTCGAGCGAGCTCCTTCGAGAGCGCGGGTCAACCGTTGTGCGGCTTCGATGTCCTCGGTGGCGGCGCCGATTTCCCCTCTCGCGAGGTGTGTATTGCCGCGGTTCATGCGAATCGCCGCAACCCAAGGGTGCTTGTCTCCCTCGGTTTCTCGAACGATCACGAGTGCTCGATCGTAGCGGTGTAGCGCTTCGGTGTAGCGCCCCGTCGCTCTGAGAGCTTCCGCCGCATTGTTTTCCGCGAGCGCGGCTCGGCTGCGATCGTGATCCGGCGAGTGCTCGAGTGCGTGCTCGAACTCCACGGCGGCAAGAAGGTACTGGCCCTGTGAGAGTCGAGCCACCCCTCGAAGATTGTGCAGTCGGCCGCGGAACTTGGGGGTGAACGCGACGAGGGCCTCGTGCGCATCAGCATAGGTCTCCATCCGGTCGATCGCAGCCTCCGCAATGGCAAGCTCGTCCAGCGCAGCCCCGGGTCGGCCCTCTTTCCATTCGTGGTCCGCCAGGTCGAGACTTGCATTGATGAGCAGCTCGTCGTTGCGACTACGAACTCCATCGGCCTGGGCTTGGCGGAACAACGATGCGCGGCGTTCAGGCTCGGGACTGTGGTGGGCGAGGACACGCGCCACCATGCCCCGGGGGCTTGGGTCGACCAGCTCATCCAGGTCGGTCTCGAGCACCTTGGTGAGGCGGGCTGCTTCGTCGGTCAATCCCCCACCATGTGCGGCCCACAAACGTTCGACGGTGCGTCGCGCCCGGTCTCCACGCATCCCCGCCTCCGGGCTCGGATGCCGCCATGTCGTGAAGTGTGACGACTCGGGCTGGAGACAACGTCCTGGGTCTTCGAGCGCGGCGTCGAGGACCCGCCCCGCGGAATCTGGTGTTGGCGCTTGGCGAACCAGGTCAACCGCGTCTTCGAATCCGCCGAGCGTACGGTCCAGACAAGAGATTCGTGCTTCGCTGAGCGGACGTGAAGCCCGCCCCGCGACGCGGTCCCGACAGACCATCGACCGCTGCTCCGCCCAGGTCGTAGCGTAGGCACTCAAACGGGCGGTGGCCTCCGGCTTTGCAGAGAGTTCGTCCCGTACGCCGTCGTTCCACAACGCTGCCGCTTCTCCACCAGCGCCATCGCACGGTGCGGGTTCGACCTCTGCAGCACCCGACCAGGCCGCCAGTCCGACGGAGGTGCCGATGATGGCTGCGATACCCAGCCAGCGACGGCGCCGTCGATGGCGTGCCTTGTCGAGCTCAGAGATGAGCGCCGCCATGGAGGGCCAGCGCGCCGAAGCGTCCTCCGACAGCCCCCGCCGTACAGCAGCGATGACTCTCTTGGGTGTTCCGGATACCCCCGCCAGCGCCCGGTCCATGGCCACACAGAATGAGTATTGGTCCGAGGCGGGTGTCACCCTCCCGAGGCGTTTCTGCTCGGGGGACATGAACAGTGGCGTGCCGACGACACCGTCGGTGACATCGTCCTCGTCAGGGGTGGACGTCTCGGACAATGTGTCCTCGAGGCTCGGCATCCGAGCCAGGCCAAAGTCGGCGACCAGTACGCGTCCATCGTTCGCGAGCAGCACGTTGCCCGGTTTGAAGTCTCGATGGACGACATCCGCCTGGTGAACGGCCTCCAAACCTCTCGCAGCGTCGAGAAAGACCGACACGATGCGTTGCCATGTCGGGCTTTCAGCGTTCAACCAAGCGCCGAGGTCTCGGCCCTCGACCAGCTCCATCGCGAGATAGGGGCCATGCTCGCTCGTCCCGGCGCCAAAGACCGACACGACGTTCGGATGGGTGAGCCGAGCCAGGCTCCGACCCTCGCGGACAAATCGCTCTTCCGCGCGAGCGTCGTGGACGCGGTCGCGACGCAGAACCTTGACCGCGATCCGCCGGTCGAGGTTCGGGTCGTACGCGGCGAACACGGTGCCCATGCCGCCCACGCCCACGCGCTCGAGGATCGTATAGGGGCCGACCCTGACAGTGGGCACCGCGGCGTCGAACAGGCTCGCGCGAACCTTCGCGAGCACCTGACGACCGCCGAGGGAAAGGTCGTCTGCCTGGTTTTGCACGGTGGTCATTCGGAGCTACTGTTCGCGCGCGTGAACGACAGCGAGCTGATCGAGGCTTGGCGTGGAGGAGACGGCGTCGCGGGAGAGACTCTGCTCGCCCGCCATTTCACCGCGCTGTACCGCTTCTTTGGAAACAAGGTGCAGCAAGGTGTCGAAGACCTTATCCAAGACACGATGCTCGCGCTGGTTCGCCAACGCGATGCGTTCCGGGGAGACTCGAGCTTCCGCTCGTACCTGTTCGCGGTGGCTCGCAACGTCCTGTACCGAAACCTACGCACGCGCCGGCGCAGACCCGACCCGGCGCCTCTGGAAGAAGAGCCGATCATGGAACTCGCCGAGTCGCCGAGCGAGGTCATCGGCAGGAACCGCGCCGAAACGCTCCTGTTGCGGGCCCTGCGCAGGATCCCGCTGGAACAGCAGATTCTCGTCGAGCTCCACTACTGGGAACGGATGACCACCGCGGAGCTCGCGGTGGCGATGGCGGTGCCCGTCGGTACGGTCAAGAGCCGACTCCGCGCCGCTAGAAAGCGACTCGAGAAGGCCATGGCCGAACTCGAGTCCGACCCGGCCCAGCTCAAGAGTACGCTCGACAACCTGGACCGCTGGGCCGCCTCGGTGCGCGATGCCGTCAGCGCGAGCGCACCGCCCTCGCACACGAACTCCGGCGAAGTCACGCGATGAGCTTCTGGTGCCCATGGCCGTAGGGCGAGCCCGGAGCGGCTAGCACTCGGCCCACGGGTAGCCGCAGAAGTCCGACCCGTCGTCCCAGAATCCGGACCCACCGAAGTAGTACGCCGCGCCGAGAGTCGCGCCGAGCCCTGCTCCAGCGACACTTCCTCCCAACGTACCCTGCCCCGGTCCGTAGACCGCGGTCCCCACGATACCGCCCACGGTTGCGCCGGATGCAGCACCTCCAAGGACGTACCAGAAGAAGTCCAAGAGGTTTCCGGGGTCCTCAGTTGGGCTCGTACCGCCTACGTTGCCCTCGGTCACGGCATTCCCATCGGAGTTGACGACGATAATCGTGACGGTCGTGTTTCCACTCGTATCCTGACCCGAGGTCGAATCCGGGGCAGTGGTCGAGGCTGGAGCCGTGGTCGCACCTGTCGTCGATTCTTGGTCGTCGCCGTCGTCGTCTGTCTCGTCACCACTCGGCGGTGGTGCCATGCCTGCTGACTCGCTCTGCAGCGCGGACTCGTGGATCGTGTGTTCTGTCGCGACGTTGATGTTGCCGTGCACGACGACATCGATCGCGCTTCCGGCCTCAACGGAGGCCCGTGGGCGGACGATGACGAGCCCTTCCTCGGGGGAGTTGAGGACGAAGTGCACGTTGATGCGCCCGCCGGTCGCGACGGCGAACGCTTCGGAGACCTCATACGGCGACCCGCCCGCAACGAGCATCGCGCTGATCGCCCCTCTGAACACTCCGGACGCCAGGCGGCGGTCCCCGTCGACAAGCAAGCGCAGCAGCGCCTCGTGCTTCTCCGTCTCGGTCTGTGCGGCGGCGTGAGCCTCGAGGGCTTCCAAGCTGTTCGGGTCGCCATTGACCACCGACGCGAAAGCTTCGTAGTACGGGCCGAAGTTCTCAGGTCGGGAGTAGAACGCCATGTCCTCCATGAGTTCCTGCGTCGAGGGCAGGTCCTGCAGGTCGGCGGAGACGGCCAGAACGGAATCGGCGCCTGTCTCAGGAGTCGCCGTGTGAAGATCCATGATCTCGTAGGCGGTGTTCGCGTGAGCAGACCTGTGGACGGCACCGAGCTCAGGGGTCGTGTCGCAGGCAACGAACCCGGCTGCCCCGACGAGGGCGACACAGAGTTGGAGGGTGTTGATCAGGGGGCGTTTGCTTCGCATGGGGAGTTCTCTCTTTTTGGGCCGTGGCCCTCGCTCCCTGTAGGTCCACCCGGGCCGAAACGGATTGCCCCCTCACGTCATCTTTCTTGACGCCTTCCCAACCCTCGATACAGCGGGATCGGCGGGACGCTCAGGACCGGGGTGTCGAGTCGGACAAGGGCGATGTCGAAGGCGTCGCCATCGTTCCACCGAGGATGAAGGGTGATGGTGGTCACTGCTCGCGTCTCGTCGCCAACGATCACTGATGCGCCGGTCACCAGGTCGGTGGCACAGTGCGCGACCGTCAGCAGCTAGCTAGGACGGATGCAGCGTTTGCGTGAAATGAAGTGTGAAAAAGCGGGGATTGAGGAGTACGGCGGGGGCAGAGGGCAGCAGAAGCGGCGGGGAGCAGGAGGCGGGTGTGGAGCGAAGCTGAGGGCGGATCAGTCTGGGTCGAGATCCCAGCACATCGCCGCGATGCCGTACCGGCACCCGAAGGTTTCGTCGCAGCTTGGCTGACGAAGGAAGCGCTTGCGGCCCGAGGCGGTCACCACCTCCAGCTCGTCCGCGGAAACCCGGGTCACGATCTTCGCCGCGCCGAGGTCGCCGTGAAGCACCAGGAGCGACCGGGCGAAGGTCGTCTCCGGCCTTGGGGCGCATCGCAGCGCAATGAGGGTCAAGCCGAGAACGAGGCACAGAACGCCAACCGCCGCGCGTGCAGGTCGCATCGCTCAACGACGCGCATCGAGCCTCGCGCATTCCGGCAGATCTGGAAACGGAGCGAACCCATCCAGACTCGGCTCGGCTCGGCCGCATGCGACCGAGCCGACTGTAAATCAGCGGGTCAGTTCACCGGAGGTGCGTAGCTGGTCAGCTTGATGCCATCCACCGCCGCCGTGTACTCATCCAGCGTCGGTGTCCGCCCAAGAATCGTCGAGAGCACCACCACGGGCGTCGAGGCCAGCAGCGACTCTCCCTTCTTCTCGTCGCTGTCCGCAACCACGCGTCCCTGGAACAACCGCGTCGAGGTGGCCATGACGGTGTCGCCCTTGGCGGCCTTCTCCTGGTTGCCCATGCACAAGTTACAGCCGGGCCGCTCCAGGTACATGATGTTCTCGTACTCGGTGCGCGCTGTGTCCTTGGGAGACACGTCGTCGAACTCGAAGCCGGCGTACTTGGAGAGTACGGCCCAGTCGCCCTCTTCCTTGAGCTCGCCCACGATATTGTAGGTGGGCGGCGCGACGACCAGCGGTGCCTTGAAGGTGACGGTCCCCTGCTGCTTCTCGATGTTGCGAAGCATCTGAGCGAGGATCTGCATGTCGCCCTTGTGGACCATGCAGGAGCCGACGAAGCCCAGGTCGACCTTCTTGGTGCCGCCGTAGAACGAGATGGGGCGGATGGTGTCGTGGGTGTAGCGCTTGGAGACGTCGTCGTTGTTGACGTCGGGGTCGGCGATCATGGGCTCGACGAGTTGGTCGAGGTCGACCACGAACTCGGCGGAGTACTTGGCGTTGGCGTCCGGGGTGAGCGCGGGGCTGTCGCCGGAACGCAGGCCGACGATGCGCGCGTCGGCCTCGTCGAACAGGCCCTGCAGAAGCTTCCGCTCGTTGTCCATGCCCTTGTCGATCATGGTCTGGATGCGGCCCTTCGAGATCTCCAGGGACTCGATGAGGGTCTCGGGCTGCGAGATGCAGATCGAGGCCTTGGCCTTCATCTCCGCGGTCCAGTCGGTGAAGGTGAAGGCTTGGTCGGCCAGCAGGGTGCCGATGTGGACCTCGATGACCTTGCCCTGGAAGACGTTCTCGCCGAACTGCTCGAGCATCTGGGCTTGGGTGCCGTGGACGACGTCGCGGAAGTCCATGTGGTCCTTGAGCGTGCCCTTGAAGGTCACCTTGACGGACTGCGGGATGGGCATGGTGGCCTCTCCCGTTGCGAGCGCGAGCGCGACGGTTCCGGAGTCGGCACCGAAGGCGACGCCCTTGGACATGCGGGTGTGGGAGTCGCCACCGACGATGACGGCGCGGTCGTCCACGGTGATGTCGTTGAGCACCTTGTGGATGACGTCGGTCATCGGCTTGTAGGCGTGCTCCGGGTCGCGAGCGGTGATCAAGCCGAACTTGTTCATGAAGCCCATGAGCTTCGGAATGTTCTGCCGGGACTTGATGTCCCAGACCGACGCGGTGTGGCAACCGGACTGGTACGCGCCATGGACGGTCGGGGAGATGACGGTCGCCGCCATCATCTCGAGCTCTTGCGAGGTCATCAGACCGGTCGTGTCCTGCGAGCCGACGATGTCGACCTTCACGCGGACATCAGAGCCGGCATGCAGGACCTTGCCGGGCGTGGTGCCGACGGCGTTCTTGTTGAAGATCTTCTCGACCGCGGTGAGCCCTTGGCCCTCGTGCGAGATTTCCTTGGAGGTGGCGTACACCGGGGGCGTGTCGATGCCTAGGATGCTGGCAGCTGTGCTCTGGAGCTTCTTGCCGAACACGACCGCGTACGAGCCCTTGGCGCGAATGAACTCGAGCTTCTGGGGCGTGAGCGCGGAGGAGATGTCCGAGAGCTCCTTGCTGCCGTCCTCGTTGTAGAGCTTCTTGGTCGTGGTGTTGATCGTCAGGACGGTGCCGGTGTCGATCGAGAACACCTGGTCGAGCACGGGGTCACCATCGTCCTCCAAGACAACCTCACCCTTGTCGTCGAGCTTCTTCACCCAGTTCTTCAGGTCGAGCCCAATGCCGCCAGTGACACCGACGGTGGTTAGGAAGATCGGAGAGATGCCGTTGGTGCCGCCGACGATGGGGGCGATGTTGATGAACGGCACGTACGGGCTGGCCTGCGTACCCGTCCAAAGCGCGACGTTGTTGACGCCGGACATCCGCGAGGAGCCCACGCCCATGGTGCCCTTGTCGGACACGAGCATGACGCGCTTGTCGGGGTGCTTCTCCTTGAGCGCAAGAAGCACGCCTTGGGCTTCCTTGTTGTGCTCGAAGAGGCACTGACCGTGTAGCTCGCGATCGGCTCGCGAGTGCGCGTCGCTTCCCGGAGACAGCAAGTCGGTGGAGACGTCGCCAATCGCGGTGACATATGTGACGACCTGGATCGTCTCGTCGACGGGCGGAAGCTGGGTGAAGAACTCGGCCTTTGCGTAGCTCTGCAGAATGTCGGTCGCGATCGCGTGACCGTTCTTGTGCGCTTCTTCGAGCCGGTCGGTGTCGGCCTCGTACAGGAACGTTTGCGTCTTGAGGACCTTCGCAGCATCGAGCGCAAGCGCCTCGTCATCGCCGAGTGCCAGGTCGAGGAGCACTTCAACCGAGGGCCCGCCCTTCATGTGCGAGAGGTACTCGAACGCGAGCTCCCGGGTGATCTCCGCGACGGTCTGGGTGCCGAGCAGAATCTCCTTGAGGAACTTGGCCTTGACTCCGGCGGCGCTGGTCGTCCCCGGCAGCACGCCGTAGACGAAGAATCGCAGCGACTCGGCTCGGTGCTCGTGCCCGGCGTCCTTGATCTGCTCGATCAGAACCTCGACGAACTCCGCATCCTCGATCGGCTTGGCGTGCAGCCCCCAGCCTTTGCGCGTTTCGATTTCGGTGAGGTACTTCGAGTAGAGATCTGTAGTCATCGTCGCGCAATCGTTGAGGAAATCGGGTCTTACCAGCCGCAGGGGGGCGCATCAAGAGCTTTGTCGGGCGCGAGCGGACCGCTACGGGCCGCCTCGAGCCAAGTGACGGACAATGCTGGGCCTTCGGGTCCTGGACGCGTGCGCTGGCGAATCCTGCAAGTGGCGACATCGCCGCGCTCGCATCTGGGAGGCCGCGCGCAGGCGCAGCCGCTATGCTCGATCCCGTCGACGCGAGCCCGATATGCTTGGTACGGCGAATCTCGGCACCCTGTCCCCGCGAGGTCATCCGGCTCGACCATCGAATCACGCGCAGGCAGGGTTGAACGCGGATGGGACGGCGCGACATTCGAATCGGGGAGTCGGCGATGGGCGACGCGAAGGCGCAGACGAGCCGCTCACGGACGTTCTTCTGGATCATCTCGGGGGCGCTGATCCTGTTCGTCCTGTGGTTCCTCACCATCCCGGCGCTCATGTACGACTGAGGAACGCCTGGCAGCGGTGGCACTCAGCCAGCCGTGTCTTGGACCGTCCATTGGAGCAGTCCCACCAGGAGGTACCAGGCCATGAGCGCGAGGGTGACGAAGGACAAGGCGACCCTGAAATCCTGCGCCATCGCACAGCCGATGAACCCACCGACGGTGAGTGCGAGGCCGAAGAGTGTCGGCAGGATCAGAAGGCCTGTGGCCACGCGACTCAGCCACAAGACGCCCCGCCACACGACAGAGGCGGCCGACGGGGGCTCGTAGATTCGATCTTCGGATAGGTCCGGCCATCGAGGGGTCCGCGTGTCCGCCAGGGCCCGCTCCCGAGCGCTTGCGTAGCGGCGAGGTATCTCGAGCAGGCTGACCCCGCGAAACGGATCCCGCGGGCGGGCATCGCCGCAGGGTCCGATGACGGGGTTCATGTTTGATTGAACCCGCGTGTGCGGCCCGTTGTTCCCCCACCGGCGCTGAGTCTACTCTTGCGCTCATGAAGACGGCGGTCTGTGTGGCAGTGCTTCTCTCCCTCACCGGGTGCGACGCGGGAGACGAGTCTCCGCGGGCGAAGGGACCGCAGTACACACAGGAGCAGGTCGAAGCTCGGGCCGACGAGGTCTACGCGACGTTCCGGCAGTTCCACGACAACCTGCCGGACCCCGCGGCGCCCGCGGTGACTTGTCCCGACGATGAGATCAAGAAGTGGGCGGCCAAGAAAAACGAGGTGTCATTCCTCGCCTACGAGACCCTGCGCTACACGCTTGGGGAGCCCTGGAATGGAGAGAACAGTCTGGTGGGTTTCATGACCGGATCAAACCTGCGTTACTTGCCGCGCGAGAAGTTCAAGCTCGACAAGGAGAACAACGTCAAGCAGCTGATGCGGATGTGGGACTTTGTCGAATACGTGGGGGTTGTAGTCCCGCTTCAAGAGCGGCAAGCCAACGCCATCGCGGGTGGAGTGGTTGGACGAGGGGGGTCACTCGAGGCCCAACTCGTCATCTACAAAAAGGGCGAGCCGGACCCGATCTGCCATTCGCCGTTCAAGGTCGAGTCCTCGGGTGAGGCCAGCTACAGGCACGAGGTCGGGGACAACAGCACCGCGAGAGAGAGCAAGGCGACGATGGCCCTGAGGCGCGCACTGTGTAGCGAGATCCGCACCGGGCTCGATGCGTTGATCACCTCGCTGTCGAAGGAACTGGGGCCGGGGTTCATCGACTGCAACAGCGTGTGACCCGGAGTCCTTACGGCTTGCGGGCGCGCACGCACAAGAAGCACGGCTCGCGAGTGAGCGTGGCGTGCAGATTCGGGTTCACGCGCGCCATGGCCTTGGCAGGCTCGGGCTCGAGGACGCGTTCGAGGATGAAGCCGCCGAGGCCCAGAGGGTTCAACATCTGCTCCAGCGGTCGACGGTAGGTCTCGACTCGGGGGCGCGGGCTGCCGAAGCCGCCCCAGTCGGAGGAGAAGCGCTCGCGGTCGCGATAGCGGGCCTCTGGGTTGTGCTTGGTCTGGACCAGCTTGTAGTCGCTCATCGGGTGGGCGTGGGAGTAGATCAGGTGGCCGCCCGGTCGAAGCACGCGGGCGAACTCCAAGAACACCGGATCCCAGTCCTCGATGTAGTCGAGCATCAACGGACAGACCACCACGTCGAACGACGCGTCTTCGGCGAACGTCAGCGGCTTGGCGAAGTCGGCGACGTGAAACTCGGCCCGGTTTCCCCCGACTCGCTTCCGGGCGATCTCCACCATGGCCGGTGTGACGTCGGCGGCGACGACCTCGGCCCCTCGCTCGAGAAGCGCCTCGGCGTAGAGGCCGGGCCCACAACCGCCGTCGAGCACTCGCTTGCCCTTCACATCCGGCAGCAGCGAGAGCGTTGCTGGCCGCTCGTACATGGCGTTGTGAGGCTTGACCTCGGCATACTTCGCGTAGCGGGTCGCGAACTGCTCGTAGTTCCGCTCTCCAAGAGGTTTCCCCGACACGCGGGGAGTCTAACGCGGGCACGGGTGGATTCCTCAGGCCTCGTGCAGACCCATGCTCACGGATGCGCAACAGGGAATGGATGACCGCGCGGCCACCGCTAGCGCTCGTGGGACTCTGAGTGTCTCTCGAAGACAACACCTGCGAGGAAGATCCCAAGCAGTTCGATCGCCACTCCAGCTGAGAACGCGGTGGAGGAGCGTTCACGGGGGACATCCATGAACCTTGGAACCAGAACTCCCATTTCCACACGGCCCCTGCTCTCGGCGGGTCAAGCGTTTCTCTCACCGGGCATGGCTGTCGTCGATGCTGCTCGGCTCCGGCAGCGTGTCGACGCAGGCCAACAGCAGGCTCCGCGATACAAACCGACACAAAGCAGTACACACGAGCGGGTGTTCGGGCGGCTCAGCTCGCTAGCCTGGAAGCATGTTCCAGTTTGACGCGGTCAAGGTTCGTTGGGTGCTGGCATTGGGTCTCCTCGCGGGCTGCCGTGGGAGTTCCTCCGCCGATCCGGGCGACAACACGAGTTCAACGGGGGATGCCTCCAGTCGCGGAGTCGCGCCGAGTACATCGGGAGATGGCGCCACGAGCTCGGGGTCCAACGGTGGTTCGGGCGAGGGCTCCACCGAGGGGACCGTCAGCAGCGATTCGAGCTCGGGCGCCTCCTTGGAGTCGAGCGCGGGCTCAACGTCGAGTGGGGCGTGTGATGTCGTGCTCGAGCCGCTTCCGGACGAGCTCCTTCCGCGTTGCGCGACCGAGACGCTCACCTGTGCCACAGCATGCGGGGAGGACGACCTCGAGTGCATCGACCAGTGTTTGCAAGACGACCCGACGCATCCCGACGCGTTCAGCGGCATCGACTGCGAAACGTGTTCCATCGTCCAGCTGCTCGCATGCTCTGACCCCGCCTGCCACGACGAGAACGCGGCCTTTGTGTGTTGCACTGATGTTTGTGAGCGGAAGGGTTGCCCCGAAAACGCGTGTGAGGCCGAGCTGACCGCGGCTTTCGAGTGCGCCGTGTTTTCGGCAGGCCCGTGCCTCGAGGCGAACGCAGCGGGAACCGATGGTTGCTTTCCGTCAGGGCGGGATGGCACCCGGTGAGGTTTACGTCACGCCGTGGGCCGACCTACGGTGTTATGTTGAGCTTTGGATGTCGCGCGTGCTCATCGTCGAAGATGACAGCACTTTGGCCAATCTCACGGCCGAGTATCTGCAGTCGCAGGGGTTCGAGATCGCCATCGAGTCGCACGGAAGCCGCGCCAACGAACGCGCGAAAGCGTTTGCTCCGGACGCCGTGATTCTCGACGTCGGGCTGCCAGGGCTGGACGGACTCAGCGTTTGCCGTCAGCTACGGCAGTGGTATGTGGGCCCCGTCTTGGTCCTCACTGCACGGGGCGACGAGGCGGACGAGGTCGCAGGGTTGGAGATTGGCGCCGACGACTACGTCGCAAAGCCGGTCAAGCCGCGCGTCTTGTTGGCCCGGTTGCGGGCGCTCCTTCGGCGCCACCGCGGTCATGACTCCGCGCTGGGCGATGCGCAAGAACTCCGGGTAGGGTCGTTACACGTCGACGCCTCGCGGCGGACGGTGTGTCTGGGCGAACGGGCCTTCGAGTTGACCACGTCCGAGTTCGACCTGATGTGGTTCTTCGCGCAGAACCCAGGGCAGGTACTGACCCGAGACGCCATCCTTCAGGCGACGCGGGGCATCGCCTACGACGGGCTCGACCGGTCTCTCGACCTGAGTATCTCGCGACTGCGGAAGAAGCTGGCCTCGCATGCTGGCGGGGCGCAGCTCATCAAGTCCGTGCGCGGGATCGGCTACATCCTCGCGCCCCCCCAATGAACTCCACATTTGCCCGTCTGCTGCTTGCATGCCTCACCGCATTCGTCGTGGCTGGCCTGGCCGCGCTGAGCATTCTGTGGTGGGAGGATCCGTACGCTGACCCTGGGGTCGTGGAGAGTGCGATGCGGCCGGGACTGCACCTGGCGCAGGCCGAGCTGGACGACCTCCCGGCAGCGCAACAGGCCGACCGTCTCGGTGAGCTGGCTCCTCTGTTCGAGGGGACCCTCGCATTCGTCCCTTCAGAGCAACTGCCGTCCGATGTTCGTCAGCGGCTGCAGGCGGAGGACGAGGTCGTCTGCTGGTTCACTCCGAAGGAAGAGGCGTACATCGCGATCAAGCACGGCCCAACGGTCGCGTTGGTGCAGGGTCCGCTGGACGAACTCCGGATGCCGTCCTCGGGGCAATGGTTGCTGACGCTCCTATCGGTGCTCTCGGTGTTCGCCGTCGCCACGTACATCGCGTTGCACCCGTTGCTCGGTCACCTGCGGGATCTGCAAGAGGCATCCCTCGAGGTCAGTCGCGGCGCGTTCTCGGCCCGCGTGCCCGAGCTGGGCCCACCGCACCGCAAGGAGGTCGCGCGCGCATTCAACCGCATGGTGGAGCGCCTGACTCGTACGCTCGGCGCCCAAGCTGAGCTGCTTCGCAACGTCTCCCACGAACTGCGGACGCCGCTGGCCCGGCTGCATTTCAGGACCGAGCTGCTGCAGTCCGTAGCCGACGAGTCCGCTCGAAGCGCACATGCGGCCGCCTTGGACGATGACATCACGGCCCTGGATGGACTGGTCGGAGAGTTGCTGCAAGACGCATGGCTGCAGCACGCAGGTGGGGGAAACGTCGAGACGCTGGACGTTGCGGCCTTCCTCGACGAACTCGTCGCGGCCCGAACGCTTCCTGGGCTGCATGACGCGCTGGGTGTGGAGATTCGTGTTCCACAGCAGCTGAGCCTGGAGGCCGAGCCCGGTCTGCTCTCACGGGCGCTGGGCAACCTGCTGTCCAACGCGTTTCGGTACGCGAAGGCGACGGTCCGGATCACGGCCGAAGCAGCGGACCGCGGGGTGTGGTTTCAGGTCGAAGACGACGGGCCGGGTATCGAATCCGAGGCCCGCGAGCGCGCCTTTCTTCCGTTCGAGAAGACCCGGGAGCACCGCGATGGGCCCGGTGGCGGTACCGGCTTGGGCCTGTCGATCGTGCAGGGGCTCGTCGCATCTCACGGTGGCGAAATCGAAGTCGGCGACAGTCCGCTCGGCGGGTGCGGCATGCGTGTGCTGTGGCCCACGGCCCCGATACAGTCGGATACAGACTGAGCCCGATTACCAACGGATTCCGTCGCCGGGGACTCACACACTGAGTTCATGCCGATGAGCGAAACAAGCAGGCGACGCATGGCCTGCATCTTCGCCGTCGTCGCGGTTTCACTGGTGCCCGGGTCTGCCGCGGCGCGCCCCAGCGGACCCGCGGCGTTTTGCGAAGCCTTCCCCGAAGCCCCCGCCTGCGAGGGTGGTGCTCCCAGTTGCGACACCTGTCACACCACGCCCCCGGCCGTCAACGCGTTGGGCCGCCAGCTCGAGGACGCGCTCGGGCCAGAGCGTCACACGTGGGACGACTCCACGTTTTCGACCCGGCTCGAGGAGGCGTTGCGAGAGATCGAGTCGTTGGACGCGGACGGCGACGGCGTCGACAACGGAGCGGAGATCGCTGCAGGTACGATCCCTTCCGACGCCAGCAGTCACCCCATCGCTGCTGCGTGTCTTGATGGGGAAGACCGCGGTGCATGGTCGTACGACACCTGCGACTACGACCCGCGTTACGTCCTTCGGAAGATGCAGCTCGATGTCTGCGGGACCCTCCCGACGCCCCTGGAGTTCGCAGACATTTCCGAGTCGGCTGATCCCCGCGCCGACATTCACGAGCTCTTGGATGAGTGTCTCGAGACGCCGAACTGGCGCGGGAAGGACGGGGTTGTGTGGAACATGGCCAACACCCGTATCCGCCCCGATGCCGCCACCAAAGCCGGAGACAATGCCGGTGATGTGCCTCTGGGCGACTACGAGGACGACTACAACCTGTTCGTCTACACGCAGATCGACGGGGCCGATGCGCGTGATGTGCTCACGGCGGACTACTTCGTCGAGCGCGACGACGCCCAGACCACCTACGCCCCCTACCAGCGCACAGCGTACGAGGACTTCGAGCTGCGCGGGGGAGAGGCTGCACAGTTTGTGGCGAGGAACCGTCGCGCTGGAATGCTGACCACGCGCTGGTTCCTGGTGAACTTCGTGATGTTCACGGCAATCCCTCGAACCGCCGCGGCGCAGGCGTACCGCTCGTACCTCGGGTATGACATCGCGAAGATGGAGGGGCTGATCGAGGTCCCTGCCGAGCCCGCGGACTACGATGCCAAAGGGGTGGCCGAGCCCGCGTGCGCGACCTGCCACGCGACGTTGGACCCGCTCACCTATCCCTTCTCCCGCTACGATGGGCTTGGGGGGGGCGATCGGGATGACGCGGATGTCATTCCGGGGTCGTACAACCCTTACCGTCTAGAGTCGTTCGTCGTTGCCGACGGACCGGGCGTGCTCGACATACCGGAGAACGGTGTCCTTTTGGGGCAGGAGGTCTCCGACCTGCGTGAGTGGGGGGAGGTCGCGGCCAACAGCGACGAGTTCGCTCGTTCGACGGTGCTGGCGTACTGGCAACACTTCCTGGGTGAACCGCCTCGGCCGGATGAGGCGGGGGAGTTCGAAACCCTGTGGCGACGATTCTCGCGCCAGCACGGATACAGCATCGACGCGATGCTCCACGACTTGGTCATGACGGAGGCTTACGGTGTCCCTTAGGTTTAGTTCCATCACTTTCGTTGTCTTGCTCGTCGCCTGCAAAGATGCCCCGGCATCACCTGCGCCCGAGGAGCCCGCCGCATCCTCCAAACCCCGCGTGCGTGCCAAGAACGGACGCCGGTTTGCCCAGCAACTCTCCGCGGGGCTCGAGCTTTCCGAAGATGAACTCTGTTCCGAACTCGGTCTGTTCGACTGCGTCGAAGAAGCCCACTTGGTGGTCATGGGAGGTGTGGATGCGGCCGGCCTCGGCGTCGCGGTGCCCTTGCCCGTCGCGCCCGTGACAGCGCCCATCGCGTACGACCGGGTGGCGCTCAGCGCTTGTTTTGAGCGCGTCGACCGAGACTTCGAATCGCCGGGTGATGCGGCGATCTTCGGAGCACTGACGGAGTCGGATGTTTCGCAGGAGGCCCGGGAGGGCGTGGTGTCCGAGCTCTACCTCCGCCTGCTCCACCGAGAGGCGACGGACTTCGAGCGGGAGACACTCTGCGAGTTTTTCACCGACACCATCGTCCCGCATACCCCCGATTCGCAGGAAGCCCACCAACAGTGGGCAGGCCTGAGCTGCTTTGCCGTCGCGACGAGCGTCGAGAGCCTCTTTTACTGATCTGGAGCCGAGCCCATGTCCAAGCCCATGTTCAAGCAAGACCGTTCCCGCCCCCGCACGCTCAGTCGTCGCAACATGCTCCGGGCCACAGCGGCCGCTGCGGTCGCACCTACGCTCTGGCTCGAGGGGGAGCACAGCTCTCACGCCGCCGAGTCGGCGGACGATCCTCGCTTCCTCATCGTATTCGCTGCGGACGGCGGGGCGTCGATCATCGACAGCGCTCTCGCGATCCGAGCCTCTGAGAGCGCCAACGCGGCGACCCTCAACACGTTCGAAGACTCCCTGGTTCACACGGTCCGCGACAGTCCGTTCCGAGCGGTCGACCTCGACCGCAACGACCTCGGTTCGATCTCGGTCCCCGTGCAGACGCAGCAGTCGGAGTTCATTCGCAACCACCACCGCGACATGATGGTGGCCACCTGGACCCGGACGAGTGTGAACCACGCGATCGGCCAACGGCGGTCGGTGACGGGCAACGAGGCCTGGGCAGGACGCAGCTTGCAGGAGCTTGCAGCGCTGACGTATGGGGAGCAGGTCCCGATTCCCAACGTTCACCTCGGTGGGGCTGGAGGGTTCGGTGCCCGAGGGACCGACGAGAGCCTGCCGAGCTGGTGTTTTGGAGAAACGGTGTCGGAGCCAGCGCTCTGGCCGTTGTCCTTGGACGGGATGCGCGGGCTCAGCCGCGACCTTCCCAGGGACCTCGTCAGCGAAGCGCGCGCGCTGCGAAACGATGTGCTCGACCCGAGCTCGGACTTTGCCAAGGTCTTTGGCGAGAGCCGGCGCCTTCAGCACTGGCAAAGCCTGCGTGGGGAGCCGCAGCAGCGATTGGAGTCCAGCGGCCTGCTCGAGAAGTTGCTGGTCTTCGGGCACTCCGAGGACTACCCCATCGAGTCGTACGGCTTGGCGACGAACCCTGAGAGCACCCGGCTCCGGGAGGTCTTCCCCAATCTCGACAACGACCCGTTCGAAACCCAGGCCGCGATGGCCTACCTGATGCTCGAGCATCGCGTTGCGACGACGGTCACCCTCGGTCCGAGTTCGGACTTCATCGCGCGGGGCGACCTCGACATCGACTTCTACGGCGACTCCGAGATGCCCGCGGATGATGCCGCGCAGTTTGCAGCCGGGGATATCATCAACCCCCCGCTGGCCTTCGACTTCTCCCACCAGGCTCACCGATCGACCCAGGCCTTCATGTGGGACCGCGTCTACAAGGCAGCCGACGGGCTCATCCGCTTGCTGAAGGCTCGGGAGTTCCGCAACGGCGAGAGCTTCTGGGACCGAACGATGATCGTGATCGCCTCCGACTTCGGGCGTTCGAAGAAACGGCCCGAGGGCGCGCGGGAGTTCGGCACTGCGCACGATCTCAACAACGGCATGGTCGTGCTCAGCCCGATGGTGGCAGGCAACCGGGTGCTGGGCGGGGTCGATCCCGATACGGCGATGACCTACGGCTTCGACCCACTCAGCGGCGAGCCGCGACCGGGCCGGACCATGACCGAGCCGGAGATCTTCGCAGGCTTGCTGCAGGCGCTGGGGGTGGACACGACGGAGGCCGGGCTCCCGGACATGCCCTCAATGCGGCGGATTCGGGCATGAGCCCGCGCGTTGGGTGCATCAGCAGACGATGCAGCCGAGCCCAGCGAGCTTGTTGCTGATCTCGGCCGTCACCAGGTCCATGAATGCCGCAAAACCGTAGATCGTCCCCGCGCCGTCGGGGTCTGGACAGGCTGCGTTGCTCGCCTCGAGAGCCGGCGTCACGCTCGAGCCATCGAGCACCAGCTCGACTCGCTGGGCGATTGTCACCGTCGTGGTTCCATCACCGGCTTCGGACCATGACAGCTGGGCCGCATCGGAGAAAACGACGCTGTCGGGGTCCTGCGCTAGGTACGTGTCACTGCCCGCGGGGCCACAGAAGATAGGTCCGCCATAGATCAGGTAGTCGAACGGCTCCTCTCGAAGCGTGTCTTCAAGCAAACCCTCGTTGGGACCCTTGGCGATGCAGTCCGTGACCTGCTGCTCGACTTCCTCCGGCAACGTGGGCACGAAGGTGGCGCTCATCGAGCGAAGGACGACATCGCCGTCCTCGTTGCGATACAGGCGCGGCGCCACAACGTCGCGGGAGACCGTCCATGTACTCATGTCCCTTCGAGACGTGTTGAAGGTGTTGGGCGTTGCGCTGGTCACATGCTGGCAGAGGTTGTCGCCGCCGGTGAACCACTCGTCGGCCTCGACGGGGAAGAGCGCGGGGTGAAGCTCGAAGTAGGCAAACACCGCGCCCAGAAGAGGCTCGTCGTCGGGGCAATCGATCACGACGTCGAGGTCTGAGACGTTGCTGAAGGTCCCGCGGTCGTCGTTCCACGTCATCGTGGCTTCGGGCGCGATGAGGGCGAGTTCGGCTTGCGCCGCCGCCTGCGCTGCGACATCGGCCTCCCAGGAGATCGGATAGTCACACTCGGGGAGCACGGGCCCCCCGGTGGAGCCGGAGCCGGTGCTGGCTGTTGAGCTCGTCGTGCCACTGGTTTGCGGCGCGCCTGTGCTCGAGTCGGCTCTCCCCGTGTTGCTGCTGCCCGACGCTGTCGCTGCCGTGCCAGCCGTGCTCGAGGACGCTGCGCCGCTCGAGCCGACCGCGGTGGTGCTCCCCGTTCCATCCCCGCTCGCCGTGCCGACGTCGTCACCGCAGGCGGAGCCGGCGACCAGGCAGAGCATCAATGCAGCGCGCGACATGGGACCCACGGTAGCGGTTTGGCCCATGCCGTGCCACAGCGTCTCGGTGCGGTTGTAACACCCCAGATGACAATGCAGAGCGAAGCCTGCAGTCTTCTGGGCATGCTTCGTTGCGCTCGTTGGACCCTGCCCGCATTGCTCAGCACCGGGCTCGTGGCCTCGCGGGGGCGCATCGCGCTGCGGCTGTCGGCCCCGGACGCCCGGATGCTGTTCGGCTGGTCGCTGAGCACCTGGTGGGCGGCAGTGGCCCGGCTCGAAGACCTGGGGATGCTGTGCCGGGTCAAGAGCATCAAGAGCGGGGAGCACGGAGCGTCCCCGGTGCAGGCCGACACAAACCTGTACGTCCTGGGCCCGTGGTGGTTCGCGTCCGCAGGGAAAGACCCGACGCCACTGCAGACAGTGCTCGGGCTGTTCGCGCAGCGGGAGACGAGGGAGCCGAGCGCTGAGGCAGCCAGGGCCCACCACCGGCTTCTTCTGCAGCGGAAGGAACGGCGACGGGAGAACAACACGGTGAACCGGGACCGGAACCGTCGGCGGCACCACGGCCTCCCGGCGAAGGCCACGACGACCAAGACGGTCCTGCGGGAGGCGGAGGCCATCGCGAAGCGCCGGCAGGCGCTGGAGGAGAAGCGGAGCCAAGGGCGGGACCAGGCCCGGGCTCAGGCGATGCTCAGGGGCGAGAGCTTCGGCCTGGGCGAGAGCCGCTCTGCCCTGCCACCGGTACCCACCGAACCGTCCGCAGCCGCGGAGGCCGCTGCTCAGGCACACGTGGGTCTCAGGAACAGCGGGCTACGAGCGGCGGGGCAGCAGCTGCACCGGGAATCGAGGGTGCTCTGCGCTGGGCTGTTGGACTCGCAATTTGAATTGCCGTCCGGTTTCCGGTCGGCAATCCCGAAGGGGAAGAATGCAGGAAAAAAATCTATAGCGGACGAACCAAGACCCAAGCCCAAACCAGCTTCTCCTCGTCCCGAAGCACAACCTCCCGATGCTCCTGACGCTCTCCCGAGAACGGAGGCTGGTGACAGATCGGGCCAAGACGAATCCCTTCGCGTTCGAACGCGGGCTTTGGAGGGCAAGGTTCGAGCTCGGGTGTCTGAGCGCGTTCCGAAGGTCCCGGGGAAAACGGTCTCGGAGCAGCTCAGGGCCATGTACTCGTCGATCTACGGTGGTCAGATGCCCGAATGAATACCTCTGGCGTGGGAAAGCCGCCTAGCCGCGTCCGATGAAGCCTTATCGTATCGAGTCCGACTGTGCTCGACCGCGCTGAACGATGCTGCGCCGCATAGCGCGACGCTTTGCGACGCAGCATCGAGCCGGGTCGCACGAAACCGCGTGGCGCCCGACGGCGCCACGTGAGACCACGCCTGACGACTCTTCATCGAGTCGGTCCGCGCGGAGCTGAACTGCGCCTGACGACGCCACGTCGCGCTGAACCGTGCGGTATCGAACTCGACGAGGCCGAGTGGAGCCACGCTGGGCCG
>Ga0316204_10003012_pt1 | contig 35515 bp, 38 predicted proteins | sample 6monrhotite_MG_2_FD_205661 | JGI IMG/M metagenome (GOLD analysis project Ga0316204, IMG submission 205661) | Microbial mat bacterial communities from mineral coupon in-situ incubated in ocean water Damariscotta River, Maine, United States -... | ecosystem: Environmental > Aquatic > Marine >... | reverse complement strand
ACCCATGTCCGAAGAATGTTTCGGAAGAAGTTATTAAAGAAGCTCAGGAACGTAAAGCAAACAAGTAATCTTATACTTCTGAAGATTGCTTAAAAGGCGCCTCTAGTGGGCGCCTTTTTTATGTCTGCGTTTTAGTGAATCATGATTAGATATTATCAGATCAACAGTACTTGACTAATTTAGTAAGGAATTCTATAACATAGAGATAAACACCCAAATGATTAAAACGTTAAGGAGATCATCATGCACATTCGTGTTACTACAGATCCCATCACACAGAAAGAAGTTCATAACCTTTCAAATCACCCCTGCCATTATGAAGGTGACGGTAATAGTGGTTTGGAGATCTATTTTGAAACCCAGAAAAATATGGATGAGTTTTTAAACTGGGAGCGAGAAGAAGATCATAGAATAACCCTGAAAGGCAATGATAGCGCTGACTATGTAGCAGAGGGTTAAGTGTAATTTATAAATCAAATATATAAACCATCTTTGGTTTAAGGAGCTGGTTATGTTCCGTCGATTAAACTTTTTACTACCCAACGCACAACTTGCTCAGAAAGTTGTTAATGAATTAAGTGGTTTAGGCGTTAAAGATAGAAATATTCACACCTATGCAAAGCATGATTTACCCACCGCGTCATTGAATCCGGCTACTGAAAACCAGATTAATGATGAAGCGCAGGAAATAGAAAACATATTCTGGAATGGTAATTTATTTATGTTTTTTGTGTTTTTAATAATTTTAGTTGTTGCTATGACGACTCAGCAATACATGCTGGCATTATTATCTCTAGCAGTGATGATGTTAAGTTTTGCTGCAGGTAATTTTTTTGCACAACATATACCTCACACTCACATGAGTGAATTTAAAGAGGCCTTAAATCATAATGAGTTGTTACTGATGGTTGATGTGCCAGATGAAAAAGTAGGTTATATAGAAAATACGATTCACCGTCATCACCCTGCTGCATTTGAAGGTGGTAGTTCCTGGACATTAAAGAGCGTAGATATTTAAAAGAGCTATAAGTGGTTTTTAGGGGGCTGAAGTCTAAATTCAGTTTTGGCAATTTACGATTGGTTTTTTAAAAAGAGTTTTGCTAATTGCAGGTCAAATGCGCGGGTAATTTTTATATTATCTTCGTGACCTTCGACTAACATGGGTTTATAACCCGCCAATTCCATTGCTGATGCATCATCGGTGATGGTTGAGTTGTTTTTTCGTGCTTCTTGCAACGCTTTGAATAAAATATTCAGTTTAAACATCTGTGGTGTTAACGCGTGCCATAAACCGTCACGTTCCACGGTTTGTTTTACTTTCTCTGTCTGATCAGAACTTGCCTGGACTGATCGCTTCATTGTATCTCTAACCGGTAAAGCAAGTAGCCCACCATCATCGGTTAAGCTGCCCTGCGTGATAAGTTTCTGTATATCATCACTGCGTACGCATGGGCGCGCGGCATCATGAACCAAAACCCATGTGTTAGTAGATTCAGAAAGCTCATTATTTAATAATGTGAGAGCATTTAAAACAGAGTCACTTCTTTCTTTTCCACCGTTTGCGATGAATATTGGTTTTTCAGAGTGATAATTTAATACAGGCCAGTATTCATCTGTTTCGCTAATCGATAAAACTACACCGGTGATTTCGTCGAGTGATAATAGCTTGTCTAATGTGTGTTCAATAACCGTTTTATTTTGCAGGGTGAGATATTGTTTTGGCCTGTCTGCTAACATGCGTTTGCCAACGCCGGCAGCGGGAACGATTGCCCAGAATTGTTGTGTTTGCATTAAGGGGTTATCTCATTTAGATGTTTGAATAATCTGGTAGAAGGTTTCGTCTTTTCCAATCATGCCCATTTCACTACGGGCTCGTTCTTCTATTGCATCTTTTCCCTGTTTTAAATCTTTTACTTCAGCAGCAAGAGAAGCGTTGCGCTCTTCGAGTTTGTTTTTTTCTAACTGCTTTTTTTGTATTTCTTTTTCCAGGTGTAAAACTTCCGGAACAGCTCCATCACCCACCCATAGTTTGTACTGCAGTAGCAGAAACAGAACCATGAGTAGTGATAGTAACCATTTCAAAAATATTAACTCAGGTATTTATTTGAGATGTTTGAAAGCAGATTTACCTGCATACACTGCTTTATCACCCAGTGTTTCTTCAATGCGTAATAACTGATTGTATTTAGCAACACGATCAGAGCGAGATAAAGAACCTGTTTTAATTTGGCCTGTGTTGGTTGCTACACATAAGTCAGCAATTGTGCTGTCTTCTGTTTCGCCAGAACGGTGTGAAACAACCGCTGTATAACCGGCATCATGCGCCATATTAATCGCATCAAGTGTTTCACTTAATGTACCAATCTGGTTGAATTTGATTAAGATTGAGTTAGCAATACCTTTATCAATACCTTCTTTGAAGATTTTCGTATTAGTTACATAAAGGTCATCACCTACTAACTGAACTTTATCGTTTAAACGTTCAGTTAATTTTGCCCAACCTTCCCAGTCAGCTTCATCAAGCCCATCTTCGATTGTGATAATAGGGAATCTTTCAACCCAGTCGGCTAAAAAGTCGATCATTTCTTCAGCGCTTAACTTACGGTTTTCAGATGCTAAATCATATTTACCGTCTTTATAAAACTCAGAGCTAGCAACATCAAGACCCAGATAAATATCTTTGCCTGCTACATAACCGGCTTTTTCAATGGCTTCTAAAATAACTTCAATGGCTTCTTCGTTAGATGACAGGTTTGGTGCAAAACCACCTTCATCACCTACAGTAGTAATCATGCCGCGATCAGATAAGACTTTTTTCAATGAATGAAAAACTTCTGTGCCGTAACGTAACGCTTCTTTGAATGATGGTGCGCCTACTGGCAAAATCATAAATTCCTGCAAATCAACACTGTTATCTGCATGTGAGCCACCATTGATAATATTCATCATTGGAACAGGCAGTGTGAATTTGCCATTACCAAGGTAATCAAACAGGTCTTTCTTTTCAAAGTTTGCAGCAGCATGAGCAGAAGCCAATGAAGCAGCTAAAAGTGCATTCGCGCCCAAGCGTGCTTTGTTTTCTGTGCCATCGAGCTTGATCATGATGTCGTCAATCGTGCGTTGTTCGCGACAATCTGTGCCGATTAATGCTTTTTGAATTTCGCCATTTACATTGGCTACTGCCTTCGATACACCCTTACCCATGTAACGGTTTTTATCATCATCACGTAGCTCAATTGCTTCTCGAGCACCTGTTGATGCGCCTGATGGAACTGCAGCTCGGCCGCGTACACCACTTTCTAGAATAACATCTGCTTCCAGTGTTGGGTTGCCTCTTGAATCGAGTATTTCGCGAGCGATTATTTGCTTAATTTTTGACATGTTTTCCTCAATACTTTCATGTATTTACGTTTATTTTCTTACTTGGTTTCTAGTTTCTTTATTGATTATTCTTAAGACACTATTTGCTGTGTGTCGTTTACCTAATAATACGTTGTCATTTACAGTGCTTTATATCTGTTTCGCTAAAAGTTAGATTCGCGTTACAGTTTATCCAGCTAATCTAATAATGCTGGAAACCCGATATAAGCCTTCGGGTATTATGAAATAATCAGGTTTTTAAGATTAGAGCTGTGTTTCTTCAAATGCAGAAGATTTAACCAGCTCATCAATGCCTTTTAAACGTGCTAATAATGCTTCCATTTTGCCTAATGGCCATGCGTTAGGGCCATCACTTAAAGCATTAGACGGGTCAGGGTGTGTTTCCATGAACACACCTGAAACACCCGCTGCAACCGCTGCACGTGCTAGAACAGGTACATGTTCACGTTGCCCGCCTGAGGTTGCTCCTTGTCCGCCAGGTAACTGTACGGAATGGGTGGCATCAAATACTACCGGGCAATCTGTCTCACGCATTACGGCTAGTGCACGCATATCTGAAACAAGATTGTTATAACCAAAGGATACACCTCGGTCACAAACCATAATCTGTTCATTGCCTGTTGTTCTTGCTTTATCTACGACGTTTTTCATATCCCAGGGCGCCATAAACTGACCTTTTTTAATGTTTATGGGGATACCTGCCGCAGCTGCTTTTAATATGAAGTTAGTTTGACGACATAAAAAGGCCGGTGTCTGTATAACATCAACCACTTCGGCTACTTCGTCCATGGGTGTATCTTCATGGACATCTGTTATGACTGGCACACCTACTTCATCTTTAATTTTTTGCAGAATTCGCAGGCCTTCTGCCATGCCTAGGCCACGAAAACTATCAATTGATGAGCGATTGGCTTTATCAAATGATGATTTGTAGATAAATGGGATACCCAGTTTATCAGTGATTTGTTTCAGTTCTGTTGCAGTGCTCAGTGCCATTGCTTCTGATTCAATAACACATGGGCCCGCAAGTAGAAATAAGGGCTGATCTAAGCCAACATTGAATCCACATAAATCCATTATGACTGCCCTCTTTTATTGCGGTGATCGCAGGCTGCTTTTATGTAATCTGTAAATAATGGGTGCCCCTTACGTGGTGTAGAGGTAAATTCCGGGTGGAATTGACAGGCAACAAACCATGGGTGGTCAGCCACTTCAATGACTTCAACCAGATTACCATCTACAGAGCGACCCGAAAATTTAAGGCCTTTGCTTTCAAGCTCATCTAAAAACGTATTATTAAACTCGTAGCGATGACGGTGGCGTTCAGATATTTTAGTTGAATTATAAATTTCAGCAATCTTACTGCCTTCTTCTAACATACACGCCTGTGCACCTAAGCGCATTGTTCCGCCTAAGTCGGAGTGCTCATCACGTACTTCTGTTTCACCAGATACAGACTTCCATTCTGTAATCAAACCGATAACCGGATGTGTAGTGGCGCGATTAAACTCGGTGCTGTGCGCATCTTCCATATCAGCTTTATGCCGCGCATATTCAATAACGGCTACCTGCATACCCAGGCAAATACCCAGATAAGGCACTTTATTTTCACGGGCGTATTTTACAGCGGCTATCTTTCCTTCAACACCGCGTTTACCAAAGCCGCCGGGCACTAATATAGCATCCAGATCATCAAGCTGACTCATATCACCGCTTTCAAAGTCTTCAGAGTCAATATAGCGAATATTGACTTTAACTTTGTTCTGAATGCCCGCATGGCTTAATGATTCGTTTAATGATTTATATGATTCAGTTAGATCAACATATTTACCGACCATACCAATAGTTACTTCAGAGTCAGGGTTTTCTAATGCATCTACCACAGACTGCCAGTCAGACATATCTGCCTCTGGAAGATCGAGTCTTAACTTATCTGCAACGATCTTATCCAGACCCTGCTCCTGCAACCATTGAGGGATCTTATAGATATGATCAAGGTCTTTTGCTGATATAACCGCTTTTTCTTCTACATTCGTAAACAGGGAAATTTTGCGACGTTCTTCTGCTGCCAGGTAGGTTTCAGAGCGACATAAAAGTATGTCTGGCTGAATACCAATAGAGCGTAATTCTTTTACAGAGTGCTGGGTAGGTTTGGTTTTAACTTCACCAGCTGAACGAATATAAGGTACCAGCGTAAGGTGCATAAATAATGCACGATCATGCCCCAGTTCTACACCCATCTGGCGTATCGCTTCCAGGAACGGTAATGACTCAATGTCACCTACGGTTCCACCAATTTCAACCATTGCAACGTCAGCGCCTTCCGCGCCTTTAATGACACTGCGTTTAATTTCATCAGTTATATGCGGTATAACCTGTACGGTACCGCCTAAATATTCACCGCGACGTTCTTTACGAATAACGGTTTCATAAATTCGGCCAGAGGTGAAGTTGCTGGCCTGAGAAGTCCGGGAGTTAACAAAACGCTCATAGTGCCCAAGATCAAGATCAGTTTCTGCACCGTCATCGGTTACATAAACTTCACCATGCTGAAACGGGCTCATAGTGCCAGGATCAACATTTATGTAAGGGTCTAGCTTGAGCATTTTAACAGTAAGGCCACGGGCCTCAAGGATTGCACCAAGGGAGGCGGCAGCGATTCCTTTACCTAAGGAAGAAACTACACCACCGGTGATAAATATATAGCGTGTCATCTGGTTAAATTTGGCCTTAATAGGAGTGTTTAGGAGCCATAGAAATCGATGAGTATATTAGCAAAAAATTATTGGTTTCTCAATGACTTGTGAAGCAATTAGGCGAATGAGTTACGCTATGTTGTGAGAAGGAGTTAGTTTACATAGAAGCTAAAACAGTCGATTTAGTGATTTGAGTGATTGAATATCTGCTGTATATTTTTTAGTTATGAAATTATCATGTTGATAGGCCATAATGAACAAATATGTAGCATAAGCTTGAATCAGATTAGCCGTGGAACATATGATATTTAACTTTAGTAATACTAAATAACTAATTGTATTTAAAGGGCTATAAGTCATAAGTTTAATTTATGAGTATAATTGAAGAATACAATAAACAATTAAATAAAAAGAGCTTTCAAACTGATGTAGAGCAATATAATGCTGTGCAGAAACTGGCACAATTACAACAGGATATTGCTGATCTTATAATCGTTAAGCAGACGCTGGTTTATAAAATAAAAGCATTTTTCAAACGCCCCTTACCTTGTGTGACAGGTTGTTATATCTGGGGTGATGTAGGGCGAGGCAAAACATGGCTAATGGACATGTTTTTTGAGAGCTTTGATAGTCGATCATTAATTGGTGAACGAAAAATAAGGATTCATTTTCATCATTTCATGCAGGCTATTCATGACCAGTTGAGTTTGATTAACGAACAGAAAAAACCGCTTGAGCATATCGCAAGAGCGTTTGCTAGCCGGTATCAGCTTATATGTCTTGATGAGTTTCATGTATCTGACATTACAGATGCTATGTTGCTATATGGTTTACTTGATACATTACTGCAAGAAGGGGTTATTCTGGTGGTTACCTCTAATCAGGTACCCGATAATTTATATAAAAACGGCTTACAGAGAGATCGATTTTTACCTGCAATAGCGCTACTTAAACAACATTGCAAAATAGTCGAATTAAATGGAGCCGTTGACCATCGTTTACGCTTACTGGAAAAAGCGGATACCTGGCACTTATTATCTGCTGACAGCCATAGCTTATTGGAATCGAGGTTTAAGGAGCTTATTACCTGCCCCGCGCAACGTAATTATAAGGTTCATATTAACTATAGAATCATAGAAAGCATACTCTATACAGACGAGATTATTTGGTTAGATTTTAATATCGTATGTGGTGATAAACGGGGCTCTGCAGATTACATTGAATTAGCCAGACAGTTTCATACGATTTTTATTAGCGATATTCCTGTTATGGACGATGCTTTGAATGATAAAACGATACGCTTTATTAATATGATTGATGAGTTTTATGACCGAAATGTAAATTTATTATGTAGCGCAGAAGCGCGACCTGAAGAGTTATATACGGGTAAGCAGTACACATTTGAATTTAAGCGAACTATAAGCCGGTTACAGGAAATGCGAAGTCATGAATACATGCAAAGGCCTCACAAAATAAGTTAGAATAACAGTGTAATACTATTTGTTTTTCACCTAAGCTTTTAGTTAATTTCGATATAGGTACTAAATTTTTTTAAATTATGCGTCTTTTACTTACATTTATATTACTGTCTTTTAGTGTATCTATAATGGCAAATCAACAGGAGCATGAAGATGCGCTTGTATTTGATGATACACCTCTCAAAGAAGACTTAAACTTACCTGACTGGTTTAGTCTTAGTTTTCTTGATTTGCAAGATAGCCTTGATGAAGCATTAAAAGACGGCAAAAAAGGCATAATTCTTTATTTTGGTCGTAAAGATTGCGCTTACTGCCACTCATTGCTGAATATAAACTGGGGCGACCCTGCAATTATTAAATTCACACAAAAACATTTCAATGTTATTGCTATTGATGTTCGTGGTGACAGGGCAATCACAGACTTTAATGGAAAAATCTGGACTGAAAAAAGCTTTTCTGCCCACTTAAGAACAAACTTCACGCCTTCTTTATTGTTCTACAACGCTAAAAGTCAGTTAGCATTAAAGTTACCCGGATACCGGCCTAAGTATCAATTCAGAGCTGCTTTAGAATATGTTGCAGACGCGCATTATCAGCGAGAATCTTTTCGGGTATATCTTACGCGGGCAGAATCGGCATTAAGTTTTGGTTCAGAAGAGCTAAATGAGCATGAAGTTTTTATGTCGCCACCCTATAATCTTCAGCGAAAGAATATGCATCAAAAGAAAACCCAGGTTAACCCCCTCGTTGTTTTTTTTGAACATCCCCGCTGTCATGCCTGCGATATATTACACGGTGACACCCTAAGTAAGCCTGAAGTTACCACACAGCTTTTTGAGCTTGATGTAGTGCAGTTAAACTCAATGGCTAATACACCGGTTATTACACCTGCAGGTAAGCATACAACCGCCAGAAAATGGGCAGAAGATTTGAATTTAACTTTTGCTCCCAGCATGGTGTTTTTTGATGAATCAGGTAATGAAATATTACGAATTGAATCAGTGATTCGTTTTTTTCGTTTAAATAATGTCTTACGTTATATCATTGGTAAGGAATATAATAATTACCCTACTTTCCAGGCATGGCTGCATGAAATGCGCAAGAATAATGAGAGTAATAAGCAGTAATGAATCAAAAAAGAGTTATTCAGGCAATTGAAAATATTTGCTGCATGGGCTGTACTACTGTCAATGCTATTATTGAAACGTTAGAAACAGGTAATAAGGTTGAAGGCACTGAGGACTTTACGGAAGAAGAAAAAACAGAATTAAAAAATGAACTCAAGTCAATTATGGCTGTTTATGAAGATAAAAATTAATAATAATCTAACTATGTTTTTTAGGGTACTCAAAAGCAAGTAAATCACCACTTCCCTTTTTTATGTCATGCCAGTTAGAAACGTCAAACTGGACTATAGCAACACTACAACTTGGCATGTCTGTTACACCATTTTCTGCATAATAATTTACCACATCTGTCATTGTCGGATTATGTCCAACTAGCATGATAGTCGATTTTTTAGCAGGCAATGTTTTTATAATATCAACAATATCGAGATGCGAAGCAAGATAGATTGAATGGTTCAACACGACAGGTGTATCCGGGGTTAAGCGTTTTTTATATTCTTCTGCTGTAGCAAGTGCACGAGCTGCATCACTACTCATTATTTCATGAATTAAATAACCACATTGTTGGAGATATTTAGCCATTAGTGGTGCATCGCTCTGCCCTTTTTCATTCAGTGGTCTGTCAAAATCACTGATGCCGTCTTCATTCCAGTTAGACTTGGCATGTCTGGCAAAAAGAATAGTTTTCATATCACCACCTATATAATTTAGTTGTTAACCTTCTTTTAAAAGCGCTCTTAATTCAGGAATACAGGATCCACAATTTGTGCCGGCTTGTAAAGCTTTTCCAATAGCCTCTACTGAATCGAGATTATCATCTTTTATAGCCTTTACTATCGTGTTACGACCGACTCCAAAACAGGCGCAAACACTTGGACCAGTATCATCACTGGCCTCACCGGGTCTACCAGATAATAAAAATGCCTTATCTTTATCATCTAACCTGGTTTTGTCAAATAAAGCCATTAACCAGTCACGGTTTGGTAAGTGCTGATCAGGGCTAATAAAAATACAGCTTTCTAATGATTCACCCACCAAACGTGCTGCACGATAATGTTTAGCGGATTGGTCATAGTATTCCATCCATGAAACATTATCGTCCTGAGCACATAATAAATTACGCGCATTCTCTGCCCAGTTATCAGGTGTTTCATTTCCGGCTAATTCATATCGCCATAAATGATGACCTTTATTTAAATTCCAGTAATCTTGAGTTGATAAATCAAGTTGTCGGCGACTTAATAGAAAACCATACCATGACTTCTTAACGGCCTTTATTGAAACCGGTGTATGTTTGAACTCAGGCTGACCTGAGTAAGGGTCACGATCAGGATTTACAACTTTGTCGATTACTGCATTTGAGGCGTATTGATCATTCCAGTGCATGGGCATAAAGATCATACCTTTAGGCACGTCATCACTAATACTGGCTCTAACCGTTACGCCTCCCCACTGACTACTGACATTAACTAAATTGTCTGTAATGATTTTATACTTTTTAGCGTCTTCAGGGTGTAGCTGAACAAATGCTTCAGATATATGTGTGGATAATTTTGGCGATTTACCCGTACGTGTCATAGTATGCCACTGGTCACGAATACGACCGCTGTTTAAAATTAACGGATATTTATCTGAAATGGGATTCGCCGGACCCTGAGGAGTAATGGCAATCATTTGTGCCTTACCAGAGGTTGTAAAAAACTTTCCATCCTCAAACAAACGTTTGGTACCTGTCAGCTGAGCAAAGTTCACAGGCCACTGTGTTGGTATAAATTGTTCGTAACCTTTTTGATCAAGATCTGAAAATAATGAAATATCAAAATCCCGTGATCCATTATTATCTTTACCGCTTAAACTGGCATACTCAGTGAATATTTGAAGTGATGACTCATAATTAAAACCTTCATCGAAACCCATTTTTGCGGCCACCATAGAAATGATCTTCCAGTCAGGCAAAGCTTCGCCTGGTGATTTTCTAAATGAACGTTGTCGTGATAACCGTCTTTCAGAGTTTGTCACCATGCCGTCTCTTTCCCCCCAGGTGCTGGCGGGTAATAAAACGTGACCTAGATCAGTTGTATCGGTATTTTGCATACAATCCTGTACTATCAATAATTCACAACGTGATAATGCTTTTCGTACGCGGTTATTATTTGGCATACTGACGGCTGGGTTAGTACCTATTACCCACAGGGCTTTTATATTTCCATCTAAAATGGCATCAAATAAGTCTACTGCTTTATAACCGGCTTTATCTGCTATATATGGTGATTGCCAATGTTGTTGAACCAGCTTTCTATGATCTGGATTTTCTAAATCCATATGTGCAGTTAACTGGTTAGCTAAACCGCCCACCTCTCGACCGCCCATTGCATTAGGTTGGCCAGTTAATGAAAAAGCACCCATTCCAGGGCGACCAATTCTGCCGGTCAATAAGTGACAATTAATAATGGAATTTACTTTATCTGTTCCCGAGCTACTTTGATTTATACCTTGAGAAAATAGTGTTATTACTTTTTCTTTACGAGCAAACAACGCATAAAAAGTTTCAACCTGCTGATTTGTTAAACCACAAGTTTTGGCAATATGCTCAATATTGATTGTTGATTCATAAGCGGCATCCAGACTTTCTTTTAACCCATCAACGCAGTTATCTACAAATGGTTTATTAAGTTCACCCTGATCTTTCAAATAGGTTAATAAACCATTAAATAAAACAGAGTCTTGTCCAGATTTTATTGCCAGATGTGTATCCGCGATATCACAGCTAGCTGTTTTTCTCGGATCTATTACAACAATCTGTAAATTAGGGTTATCTTTTTTAGCTTTTCGAATTCGCTGAAAAATAACAGGGTGACACCAGGCGGTGTTAGAACCCACGATAACAATCAGGTTAGTGCGGTCTAAATCTTCATAACTACAGGGTACACTATCGGAACCATAAGCGCGTTTTTGTGCTGCGACGACTGAGGACATACATAAACGAGAATTGGTATCAATATTTGCAGTGCCAATAAAACCTTTCATGAATTTATTGGCTACATAATAGTCTTCAGTTAATAACTGACCCGAAACATACATAGCGATTGAGTCAGAACCGTGCTTATCTATTATTGATTGAAAACGATTGGATATTACTTCGAGGGCATTATCCCAGGTGACCTGAATGCCATTTACCTCAGGATGTAACATTCTGCCTTCATCATCTAATGTATCAGCAAGTGCAGCGCCTTTAGAACAGATTCGACCAAGGTTTGATGGGTGATCAGGGTTACCTCTAACCTTATATTCGCCCTCTTCCTGACTAACTATGACTCCACAGCCTACACCGCAGTATGGGCAAGTTGTTTTGGCTAGATCGACGTTATTCTCAACACTTTTTGACATTTTTGTTTCTCAGATACCGTTCGTCTAAATAATCAAATACTAATATAGCAGTTATCCCTAATATTACCTAATAACAATGCAGTAATATAGTACTTGTGTTGGCTGAATTATCATCTATAAATCAGCTGCTTAGCATTAAGAATTATTATTCATCCTATTTATGCTGATCAAAGTAACAATGAAAATATCCCTTATTAACTTTAGTAATGGCTTTTATAAGTATATTCAATTATCTAAGTGATGATAGACGACTTATATACTTAGTGTGAATACTAAAAATAGGAGAGTCAGATAGATCTACATCCCGCCTTATCATCTGTAGTTACTGTACTTCTATAGTGATAATCCGGTCATAGCTAATACTAACGGAGTTAATCTATGTCTAAAACTTGGGTTGTGGTTGCAGAAAGCAGCCGAGCAAAAATATACGAAATTGATAAAAATGATTCAAAGAAAACACTTAAGGAGTTGATGGGGTTCACACACTCAGTAAGTAGAAGTCATAAACAACAACTTTCCGGTAATCATCAAAAAGAAAGCAGGCATTCGCTTTTAACCTCTTCACTCGATACACATAAAGGACATGAGCGAACTGAGTTTGCACGATCAATTGGCGAGCATTTAAATAGTGCAAGAAATAAGGGGGAATTCAATAAACTGATATTGATGTCACCTCCTAAGTTTTTAGGCGACCTAAGAAAGAACCTAGGTAATGAAACAAACAAATTTGTTATTTCAGAAATTGACAAGAACCTTGTTAGACATAATATAAAAGATATTGAGGCGCATATTCCATCTATGTATTAATTACATATTTTGAATATATAAATCACAAGCGGCTCCTTTTAGGAGCCGCTTTTTTATTATGAAATTATAATCTTAATTTAAGATAGTTTATCATCAGCAACGTGGTAACTTGGATCTTCAAGACGGTTAACTTCGACCATATTGCCTGCTTTATCTAGCAGCTGTTTGCACTCTTCAGATAAATGTCGAAGATGCAGTTTCTTACCCGCTTTAATATATCGCTCTGCAAGGTTATCTATAGCTTCAATTGCTGAGTGATCTGAGACACGTGAGTTTTTAAACTCTATTATCACATCATCTGGGTCATTTTCTGGCGTAAATAATTCGCGGAAGTTTTTAACTGAACCGAAAAATAACGGGCCGTTTAACTCATAAACTTTTGAACCTTTATCATCAAGGTAATCGGTCACATTTATATGTTTCGCATGTTCCCACGCGAATACTAATGCTGAAACAATAACGCCGACTACCACAGCAATTGCCAGATCACTTGCAACCGTAACACCAGATACCAGGATTATTACAAACGCATCATGGCGTGGTATTTTGCCAAATATTCTAAAGCTGGACCATTCGAAAGTGCCTATCACCACGATAAACATAACACCGACTAATGCGGCCATAGGAATCTGTTCAATTAAGCTTGATGCAAATAAGATAAACGCTAATAAAAATAGAGCTGCTGAAACACCTGATAGTCGTTGATGACCGCCTGAGTTTACATTAATCATGCTCTGGCCAATCATTGCACAACCGCCCATACCACCAAAGAAACCTGTCGCTGTGTTTGCAATACCCTGCCCGATACATTCGCGATTTCCGCGACCACGTGTATTGGTTAACTCATCAATTAGTGTCAGTGTCAGTAATGACTCAATCAAGCCAATTGAAGCTAAAATAATCGCATAGGGGAAAATAATTTTTAAGGTTTCCAGGTTAAATGGCACTAGCGGAATATGAAACTGAGGAAGCTCACCTTTGATTGATGCTAAATCACCAACTGTATTAGTATCAATATTTAGACCAATTACGAGAAGTGAAACAACAACAATAGCTGCAAGAGATGAAGGTACAGCCGTCGTGAGTTTAGGTAAGTAATGAATGATAAGCATTGTCAGCGCAATTAAACCACCGAATATCAACAATGGTTCACCTGTCATCCACTGAGTTACGCCCCCCACATCAACTTTAAAGCTCTCTAACTGTGACAGAAAGATAACAATTGCCAGACCATTTACAAAACCCAACATAACAGGATGAGGCACAATACGTATGAATTTACCTAATTTAAATACCCCTGCTAGAATTTGTAATAAGCCGGTTAATACAACAGTTGCAAACAGGTACTCTACCCCGTTGTCTGCTACCAGAGCGACCATCACAACGGCCATAGCCCCTGTGGCACCTGATATCATACCAGGGCGCCCGCCAAAAATAGCTGCTAATAAACCCACCATAAAAGCGGCATATAAGCCAACTAAAGGCTCTACACCTGCAATGAAGGCAAAAGCTATTGCTTCAGGTACAAGCGCTAATGCAACGGTTAAACCTGAGAGAACTTCATTTTGGACACATACACGATTTTCACATCCGAGACGAAACATAGACTGAGCTCTTTATTGGTTGGTTTACTGTCTTTGAAGGGCGCGGATTATATCAGCATTGACGGTTTGTTGATATGGCTCAAATAGATGGCCTTAGATATTTTTGTAACGATATAGTTGCACCTAAAAAAAGGCCAGCTCTCACTAAATGGGAGCTGGCCTCTTTGTATCGGTATATAGCCTGTCTTGTTTAAAGAACAGTACTGATGATACTAAGCGTTTAAACGAGCCGTAATCGCATCAAGAACAGCCTGACTACTTGTTGCATCAACAGACACCAGGTTGCCTTCTTTCTCATAGAAGCCTACCAGAGGAGCTGTTTGCTCATTAAACACATCTAAGCGGTTACCGATTGCTTCTTCTGTCTCATCATCACGCTGTACTACCGGTCCACCACATTTGTCACATTTGCCTTCTTCTTTTGGTGGATTAGATTTAACATTGTAAATTTCGCCACAATCAGTACATGTGCGACGTGTTGTTAGACGATCAAGAATAACATCACGAGCTACCTGGATATCGACAACCATATCAAGTTCTTCGCCTATATCAGCCATTAATACTTTTAGTGCTTCAGCTTGAGGAATTGTACGAGGGAATCCATCTAATAAGTAACCTGCCTTGCAGTCGTCTTCTTTTAATCGCTCGCCCATGATGCCCATTATTAAATCATCAGAAACCAGGTCACCCGCTTTCATAGCCGCTTCAGCTTTTTTACCTAACTCTGTACCTGCTGCAACTGCTGCACGTAGGATATCACCCGTTGATATTTGAACTGAACCGTCCATTTTAGTTAGTAATTTAGCTACTGTGCCTTTGCCAGCACCCGGTGCGCCTAATAAAATTAATTTCATATTTATTCCTCTATTTTTTTATTGTGAATTCTGACCTGAAAGATAAAAATCCTCAGAAACCATAATTTCTGCAAGCATAATACACCAATTTTATGTAAAGCTCGGTTTGATTACTTTATCGCAGCATAAGTACAATTTTGTATAAATTTAACGTTTTTTTTAGCATTACCTCTGATACAAGTACATAAATCGAGCTATAAAAAGCATAGATGTTTACGCTTTTTTAATAAATTCGGGTAATTGTGACAACATAGATGATGCCAGCTCTTTCTTTTTCTTTCTGTTTAATTTACGAATTTCGTATTCTCTTACACTTGCTTCAGATCGAGATTGACACAACTCAAAGTAAACTATATTAAGCGGTCTTCTGGAACGTGTATATTTAGCCGCTTTTTTATCGTCGCTATTATGTTCGTGAAGCCTGCGTTTAAGGTCTGTCGTTATTCCCGTGTAATAAGTGTTATCTGCACACTCTAACAAATACACATACCAGCTCATGCTTTAGATACATATTCCAGTGTTTCGGTGTTAATTTTTATGACATTACCCGGTGTAAGATATTCGGGTATCTGCACTATAAGCCCTGTAGTTAAAGTAGCGGGTTTTGTTCTTGCTGAAGATGATCCGCCTTTAATCGCAGGCGCCGTTTCTTCAATAGTCATAGCAATATTGGCTGGAAGTTCGATTCCCATAATTTGTTCTTCAACAATTAGTGCGTCCACCCCTTCCATACCCTCCATAAGGAATGGAAGTTCATCTTTTATATCTTCATCTGCCAGTGTGTATTGCTCATAAGTCTCATTATCCATAAATACCCAGGCTTCTCCTTCGCGGTAAAGTGGCTGAACAGCATTTTTATTAACATCTATTACCTCAACGTTCTCGTCACCCAGAAAACCGTGTTCAAATTTTTTCTTAGTAACCAGAACCTGCCCTTTGACTTTGTAGATGGTGTTGCCACTACGAGATGAGGCTGTTTGGCAAAAAACACTCTTTATAACAATATTCTGACCTTCATAATGTATAAAGGAACCACGTTTAATTTCGTTTGCTTTCATAGTATTTTCTAAACTTTATTTAATTGTCACGTATAATAACGCTTTTTGAACGGGAAGTATCTGTGTCTGAGTTTGTAATTGGTCAACGATGGATTAGTGACGCTGAATTAATGATGGGTTTAGGTACCGTTTTGGCGGTTGAGCATCGCACAGTAAGTATATTATTTCATGCTACTGGCGAAAGCCGTACTTATGCTAAAGAGTCTGCACCACTTACCCGAATCCGGTTTAATACAGGTGATCAGATTAGTGATATACATAAACGTAAGCTGATTGTTGAGGATGTGATAGAAGAAGACTCGCTGATTATTTATCAGGTTAAAACAGTGGATAATCATTTAGAGTTACTCGAAGAACGTGATCTTGATACATCTATTCAGTTAAACAAACCTTTAGACCGTCTGATAAGTGGGCAGGTTGATAAAAACAAATGGTTTGACCTGCGGTATCAGACATGGCAAAACCTGTTAAAAAATTACAATAGTGATATTAGTGGTCTTACAGGGGCCAGGACTAGCTTAATTCCACACCAGCTTTATATAGCAAATGAAGTAGCCAGTCGCTATGCGCCACGTGTATTACTAGCGGATGAAGTAGGACTGGGTAAAACCATTGAAGCTTGTTTGATTTTGCATCAACAAATAAATAGAGGACGAGCAAATCGCGTTCTGATTATAGTGCCCGAAGCACTTATACATCAATGGTTAGTTGAACTATTACGACGCTTCAATTTATATTTCAGTATTTTTGATGAAGAACGTTGTATTGCAATCACAGAAAGCAGTGATTTTTCAAATCCGTTTAACGCAGAACAACAGGTTCTGTGTAGTCTTGATTTATTTACAAATAATCCGCAACGCTTCGAACAGGTTATAGCTACTGAGTGGGATTTGTTAATCATAGATGAAGCACATCACCTGGCATGGAGTAAGGAACACGTTAGTGAAGAGTATAAATTAGTAGAGAAAATGTCAGCTATTACTAAAGGTCTTTTGTTGTTAACAGCAACACCAGAGCAGTTTGGTAAAGAAAGTCATTTTGCAAGGCTAAGGCTGCTTGATCCTGACCGGTTTAATGATTATGACACTTTTGTACAGCAGGAGAATCAATATCAAGTGATTGCTGATCTTATAGAAAAGATTAGTGCGAACGAAAGCTTGTCTGATAGTTACATAAATCACCTGTTATCATTGGAAAGCAATATTAATATTGACGCTGTGCAATCAGGTAATTTATCGGATAAAGAAAAAACGGATATCATACATCATCTGCTTGACTGTCACGGAACCGGGCGTGTTTTATTCAGAAATACACGATCAGCGATTAAAGGTTTTCCTGAAAGGCACGTTAAATTTTACACTCTTGATTTACCAGAGCAGTATAATGAGTTGTCTAATGCATCTGCAGAAGACCTGTTGCACCCGGAAAGAAACATATCAGGTGATACACAATGGACATTATTTGATCCAAGAGTTAACTGGTTAGTTGAATTACTTAATCAGCTTAATAATGAAAAGATTTTATTGATTACACATTATGCAGAAACAGCAATTGAATTATCTAATGTTTTGAAAACTAAATACGGAATCGCTTCTTCCGTATTTCACGAACAGTTAAGTATTGTCGACCGGGATAAACGCGCCGCTGATTTTGCTGACAATGAAACCGGTGTGCAAATATTAATGTGTTCGGAAATTGGTAGTGAGGGGCGTAATTTTCAATTTTCACATCATCTGGTATTGTTTGATCTGCCATTAAATCCAGACTTGCTTGAGCAACGCATAGGCAGATTAGATCGTATAGGGCAGACACAAACTATCAATATACATACACCCTGCTTTAAATTATCAGCACAGGAACGTCTGTTTCAGTGGTACCACACGGCATTGAATGCATTTAATAGCACCTGCCCTGCGGGAGCAGAAATTTTCAGTAAATATAAAGAAGAACTGAAAAATGCTTTACAGGTTAACAGTTATAACGTTGAAAAATTTGATGCTTTTTTAGAAAAATGTAAAAAAGATTATACGCTTTTAAATCAGGCTATGCATGATGGTCGCGACAGATTATTAGAATACAGTTCATGTCGTAAAGATATTGCCGATAAGTTGCAGTTTAAAATTGAAAGTTTTGAGCATAGCTCGCAGTTAAAACCTTATATGAGTGATTTATTTGATTGTTATGGTGTTAACTTAGAAGAACATAAATTAGGCAGTTATATTATAAGCCCTGCAGAACATATGGTTGGACAATTTCCTGGCCTGAGTGATGATGGTATGACGGTAACTTTTGATCGAAAAGTTGCACTTAGTCATGATGACATGCATTTTCTGAGCTGGGATCATCCAATGGTTTTAAGTGGCATAGATATGTTGCTTAGCCACGAAATGGGTAATACGTCTGTATGCAGTATGAAATCAAATGATTTTAAGCCAGGTCAATTGTTAATTCAGACTGTTCATATCTTAAATATTGAGATACCACATGATCACCAATTAGATATTAGTAGTGATCAGTTACAGGCCTTACCGATATTAAGTACGCTTACCGAAAGTAGTGAGGATATTAGCTTACAATTTAAGACTTATAAGCTTAAATCAGTTGATAAAAATATATCAAAACAAATTGTTCAGCTTAAAGAAAACACAATTAAAGATGCTTTATCAAAAATAGCAAATGATATTTCTGAGCATTCTACTGAATATTTACAATCACACTATTCAACAAATATTTTAATTCTTGAAAATGAAATTGATAGATTAACATCATTAAAAGCTGTTAACCCTCAGGTTAGAGACGAAGAGATTACTTTCTTTGAGTCTCAACTAAAAGGTTTTAAAGTTGCTATGCAAAACCCTAGCAGTTATCTGGACTCAATCAGGCTTATTATTACCACTTGATTAGGCTTGAATTTATTAATTAAACAACATTTAAAGATTGTAAGCATTTACGGCACTTATAAACTGCTTTTTTCTTCTGTACTTTATTGTGCCGGGTTGTCGATAGTTGATGTACCATACAGCCACAGGTATATTTAAATTGCTTTTGACGATGTAAAGGTAGATCTTTTACATCATAATTACTTGTCACATCTGGTTTCACACCAAATAGAGCCATTACCTTCTTCCACTCGTTTCCATGAGGTTTAACCTTTTTAAACCCCCAAATAGAATAAACAACATAATGTGCAACTTCATGGGCTACAGTATTAACCAGTGAATCTTCAAAGTATTTAGAAAATATAATCTGATTGTATCGAATACGTATTAAATCAGGGGTTACGACAAACATTCCCGAGGTGCGCCCTTTCAGGTCAAAATTTATCTCTATAGGTGATAAATTTAACTTAAGATGCAGATTAGCCAGCTCGATATAATATACAGTCTGCTCTTTAACTTGTTTAATCTGCTTATGATTTAATAAAAACTGCGGCATTTGCTGTATTTTTGCATATCGTTAGTGTTGGAGATAGTCTATATTTAAATAAGTATATTATCAGGATATGTATGGATCATCTATTTATTGCTCGACAACCCATATACAACCGTGAAAAGGGTGTTATGGGGTATGAATTACTTTATCGGAACAATTCACGTAATTATGCAGATATCTCTGATGGTGATTTAGCATCATGTGAAACGATATTAAATACCTTCATGCATATTGGTATCGATAATATTGCAGGTAGTGCCCTTGCTTTCATTAATCTGCCCAGAGAATTTATTGTTAATGCAGATCTTACACCTATGTTCAATGAACAAGCTGTATTAGAGATACTTGAAGATATTAAGCCTGATGATGAGGTTATTAGTGGAATCAAGCGATTGAAAGATGAAGGATATCAGATTGCTCTGGATGACTTCGTTTTTAAAGAAGAGCTAATTCCTTTCATAGAATTAGCGGATTATATCAAAATAGATATACATGCCCTTTCCAGATATGAAGTTATCAAACATCTTGAGCAGTGCAAACAGTATGGCGCCCAACTTGTCGCTGAAAAAATTGAAACCCATGAGCTATACCAGTTTTGTTATGAATTAGGTTTTGATTTTTTTCAGGGATATTTTTTCTGTTACCCCGAAATGTTAAAGAAAAAATCGTTACCCAGTAATAAACTTGTAATTCTAAATTTAATCTCTAAGTTTCAAAATCCGGAAATTGACTCAAATGAATTAGAAAAAATTTTAGTTCAGGATATTACTCTATCATATAAATTATTAAGGTATATAAATAGCGCTTCATTTGGCTTAAGACGTGAAGTTGATTCAATTAAAGATGCTATTGTTTTGTTAGGTATTAATAACCTGAAAAACTGGGTTTCATTGATCATGATGTCTCAAATTACTGACTCTAAACCAACAGAGCTTATTATTACAGGTATGATTCGTGGAAAAATGTGTGAGTTGCTTGCCCAGAAACATCACCCTGATGTAGCTCATCAAATGTTTATCATAGGTTTGTTTTCAGTTTTGGATGCTTTAATGGATCAGCCATTAATAGACTTACTCGATACAGTTATTTTAAGTACCGATATAAAATTAGCACTTCTTGACTATTCAGGTAGTCAGGGTGATATATATAAATATGTTTTACAGTATGAGAAAAGTAACTGGGATGACTTAAATGAATTAGATATAGATGCAGAAGAGTTTATTCAATCTTATTTGACAGCTGTTAACTGGGCTGATGAAAGCATGAAGTCACTAATTGATTAATAAAATTAATCCTGATTATCAAATATAATCAGGACTCATATTAGCAGTCGAAAAATTAACAACTAATAAACAAAAAAACGACCACCACTTGCTATTATTATGACAATAATTCCGAGCATTGTATTAATGCCAACAAGAATTCGGATTTGTGCCAGTGCCTTTCCACCATCAGGCCATCTTTGTTGCGCTACAGCAGTGTTTAGCCGTTTGTAGGGAACAAAAAACACGTGCATGTAAATCAGTATCATCACAATCCCCAGACCATTCATGATATGAACATACAAGGGTGCATTTGAAATACTATCCCAGCGACTAAATATCATTAAATAGCCAGTTAATGGTAATAAAATAACAGAAGCCCAAACATAGGGAAAGAATCTGGAAAAAACGCTATTCCATAGAGTAAGCCTGGCAGGTGGCTCAAGTGAAGCAGCTGCTGCCGGGCGTAAAAAATTATATGCGAAGAACATCCCTCCAACCCAAATAACAACAGCGATTACATGAAGTAAACTATAAAAACTTGTCATAATTACAATCTTTTAAATTTTGTTAAAGTCAGAGTCAATAATACACTTTATTAAAAATAGATTAAAATTAATTAATATTATTTTCCGTATCTATATCATTTATTCGATAAACATCCATATGTGAGCCTTGTAAAGAATGACCTGCTAATGTTAAGTTACCACTATAACGATGATATTCACTATTTGTAAATTCAAAGTTATACTTACGTAATAACCTTAACTGTCCATATTTATTTTTGCCGAAACGCATAGAAGCGAGGTGAACCGTTTCATCGAGAAATTGAACATGATGTTTCTGGCACAATTTAGCGCCTACTTTTCGAGCTGTTTCATTGATTTTCATTGAATCAAGCCAGAACCATATAATAAGTGATAGGGCCATGATGATCAGTAAATCAGTTATATTCATAATAAATTTAAACCTATATGTCAAACTTTGCTATAAACAATTATAAATACACTCCACTATTTTGCGAGGAAAATATATGGAAATTGATTGAATCATTGTATATGAATATGCAAGCAAAACCCAAAGATGTTTTGTTCATAACTAACAAATCAAAAACGATCGCATTATTTGAACAAGTTCTTTCTAGTAACCATCAGCCTGTTATTTGGGACTATCATGTGATTTTAACTGCTCAGATAGACTTGAAAACTGTTATTTTCGATTTTGATAGTAAATGTAAATTCCCTGCCTATATCACTGAGTATTTTAATACAACTTTCCCTGACTCTGACAGTTTGCATGAAGCATACAGACCATTGATAAAGGTAATCAATGCACAGTATTATTTCAAACACTTTTTTTCAGACAGGTCACATATGAAGGGGCTAATTGAAAGTCACCAATATCCTGTTTATGAAATCATAAAACCCGCCTCCTGCATTAAACCACTGTCATTAAATGACTGTCTGGATGTTAGCAAATCAAGTAAAAAGTCTATTTTGTATGAACCAGATCAATATATAAATATAATTAAATAGTGTTTCAAAACTAATATTACTAATTATTATCAATAAGTTGTAAATTTGTTAATAATATCTCCAACAGACATAATCGAATCTATACTTTCTACACTTTTACCTGCCTGCCAGTAATCAACATCTCCAGTTTGATCTAATAAAGCATGTTTAAGTGATCTCAAAGATTTTAAGGCTAGAATCGTACGCATAAAATGCTTAAATTTTTCATGATTTAACATCCAGCTCTCAAATTGATTTGGTTTCAATCCTTTTCTTTGAATGTAAGGTGTATTGATAACTGATACAGGAACACCTGTTATCCTTTCAGTTAAAACTATATCTGAAGCATTTGAATTAACTATAGCTTTCTTATAACTTATGTGAGCACTGCATTCATTTGAGGCAATAAATCTGGTGCCCATCTGTACAGCCTGATAACCAAGTTTTATAGCGTGATGATATGTTTTTGCACTAGCTACGCCACCTGCACATACTACTGGTAAATTAAAAAGTTTAAGTTGTGTTAATAATTCATTATCCAAATATGAGCCAGCATGCCCTCCTGCTTGACTGTTGACTGCAATTAAGCCATCAACACCAACATCAACTGCTTTATGAGCCCATTTGGCTTCTGTAACATCATGATAGACGTAAGCCCCTGCCTCATGTGCAGCTTTTACTACCCAGTCTGGTTTGCCTAATGAAGTAATAAAGAATTTAATATCCATATCAAGCGCTTTATCTAACCAGCGCTGCATACGCTGATGGTATTTTTTTGATCCTTTCTCAATTAATAGATTCATTCCAACAGGTTTATTTGTTAATGATTTAATATATTTAATACCAGACTCGAAGTCATAACCATGAACATAAGTTAAAGATATGGGTTGAATAATGCCAATACCACCCGCTTTTGAGACAGCTGCTACTAGTTCTGGGTTACTACATGGATACATAGGACCACATATTATAGGGTGCTGTATGCCTGTGTGTTTTAGAAATAAGTTACTATCTGACATGGTTAATCCTTTTTATAACCTATCTTCCATATTACGTTTACTATAGCTACTTCATCTTCTTCACTATCTTTTATAGTAGCTACGACAGTTTGTTCAAGTTCATCATTAAACCCCGATAACTCGGTTGAACATTCGGCAGTTAACGTACCACGAGCTTTTTTTACAAAGTTAATTTTAATTTCAACGGGTATACCACGCATATCATCATTAAATAATGATAATAATGCGAGGCCGCTAGTAAATTCTCCAAGATTAGTTAATGCAATTGCATGAATTGAATTTAAGTGATTACGAACACCTCTTCGGTCTTTAAGTTCTAAACGAGCATAACCTCTATTAAGTTCAATAACTTTTGCTTTTAATGCTCCTGTATAGGGGTTAATTACGGGTATCAGACGATTGAACAGCCAACGTCCTATGCTATTTTTACCCAGTTTTTGCCAAATCTTGTAAATATCAGTAATTTGCATGAAATTCACTTAAAGTTATGTGTTATCGGATAAAGCTAGTTATATTATAGTGTTATAATGAACAGACTTTTTGAATTTATAATAGATTAATGACTGACAAAGTAACCTTATCTCTTGATGAAACATTGGCTCATCAAGACATTTTAAAACTGGCATCGTATAGAATGCCATATGGTAAACATGCTGGACAATTGCTTATCGACTTGCCTGAGCCTTACGTTGTCTGGTTTCATAATAAGGGTTTCCCCAATGGTGAACTTGGGCGTATGTTAGGTATTACATATGAAATTAAGGTTAATGGGCTTGAAGGTCTATTTAAACCATTAATGAAAACAACAAACAAAAATACCAAGAAAAATACAGGGCACTAGAATAGATGTTAAAGCCCCTTGTTTACTCACCTCCAGAACATATAAAGCTAGATATTCTATTTCAGGATGACAACTTAATTGTTTTAAATAAACCAAGTGGGCTTTTATCTGTACCGGGAAGAGGTGAAGAAAAACAAGACTGTATGTTATCTCGCTTACAAGCAGAGTACCCTGGCGCACTTGTTGTTCATCGTTTAGATATGCCAACTTCAGGCATAATTATGTTTGCACTTAATAAAGACATGCAAAAAGCTATGGGGCATTTATTTGAGAAAAAATTAATTTATAAACAGTATTTCGCGAAAGTACATGGTTTGCTAAAAGAAAAAAAAGGTATTATTAATCAGCCTTTGATAACGGACTGGGTAAACCGACCAAAACAAAAAATTGATTATGAAAATGGCAAACCATCACAAACCAGATTCACTCTTATATCAACTACGAATGACAACAATAGTTTTGTAAAACTTGAGCCAGTTACTGGTAGAAGCCACCAGTTAAGAGTTCATATGTCATCCATTGGACATGCTATATTGGGTGATGAATTATACGGGACTTATCAAACACGAAATGAAAGTTTCAGGCTTTTATTACACGCAGAAAAAGTGTCTTTTACTGACCCATTAACTAATAATTCTATTGACATACACTGCCCTGTTGACTTCATATGAAACATAATATTACTTTGTATTACATGCATGATCCGATGTGTAGCTGGTGTTATGGTTTTAAACCAATTTTAGAATCTTTGCATAATAATCTTGATCATCTTATGGATATAAAATATATTTTAGGCGGTCTTGCTAAAGACACTGATCAGTCTATGCCTGAAAGCATGCAAGATCAGATAAAACTAAACTGGAAAAGAATTGAATCAGAAATTCCTAATACAGAATTTAATTATGATTTCTGGGATAAATGTGTAGCAAGAAGATCAACCTATCCTTCATGCAGGGCTGTAATAGCAACATCGAAACAACACAGTAATCTTGAAAAAGATATGATTAATTTAATTCAACATGCTTATTATTTAGATGCCATGAATCCATCAGATTATGATGTTTTATATACACTCTCTAAAAAACTACAGTTAGATCATAATCAATTTATTAATGATATTCATTCTGAAGACGTAAATAATGAGTTAATGTCACAGATACAGTTTAGTAGAGATATTGGGGCTGATAGTTTTCCTTCTTTATATTTATATACCGAAAAAAAATATCATCCTATAGTATTAGATTATAACAATATTAATACTATTCTTAAACACATAAGAAGCTTTATATAACGATGCAAAACATGAGTAAATGGAATATTTCAGAATTTAACGAATCTAAAATTATTAGTCAAATTAAAAATCATACTGATTTGTTTGGTCATTTAACAGACTGGCCTTCTATTCAGGACTATGCTGAAATTTTTAAAAAAAATAATAACCAGATAGTACCTGTTGCTCAGGCTACAGTAATTAATAGTTTTGAAGACCAGTATGAACCACGTGTTTATATAAAAAATGAACTACAAACAAGAACTCAAAACTGGCATGACTTTTTCAATGCTATTATCTGGTTAAAATTCCCGCTAACTAAAAAAATATTAAATACTTTACACTACCAACAATCTACGAATCGTAAATTAGGCAGCAATAGATCGAAACTTGAAAATAGAATTACTCAGTTTGATGAATGTGGTGCAATTATTATAACTAATGACCGTAAATTATTAAATCTTATAAAAAATCATCAGTGGCAAGAGCTTTTTATTAATAATAAAGATGCTTTTAAGGAAAATATAAAATGTGTTGTATTTGGTCATGCTATCTTTGAAAAATCATTAAATCCTTATATAGGTATGACATGCCATTGTTTATTAATAGAAAGTGATGAGCTATTGATTAATATAAGTAATAATGACTTTACTAATATAGATAAGAGAGTCGCTACTTTATGGCGAAATAAGATAGCTTGTTCACCACTTAAATTTGCTGCACTTCCAATATTAGGAATTCCGGGCTACTGGCACGATCAAAATGATTTATTTTACAAAAACACTAAATACTTTAGATAACATTAATTAAATCAGTTGGTTAACGATGTGCGAATAGTGCGTTTCGCTAAAGATATAACATTTGAAGTGCCTGGTAAGTGACAAAAAATCTACATTTCGTTTAATATTGTTTGATATATCTTATAAATACACTATAGTAATTCTTAGAGTATAACTTCAGTTCGTGAACTTGTTCACAATATTCACCCTTTCGTAGGATTAATATTACATACGTGGTTGTACTGCATTACTCTAAATGCGATCCACCAAATGTTAAAAGCACCAGCAAGAGACAATCTTGCTTAGAAGAATGTGCACTAACTACATTAAATCTCTGGTTATGGTGGATTTATAAATCCTCATCACAATGTTATGTGTACTTTTGTGTATTTTTACGTAAACAGGAAGTGCAGATGAGCGCGTTTGACAGTACCCTTAAAATAGCTTCAAGCAATCTTAATGACAAAGAGTATCTCTCTAAAGTTATTAATGAATATGTAAAGGATGCATCTACCGATGGATCTGCATTACGTAATAGCGCATCGGGTAAAAATTTCTTCAATCGCGAAGATGTATTAAAAGCCCTGACAAATATACAGCTCACTTATAAAACTAAATATGTTGCCGGACAAAAAGTAAATATAAATACTGAACAATTTAAAACTTCTTTGTTAAATAGTATGGCAAAGATGAACAAGGTAGCAATCCCCAAGTCAATGAACCAAATAGATGGTAGAACCATTGATTTCGTAGAAATGATTTTTGGTGCATTTCTTCGTGATAGTAATATTTCAGATGCTATTAAAGGTCTATTACTAAGGTTACAAATACCTGTTATTAAAACCTCTTTAATTGATCATAATTTTTTCTATGATAATAAACACCCTGCTAGAAACTTGCTAGATACGGTTGCTCACCTAGGTATAGGAATAGAAGAAGAAAATAATACAGTTTATCAGACTATTAATTTAGTTCTCGATCAACTTCTTCGAAGCTTTGATAAAAACACTGTAAGTTTCCGTACAGCTTTAACTTCTTTACAGCGTTTGAAAACAATTGAGACCAAGAAACTTAAACAGAATGAAGATGTAACTCGCATACAGATTGTAAAAGAACATGCTAGGCAGCTAGTTTTATCTGAATTGCAGTATCATACAATGAATATCAAACTTGCTAAGCCGATTCAACCTATTTTGTTAAATAACTGGTCAACATATATGTTTTCTTGTTATTTGAAGTTTGGCAAAAGTAGTTATGAATGGCAAGAGTCAATAGACATTCTTAAGATCATTACAAAGTCATTAACACCTGTTAAGAATCGTAATGAGTTGGTAATTTTAAAAAGCAACTATGAAGAGATAATAAGTACTGTTACAGAAAAACTAGCAACGACTAAACAAAACAAAGAAAAATCTTTTATGGCTACTGCTAACCTTAAAAGACATTATGAAAGAACAATTGATGGATCAGAATTCTTTGAAGAAAAAGTTTTAAAAGAAGTTAAAGTTAAACCTTTAAAAGAGTCTGTTTATGCTGATAGCAGTCAGGATAAACCAAGCCCTATAGAAGTTAAAGCTAAGTCATCAAAAGAGATAATTGCTGAATTACCTGACTATGTAAAGCCAGGAGTTTGGTTTAAAATTTATACAGGTGAAGACACGCCTCCTCGCAGACTTAAACTGTCAATTATTACGCCTGAAAACGCACGTTTAAGCTTTGTGGATAGAAAAGGCACAATGGTTATAGAAAAAGATGCTGAAAAATTCAGTTATGAAATATTGAATAGTCAATCACAACTTTTAGAAGATCACTCAGTATTTGATCACGCTTTAAGTCAGGTTATTTCTAATATTTCTAAGAATGCAAAATAGTGAAGCCAATTAACAAATAAAAAGGATGAGTATCAGCAATTATTAAGCACCCATTGGGTGCTTTTTTTTCGCTAAAGCATTTTGATACTATACTCCCCAGTGTTCTGTAGCTATCCCCTGCCCTAGATCTGCTTCAATTAACCGGCTTCTAACATCCAGGAGTTTTTCAAGTAATTCTGGTTCCGCTTTCTCATATGCATCTGCATCGGGTACTCTTTTTACTACAACTCCCAATAACTCTGTTATGGCATTTCCAATTGAGTTTTGACTGATTGTTACAATAAGATCGTTTTGATCATTTCTATAAATAAGCTGTTTAAAAGCGGGTTGCCAGCGTATTGAATTAGAATATTTTGGATCTTGAATGCATTGTTCTCTGACTTTTTTTGCTGCACCTAAGAAATCATTATTAAATAATAATACAGATTCAATTTGATCAGGATAATACGCATCTTTAGGTACTGGTGAATTGCGAGATGAAACTTGCGAAAAAAATGCCCTATAGAAATCGATAAAGCCTTTCAATACTTCATCGTATTCTTTCCAAAATTTGATATCTTTAAGCGAGTCGACACCACCTTGTATTTTCCAACTGGGTAAGCCCTGAGGGTATCCGGTTAACTCCAAAGTTGATTCGCTACTACTAACTGGTTTTAATATTTCGAGATCAAGCTTCGACAGAAAATCACGATAAACATCTTTCATATATGATTGAAACAGACTATGTTGACCACCATCAGTTAAGTTTGGGTTCGAAGGATCGGCAAAGTCTGCTTTGTGTAATTGCTTTTTGTCAAAAACAATAAAATGATTATGTAACATTCGAATACTGGGAACACCGGGTGATGTTAGTGGCCAGGTTGCATCTAAACTTGCTTCACCAGCGAGAATTAGATGATCTTCAGGATTTGGAAACGTCTCAATCATATATTCAATTATGATCTGATTCATTCTATTCCAGTCATGTTTTACATTTTCTGGTACTTGTGTACGGCGTACAGGTCTGCCAAGTGGGTTCAAGACTGTTTTAGAAGTATTGTAAATTATTGATGTATCAAATACATTTGAGTGTCCCAGCGCTTTTCTATACAACAACAAGCCTTCTGGATTTTCTAACAGACCATTATTGTTAATTAGGTCATTGAGGTTTTCCGTACTATTGAAGAACTCATTGGCAGCCATTCCATCTGGCACATCAAGTGGAATAGGCCTGAAAGGAGTAATAATTTGACGAGGACCGTATGACATAAGCATTCCTGAGTTTATTAATAGCTCTTAATATATCATGCAAAAAATATTAGCCGTATTCAGTTTTTTTAATATATGTATAAAAGTTATTCTCAATTTATTACACGACTAAATTGAATATACTGAAAAAGCTTTTACTAAAAGACCTCATTATGCAAGAAAAGGGTTATTATATCGTTCTTCACCAATTGTAGATTCAGGCCCATGTCCTGGTATAAAGCGATAATCATCACCAAGTATAAGTAGTTTGTTATTGATAGAATTCAATAATTGCTGGTGGTCTCCGCGCGGAAAGTCAGTGCGCCCTATTGAATGCTTAAATAGTACATCACCTACCCATAATAGTTTTTGTGCGGAATGTTTTAAAACAATATGGCCAGGTGTATGGCCGGGTGTATAAATAACTGAGAACTTTTCATTACCAATTTGCAGATGATCACCCTCTTCTAGCCATCGATCAGGTGTAAAATTTTTAACTAATGGGAAACCGAACATTTCACATTGTTTAGGCAGGGCATTTATTAAAAACTCATCTTCTATTTGCGGCCCTATAATTGGTAAATTCAGTAGTTTTTTTAACTCTGCACACGCCCCTACATGGTCTAGATGCCCGTGGGTTAGCCAGATTTCTTTTAAAGTTACTTTAGCTGTAGTAACTGCATTTATTAACAATTCAATATCACCACCAGGGTCAACAAGAACTGCATCATTTGTCTGGTCACACCAGATTAATGAACAGTTTTGCTGGAAACTGGTGACTGGTATAGTTAAATACTGCAGCATTAATTACATTCCATTACCAAACTTTTCAGTTTCTGTAACGCCACTTTCACGAACTTGCTTTAACGCAATTACATATTGTTTAAGTATGTTTAGCGACCAGACAATTCTTTCTTTAAAATATTCATCTGCTGATTCATTATTATCCTCAGTTGTTTCATTTAGTACCTTTTCTACATTACGTATAATCATATGTTCTGGTATGTAACATAAACGATTATTTTTATAACTACTCATACGTAACTCCGCAACAGGGTAAGCACCACCATCAGCAGATGAAATGGAAACTATTTTTGCAGGTTTATTACCCAGTTCATTTCTACCAAAGATTAGAAAGAAGTTTTTTAGACCGGCAGGTACCTGTCCATGCCATTCAGGGGTAATAACAACAAAGCCATCACTACTCGAAAGTAATTCACGATAAGGTGTCAGTAATGTCGTCCATTTTTCTTCACCATTCCATATCCCTTCATCCCAAAGAGGAAAAGGATTATTGGCCAGGTCAATAATAGGCGCTTCATCACAGATACCGTCTAACATTACTTTCTGATAATGCCTGGCAACTTTACTACTTTGAGAATTATCACGATGGCTTCCACTTATAATTGTTATTTTCATATTTTACTCATTTTAACGTTAGGTTAAATAAATCATCTGATTCAGTGATTGTTATATGTTTTATATCAGGGTTTCGACTCATAAGATAAGCCGATAGTAATTCTATTAAGTTGTTATCTTTTCTTTCAATTGCATCAAATAGTTTCATCGAAACATATTGTTGCTTTTGGATTAAAGAAGGTGTTTCTTCGAATAACTCTCCTAACTGTATACCATTAGCCATATCATTATCAATTTCATCCAGGAATCTTCGTAATCTTGCTGGAGCAGGTTTATCAGTATAAGAATAAATTATCTTTTCATTCAGCGTAACATTAAAGCTATTTTTCATAGGGATATTAATCTTTAATGAATTGATAATAAAAAGAGCCAGTGAAGTCACTGGCTCTTTTTATTAATATAATGTAAGTATTATATATTAAACATATGGGATATGTTTCTTATTCGAGTGAGTTTGTTTCATGCTCCCAGTCCCTGATGCCCCCTTCGAGACTAACCACATCAAACTGGTTTTGAGCCAGTACCAGTGTTGCTACTGAACTTCGGCTACCAGCGTGACAATACACAACGTAACGTTTGGTTTTGTCTAGCTCATCCAGGCGATTTCTTAACTCAAATAATGGCATCAGGATAGCATTGGGTATATGCGAATCATCATACTCTTCAGCATATCGCACATCGATAGGTACATAGTCTGTATCTAACATTGACTTGGCAATAGTCTGATTAACGGTTTTAATCAGAGGGTTTTTAATTATTTCCTCAAAGTCACCTTTATCAAGAACAGATAACACGCTATCTTCTTTCATTATGACCGTTTCAGAGCGCGTTCCACCTGATATAAGTGCTTCACAGCCAAAAGCATCACCTTCTACTAAATCAGCAATCTTTTGTGGCTCATCATCATATAAAGTTATTGAATAAACCTCAGCTGAACCTTCTGTAATGATGTAATAAGAGTCACCCTCGCCCCCTTGCTCGACTGCCGCTTCACCCTTGGGTACCTTTATCGTACGCATTTTTGAGAATGCAAGCTCAACCATTTCAGATGGTAGACGCCTGAATACGAGAGAGTTTCTGATCTTATCTAACTGACCAGCAAGCTCTTCGTTAGTTTCTTCCATCATATGAACTATCTCATCCCATGAGATCAGTTCATCGAGCATTTCCCTGTCAGCATGACAGATTATACAGTTAGAGCGGGCTACTACGGTGCTAGTTGAGGGTTTTGAGTTTAATATAATTGGAGATTTACGCGTTTCTTCGGGGCCATCGATACAACGAACATTTCCTTCGGTAATTACATTTAAAGCGCCTTCAATCACGAACAGGTAATCTTTTCCTTCTCCACCTGTAATTTGAAAAATTTCACCTTCTCTCATTTCGATAAAACGGACAGTATTAACAACTTCGGGTAAACGCTCTTTCGAGAGCAGAGTAAAGGGCATGTAGTGGGTTGTAAGGGTATCTAAAACCCGTTCCATCTTAACGCTTATCATATTTAACACCTGTGTTAGTACTTCATATAATGGGTACTACTGTATTTAGTTCAAGTTTGACTAAACAGCAAGGTGATTAAGTAAGTTTTAATCGGTGATAAAACTTATAACCTTAGTTACTTTAGGCTTATTTTGTATACTCGCTCAACTAATTTGTTAAGCCCTCTCTCTTTGAATTTTTGATGGCCTTTTAAGACATCTTGCTCATGCAGTATTTTAATATTATATTTACCCTGAAATAACTGTTTAACTTCACTCGTTGAGACAGAGAATGGTGGGCCATTCATAATATTTTGATCATACTCTAATGTAATTAAAAGAATGTCTGCTAAATCAGGTAATATTTGATTTAATAAAGCTACATATTGCTTGCGCATATCAACTGGCAGAGCAATTAAAGAAGCGCGATCATATACTAGTGTTACAGCATTTAATAAACTTTCATTGAGATCGAAAAAATCACCCTGTAATATTTGTATATTATTTGCGTGATAAGAATCGAATTTTGTAATTTTTTGTTTACGGGGTTTTAATGCTTGTTCATGGAAAAAATCTTTAATGGCTTTATTACTGCATTCGACACCCAATACTGCATATTGTTGAGATGCTAACCAGGTAATATCTAAACTTTTTCCACATAATGGTATAAATATCTGAGACGAAGGCTGTGTATTGAAGTCTTTCAAAAATGAGACTAAATATGGATTTACAGTTGGTAAATGAAAAGCTGTTTGATCTAAATCCCAGCGTTGCTGCCAAAAATCAATTTCCATTTATTCCTACTTTTGAAATGACTATATATCGTTAAACTGCCTCTAAAACTATTTCTAAAAAACACCCCGCATTAAAATCTACGGGGTATTTATATAAAAATATAGAGTCTAATTATAAGCTTAAATTATCTTTATTTTTTTCTATGGTTTTGGCACTGATCCCTTTAACTTTCTGTAAATCTTCTACCAAAGTAAACGGACCATTTTGCTCACGATAAGCAACTATTGCCAATGCTTTTTTCTCACCAATACCCTGTAGCTCTGCAGCCAGTGTTGGTGCATCTGCACTGTTTATATTAACCTGTCCAGCTAAAGCGGCTCCTGAAAAGAGCGGTGCTGCACAAAACATCATCACGCTTAAAACAACTACTTTCATTATTTTCATTACGTTGACTCCTTGTTTTAATCCACTATTGGATTGGAGCGCATACACTAATATAAACAAGTCTTAAATGGCAACTAAGAAATTTCTGAATTAATTGTACGTAAAGTCTCAAGAGGGTTGTCAGATTGAGTAATTGGGCGACCTATAACAAGATAGTTAGAACCCGCATTTAATGCCTCTAATGGTGTCATAACTCGCCTCTGATCGTCTGTTTTGCTACCTAATGGTCTAATTCCAGGCGTAACCAGTATAAAATTATCAGGGAGATGTTGTCTCATTAAAGGCGATTCCTGAGCAGAGCAGACAATACCGTGTAAACCTGATGATTGAGAAAGTTTTGCTAATTTAAGTGCCTGCTCAGCTGGTGTATTTGTAACACCTAGTTCAATAAGGTCTTCTTGTGACATGCTTGTTAAAACAGTGACTGCGATTAGTAGAGGTTTATTATTATGGTTAGCAATAGCATTTGCAGCAGCTTCCATCATTCTACGACCGCCACTTGCATGTACATTAAGCATCCATACACCTAAATCAGCTGCAGCCTCACAGGCTTTAGCTACTGTATTTGGAATATCATGGTATTTTAAGTCTAGAAACACATCAAAACCTTTATTTTGTATTTTTTCTACAAATGCAGGACCGAGGTGAGTAAACATTTCTTTACCGATTTTTAAACGACACAGATTAGCATCCAACTGATCAACTAACCTGAATGCCTCAGATTCTGAAGGGTAATCAAGTGCTACAATAATTTTAGGGTCTGACATTCTACCTTTCTCTTTTAGATATATCTTTTATTACTCGGTTTTAGGAATCATGCTGCTCCAGCCATGACATGATGGACATAGCCAAACATGTGTATTGGCTGAGTACCCACAACGCTCACACTGGTAATCACTCTGTTTTGCCGTTATCGCTTCTACAACGCTAGGTATTAAGTTATCTGGCTCATCTGACTCAGTATGCTGTAACTGCAATAGCGTGCTTAGGGTATTTAAAGATGGCTTTCTTAAAACGGCTTCAGATAAATACTGTAAAGCATCCTCCTCACCAAATATTTCATTCGTTAAAGATGTGATAACAGGGACTAAAGATATTTCCTGATACTTTTGATCAAGCCCTCTTAAGTAGCTTAATGCCTTGTTTAAATTTGATGTATTTCTGTAACTTAAAACTAATTTATCAATCACTAATGGAAAGAGTTGTATATTTTGTATTTCAACCTGACGTAAAAAACGAATAGCTTTTTGATAGCGACCTCGAGTAATAGCTATGTCCGCCAGTAGTAAAGATGCGCGTACGCAATCTTTATCAGTTGTTAAGGCCTGTGTGGCTAGTACCTCTGCTTCTTTTAAATCATTCTGGTTTAATACCTGTAAACTTAATTCACAATAATATTGGGCGGTAGTTGCCGTTAAAATATTCTCTCCCCTGCTCTGAAATCTTCGGGCAATATTGATGGCATTTTCCCACTCCTGCTCCTGTTCATAAATACTCATTAAGCAACGTTGAGCTTCACTTCTATACTCAATATTATCAACCACGTCATTAAATAATGACTCTGCCCTGTCTAACCAGCCGGCTTGCAGGTAATCTTTAGCAAGAGCAATTAATACAGTAGCCTTATAATCTGCTGGCAATGAAGGTCTAGCCAATAAATTTTGATGTAATTTTATTGCCTTATCAATTTCACCATTACGTCGAAAAATTGCCCCAAGGGCCAAACTTGTATCAATAGTTTCCCAGTCAGTTTCAACTAATTGAATAAATATATCGAGCGCTTTATCCTGCTCGTCATTTAATAAATAATTAAGACCCTGAAAATAATCATT
>Ga0316204_10003011_pt1 | contig 35519 bp, 31 predicted proteins | sample 6monrhotite_MG_2_FD_205661 | JGI IMG/M metagenome (GOLD analysis project Ga0316204, IMG submission 205661) | Microbial mat bacterial communities from mineral coupon in-situ incubated in ocean water Damariscotta River, Maine, United States -... | ecosystem: Environmental > Aquatic > Marine >... | reverse complement strand
CGGGCTTCTTGGCGGGCGCGGGCTTCTTGGCAGGCGCAGGCTTCTTGGCAGGCGCAGGCTTCTTGGCAGGCGCAGGCTTCTTGGCAGGCGCAGGCTTCTTGGCAGGCGCAGGCTTCTTGGCAGGCGCAGGCTTCTTGGCAGGCGCAGGCTTCCTGGCAGGCGCGGGCTTCTTGGCAGGCGCAGGCTTCTTAGCAGGCGCAGGCTTCTTGGCAGGCGCAGGCTTCTTAGCGGGAGCGGGCTTCTTGGCGGGCGCAGGCTTCTTGGCGGGGGCCGCCTTCTCAGCGGGAGCGGCCTTCTCAGCGGGAGCGGCCTTCTCAGCGGGAGCGGCCTTCTCAGCGGGAGCGGCCTTCTTAGCCGGCGTGGCCTTCTTCGCGGGAGCGGCCGTCTCAGCGGGAGCGGCCTTCATCGCCGCGTCCTCTTTCTCCGCCTGTGTGGCGGGATTCGAAGCGGCCACGCTCGCGACGTCATCCTTCGCGGCGACAGCTGGCTTGCCCTTCGGCGCCTTCGAACCCTTCTTCTTGGCAGCGCTTCGTTTCGGGGGCGAAGTGTCGGCCGCCTCATCTTCGGGGGCGGGCTCGGAGGGCGACGCGGCCTTGGGCTTCGCGCGGCGGGTCTTCTTGGGCTTGGGCGCTGGTTCTGCAACCGGGGCCTCAGCTTCCGGCTCTTCGTCTTCCGGGGCTTCGTCTTCCGGTTCTTCGTCTTCCGTCTCTTCGGCGGCCGGCTCCGGTGCGTCTTCTGGCTCCGAGGCTGCGTCCGCGGCGGCTTCCCAGATCCCGAAGATGGCGCCCGCGGGGTCACCGATCACCGCGACGGGACTGTGACCCTCGACGTCGGAGGTGTCGACCAAGATGCGCGCGCCTTCATCGCGAGCGCGAGCGACGGTCTCGGCCACGCTGTCGACGGCGACGTAGGGCATCCAATGCGCGGGCAGTTCTTCGTCCGCCTTGAGCTGGATGCCTCCGCCCGGAGCTGCGGGCGTGTTGATCTGGGTATAGGTTTCCCCACCGATCGGCACGTCGTCGAACGACCACCCGAGCACCCGCTCGTAGAACGCGCGAGCGTGCTGGATGTCGTCAGTGTTGAGCTCGAGATGGACGAACGCGCGATGCATGCAGACCCAGACAGACAGGGTCTTACTACGCACGCCGCGGCGACTACAACGCCTAGCGGCCGGTGGTGGAGCGCTCCACGCCGTCTCGCTCGTCTTTTTCCCCCTGCGGTGGCCTGTGCGACCCCCCAAGGGGGGCCGAATGGAGGCCGCTACTCGATGAGGAAGGTCTTCTGCAGGGTCTTGTTGTTGCGAATGACGGTGACAGTCACCCGGTCCGCCTGCTCCAGCGCGGAGATCGCTCTGCGGGCAGCCCGGCGAGAATCGAGGCGCTGGTCATCGACGGCAGTGATCAGGTCCCCTTCCCGGAAGCCGAGCCGGCGGAAGAAGCCATTCTTGGCCGCGTTCTCCAACCGGAAACCGTTGAGGCCGCTGCACTCTCGCTGGGGGACGAGGTCGCCGGCGCCACGGAGCAAGCTGGGATCGGCGATGATCCTCTCCACGGCACGCCGGGGAACCCAATGGGTCTCGGTCGCGCGGAAGACCTTGGAGCCGATCTTCCTCGGTGTCCGTGGTGTGGCCCCGCTCCGCCGCTTCCGGGCGGAGCGACGCTTCGCCTTCACCTTCTTGCCGTCTTGGTAGACGTCGATCTTGGTGCCCTTCGCTGCCTTGGCAACGACGGTCACTTCGGTCTGGTGGCCCCCGTTGCAGAGCAAGCCCCCGTGAGCCGCGTACGCGAAGCCGGCCGCGATGGCCAACGGTGCGATGGTGTACAGCAGCTCCTTGGAGACGAGACGACGCGAGGACATGCGCTCATGATATGGCATGATCGTTTCCGCTTCATGCGTCTCGGCCCACGATGAGCCGCAAAAAGAACAAGATCACCGGCGACAACGCCGCGCTTGCGACCAACCCGTTCGCGGCCGCGCTCGGCGGGCTCGCAGACGTTGAACTCGAGCCGGGTCCCGCTGAGGCGCCCGAGCCCGACACCTCGCCGATCGAGCAGGGTCCCGCAGACGAGACCGCGCTCCACCTAGGTCGGCGTGCCGTCGTTCGTCGCCAGAGCAAAGGCCAGGGCGGAAAGACCGTGACCTGTGTGGAAGGGATTCCCCCGGCGGCGGCCAAGGCGTTTCTTCCTCAGCTGAAGAAAGAACTCGGCTGCGGAGGCCGGATTCAGGACGAGATGTTGGTCCTTGGGACACGCAACCACGCCCGTGTGGCGGACTGGCTGCAGGCCGCGGGTGTACCGCGGGTCACTCTCGGAAACTGATCGGGAAGCGCGCGCTCCTGCCACGATTCTGCCAGTGGACGCATGTAGGCGTTGCCGCTACCGTAGAGGCCGTCGGGCTTCGTCCCGCAGACCCCCGTGGAAGAGGCCGATCCAAAGACCGAGATCTACGGCACGCCGGTGCCGAAGACACGCGAGCCGACGGCCGAGCTTCCGATCGCTGAGGTCGATGTGCTCGGGCTGCTGGGAACACAGATTCACGGTGGCTTCGTCGTCGAGGAACTCATCTCGAGTGACGGCTTGAGCATGGTGTATCGAGCCGCCTCACCCGACGGCACCGGCGAGGCGGCACTCAAGTGTTTCTACGGATTGCGGACCCTGTCCCCAGAGAGCCTGTCGACGTTCCGCGATCGGTTCCGCCGGATCACGTCCTTGTTGGGGGCGCTCTCTGCCGATCAGCCGAGCATGACTCGGGTGTTGGGCCAGGGCTGGATGGGCGTTGGCGACCGCGAGATTCCCTGCATGTTGCTGGAGTGGGTCGAGGGCGTCTCGCTGCAAACCGTTCTCGACGCCGAGCGGCGCGCCGGCAGTAAACAGCGTTCCATCACCGACGTGTTCGCGTTGATGCACCCGACGCTTCGCGCGCTGTCGGCCGCCCACGCCTACGGGCTCACGCATCGCAACCTCAACCCGGGCAACCTCTTCGTCGACGACGCCAACCTGGCCCTGGGCTCGACGGTTCGCATCATGGACTATGCACTCGCGCGGCTCGAAGGCGAGCCGTTCGACGATGCGATCACGTTCCTCACCCCCGAGTATGCCTCGCCCGAGCAGTTCATGGGCTACGAGCATCTCGTGGGCCCATGGACCGACGTGTTCGCGATGGCCCTGGTGATCATGGAGATGATGCTCGGCGGCGGGCAGGTCATGCCCGGAGACGACTTCGAATCGCTGCGGGATGCGTGCCTCGACGAGGAACGACGACCCACGCCACGCTCGTTCGGACTCGACGTTTCAGACGCGGTCGAGATGGTCTTCCTGCGAGCGTTCGAGATCGACGTGCACCGTCGGTACAACTCCGGTGCGCATTTCATGGGGGCGTTGTCGCGAGCTCTGGAGAGTACGGAGGCGGTGCAAGTGTCCGCTGCAGGCGAGATCCAGCACGACGCGTCTCACTACCTCACGCGCAACGGAAAACCACCGGTCATTCGTGAGAAGAGCGGCGATGAGCCGACATCGCTCGGCGGCAATACGCTCGTCACGGCACCGGTCGGCGGCGAGTCCAAGACTCCGATGCCCGCGATCATCACGGGGGAAACCGTCATCGCGCCGAGGCCGGTCCGCACCGGACAAACCGTGCTCGCGCCCGTGCCGACATTCGAAGACTCGTGACGGAGCCAACGGTGCTTCGGCTCGATGTCGACATCGCGACGTTCCCGACGATCTTTCCCACGCCGTTTCGCCAGGGAAGTCCCCACCCGGTTGCTGCCCGTGCCGCGGAGCAGCTGAAATCGTACCTGTCCGCAAACCTTCCCGACGCGGTCGTGCGCGGCCCGATGGGGGGGAAGATGTTCGGCGTCCTCGTGGTCGTCGACGCACAGGGGAGCCCGGGCGTCCTGTGGGGGTTCGCAGGGATGGTCCAAGGCGACCGGCGTCTCGCGGGATTTGTGCCATCCGCATGCGATCAGCACGCGTTCGACACGTTGTGGGCGACCGAAGGCGCGCGCGTGGAGTCGTTCAACGACGCCATTGCGAATGCACAGGGCCCGGCACGTGCGGCACTCGAAGCCGAGCAACAGGCCGTCTCTCGAGCGCTGCTTCCGAAGCTTCAGGCGACCTACGAACTCTGCAACGCGCACGGCGAAACGAAGGGGCTGGAGGCTCTCTTCGCACCCAGACCGATCCCCGGCGGTGCGGGCGACTGTGCCGCGCCGAAGTTGCTTCAGCACGCCTATCGGTTGGGCGCGCGTCCGGTCGCCTTGGCCGAGTTCTGGTGGGGCGATGCGACTGCGGCTGGCGGTCGGCACCACGGGGTGTTCTATCCCGCGTGTCGAGGCCGCTGCGCCAAGATCCTTCCCTTCATGCTCGAAGGGGTAGCGTGTGAACCTCCCCCCGAGTACGGCAACCACGGTGTGCTCGACGACGCGCCGGCCACCATCTTCGAGGACGACGACCTGTGGATCGTCGACAAGCCCAGCGGGCTGCTCTCCATCCCCGGACGTGGCAACGCTCTGCGAGACTGCGTGCAAGCGCGCCTTCAGCAGAGAGCCGGGCTGGACGACCCAAGCTGGCCCCGGCTCGTGCATCGTCTGGACCAGGCGACATCGGGGCTGCTCATCGCGGCGAAGAACAAGAGCACGTATGTCGGCATCCAGCAGCAGTTCTCGCGGAGGACGGTGCACAAGCGCTACGAAGCGCTCTTGCACGGTCGGGTCTTGGGGGAAGGTCTGATCGAGCTTCCACTCGGCCCCGATCTCGACGACCGACCGCGGCAGATCCACGACCCGGCACACGGCAAGCCGGCGGTCAGCCGGTGGGCCTCACTCGGCAACGAAGGCGACCAAGCGCGGGTCTCGTTTTGGCCGCAGACGGGTCGCACTCATCAGCTTCGCGTTCACGCGTCGCACCCGCTCGGGCTCGGCGCCCCGATGCTCGGCGACCCCTTGTACGGCTACCCCGACGAGGCACCTCGGCTCATGCTGCACGCGGCCGAACTGAAGTTCGTGCACCCACGAAGCGGGCACGACCTCGAGTTCACGGCCGCGGTCGCGTTCTAGGGCTACTTCCTACGCCGCCGACGGGTGAGCGCACCAAACATCACGAGCGCGAAGATGCCCAGGGGGGTCGAGTCTCCGTCGGCACGGCAGCCGCAACCTTCATCCTCCTGCGATCCATCGGCGTCTGGCCCGGAGGAGACCTCTCCGCCGCTTCCATCCATGCTGCCGCCGCTCCCCGCAGTGCTGTCTCCGTCCGAGTTTCCGCCGCCACCAGACTCATCGCCGCCGGTGCTGCTCTCGTCGCCTCCGTCGTCGCCATCGGTCCCTCCGGCCGTCTCGCTATCGGTCTCGCCTCCGCCGCCGTCGGGGAATTCTTTGAAGCCGGCCTGCAGGGCCCAGCCCGGATTGCCATCGGCGTCATATGTATAGGCTCCGACGTCGGGCGGGCTGTTGGTGGGGAGGCCGTTGAAGTCGTACTCCGGCGCGTAGCCGGCGTTGCCGGCCCCCTGGAGAGCACCCGCGCCCGGGAACACGTCGTTCGGGACCCCGCCATGAAAGCCGGCGTCCACGAAGTCCGCGACGAGGTCGCCGTCTGCGTATCCCCCGCGGCCCCCGGACATTCCGCCAAGTCCGACGTTGGAGACGATGTCGATCTGGCCAAGATCCCCGCCTACCATGATCGCGGGCCCGGCTTCGGAGTACACCGCATTGTTGGCGATGGTGACCGGTCCGACAGCGCCGGAGATGTTGATCGCTCGGCTCCCGGGCACAACGATGGTGTTGTTCACCACTACGATGTTCGTGGGCGCACCGGATTGGTGGGGCTGAAGCGAGATGCCGCTGGCGTTGGCGCTGAGGATGATGTTGTTGCGGATGACCGAGTCGGCCGCGGACTGGATCGCATGATCCCCGCAGTTCCACATCGCGTTGCCCTCGATGATGTTCGCCTCGCCGTTGCCGACGGCGCTGTAGGTGAGGATGCAGGGGTAGTTGGTGTCGTGGATGACGTTGTCCCGGATGATGTTTCCGTAGCTGCCTTCCTTGAGCTCGATGCCATCTCCCTGGGTGATCGTCGGTCCGTTGGTGTGGTGGACCCAGTTGCGCTCGATGACCGAGTTCGCGAGGCGGCACCCGTTCTCGTTGCAGCCCAGGTACATGCCTTCGCCCGTGTTGCCCGTGTCGTGAATCTCGTTGTCCACGATGTGGAGCGCCTCGTACGTCACGCCTCCGTCGTTTGCGCGGAGTGCCACGTCGTTGGTGCTGTGGATCTCGCAGTTCGAGATCGTTAGGTGTTCGGACGCCGAGATGCGAATCCCGGCGGAGCCGCCAGACCACTCGATGCCCTCGAACCTCACCCACTGCGCGTTGATGTCGACGATGTTCTGGTTCGCATCGGGTCGGTGAACGTGCGGGACTTCACCGTCCTTCGCTCGAATCGTGATCGGCTGAGCTTCGGACCCGACAAGGTCGACCGTGAAGAGCTCGGTGACGACGTACATGCCGCCGCCAAGGACCAGCTCGTCGCCGGCTTGCAGCATGGCGATCGCGGCCTCGATGTCGTCTCCCGCGGCTATCTCGTAGGTCTCCGCGTGGCTGACTGACGGCATGGCCAGCCACAGCCCCATTCCGATCCCCACGATTCCGACGCGCTTCATGCCGTCGATCGTCGTTGAGGGGGTCTGGGGCGACCATCGGTAGAATTGCCGATTCTGGCGGGCGCACAACGCGAAGAACCCCGAAACAGGGCCGCGCTCGCGGCTCCTGCTCGGGGTGGGTTGACGGCTAGCCCTCCACTTTCAGTTGCAGCTGCCGCTGCACATCGGCGGGGGACACGACGACCGAGAGGTTGGGGATCCTCTCGGCCATCTCCTTGTAGAGCTCCAGCTCTTTGAGGCGCAGAAGCACCGGGTTGCTCTCGAGCAGGCGCGCGGTATTGGCAAGCGATCGCGTTGCGGCGGTCTCTTCCCGACGCAGGATGTTCTGCGCCGCTGCCCGTTTTTCGGCCTCGATGACCTGGTTGAGAAGCGCCTTCATGTCGCCTGGCAGGACAACGTCCTTGATGTCCAGACGAGCCGGGCGCACGCCCCACGCTTTCACGCGCTGCGCAACGTCGGCGACCATGCGGGCGGCGATCTCAACCCGCTGCTCGAGCAGCTGGTCCACGGTTGCACCTGCGACCGCCGTTCGAGCGGCCAGCTGAACCTCCGCGTAGAGGGCGTCATGAAGAGCCGTGGTGCCTTTCACCGCAAGGACCGGATCGGTGATCTGGTACTTGCACACCAGGCTCAGCCGCAGCGTTGCCTTGTCGGCGGTGATCAGCTCTTGTCCGCTCACCTGAAGCTCCTGCTCTCGGGTGTCGAGCACGACCGTTTCGACCGTGCGGTCGAAGTTGCTGAGCGTGTACGAGCCCTCGGTCAGAACTTCGACCAGCTGGCCATCGGCGAACACGACCACGCGCTGCCACGGACGCACGACGAGCGTGCGAACGAACCCACTGGCGTGCCCCCAGAATCGGGCAGGCACGTCGACGTGAAGCGGACGGAGGTCGACGACATCTGCGTCGATACGACCGGCGAACTGCCACAGGACCCACTCTCCGGGGCCAACCACGCGCAGCGGTGTGCCGCGGTGGGAGAGCAGCGCGAGCTCGTGCGGTGCGACTTCCAGCATCCGCGCGTCCTCGGCAGGCAGCACGCGCTCCATGCCCGGCACAAGCTCCGTGACTCGCTGGTTTGCGGGGATGGTCTGAACTTTCACCTCCGCAAACCATCGACGGACGCGGTGCCGGCCCGGTCCGAGGAACCGAGTGAGCACGCCGTTTTCGTAGACCAGTGCGCGCTGGTGTTCTTGAATGACTGCGTTTTTCATCGTTGTTCCTCCTGCTTCGAAAGCGGTCCATTGCGTGCGTCTGCTGCAGAGCCTTGGCCAAGAACTCGAGAAGAACGGGAGCGAAAACCAAGGCATAGGCTTTGCGGGGTCCGTCCCTCGGCCACTGGCGTGCATGCAGGCCAGCGCAGAGTGAAGCGCAACAGCGGGCCATCCTTGGCCACAGCCTGTGCACCGACGCACCGCGGAGCGCAGCGAGACCACCGGGGCAAGTCATCCTGCATGACCTGACCGTCGGGTTTGCGCCCCCGTTCAGTCGATTGTTCTCGAACTACAGATCTGGAATCTGTTGCGTTTACCAATTCCGCCACTCCCCCGTAGAAGAGGGGGAGCCAGGGATCGAACCTGGATGTTCCTCTGTTCCTCACAGAGATTCGGAGTACAAATCCGATCTCAGCCGCTGCGATGCACGGAACCCTCGGTGCCGATTCGACCCGGTCTGCTCCCCGGAGTTGGAGTCCGAAGGAGAGAACGGAGGCGTTGGAGGGCCGCTGGCGTTGCGACCAAGGCTCTGCAGAAGACGCTGCGTCCGACATGCGTGTCTCCAAAGGGAGACGCAACACGTCAGAAGCTAGGCGATGGAGATAGGGTTGAGCACAAGGATGTGACTCCTTCCTCGAAGTCCGCTTCGAAGCTGGAGCGGTTTAGCGCCGCCACGGAGTTCGTCAAGGTAATTTCTGCGCGGACGTGTTGTCGGCCTCAGTGTTCAGCGCCTTTGCGGCAACCCCAGGCTGGCGGGCGAGCGCGCCGGTGGAGCGAAGACCTCGCCCTGGGCGCATCTCAGCGCGATTTCATCTCCTTGTTTCTACGAGCGCGCGGCCTCACCTTGTTGATGTGAAGGGGGTTCCCATCGATGATCGGGCCGGGCTCGCGCCCCGAGTGGTGACCTCGTTGCGTAGCGCCGTCGCAGCTCAGAACACGCTTCAATCTGCGGTTCGGTGGGCCTTGGCGAAGGGCTACCGGCTCCTCGATGTTATCGATCAAGACGAGTTCACGCGGGATGTCGTGTTCGAGATGGAGCCCGAGCAGTACCTCGTCTACGACGCGACATGACTCGGTGCCATCACGGCGGTCGCCGTGTGGGACTTGCTACCGACCGCAGACGCGCTCCTCGACGCACGCCTCGCCCGGGGCTGGCGACCCACGCCCACCGCGACCGTCCAGGGGCCACGGATCTTGGGCCACGCGGCCAAGCGCGACGCGGACGCACACTGCTAGAGCGGCGATCGGCTTGAAACGATTCGGAAGGTGCGTCTGTGGGCGCTTATGGCAAGGCGGGAGGCCGAAGGCGGACTGGAGGGGAGGTCCGTCGAGCGCCGAGCAACGCAGCCACAAGTGGCCACAGGCGTGCATTGCGGGTCGAATTCAAACCGGTCGCCGCTCTAGGCCGGTTGTTCGGCCGACTCTTCAGACTCCGGCGTGACCACATCGGTCGTCGCCGGGAATTCGCCGTGCTCGAGGCAAGAGACGAGGTACGCGCGGACGCGCTTGGCGAGCTTGGAGGCGCTCTCGCCCTCGTACGGCGTGGTGTCGAACTGCGGCCCGACAAACACGTCGACGGTCTTGAACGCGCGGAAGAACCAGCCCATGTTCTTGTTGTTGACCTGGTAGAGGCCTCGGACGGCGATCGGGACGACGGGCATCCCGGCGTTGACCGCCATTCGGAAGACGCCCGTGCGGAACTGGCCGACGTTCCCGGTCATGGTGCGGTGCCCCTCGGGGAAGGTCAGCACCGACATCCCGATCTCTTTGCGATTCTTGGCCGCGGCGCTGATGTCCTCGATCAGGGTCTCGCGCTTGGTCTTGTCGACCGGGATGCCCTTCGACAGGCTCATCAACCACCCGTAGATCGGGATCTTGAATTGCCAGGCATTCATCAACCCGGAGAACGCATGCGGGATGACCTTTGCGGCCAGCATGCCGTCGAGCAAGTTGATGTGGTTCTGGCCAAACACACTGCGGACCTCGGGGTCGAAGTCCGGGTGGTAGTGGACGCGCAGACGAATCGTCGCGATGGGCACTGTCGCCGCGAACATCGGTGCGGTGACCCAGCCGTGCACCTTCTGATACGGGAACCCAACGAGCAGCAACGGGAGCGTGATGAACGCGCCGACGCCCATGACTGCGAAGGCAGCGGTCCAGATGGCGGCGCTGTAGAGCGCCTGGCCGAACTTGCCCAGCAGCTTCATCCGCCGGACTTTAGGCGATTGCGATGTGCCGACCCTGCACGTAGGCCGGGAGACCGTCAAGTGTCTGTTATTGCGAGTGTTTTTTTTGGTGTGGCACCGCGTGTAGTCCCAGGTTGGGCGCGCGCGTCGGTCAGTGGTTCGCAAAGCAGGGCCCGATTGAGAAAAGCGGAGGTACGGCGAAGAAGACCGGTCGTACCGCGCTCGTCGGAGTGCTTGTGAAGGCAACGAACATCGCAGCGGTGCTCGTCGTGTTGGCGGTTGCCGGCTGCGACGCTCCGAATCCCAACGAAGACACGAACGACTACGGCTCGGGAATCGTTGTCCCGGAGCCCGAGCTTGTGCCCGAGCCTCCAGCACCGGTCGAGGACGAGGTCCCGGTCGAAGACGGCCCGAACTGCGGCGAGCAAACCATCGCCTTCGAGTTCGCCACGCCTCAGGTCATGTTCGTACTCGACAAGTCCGGATCGATGGCGTCCAACACGTGGGACCACGACCGCGATGGCGCGACGCCTGAGATCACCCGATGGGCATCGCTCCACCAGGTCGTGGACAACGTCACCGCGGACTTCGACGCACACATGGACATGGGGGCCGTGTTGTTCCCCGCGGTCGGGGCACCCAACGAGAGCAACGTGTTGGCGTGCTTGATGGGGGGCGGCCCGGACGCGGCGTTGTCTGCGATGGGCGGAGATGCCGTGCGGGCGTCACTTCCGGCGGCCGATTCGACCGCCATCTACGGAGGAACCCCGGCCACCGCGGGAGTTCGGATGGCGGCAGCACACCTCGAGGCCGCGCAGAGTGGGCAGCCCCAGGCCATCGTGCTCATCACCGACGGCGCCGCCAACTGTGCCGAAGACGCGATCGGCTCGGGCCTGTTCCTGCAGTACGACAGCGCGCTTCCCCTCGCCGCGGCCGAAGCCTCTGCCTCCGGGATCCCGGTCTACGTGGTTGGCATCGATATCGAAGACGAGCTGCTGGAGCTCCCCGTCGCCAACCCGTGGGAGCGACTCAGCGAAGTTGCCGACCACGGCGGCGCTCCCCGAGAAGGAGACGTGCCGTTCTACGACGTGTTCGATGAAGTCGAGCTCGACGCCGCGCTGGCATCGATCGCGCAGGAGGTGAGCTGTTCCGTGCCGGTTCCAGCGCACTTTGACTCCACTCGCGTGGAACTGACCATCGATGGCACCCCGGTCCCGGCTGCCGACACCTGTGAGGACGGGGAGGGGTGGATCGCCGACGGCCCCGGCCAGCTCCGCCTTTGCGCCGACTCCTGCCTCGCGGCTCAGACCGGAACGACAGTGGAAGCCACCATGAGCTGCATCGCCGAGGGGTGACGAGTACGCAGCGCACTCGACATCCTCCGTGATCCCGTGCCAGCAGCGCTTCGGGGCGAGAGGCGGTTTGTCAGCTTCGTCGGTCGGCAAACCCTGCCTTCCCCGAGCAGCATTGTGATGCGTCAGTCCGTGGAGCTCACCTTCATCGTCGCCGGGGTCGTCCTGCTCTTGGCAGCCTTTCGAGCACTGGGTATCCCTGCGCGTCCCCGCTGAGCAGCACCGGGGAAGCACGAGTTTCGGGCGGCGCGTGGCAAGCGTTGCTCCAGGCTGCTAGCTTGTCAGCGGATGGCGGACGACGCAGAGCTACTGGAGCAGTGGCGCGCGGGTGACCGCAAGGCCGGCGAGGCCCTCTTCGACCGCCATTTCGACGCCGTCGCGCGGTTCTTTCGCAACAAGGTCGATCGCGGAATCGACGATCTCATCCAGCGCACCTTCCTCGCTTGCGTCGAGTCCCGCGACCGCTTTCGCGGCGACTCCAGCTTTCGGACCTACGTGTTCGCCGTGGCGCACAACGTGCTCGGCAAGCACTACCGGAGCAAGCGTCGACACGGCGACAAGATCGACTTTGGCGTCACCTCGGTGCACGATATCGCCCCCTCGCCCAGCATCGTCGTGGCCAAGCACCGCGAGCAGCAGCTCCTCCTTCAGGCGTTGCGGCAGATCCCGCTCGACCTCCAAGTCGTGCTCGAGCTGTACTACTGGGAGCGGCTGCCCGCCAATCAGGTGGCCGAGGTCGTCGGTGTCCCCGAGGGCACCGCACGAACCCGGATTCGTCGAGCCAAGCAGCTCCTCGAGCAAGAGATGGCGAAGATCGCAAACAACCCCAAGGACCTCAGCTCCACGCTGGTCAACCTCGAGGACTGGGCAGCCGACTTGCGCGAGCACCTGCTCGACGAGAAGTGAGGTCGCAAGCGCCCGGCGCTCGGCGGTCTCCATCGCTCTTCCGTCCGGTCGGCCTGGTTGCGGAGCAGGCGTCGCGAAGGACTTGGGCCTGTGAGAGCCGGATAGCCTACGATGCGCCCGCCATGATCAAGTTCGACACGACGTTCCCGCCGCTGCTCGCCGAGGTTCTTGCGCTCGAGTACGTGTACGAGGAAGAGGACGAGACCGGGATCGACTTCGAGCCCTATGCAAAGTTCCAGTCCCCCAAAGAGACGAAAGCGTGGATCGTGGCGTGGACCGGGAACAAGAAACTGGCGGGTGCCGAGTATCGGCTGTTCGGCATGGATGGAACCGGCGGGCAGGCTGCGATCTGGATCGCACGACCGGGTGAAGACTTGCTCGCGCAACCGATCGTGTTTTTTGGATCCGAGGGAGAACTCGGGGTGGTGGCGAACGACTTTGCGGACTACCTCTGGCTGCTCGCGGAGGGGATCGGTCCCATGGAAGCGGTCGGATACGGCGCCGACGACAGCGAGCCCAACGAGCAGTTCGCCGACTTCGCGAAGACGCACGCCCCGGACGCGAAGAAGAGCGGGGCCGAGGTGCTGGCGCGGGTCAAGGAAGCCTTCCCCACGTTCGAGGACGACTTCGTCGCGCTTTGTCGACACGACTAACCTCATCCCCCCACAACCAGGCCTCGTTTCGCTATGGTCCGCTCCGTGGAGCTGATCCGCATCTCCAGAAAACTCGCCGACGCCTGCGACACGCTCTCCTTCAGCGAGCCGGTCACGCACGTCTACAACCCCCTTCGCTACGCGCAGGCCTCGGTCGAGCAGTACCTCACCAAGTACGGGAAGAAGACGGGCCGAGTCGTGTTTCTCGGCATGAACCCCGGACCGTGGGGCATGGCGCAGACCGGCGTGCCTTTTGGCGAGGTGTCGTTCGTACGCGATTGGATGAAGCTCGATGCCAAGGTTGGCAAGCCCGAGCACGAGCACCCCAAGCGCCCGGTGTTGGGTCTCGACTGCCAGCGCAGTGAAGTCAGCGGTGCTCGCATGTGGGGTTGGGCCAAGGAGCGCTTCGGCCCAGCGCGTAGCTTCTTCTCGCGCTTCTTCGTGCTCAACTACTGCCCGCTGTCCTTCATGGAAGAGGGCGGTCGCAACGTGACACCGGACAAGCTGCCCAAAGGGGAGCGAGCGCCTCTGTTCCAGATCTGCAACGAAGCCCTCGGTGAAACCATCGACGCGCTCGCGCCGAAGATGATCGTCGGGGTGGGAGGCTTCGCCAGGAAGCAGGCCGAGCGGGTCGTCGGCGACCGCGGAATCGAGATCGGCCAAATGCTCCACCCGAGCCCGGCCAGCCCGAAGGCCAACCGCGGATGGGCGCCCGCGGCAGAAGCCGACCTCCGAGGTCTCGGGATTGAGCTACCCAAATGAGCGTCGACGTCGTCACCGAAGTCGAACTCGATGCGTCGCCTCGAGAGGTCTCCACCTACGCTGCCGACCCGGACAACGCGCCGAACTGGTACGAGAAGATCGAGTCGATCGAGTGGGTCACCGCGCCGCCGCTCGCCCTGGGCTCCAAGATGAAGTTCGTCGCCCACTTCCTGGGACGGCGCCTCGTCTACACGTACGAGGTCGTCGAGTACAAGGCAGGCCGAAAGCTCGTGATGCGAACGTCGCAAGGGCCGTTCCCGATGGAGACGACCTACCTTTGGGAAAAGCTCCCGGGTGACCGCACGCGGATGACGCTGCGGAACCGAGGCGAGCCCACGGGCTTCTCGAGGTTGATGGCGCCGCTGATGCGCGGCGCCATGCGCAGAGCCAACGAAGCGGATCTGCGCGCGCTCAAGATCTTGTTCGAAGGCACCCGCTGAGCGGGCGGGCGTCAGGCCTTCTAACCCGTCCCTTCAGAGCAAGAGCGGGCCGCCCCTCAGCCAAAGGGGGGCCCGTAGGAACCCGGCACGTTCAGCCGTGAGGCCTAGACGGCCTTCATGGCTTCGATGGTCGCGTCGCAGGCTTCTTTGCAGGCCTTGCAGGTCTCGTGGTGACCGGCGTGGGGAGTGCACGCTTTGGAACAGTCGGTGCAGCCATCGATGCACAGCTTGGCGATCGCTTTGAGGTGCTTCGAGTTGTTGGCGGCGAGCGACTCGCTGGCGCGGCAGATCGCGAGCATGTCGTTGACGGCCTTGGCGCAGTCACCCATCGACGTGTCGCCGGAGCTCAGCAGACGGATGCAGTGCGACAGGCAAGCCTGGCCCGCTGCGATGCAGTCGGCGACCGTGTTCACGAGTGCCATGTCGCCACCTTCACCAGCGGCAGCAGCGTCGTGTCCTTCGTGGCCTTCGTGGCCTTCGTGCTCGTCCATCTTGTTGTCTTTCTTGTCGTCGGCCTTCTTGTCGGCCTTGGCGTCGGCTTTCTTGGGTTCTACGGGGTCCGCGGCGCAAGCGACGACCGAAGCCGTTGCCTGGGCCGCCAGCGCGCCCGCACCCGCGAGCAATAGTTCTCGTCGATGAAGTCGCATGGCGCCTCTATCCGAGGTTGGTGAGGCAAGCCGATGCGCCGCTGACGGTGACGCCCTTGCCGTCTTCGACGTCGAGCGACTTCACCACGCCGTCTTCGACGGTCATGCTGAAGCGCTTGCCACGAAGACCGAGCCCGGCCACGGAGATGTCCTGGTCGAGACCCATGGCCTTGGTGAAGCTGCCGTCCCAGTCGGGAAGCATGCTGACCTTGCCGTCGGCGCCCTGCTGGTCGCTCCACGCCTTCATCACGAAGGGGTCGTTGACCGCGAGGCATGCGATCTCGTCGACGCCTTTGCTCTTGATGTCGGCTGCGTTGTTGACGAAGCCGGGGAGGTGCTCCATCGAGCAGGTGGGAGTGAATGCACCGGGCACCGAGAACAGCACGACCTTGCGGCCCTTGAAGAACTCGCCGGTGTCTACTTCCTCCATGCCTTCGGCACCGAGGCGCTTGAGTTTCACTGCGGGGACGGAGTCGCCAACGTTGATCATCGTTCGTATCCTGGGCGCGCAAGCGCCGGCGCCACGCTAACCGCACCCGGACCCTCCGACAACGCGTGCCCCCCAAAAAAGCACGTAGATGGGGTGTTCAACCCGGGTTCGGCCGTGGGCTCCCGCTCCAACCCCGACGAGTGAGCCACCCGATGGAGTCCCCTGTCGTTTCGTGATAGGCAGGAACGACGGCGATGACCGATACCGAGGCGCCAACGTCGGGCCCTTCGCAGGGTCCGGCCCCGATCGACAACACCTCGCCAGACGAGATTCCGCAACCGGCGTCTAGGCCGTCGAGGGTCAAGTCGCTGCGTCATTCCATGGCGGACATGCTGGTCGGCACGGTGCTCGCCGATCGCTACCGGCTGCAGAAGCGGATCGGCGAAGGCGCGATGGGCTGGGTGTTCCTCGCCGAGCACCTCGAGATCGGGAAGAAGGTCGCGGTCAAGGTTCTTCGCCCGTCGCTGTGCAAGCTCCCCGAGGCGGTTCGCCGTTTTCGCCGCGAAGCTCGCTCGGCATCCCAGATCGGCAGCCGGCACATCGTCGACGTCACGGACTTCGGCACGACCCCCAACGGCGCGGCGTTCTACGTCATGGAGTACCTCCACGACGGTGAAGATCTCGCCGCGCTGATCAAGAGCGAGGGCAAGGTGCCCTGGATGCGCGTGGTCAACATGCTCAAGCAGTTGTGCGTCGCGCTTCAGGCCGCTCACGACGACGGGATCATCCACCGCGATGTGAAGCCGGCGAACTTCTACCGGATGGAGTTCGAGGGAAACCCAGACTTCATCAAGGTGCTCGACTTCGGCATCGCACGGCTCAGTAGCCCCAAAGACAGCATCATCACTGCGACGGGAGTCATCATGGGTACGCCCGACTTCATGGCGCCTGAGCAAGCGCAGGGCAAGCATGTCGACGCCCGCGCCGACATCTACTCGCTCGGTGCCTGCGCGTACTCGCTGCTGACAGGGCGTCCGCCGTTTGTTGGGGCCAACGAGTACGACGTCATCTACAAGCAGCTGAACGAAGACCCTGACCCCCCAGGTCAGGTCTATTCGTCCGGCGGGATTCCTGCCTGGCTCGACGATGCGGTCCTGCATGCGATGCGCAAGGATCCCGAGGATCGCTTTCAGTCGATGAACGAGTTTCTCGCGGCGCTCGAGGCCGCGGGTAGTCAACCGCTCGCGACCGGCCGAAACGAAGCGGCTACCGAGCAAGCACCGGCCAAGCGTGTGAAGCCGCGGCTGCCCGCCAAGCGCCCGATGCCGATCAATCCGTTGATCCTCGTCGGCGCAGCGGCCGGGTGCACGGTGATCGGCGCGGTCGGCTACTACATTCTGTTCTATGGCGGTTGATACGCGCGCTTGGGCCAGCCCGAGCGCGCGTTATCCGCGGCGCGGTGCGCGGTGCGCGATGTTCGCGATGCCGGGGGGATCCCCTCTGTAAGCCCGACCCGCTACGGGGGGGTAACGCACCGTTCTGAGCAGTTTGCTGAATCCGTGAGCCAGCACGCCCGTCGGAATGAGCATGTACCGCCAGATGACGACGCTCGGGTTCTTCCTGCTGGCCGCCGCCACCTCGGCAGGCTGCAGCTTCCACCTCGGCAGCGCCAACAGTGCGCCCCAGCCGGCGTACTACAGCTACCAGAACGGCTACGCGAAAGCGCCTGCGTACTCGGAACCTCAGCCTGCTCGGGCCAGCCGCACACCGGCGAGCAAGGCACCCCGCAGCGCTGAGCCCCAACCCGCCGCAACGACGCCTTCACGCGCCAATCCGAAGGCTTCGAAGCCCAAGAGGACGAATCCGAAATCCTCGAAGGCCAAGCGCACCAACCCGAAGTCCTCGAAGGCCAAGCGGACCAATCCGACGGCCACGAAGCCTTCGCGTACCAACCCAAAGGCGACCAAGCCTTCGCGCACCAATCCCAAGGCTGAGCCGGCTCGTACCAACCCCAAGACGAAGCCTCTGCCCACGAACCCGAAGAAGAAGCCCGCGGCGAAGCCTTCGCGGACCAACCCGAAGAAGAAGCCCACGACGAAGCCTTCGCGGACCAACCCGACGAAGAATCCCGCCGTGGCCCGGGCCAAACCCGACGCACGCAAGACCAAGCCCACCACGAGCAAGACCAAGAGCCGCCGTACTCGCCTGTAACTCCCACCCCGTCCCTCGAAGCGCCGCTCGGACCGTCCCCGCCATGTGGCGCTTCCCCTTTGGTTCTCTACAGCGCTACGCCGACAAGAGTCGGCTCCGGCTCCAACACGATGCCGAACTGATCCTGCACGCGGCTTTGAACCTCGCGCGCGAGTCCTACGAGCTCAGCTGTGGATCCGCCGCCAAGGTGCACGAGCGCGAGCGTGTGTTTGTCCGAGATTGCGACGTTTCCACGCCGCATTCCTTTGGAGATACCCGAGCGCTCGATGAGCCACGCCGCCGGGAACTTCGTCATGCCTTCACCCGCCGGGTAGCTTGGTACCTCGGAGCCGTCGGCGACGATGCCTGCCTTGACCGCCCGCGCAACGACTCGAGCCGCCGCGGGTGCATCAACGATGGGGTTGGTGAAGAACGACCCTACGCTCTGTGTATTGGGGTCGTCCGGGTCGAGCACCATCGACTTGCTTCGGCGAAGGGCGAGCACCATCTCGCGAACAGTCGCCAGGTCGGCGTCATGTCCATCTAGGGCATTGTTGAGTTCGCGGTATGCAACTGTCGGCGCTCCACCCGGTCGGAGTTGGAAGTGCACACGCGTGACCAGCCACCGACCGCGTTGGCGCTTGAAGCGGCTGCTCCGATACGCGAACTCGCACTCGTCAGCCGTCAGCCGTACCGACTCGCCACGTTCGAGATCGAGCGCTTCGACACAGTCGATCACCTGCGCAACGTCCTGACCATAGGCGCCAACGTTCTGAATCGGGGTGGATCCCGTACAGCCGGGAATCCCGGATAGGCACTCCACTCCGGCCCATCCGCGCGAAACCGCGTATTCGACAACATTCTCCCACGGCTCGCCGGCGTCGACGGCGATTCGGCCCGGGCCTTGCTCCACAATGCCTCGCAGCCCCAAGTGGATGGTCAAACCGTCGAAGCCAGCGTCCGAGACGACTAGATTAGAACCTCCAGCCAAGAACAGAACAGGCCCTTGGGCCTCGGGGGAGGCCAGAGCGTTCTGCAGGGCGTCGGGTTCGTCCACTCGCACGAAGCGCCGCGACGGTCCACCGAGGCCCAGGCTGGTGAAGTCGGCGAGCGAAACGTCGGATTCGAAGGGCAGGGTCACGGGGCGCGGGGGTGAAAAGTTCGTGTTAGGGTTTTGACCGGAAATGGATCACGCGGACACCAAGCGCGCGATCTTGGACGTGAGCCTCAAGCTTGGCACCGAGCTCGGTGAAGAGGGGCTCACCATGAGAGCGATCGCCCGAGGGATGGGGGTCAGCGCTACGGCGTTGTACCAGCACTACGAGAGCAAGGCCGCGATCCTTCGCGAGCTTCGCACGACGGGTATGGAGACGCTCAACGCTTATCTGGCCCCGGCGTTCGAGGAGCCGGATCCGATCCAACAGCTTCGTCGCAACGCAGAACTCTACCTGCGGTTCTCGCGCGAGCATCCGTGGATGTACACGCTCATCAATGAGACGCCCGAAGACTGGGGCGTTCACAACGACGACCGCCGCGCCGCTGCGATGAATTCGGTCGAGCGCACGTTCGAGGCGCTGCGTTTGTGCGACCAGCGGGGTCTGCTGCTCGAGGGCGTCAAGCTGGAGGAGGCTCCGCTGTCGATCTGGGCCGCGTTGCACGGCATGGCCCTGCTGATGTCCTCAGGCCGCGTCAGTCCGGATCACAGTCGATATCCCAGCGACGCCCCTGAAGTGATCATCGAACGCTTCGCGGACTACATCCTGCGCTGCCTCCTGCGCGTGTGACCCCCGCTGATCGGGGGGGGCTGATCGGGCGGGGTTCGTAGCGACAGATGGAGGCGGTTCACGGCTATGCTACGCGGCCGTGGGCCAGTCCCAGTCTGCATCGCGTTATCAGGTCATGGAGCCGCTCGGCCACGGCGGCCAAGGATCCACATTTCGTGGGGTCGATCGGGACAGCGGTGACAGTGTCGCCATCAAGGTTCTCTCTCTAAAGGGCGCGAAGAGCTGGAAAGCCTTCGACCGGTTCGAGCGCGAGATGGACACGCTCGCCAAGCTCACGCATCCGGGCATTCCGAAGTACCTCGACCGCTACGCGTACGAGACGACGGGTGACTACTTCCTGGTCATGGAGCTGATCGAGGGCGTGCCGTTGTCGAAGCACATGAGCGAGCCTGGATTGAGCCCACGCAAGCTGCGAAGCGTACTCGACCAGATCCTCGAAGTGCTCGCGTACCTTCACGAGCAACGGCCGCCTCTGATCCATCGAGACATCAAGCCCGCCAACGTGATCCTCAGACCGGATGGCACGATCTCCTTGGTCGACTTCGGCGGTGTCCGACAGCGCGGCGGCGGCGAGACCGAGGCCACCACCACCGTGGGAACGTTTGGCTACATGGCGCCGGAGCAGCTCCACGGAACCGCAACCGCGGCGTCGGACATCTACGCGCTCGGGGCTACGATCTTGACCCTGCTTGCGCGTAAGAGCCCGGATGCACTTCCACACCGAGGGCTTCGTTTCGACTTCGAAGCCTTGAAGCTCCCCGAGCCGCTCGCGCACGTCTTGCCTGCGATGCTCGAGCCAGACCCCGAGCTCCGGCTGGCCAACGTCGCGGCGGTCCGGGCGGCACTGACCGCCAAACCGAAGCCCAAGGCTCCCCCGCGCGCCGAGCCCAAGAGCAACTCGGCACCGAAGCCAGCGGCGCCATCCAAGGCGCTCGTCCGCCTCCCTGAGGAGGCGCTCGCTCTTGCGAAGACGCCCGCGCCGTTCTCCATTGTCGTGTGGATCTTGGCCGCGCTCAGCTCGGGAGTCCTGCTGGTCTTCGAAGCCGTGTTCCTCCCATTCTTCTTCCAGCTCGCGACCGCGCTGCGGAATCGGCCCTCCAGCGACCCTCGAACGGTCGCGTTCCAGGCGGACTACGAGCGGTTCAAGACGCGGGTTGGGGAGATGCGAAACGCCGCAGCCCACGTGGCCGATGGCACTCGGCCCAGTGCGTGACTACTTCCACTCGACTTCGGTCTTCCGGGTCGCCGAGCGCCCGATCAGACCGATGACGATGAGCCCGAGGCCACCGAACGAAAGGATCTGCTGGAGCCGTTCGTAACCTCCGACCGCGGCGGCGGCTTGTCTGACGAGGTCTTCGTTCTGGAAGGAACTCAGCGCGAAGCCGGCCAGGCCGACGGCGACCCCAAGGTAGAGCAGAAACTTGAACACGGCAGACATGGTCGCTGCCCAAGGCTACTCGTTTCCTCGTGCGGGGTGAACCCGGTGGGGCTCGCTCATTTCTTCCGGCGAGGCCGACGGGGCCGGGGTGCGGGGGGCTTGGCTTCTAGCGGTCGCTCTGGCCAGTCGTGCCTGGGATAACGCCGGCTCAGCACCTTGCGCTGATCTGGGTAGTGCCGCTCCCAGAAACCCCCAAGGTCGGTGGTGACCTGGACCGCACGCATGTTGGGCGCCAGCAGGTGGAGAACCAGCGGCGTTCGACCGTCGCCGACCGTGGGGCCATGGGCGCTGCCGAAGAAATCCTGCAGGCGGGACTCGGCCCAGGGGTCGCGGTCGAGTTCGTAGTGGACACGAAGTCGGCGCCCACCGGGAATCGCGACGTGCGATGGGGCGAGCCGCTCGAGGGCGGCGCGAGCGTCGGGAGGGAGGATGTCGAGGGCTCGGCCCAGGACGCGAGCTTTGCGGAGCTGCGCGAAGCTATTGCAGCCTTCGCAGGCCGACCGCAGTACGTCCAGCATCCGTTCGTCATCGAGAATCGGGACTCGCGGGTCGTGCCGATGCGCGAAGCGAGTCCGTGCCTCGAGGGCCTTCGCGGCATCGCGATCGTCGATGAAGGCTTCGAGCCCTTTGCTGCGGGCGGCTTCGAACAGGACTTCGGCCGCTTCGGGAGGGAGGTCGCGAAGCGCAGTGGTGTCGACGACGAGGGCACCGAGGCGAACCTCCTCGACTGCGGTGACACGCTCTCGGGTCGCATCGAATGTCACGACGCGGTGCTCTTCGAGGTCGTCGACGAACAGCTCGAGGAGTCCGTCGAGCTCCACGCCGGCCGCACTGCGAACCAGGACTGTGGGTTGCCCACGCGGCCCCTTGCGTTCCTCGATGGCGAGTGCGACCGCAAGCTCGGTGTCGCGAACCGCCGAGTACTCGCTCAGCGCCGCGCTTCCGCCTTCGGCGAACACGATCTCGAGACCACCGCCTGCGCCTTCCCGGAGTCGGCCGATACGATCTGGAAACCCGGCCAACAGGGCGAGCCCGAGGGCATCCTCCTCGGCAGGGGTCGGGCGAGCGGAGTTCCCCCGGACCCGCATGGACTTGCGCAGCTGCGTCTGAACCCGCTGCACCATCTTGCATGCGCCAATGTCGAGTCCAAGGCGGTGGGCTGCCGATGCGCCGTCGCGCTCGAACGCCCGAAGGTCTTCGGTCTCGACGATCACGTCGGAGTGCGCGGTCCGAATGTCGCGGCGGGCGTCGCGTCTGTGGATCGCACGTTCGGAGAGCAGCGCGACCGCGGTCGTCCCCAATACCTCAACGCCCTGCGTGCGGGACTCCTCGAGGACTCGAGCGAGCCTAGGGTGGACGGGGTGGCGGAGCATTGACGTCCCGACCTTGGTCAGGCCGCCGTCTGCTCGGACAGCGCCGAGCCGCTTCAGCAGAGTTTCGGCAGCATCGAGCGCCGCTTCGGGAGGCGCCTCGAACCACTGCAAGTCGCCCGGTCCGGCGAGTCCCGCCGCGCGGAGGTCCAGCATCGCCGCCGCGAGGTCGAGGCGGCACAGCTCGGGCGCGTCAAAGGCCGGGCGCCGGTCGAAGTCGTGTTTGGAGTACAGCCGAAGGCAACGCCCCGCTTGGACTCGACCGGCCCGCCCCGCTCGTTGCTCTGCCGAAGCCTTCGAGATCTTGGCGAGCGTGAGGGTCGGGATACCCGTCCACGGGTTGTGGCTCGGCTTGCGGGCCAGCCCGCTGTCGATCACCGCGACCACGTGATCGATCGTCACCGAGGTCTCGGCAACGTTCGTACTGAGAATGAGCTTCGGTCGGTCGCCCGCTGAGACGGCGCGGTCTTGTTCACGGGCAGGGAGGTCGCCGTGGAGTTGGACCAACTCGAGGCCGAGATGCTGAGCTTGTCCGGCCAGAGCCTTCGCACAGCCTCGGATCTCCCGGGCGCCGGGGAGGAACACCAACACGCTTCCTGCGAGGCCGTCGTCGGCGAGCTGGCGCAGGGCCACGCTGACCTGTCCGGGCAGAGGGCGGTCGCTCGCCTTGGTCGCATGCGTGACGTCGACCGGGAAGGTACGGCCCTCGCAGTGCAGGGGCTGGCAGCCGAGATAGCGCGCGATGGGTTCGGGCGCGAGGGTTGCCGACATGACGCCGATCCGCACGTCGGTTCGCGACTCCGACAGGCGGCGAAGCAGGGCCAGCGCCACATCGGTGTGGATGTGTCGCTCGTGGAACTCGTCGAGGATGACGGTGGACACACCACGCAGGGTCGGGTCATCGCGAAGGCGCCGAAGCAGGAGTCCCTCGGTGACGAAGCGGATCCGGGTGTTCTTGCTGACCTTGCTGTCGAAGCGGACTTGGTAGCCGCACGTCTCTCCCACGGGCTCACCCAGCGTCGAGGCGACTCGTAGAGCGGCCATCCGGGCTGCGATACGCCGGGGCTGAGCGACGAGGACCTCGCCGCCGTGGGTGATTCCAGACTCGTGCAGCATCACCGGGACCCGCGTCGTCTTGCCCGCGCCAGGCTCGGCCTGAAGGACGAAGTGGCGGGTGTGTGCGAGGCCCTCGAGCAGGGGCACACGAATGCTCTCGATCGGGAGGTTCATCCGCGGTGCTTCGCGAGCCAGTCGCGAGTCTCCTGCGCCTCGAGCTCGCCGTCCAGGCCGGCTTTCACGAACATCTGGAGTGCCTGCTCCGCCAGATTTCGAGCCTTTGCGCGGCCGGCAGGGCTGGAGTCGGTCGCGAGGGTGGCCTCGGCCAGAGTCATCGTCAAACGCCCGTGCTCGGCCGAGGCCAGGCCGCTTTTTCGCACGTCTTCGAGCGTGACTTCGGCGAGCGCAAGCGCCTCGTCGTTCTGATTGTTGAGGAGCAGGACGCGTGCCAGCCCGTGGCGATTGAGCGCGAGACGGGGGGCGTCCGAGTCGAGCTTGGGCTCGAGCACCTCGGCGATCTCGCGTCGTTGTGCGATGGCGGCGTCGTACTCCCCCAAGCCGGTGAGAGCTTCGGCGAGGTTGCCTCGGCTTTCCAAGAACACCGGGTCGTCCGGCTTGAAGTACGCACGCTTGATCTCGATCGCCCGCTCGCTGTGTACCTTCGACTCTTCGTAGCGCTTCATGTCGAGGAACAAGACACCCAGGTTGTTGTGCACCCCGGCGAGGTCCGGGTGCGTCGGCCCATACGCCTTGGTCAAGACCCGCTCGGCTTCTCGATACACGGCCTCGGCTTCCTCCAACCGATTCTGACGGCGCAGGGTCACTGCGATGTTGAGATTGAGGCCAGCGACGCTCGGGTCATCGGGCCCGTTGAGCTCCGTCCGGATCGCGAGCGCTTCTCGGAAGGCGCGCTCGCCTGCTTCGGCCTTGCCCTGCAAGGTCAGGATCCGTCCGAGCGAGTTCACCGCGTTGGCGGTCTTTCCGTGGATCCTGCCCACCGCGGTTTGAACGATCTCGAGCCCCTGCTCCGCCTCCGACTCTGCTTCCTCAAAGCGGCGAGCGTCGGTGAGGATGTCCGCCAGGATGGTTTTTCCCGAGCCGTACAGGACGTGCTCGGGGCCGAGCGAACGCAGGCGGGAGGCGTCCGCGGATCGGGCTTCGGATTCAGCCTCGTCCAGTTGGCCGCGCAGTCGCAGCAGCGTGGCAAGGTTGCCCCGGACGATCGCGATCTTGGGGTGGTCCGTCCCGAGAGAGGAGGTCAGGATGTCGATCGCGACCCGGTACTCCGCCTCCGCTTCCGGGAGCTTTCCACGCACCCGGAGGACGCTCGCCAGACTGTTGCGCGCTCCGGCGACCCGGTGGTCCCCGGGTCCGAGGGTTTCGATCAGCACGGCCAGCCCGTCACGAAGCTTGCGCTCGCTCGCCTCGAACTGGCCGTCCTCGGAGAGCGCGAGACCGACGGCGAGCGCGACTTGGGCCTCGCGCCGGGCATTGCCCTTGGCTGCGGCCTCCGCGACCTCGCGCAGCGGCAACACGTCGCCGGGCTGCTCGAGGCTGCTGCCCACCGTGCTGATCAGCTCCGCCGCGGCATCCGCCGTCCGATCGAAGTCGCGCGATTCAACGGCCAAACTCAACGCGAGGCGGAAGGCGGCGGCGGCATCCGTCTGGCGACCACGGGCGAGCAGGAGCTTGGCTCGCTCGAGGTGGAATTCCCCGCGGACCGGCACGTAGTCGACCTGCTCGACCTGTCGCTGTGCACGAGCGAGCTTGGCGTCGGCGTCGTCGAGTCGTGCTCCGAGCCGGTCGACCTTGGCCAGCTCGAGCGTGTCCCGGATGGAGGCGACCGCCTCGGCTTCGGCGGTCGAGGGTGGGTCGGTACCCTCTTGCAGTGCCGCGATATCGCCGCAACGAGCGACCTCCGGAAGCTCGTCGAGCATGGCGTCTACGTTGCGGAGCACATCGACATCGGCTCGCACCAGGAGATCGACGACCCCCCCAAATGCGATGCGGCCCCGGTCGAGGCACCCGACACGAAGATCGCGAAGGGCGGCGGAGTGTTCCTTGCGAACCGTCGCTTCGCAGGCTGCACGATGGCCGGCGATCCAACTCTGCGCGTAGCGGTCGAGCCGCTTGTCGACACGCTCCCAAAGGGCCGCCGCGTAGACGACATCGACAGAGGTCACGCCGGATTTGACGGCGTCGCGGGCGGTGCCGCCCCACTCCTTGTCGAGCTGAAGCTCGGAGCCGCTGCAGGGGCTCGGCGCATCCGAGCGCGCAGCGTAGGCAGCACCTCCGGCCACGCCCATGAGGGCAACAACCGCAGTCCCTCGGATGATCTGTGACCGGCGGCGACTGGGGTCGCGGGACAAGGCCGTGAGGAGAGCATCCATCGAGGGCCAGCGGTCCTCGGGCTTCGGCGCCAGGCCACGCGACAATGCGTCGCCGAGCCAACGAGGGCCGCATGCGGTGGGCCACTCCGGGGGGCCCTTGCTCTTTCGACGGGCGAGCTTGTGCCCACTGTACGGCGGCGCTTGAGTGAGGGCCTCCCACAGCGCAACGCAGAACGCGAACTGGTCGACCGCGTGCGAGAGCTCCTTTCCGTGGTGCTGCTCCGGCGCCATGTAGCGCGGCGTACCCATGACTTCGCCGGCGCGGGTGAGGTCGTCGTCGCCGACCTCCTCCCAGTTGTCGTTGCTGGCCGACAGCGAGGAACCAGAGAGATCCTTCGCGCGCTTGGCCAGTCCGAAGTCGGTGACCTTGGCGACGTCGGGAGTGACCAAGACGTTGGCCGGCTTGAAGTCGCGGTGGAGGATGCCGGCTTTGTGCGCCGCCGCGAGACCGCGCCCGGCACCGATGAAGGGTTTGAGCACGTCCTGCCACGGACGTGAGGTCTGCCTGGACCACGCGCGAAGCGTCGGTCCATCCACGTACTCCATGACGAGCACGATCTGTCCGTCTTCCAGGACTTCGACATCGTAGACACTGACGACGTTCGGGTGAGAGAGGCTGGCCATCGCGCGGGCCTCCTGTTCGAAGCGCGCACGTCCTTCTTCGCCGAGCGCCCTCGCCCGAAGCTGCTTGAGCGCGACCTCGCGTTGCAGCTTGGGATCGTAGGCTCGGTACACGGCTCCCATCCCGCCGCGGCCGATCTCCTCGAGCACGAGATGCCGTCCGATCCGCTGAGCCATCCGCGGCTCTTCGGCCACGGCCTCCTCGCTAGCGGCGAGGGCGACGGTGGCCGAGTCCGCGCTTGCCTCGCTGTCGTCGTCGACGCGGAGGTCGGGGCCCTCGTGCGGGACTCTGGGAGGTCGGCGGCTCAAGGGTAGCTCCTCCATAGTACGGCCCCTTGCGGGGTTGCCGAACGCTGAACAGGTTGCCGAACGTTTTCCCACGGTGTCGAGGACGATCCGCGTTTACGGCCGAATTCGGTTGTAAACGGGCCTTCTGAGGCTCATCCGGAGGAACATCCCGTTTCGATGGCCGCAACGCTTCATGCGCAGGAGGGGCCGGGTACGAGTCCGTCAGAGTCGCTGACGCCAGGGCGGGTGAATCCCCGCTTGACGGTCCACACACCCAGCCTGATGCTCGGCGCCATGCTGAGTGCGGCGACGTTGCAAGTCGGGGAGTCAGGCGTCGTCAAGGACGTCGGGGGCACCGACGCGACCGCCCTTCGGTTGCTCGAGATGGGGCTGGTCCAGGGGACGGTGGTCACGTTGCTCAAGAAGGCGCCGACCGGCGACCCGCTGCAGTTTCGGATCCGAGGATTTCATCTTTCCTTGCGCCGCGCCGAAGCATCTCGAATCGAGCTCGCAGGGGCAGACGAATGAACATCGCGGTTGCGGGCAACCCCAACGTTGGCAAGACGAGCCTGTTCAACGTGCTCACGGGTTCGCGTCACAGCGTGGGCAACTACCCTGGTATGACGGTCGAGCGGCGCGACGGCGTGCTCGCGTCGCGATGGGGTGGCTCCGAGCGTCGCTTTGTCGACCTACCGGGGACGTACTCGCTGTCGGCCGTGTCCGAAGACGAGGCCGTTGCGTTCCGGTGCCTACGAGGGATCGACGAAGCCCCACCCGACGCGGTTCTGTTGGTCCTCGACGGGACGAACCTCGCCCGAAACCTCTACTTCGCGCTTCAGGTACTGGAGCTCGAGTTGCCGACTGTCGTTGCGCTGAACATGGTCGACTCTGCGCGAGATGCAGGCATCGCGGTGGATGTCTCGGAGCTCGAAGATGCACTCGGAGTACGGGTGGTCGAGACCAACGGCCGAACGGGTGATGGTGTCGAGGCGTTGATCCGAGCGTTTGACGACGTTCGAGCCGCGCCCGCCCGTGAGTACGTCGAGGAGCACGAGCCTGAGGTTCGTCCGGCGCTCGTCAAGCTCGAGGATGTGGGGACGAGCCGCGCTCAGGCTCGATGGTTGCTCTGCTGCGGTGCGGCGGACACCGTCGAGCTCACCGGAGCCACCGCGGAGCAGCGAGCAGCACTCACGGCGGTGGGCCGCGACGCATGCTGGATCGCCGCGCGACAGCTCGTCGCCGCCCGCTATCGGGCCGTCGATTCCATCCTGGCCGGATTGGGCGTTGGCGACCGCATTCACGAGGCTCCCGCGATGAAGGCGTCGGAGCGTGTCGACGCGGTGCTCACCCACCCCGTGCTCGGGCTGCTCGGATTTGTCGCGACCATGGCGCTGGTCTTCGTCTCGATCTACTGGTGGGCAGATCCGCTGGTGGGCCTGATCGAGGACGGGTTCGGAGCGTTGAGCGAGGCCATTGCGAGCGCACTGGGCCCGGGCCTGCTCACCGATCTGATCACCGAGGGACTCATCGCAGGGGTGGGCAATGTCTTGGTGTTCGTTCCCCAGATCGCGATGCTGTTTCTGTTCCTGGGGTTGCTGGAAGACTCCGGCTACCTCGCACGTGCGGCGTTCCTACTCGACAAGCTGATGTCGAATCTCGGGCTGCACGGGCGTGCCTTCATTCCGCTGCTCAGCGGCTATGCATGCGCGATCCCTGCGATCATGGGAACGCGGACCATCTCCAGTTGGAAGGACCGGGTCGTCACCATGCTGATGATCCCGTACATGAGCTGCTCGGCTCGCCTGCCGATCTACGCGCTGGTCATCGGGGCGCTCTTCGTCACGACCCCCGAGGAGGCGGTGATCAGCCCTTCGGTCGATCGTGGGCTGCTTCTGCTGTCGATGTATCTGCTCTCGACCATCTCCGCGCTGGCGGTCGGCTACCTCTACAAGCGTACGATTCTCGCCAGCCCGACGCCGCCTCTGGTGCTGGAGCTTCCGCCGTACCGAGTTCCTCGAATCGCCAACACGCTGGCCGTCGTGTGGGACAAGACCCTGGCGTTCATCAAGGGCGCGGGCACGGTGATTCTCGCGTTCACGATCGTGCTTTGGGCGCTGTTGTCGTTCCCTCGTGAAGACACGGGAGCGGGGGCAGGCGGACCGACACGGATTGAGGCGAGCTACGGTGGCCGCGTGGCCAAGTCGATGGAGCCGATGGTCGAGCCGATTGGGCAGGACTGGCGCGTCGGCATCGGCATCCTGGGAAGCTTCGCTGCCCGTGAGGTCCTGGTCAGCACGCTAGGGCTCGCCTACGGCATGGAGGCCGATGATGACGACCCCGTGCAACTTCGCGAGGCGATGCGCTCGGACGTCGACGAGGCGGGCAACCCCGTTCACACCAAACTCAGCGGTCTCGCGCTGATGGTGTTCTTCGTCTACGCCTGCCAGTGCATGTCGACGGTCGCGGTGGTCAAGCGAGAGACGCGGGGATGGAAGTGGCCGCTGTTCATGCTCGTGTCGATGACCGTGATCGCATACGTCGCCGCGCTGTTGGTGTTTCAGGGCGGCCGGCTGCTCGGGTACGGGTAGAATCGTTCCCGCAGTGCCGTGGGAATGCGGCCGGCGAGGTCAAGCGTTTGTGGTGTATGCAGACGAAAGCCCGCCCTTCACGGTCTCCGATGACGCTGCGCGCGATGCGGCGCGACATCGCGATTCTGTCGGCGGCGGCGGCGGTTTCGATCTCGTTGAGCGCTTGGGTTCACACTCAGACATGCTCGCTGGAAGCCGAGCCTCCGGTTCCCGCGCGATTGCACGCGGCGGTGGCCGTACCGCAACAGCCCGAGCAGGCGGCGGTACTCGCTGCGCCGACCGCCGCGCCGCTGCACTACGGCGAGCACTTCGCCTTCGTCGTCGATCTCGAGGAGCCGTACATCGTACTGGCGACCGATGTCGATGCATCGTGGGAAGGCACCATGGATGCGCTCGTGGGAGTGGACACGGCGTTTCGAAACGTCGACGTTCCTGCGCTTCCGGAATCGCTTCAGGCGATGGAAGGTCGGTCGGTCGCGCTGTGGACGACGGACGCCGACGGCCAAGCCTCATCGCTTGGGACCGCTCGGATTGGCGCGCCGCGACTTGTCGCGCAGGCATCCGGAGCTCTGGGTCCCGACGCGCGGCTCGACACCTGGGTGTTGTACGAACGACTCGAGCGTGATGGAGCATTGCCCGGTCAGCTGGAGGACCGCGTGAAGCGAGCGATCTGGGCGGACGGGATGCGTCTGTTGGTGGCACCTCTCGAAGGCGCCCGGGCGTCGGACGCCACTTGGGCTCGCTCGCTCGACCTCCCCGAGCCGGTGTTCTTTTCGCCGACCGACCTCGAGGTCGCCGAGCAAGGTGCGATGCGGCAGGCGTTCCTCGCGACCCAGGAGGGTCGAGATGCGGCCAACGAACACCTGCGTATGGAGCTGGGCAGCTTGGTGCCGCACATCCGAACTCGCGGCTGGGCCGATGCGACCGGAGAACTCCAGTTCTCCACCGCATTCGTCGACTCGCCACACGTCGAAACTTGCGGCGGATTCGACTGGTCGTTCGCGCTCGGAACCCAGGTTCGCGCCGGCGCTTGGGCGACCCCGGCTGGGGTGCCTTCGGCCCACACGGCGGGTCCCGCGTTTGTCGGAGACCTCAACGCGGATGGCTTCGCTGACATGTTCCTCGAGCCGCGGCCACTCGATGGCAGCACGACCCTGCTGCAGGGCTCGCCGGAAGGTCTCCGCGTGGTCGACACGCTGGAAGAGATCCCGTACTTCGGCTGCCGCTGCTAGGCCTGCCTACGCGGGCGTGGCTTCGCCGCTGACGGCGACATCGTCGGCGGGCGCGGGTGCGGGTGCGGGTGCGGGTGCGGGTGCGGGTGCTTCAGCGGGGGCCGGGGCTGGCACCTCGGCGGTTGCGTCCTCGCCGACGTCCTCGTCGACCCGTTCATCCGGTGTGTTGTCGATCGCCTCGTCGTCGGCTGATCCTTCGTCAGCTGAATCGTCGTCAGCCGACCCGTCGTCAGCCGATTCGTCGTCGGCCGATTCGTCTTCGGAAGAGTCCTCGGCGAACGGGTCGGCGTCTTGCTCGAAGTTGGTCGGAACGATCTCTTGCGGCTCGACAACCTCGTCACCCGCAGGTTCGTCCGCGACGGCGGAGACGGCCGGGAGATCGGCGAACGAGCCCGAAGTGTCGGCGACCGCAGCGTGGCTGACGGGGTCGGGGGTTGAGCCCGATGCTGGCTTGGCGGGGGCGACTGGAGCCGCGATGGGGGCGGTCGGCGTGGGTTGCTCGACCGCAGCCGGGGCGGAGCGACGCGCGATGCGAGGCTTGGGAGAGACCTCGGGCTTGGCGAGCTCTGCGGTTGGTGTGTCGGAGCCCATGCTCTGCAGGTGGGCCGACAGGGCAGAGAGGTCGCGGACAGATGCTGGCAGGCTGGCCGAGAGCTTGTGGGGCTCGGAGCTGCCGCCAAGCGAGACCGCTGCGACGAGGGCGGTCAGCAGGGCGAGGGTTCCGGCGCCGCCGAGAATCATCCACCGACGCTCATCGCCACGATTGCCACGTTGACGCGCATGCGACTCGTCGCGGTCCAGAATGTCTTCTTCGAGCGTTCCCAGCTCGTATTCGTGCTCTTGCGTGTCCATGCGGACCCCTTGGGTTTGCGCACCATAGCCTGCGGGCGGGGCCGGTCAAGGAAATGAAAGAACGGTGTGTTTGAGCGTCGCCAGGTTGGTGATCCGCACGACGCTTCTCCCAAAACTTGCGCCGGGCTCCGAAACTACCTCGGGCTACTGTGGCTCCCGTGTTGGCCAGGCTGCCCCTGATTCCTCTCCTTGTGGTTTTGGGCTGTGACACCCCGGATAGGGTCGAAGGGCTCGAAAGGGTCACGGCGACCTTGGAGGAAGGTGTCATCGCCAGCACCAAAGAAGCGCAGTCGATTCGGCAGGACATCGAGGTCATCGAGACCCGCGCGGTGAAAGCGGAAGCCGATCTACGGGCGCTGGAGGAGCGCATCGAGTCGCTGGAGACGGCACTTGCGCGAATCGACGCCAAGCTCGAGGCCCCTGCGCCCATCCCTGCGCCAGCCGAACCCACGGTCAAAGCGGGTCGCCCCGATCCCACGGAGCGCTACCGCGTCCCGGTGGGTCACTCCGCCACCCGGGGAGCCGCCGACGCCAAGGTCACGCTGGTGATGGTCACCGACTTCCAGTGTCCGTTCTGCAAGCGGGCTCAGCCGACGATCCAAGCGCTCGAGCGCCGATACGGTTCGGACCTGCGCATCGTCGTGAAGCACAATCCGCTCGCGTTCCACAACCGAGCTCGACCCGCCGCGGTGGCAGCCGAGGCGGCGCACGAGCAGGGCAAGTTCTGGGAGTTGCACGACCTGCTCTACGAGAACAACCGGTCGCTTTCAGACGCAGACCTGCGGCGCTTGGCCAAGAAGGCAGGCTGCGAGATGTCGAAGTTCCGGGCCGACCAAGGCAAAGCTGCACTCGCGCGGCGCGTCGACGACGACATCGCCCTCGCACGGAAAGTCGGTGCTCGCGGGACCCCGGCATTCTTCATCAACGGCAGGTTCCTCTCCGGCGCCCAGCCTGAAGCTTCGTTCGCCGAGGTGATCAACGAGGAGTTGGAAGAGGCGGACCGACGCATCGCCGCCGGCACGCCGCAGGACTTCCTGTATGCGGCGCTCATGAAGGGCGCGAAATCGGGCGTCTGAGCGGTCGTGACGGGCTCATTCTCGAGCGTTTTCGCTCCATGAACGTCGCGGACATGACGCGGATGCAGATCGATCCCGCGAGTCCAAGTTTTCGGCCGGTCCAACAACGGCGTTCAGAGCCCGAATTGGGTGTCGTGGAGGATTTGACTACATTGTCGCTCGACGTGAGTGCGTGTAGGTCTAAAACCCAGGTGCCGACACCGGCCGGCCCGGCCGGCCACCGACTGGGATTCTGATCATGACCTCCTCGACCAAACTCTTCTCGCTTGTCCTCGCTCTGGGAATGACTGCCTGCGGCTCCGCAGACTCCACCTCGGAGGACGGAAACGGTGGCCCCGGCGGCAAGGCTGACGACACCGAGGAAATCGAGTGCGCGCCCGTAGAAGAACTCAGCATCGAGCTCGTCGGGCGCGACGCCAACGAGTCCGTCGACGGCGACCAGCTGACCAACTCCGTCACCGCGACCTGCTTCAACAACAGCGGGTTTGAGAACGCCGAGTGCTGTGCCGAAGCGGGGCTCTTCGAAGCGTACGAAGAGGCAACTTCCTGCACCGAGCGGGTTGTCCTCTCCGCACCCGAAGGCGACGCCTCGGCCCAGCGTTGTCGCGACGCCGCAACCGGTGCCTTCGTCTCGAGCGCCTGCTGCTCCGACATCTGTGACCCCGAGGCAACCTTCAACTCGAACGACCGCTGCGTCGACAGCAACGGTCAGTTCGAAGACACGCTGTGCTGCTTCCTCGCCAACTCCCTCGCAGCCGATTCTTGCGAAGGCGCCGTGTGGGAGACGCTCACCATCCAAGGCGAAGAGCGCATGGGCTGCCGCAACGAGCAGACCGGCCAGTTCGCGATGAACAGCTGCTGCGCTGCCGAGTGTGTGCAGGCCATCAGCGACGAAGAGTTCGGCGTCTCCAGCATTCCCACAGCTTGCGAAGCCGCGGTCGACCTCGAGGCTCCCGAAGCCGAGTGTCCCGACCTCTCCACCGAGAACGTCGCTGGCATCTGCCACAACCCCGACAACGGGCAGTTCGTGAAGGCCGCCTGCTGCGAAGCCAAGGGCAGCGAAGCCACCATCTGTGACTGGGAACTCAGCCCCGCGTTCGGCAAGGACGTCACCGGCGACTTCCTGGACGAAGAGGTTGCGTCCTTCGAGGACATCCTCGACGTTGATGCCGTTGCAGGTCTGGAAGGCGTTGCGCGCGACCAGGTCATCGCGGCTGCTCTCCACCTTTCGTTCCTGCTTCCCGGACAGGAGCTGTCCAACGAGGACCTGTTCGACGCAACGGACGACGGGTACTACCTCACCAACGTGACCGTCGACGGCGTCACCTACGACTGGGTTCAGTTCTACGCGGGCGACAACGAGGTCGGCGCGTTCTTCGAGTCGGGATCAGACCGCATGCTCGCCGAGGTTTCCGACGGCGACATCATGGGCTGCACGCTGTAAGGCTGCTCCTCGTTGCACGAAAGCCCCGCTGTCGCGCTGTGCGACGCGGGGCTTTTGTCGTTTTGGGGGGTTACGCCCAGGGGATCATGGCCTGTGTCCACGTGCAAGCGCCACCGCGCCGGGTTGCCCAACCAAGGGTGGTGGCGGCGAGGTTGAGTCCCACGCCCGGAGTCGGATGCAAGGGTCGTGGACCGAGCTGGGGTGGTCTTGGGGGGGCTCGATTCTCTTCGAGGTGTGGGCACTGCATCGCGTCTTCCGGACTCCGTGCCATCGGTGCCGTATCGCCGTCGGCAGCGTAGACCGGCCCGGATCGGCGAGACCGAGTTTGCGTATCCTCCGGATGGCTTGTGGCGTCAGATCCGGGGCCAGGGCCGCTCCGAGAGGTGCTTGCCCCCAGTTCTGCGCCCCGCGTCTCGCCTCGCTGGTCTGCCACAACACTGCGATGAGCCAATCTGGGACCTGCCCAGTACGGGGGACCGGCTTCGGAGTTTCGGCAGAGATCCCTACCAGTAGGGACCCCCCATGCACACCGTGCAGGTCCGCGGCTCCCTGGGACGAGGAGGGCAAGGCCTCGGCGCTTCGTGTGCGCTAGACTATCAGAGTCGTGCGTCTCGTCATCAACCATCCGGAGGACTCCAGCCTAGACGAGGCAGAAGGTGTTCCAAAGGTGCTTCTGTCCCCGCGCACGTGGGCCGACTACAGCTTCAAGACGCTCTACGCTGTCCAGGTCGACACGGGCAGCAAGCGACACGATCTTGGGCTCACCAAGATCATCCATCGCGAGGGTCGGCCCCCGCTCGCATCTGGCACGTACGATAGCCTGCCGGAAGGCTACGTCTCCCTACTGCAGAGTTCCGACGGATACGATGCTGCCGACAAGGCCGGGCTTGCTGACCCGATCCTTCGAGCGGTGCGTGATCTCAGCACCTTCGACGACGGCGAGCGAGCATCGCTCCTCGGACTCGATCTCGTTCAGAGGACGTTGCTTCGACTCACGACGGCGTGTCATGCCCTGAATCATCGCCTCAAACGGCCATGCAAGTTCATGAGGTTCGCGGTCACCCACAAGGTCGAGGGGTTTGTCGAGCCACACCGGGTACATTTTCAGTTTGACGGCGATGCGGTGCTTGAGCGGATGGTCGTGTTGATCGGCCGGAACGGCGCTGGCAAGACTCGACTGCTACGTGGATTGCTCTACCCGATGCTGGGGATTCGTCGTGCGAGTTGGGACGGGTCGGGCTTGGAAGAAACCGAGAACCCACCAGCGTTCTCGGTCGTGATTCAGATGTCGTTCTCGGCCTTCGACACGTTCTCAATCACACGCGGCCCGCTCTTGGATTCTCTCTCGCGCTACTGCGGTCTCCGCACGCGGAGGTCCCAGTGGGTCTCGCGCACGCACATCGACATCGAGCGGTCTTTCGCCAGCCTCGACGAAGCGCTCACGTGTCCGTCCGGGTGACAGCCATCGAAGTCGCGGGATCGAGGGCATGGGTCGGGTGACAATGGTCGGTCATGACGACCCGCAAGAAGTCCCCGGAGCGTTTCAAATCTCTCGGTTCTCGGCGTTGGCGAGCCACTGATGCACGCATGGTTCTGGAGGCGCTCGAGTCGAGCGGCGCGTCGGCTGCCGCCTTTGCCCGGGAGCACGGACTGTGTGCCCAGCGGATCTTGTGGTGGCGCAGACGTCTAGCGGAGCCGGCGGGAGGCAAGCAGGTCGAGGGCAACGAAGTGAGCTTCGCACCCGTGCTCGTGAGACACAGAGCCCCGTCGAGCGCAGTGACGGTACGTGTAGCGTCGGTAGAGATTTCGGTCAGCGACCCGACGGTGACCGAGCCGAGCTGGGTCGCCGAGCTGGTCACGGCGCTGGGAGGTGGTTGATGTTGTTGCTGCCGCGAGCCGTCAAGGTCTACATCGCAACGCGACCGGTCCGGCTGAACCGCTCCTTCGACGGCC
>Ga0316204_10003010_pt1 | contig 35543 bp, 33 predicted proteins | sample 6monrhotite_MG_2_FD_205661 | JGI IMG/M metagenome (GOLD analysis project Ga0316204, IMG submission 205661) | Microbial mat bacterial communities from mineral coupon in-situ incubated in ocean water Damariscotta River, Maine, United States -... | ecosystem: Environmental > Aquatic > Marine >... | reverse complement strand
AAAAATTCTTTGTTAATCAAAATTAACCCAGATATTTAGCCGTTATTAACGTGCCTAACTTAACTTTATTAATAAAACATAATTTATCAAGTTGTTTTATGCTCAATCACTACATTCAACCTGAAATTATCCCATATTTTACGAATTTTTCCTACATAATCCATGATATTCTGCACAGTACTTTATAATTGCTCAATCATTCGACAATGTATTTGATTTTATAAGTAAAAATGATTGACCTGAACTGATAAAGCTCATGGATTCCTATTCGAAATCACTTTAAAATAGGTGATAGGACTATTGCTTTGATAAACGGTTGGTTTGATAGAAAAAACAGCTCCGGGTTATTTTGAACTTGTTTTCAGTCGAACTAAGAGTTCAAAATAACCCGGTAAAAATAGCAATTAAAAAATAGTCAGCAGCAAGGCTTTCCACTGCCGAAGATTTATGCAGGCTTAAGGCAGATCAAATTTTGAACTAAAACCTAATTTCACACCGGTTCCTTCACCTTTTTCTACCCAGGTTTCCCCATCCATTAGTTCAATGTATTTCTTACTGACATAAAGTCTTAAGGTAGCACCACCATAATTCTGTTTACTCAAGGCATTCTCATGTACAAAAGCATCAAACAGCATGTCAATTTGGCCTTGATTAATGAGCATATTCGCGTCACTGATTTCAAATTTTAAGGTCGATTTGCCGGAAGAAGAATTAACAAATCCCACGGACAGATCAATATTACCCTGATGACTAAATTTCATTGCAGTCCTGATTATATTAAAAATTATCTGCCCCAGACGTTCAGGATCGCCTAAAAGTTGACCAGGTACTTTTTCGCCGGTAGTAATATTCAAAGTGATTTTCTTTTCTAATAACCAATCAGCTAAATCCTTATTAACATTTTGAAGAATATCCAGCAAATTGAATTTGGTTTTTACCAGAACAGCATCACCGGCTTCTACTTGTGAAAAATCATGGATATCTTTAAAGAAACGACAAGTTTTTGACGAAGCTTCCAGCATCTTGTGTAGAAAATTTTCCGGGGAAGCTTTTTCATTCTCCAGTCCTTTACCCTGCATCACCAGAGACTCCATAACCCTCTGGGTTTCGTTGGCAATATTGGCCAGAAATTTAAATTTACCTTTAGTCAGTTGCTGAGCCTTTACCAGGGCTCTATTTTTACGCCCCATCAATAACAGTAGGGATAGAAAAACAACCATTATCACTGCCAGAATCAACAATTCCTGCCATTTATCCTGGATAAAAGTGGTCAAATTAAATTCATCCTGCTCAGCGTAAACGCCAATTTTCAGATCTTTCATCAATTCGTGTACCGGTTGATAGTCACTTGGAACCGTCCATTCAGAATAACGGCCCTGTTTGGCCGCAAAGGAATTACTTTCAATTTGTAACAAGGCAATAACCACTTTTTTGGCGACGCCCAGAGGCACATGTTGAGCCATTGAAAATGGCCATTCAGGATACAATTGACTACTGAGTAAAAATGGAAAACCTTCTGGATGCTGGGCATTAATAATTTTAATATCTTCAAGTTTTATTTTTCCTGCTTTGGCCATCTTTTCCAGAGAATCGGTGCGCATTGTGCCACCATCAACTCTGCCTTCTATTACAGCATGGGCGATAGCGCCTTGAGGAAAACCACTAAAAGACAGGCTGGAAAAATCCGTAAACGGATCAATACCGGCATGCTTAAATTCACGCCATGCTACCTGAAACCCGCCAAAACCATTTTTCTTGACCCCCATAAAGGACTTGCCGGAAAAATCAGCCAACTCATTGATGTCATTTCGATCAGAGCGGGTAAAAATAACCGAACCAAAATTGTCCAGAGCCTTACCCTGTCTGAGATTTCTAAGAGTCGCAATACGGGTAACTCCATATAAACTTTCCAATACGACATAATGTCCGGTATTGGTCAGAATAAAATCAATATCCTGGTTTTTGGTTAAAGTGTTCAACTGCTCCAGGTTTTTTGGAACAAGATTAAAGCGATATTCCGGGAGTTGTTCATTAAGATAATCAATTGTTGGCCCCCAACGCTTTTTGGCTGCATCATTTCCTCGAAAGGCAAGCACACCGACGCTAACATTTCTTGGGTTAAATTCTGCGGCAAACAATGCTGAAAAATAACAGCTAAATAATAGTGGAATTATTGTTAATAATAGTATTTTTTTTCTATTTTTAATATTCATTATCGATTTCTCTTAATTATTATAATTCTTAATTTGAATCTGATTTAAATGGTTTGACTATTAAAGATAGTTCAACTCATGGATTTTTACAGGTAAACCTGTGATTTAGATCAAAATCCAATATTGATTGCCGTAAATTCAGGCCATAATATCAATATCATCATACAGGCTTTATGGCATTGAATATTATGTAGCGGGTCCGCTCCTTCTAAGGCTAATCGGGTCCCATAACATGCACAAGAAAAGTCACTGAATTTTGATATTTATTGATAATTTAATAAATTCGTTTTTTACTTTAGTTTCGAGGTTAGTCATCAATTCTTATGCTGGAATTTTTTATCAAATTATCACCAATTTCATCGCCAATTCCCTGCTGCACGGATATGACCAAGATGTGTCTGGACTGATTTCTATTTCCGCAGAATTAAAAAACCGCAGCTTACAGTTAATCTATGAGGTTAAAACGGCAAAGGCATGGATAAAAAGTCCCTGAAAAAAACTATTTGAACCGTTTTTTACCACCAAAAGAACTTCGAGCGGGACCGGACTGGGTATGCATATTATTTATAACCTGGTCGCTCACAAACTAAAAGGCAATATCAAGGCTGAGAGTGATATTAACCAGGGAATGCGCATTGATATCAGCATTCCGGTATAACATCATCATAGCTACTCTGTTATATTCTATACAGCATACAAATTCCGTTACCATCTCTGATATGAAGCTTGCCAACAAACATTTTTATCTTGATTAGCTTAACATTTTTTAGTACAATATAAGACAACACTAATAATCTTATATTTCGGTGTTTATCAAGATGTTTAGATTAATTACAAACTTCTCTACAGGATCTCTGTTCATCTTTATTACTCTTATTTCTGGAAATGTGTTTTCAGAACCCAGTGCTGGTTATGTCGTTGAAAATTACGCAATTAACACGCCTCTTGAGGGGCTGTCCGGCAATCCAGAGAACGGTAGAAAACTGGTCATGGATAAGAACAAAGGCAACTGCCTGGCATGTCACGTTCTACCTATCCCAGAAGAAGATTTTCACGGAACGATTGGTCCGCCATTGATTGATATTGCCTCACGGCTAAATTCGGCCCAGTTACGTTTGCGCGTCACAGATATGAAGCAAATCAACCCATTTTCTATCATGCCCGGCTACTATCGTGAAACGGCTAAATTTAACCGCCTAGCGGAAAAGTACAATGACACCACTATATTAACCGCGCAGGAAGTTGAAGATATCGTTGCTTATCTAGCGACTTTAAACGCTAATCAGTTTGGCAGTGTTCGATGAAAAGCCTAATTTCTTTTTCCATCACGTTGCTATTAGCTTTATTCCTGCTGATAAACATAAACATCGTATTGGCACAATCACTCAAATCCGGGTACGAATACCTCAGCGAACCGGCTAAAGAGATGCAAGACGATGATTTTCAAAACCCCGGATACTTACTCATTGAAGAAGGTCGTGAAATTTATTTTCAGAAAGCTGAAAATGGACAATCCTGTGCCTCCTGCCACATTGAAGATAATAAACCCTTAAACCCCGCCAGTATCGCTCAATACCCAAAATTTATCGAGGAGCTGGAAAAACCCCTGACTCTCAGGGACCAGATTCAACGCTGCTGGAATATTAATCTAGAAAACTTTCCTCTGCTTTATGATGATCCTGAACTCCTGGCATTAGAAACCTTTGTACGCCACAAGGCCAAAGGCGAAAAGGTCAACGTTGACATCAGTGGCAAGATGACCCCCTTTTATGAGGCAGGTAAAAAACTTTATCATACCCCATTCGGTCAAATGGATATGACCTGTGCTCAGTGCCATGATATTTATACCGGAAAAATGTTACGAGGACAGAAACTATCCCAGGGACATACTAATGGTTTTCCTGAATTTCGCCTGGAATCTCAAAGGATGATAAACCTGCCACAACGTTTACGCGAATGTTTTCGATCCTTAAGGGCTGAAACTTTTGAACAAGATTCGGAAGAATTCAGAAACCTGGAAATTTTCCTCAATGCTCGTGGCAATGGCCTGACAATTGAAACCCCGGCTGTTCGTTATTAGTCCCACTCGTATTAGTTTGTATTTGCTTTGAAAACCTTACTCTCGGGATAAAATGCCATCCACGCAAACCAGTAGGATGTGACAGTCGGTATCTCCTGGCCATTTTTGTCCATAATTTTACCCTTTCGATTTTTTCCATCAAAAAAAACGTTTACAACATGTTGTCCAATTTTATCCTTAAAGGGTGATTGTACTTTAGAGAGTTCCAAAAAAGGATATGCCTTAGTTTTGCCATCAAAATTTACGCCTATGACATATTCTTTTGGATGATAATCATGATTCAACGGCTGAACAGGAAAATACAAGGACTTGCTTTGTTCATAACTGCCATAAGGTGATCGAGTGTAATCTCGTCTAAAGCCCGTTTTACTGGAAAGTACCAAGGTGTCAGGAAATAACTCAAGCCAGTCTGACCAGCTTGTATGTGTCAGGGCCAGCATGTCCAGATCAGCTCCCTTCCGGCTACCACTGATTGCCTTAGATAATAGCTGTGACCATAGGGATTCTGTTTCTCTATCGTAAAGTAACACGTCACTATTATAGAGTAGCCCGGACACGCCAAAGGTGGTGTTTTTACCATTAATTCGGGATGAATAAGCCATACCACTGCCACATAGAGGGCAATAGGTAATTACAACGGCTTCATCAGCAAAGAAATCATTAACGATCTCATGATAATTTAAAATTTTAACAGGATAGGCTTTTGCTTTTCCCTGGATAGTCAGGCCAAGGACCCGATCCTCTGGCAAAAGGTACGAGGCCTTATCGGCAGCAATAAAGACGGGTTTATCGATTGCAGGTATGCCATCTTTAGCAGGCCCGCCATGATAGATTTCCTGGACATTAATAAGACTATCAGACAAATCAAAGCCATTATGAACCTGAAATGCTGATACTATTTGATTTTTAAAAACCAGGCTAATAGTAATTAAAAATACTGGATAAACGATGAGGCGTCCAAGAGTCTTGGTAGTCATAGCTGACCGATATTTTCACTTTGATAGTTAATAAGACCCGATATTAAAAAAAAAGCTTTCAATAAATTTTATAGAAAGTTTTGCATTATTATTCAAAGTAGATATTGCAACAAGTTCAGGCTTGCGTCTTAATAACTGAGAAATGCTTTAAATAATAAACATAAACAAGGGACCGGCAAATAAAGCAACTAAGCTTTATAAGATTCTCTGGACTTCACGAAATGAATATAGCGATTATAGAAACCGACGACCACCATTAGACGATGGGACACATCATTAGACATTTTAGTTTTTCCATCCAGGATATCTTCAAGAAAATCTATTACGGTATTGGAAAACTTATTCAGATGGGTAGCGTGCATCATGTCCGACAAAACTTTGATAAAATGAACGGACAATTTAAACTGAACAATATTTTCCAGTTCATCAGGTGATTTTTCAATGGCAGGCGTCTGCCTTGAAAGATTTGCCATTATTTCTTCAAATTCTGCAATAAAAACATCTATTTTGTCATTATCTTTAAAATTGGAAAACTCATTGATTAACTCGTCATCAGTCATATTTCCAGACTGCGTGATGTTCAAGAATGCCTCAACTTTGGAATTACGCGTACTGTCATTAACAAACTTAATTTGAGCAACCGAATCTAAAATATTATTATCCATAGAAGTATCAAGAACACCTTCTTCGATATGCGATGACTGTTCGCTGGTATCCACAGTCTCTTCTTGAATAAAACCAACACCATGGGAAAACATATCTTTGTCAAATGCAGCTTCTAATAAATTTTTTCTTTTTCTGACAGATTTTTTTGCTTCGGGATGTAAAAATTTATTAATATCTACCTGATCGTGAGCAACATCAAATATATCAGTCTCAGTCTCTGGTTCATTGAAAGTCTCACGTTCTTGTCGGGTAATATCCAGAAAAATATTCAGTTCTTCATCAGTAAACTCATAGCCAGTTTCATATTTGTTTAAATCTTCAGTAACTGATTTTATTACCACAGGAGCTTCATCACCAGCATTTCTGACGGTATTGAGTGCTGACCTGGAAATATCACTGAGTTGGGATTCTATTAAATTTATATCTTTTTCCTGTTTTCTGAAAAACCAGACCAGGCAAACAAAAACGCTAAAACCGAACAGAATCAATACAATCGGAGATTTTAGCAATGTTGCCTTAAACCAATTGCTAATGACGGAAAAATCAATTTGTTTATAGTCAAAGTTGACAATTTCCTTATAACCCTGTGTCATTTGTTCCAGAGAATACCATTCCATTTGTCTAAAATAATCGAGAAAGCTGATTTTTTTAAATTGCTCTATAAATGCGGAAGAAAAAATGGAATCTGATGTTGAGTCAGATGTTGAAAAGATTGAATCTTGAGGCACTTGAGAGAAAGGAATTGCTTCTTTTAATACCGCATTTTTTTGCTGCGACAAACCACTATCCGGTTGTTTGTTAACGGAAGGCTCATCCACTGAGTCCATAACCGTAAACTGCATATCTACCATATCGTTAATTGGCACGGTTTCAGGCACTTTTGTCTTAGTAGTTTGCCATAGCTGCCAATGTTGTTTGACAAGCATTAAAGCTTCTTGTCGGGAGACTTGAAAGCCCTCCTTAACATCGGGAATATTTAGAACCGAACCAACCAATAAACCATTCATATTATCACGACTAAAGGCAGCAGGATTGAGCCTAAATATAGCCAGGGCCATTTGAGCAACAGAAGTGCTTTCACCACTATTCAGTTTTTCCGCAATCCGCCAAAGACCTTCATTGGCAATGATCGGACCATAGGTGGTTGTGTGCCTGGATTGAGCTAAAGGCTGGGAAGTTATAATTTGCTCGGTCTGGGCAAAAAGAAGTGAAGAGCATATCAGTAAAATAAAGGACATCAGGAACGATCTGATTAAACTGCCGGGGAACAAATTTTTTATTTCCTGAAGATACATACCACTTAAACCACTCATATCACTAAAAAATATTATTGTTTTTCTGTGCTGGCAATTCTGTCTGCTGTTTTACGTCCTGACTATTTATTTTGACTTTTCTTTAAAATATGCTTTTGACAATATTATTGAGTATGGTAAATGCACAAATAGCTAAAATAAAGAATGGTTTGCATAAATAATAACCTATTTTAACGACTTAGTGTCCTTATTAATATAAAGGATTACCTACAAATGACTAAAATTTATTAGGGTGATTCCAGTTTACCAATACTAATTCTTAGTATATTTCCAGGAAATCATAAATGCGAGCAATGACAGCAGTGCCGCACTGGTAAAAGTAATGCTGGCCCCAGCACTCTCCCATAAGTATCCCCCAAGCAGACTCCCCAATGCACCGCCTATGCCAAAACTCACACTGCTGTAGAGGGCCTGGCCTTTGCCCTGATTTTTACCTTTAAAATATCGATGAATATAAGCAATTGCGACGGCATGATATATGCCAAAAGTAGAGGCATGAAAAATTTGTGCAAATGTGGTCATCAGGGCATTATCGATGAAAAAACCGATAAGCAACCATCTCAGCGAACCTGAAAACAAGCTGGCAAGCAGTAATAGCCGCAAACCGAATCGTTTTACCAGCCACGGCATAAGAGCGAACACAACCACCTCGGACATAACACCTATAGCCCATAATACACCAATCCATGATCTTTCGTAGCCATGGCTTTCAGTATATATTGAATAAAACGTGTAATAAGGACCGTGGCTAGCCTGAACCAGTAAACAGGCAGCCAATAAAGCAATGACCTGCTTGTTTTTTAAGATCTGCAACAGCGGTAAATGCTCAGCTTTATGGCTGCCTCCGGCATGGTCTGCAATCACAAATGTCGATAAAGCGATGCCCAGAAGTAATGTCAATATGATTATGGGCAGATGAGTGATAGACATGGAGGTTAGAACAATGCCAACCACCGTAACCGAAACAACAAATCCTATGGAACCCCAGACTCTCACCCAGCTGTATTGATGCTCATTCTTTGCCAGATAATTAAAGGTCAAAGCTTCATATTGCGGTAAAATAGCGTTCCAGAAAAAACTGAACACCAGTAGCACCAGAAATAACCACCAAAAAGTGGTAGAAAGAAATACACCGGCAAAGCCCAGAACTGCGAGTACAGCCCCCATGCGAATGATAGACAGGCGGTTGCCGCGGTGATCAGCAATCCAGCCCCAGAGATAAGGGGCAATAATTTTTGTGCCCATAACGACAGCCATCAATTGGCCAATTTCTATCGCATTGAATCCGGCATCCGCAAGATACAGGCCCCAGAAGGGAATAAAAGATCCCAGGGTGGCAAAATAAAACCAGTAAAAACTGGACAGGCGCCAATAAGGAATTTGCTTAATCAAAATTTTCGATAGCTATATTTGTTAATTGTCACCGGTATGCGCTGGAATAATGGGTGTTTTGGAATCAACCTCACTATTTTGAGCCTTGTTACGCATCAGATGATCCATTAGGGTGATGGCCAACATTGCCTCAGCAATGGGTGTGGCTCGAATACCGACACAGGGATCATGACGTCCCTGAGTAATGACTTCAATTGGCTTGCCATCCAGGTCAACACTTTTTCCGGGTAAACGCAAACTGGATGTCGGTTTTAAAGCAATGTGAACGACAATATCCTGTCCTGATGAAATCCCCCCCAGAATTCCTCCTGCATGATTGGATAAAAATCCCTCGGGCGTGATTTCATCTCGATGTTCGGTACCCTTTTGCTCTATACAGTCAAATCCGGCACCAATTTCAACCCCTTTTACCGCGTTAATGCTCATCATTGCATGGGCAATATCGGCGTCCAGACGATCAAAAATCGGTTCGCCCAGCCCAGGAAACATGCCCGTTGCGACCACGGAAACTTTAGCGCCGATGGAATTACCCTCTTTACGTAAAGCATCCATATACTTTTCCAGAGCTTCTACCTGATTTTCATCCGGGGAGAAAAAAGGATTGTTGTTAATGACATTCCAGTTAAAATTAGCATCCCCGGGATGAGCCGTTTTGATAGGCCCAAGCTGCGACAGATAGCCGCGAATCTCGATGCCATAAACATCTTTCAGGTATTTCTTGGCAATACCACCAGCTGCAACTCTGGATGCCGTTTCCCGTGCCGAAGAACGGCCACCGCCCCGATAGTCACGAAAACCATATTTTTGCTGATAGGTGTAGTCGGCATGTCCTGGCCGGAAAGTGTTTTTAATATTTCCATAATCTTTGGAGCGTTGATCTTTATTATAAATAACTAAAGAAATCGGGCTACCAGTGGTTTTACCTTCAAAAATTCCGGACAGAATATGCACTTCATCATCTTCACGTCTCTGAGTAGTATGCCGGGAGGTGCCCGGTTTACGGCGATCCAGATCATTTTGCAGATCCGCTTCACTCAGCTCCAGACCTGGAGGACAACCATCTACAATACAGCCAATGGCTTTACCATGGCTTTCACCAAACGAAGAAACAACAAACAATTTTCCAAAAGAATTTCCAGACATATCAGACGCCAGATGGTTAGTAGTTCAAGTTAGCGGGTAAATTCCGCAGCAACAGCACAATAGACCAAACACAAAACCGAGTTCATTAACCATAGTTTAAAATAATTTTAAGATATCGTTTAAAAAGTTCAGTTCATATTCTATTCAGCCAGGCCATGGGATTATATCAATAAACAGACATAGAAAGGAGATCACAATGTTTAAAATGTCTATTTATGATTAAAGAAAGAAAGTAGGCTACAACGTTTGTTATCAATATAATGATACTATACATGCAATCAGAACCAGAAATAGCCCGGGTAATATGCTACATCTGAAAATCGTTGCCACCCCAATGGAGAATTAATATGCGCGTACTTCTGATTGAAGATGAAGTTCAGCTCCAACAACAAATAGTATTGCAATTACAATTAGACAATTTTACGGTGGATGTGACCGGGAATGGCCGGGAAGGCCTTTTTTTCGCCTCCGAATACCCGGTCGATGTCGCTATTATTGATATCGGTTTACCGGAAATGTCCGGTATCGAAATTATCAAACAGCTAAGAAAAGACGGCAATAAACTCCCTATTCTAGTCCTGACAGCCCGTGGTCGTTGGCAGGATAAAGTAGAAGGACTTGAAGCAGGCGCTGATGATTATCTGGTGAAACCATTTCATATGGAAGAATTAATGGCGCGCATTAATGCCCTGCTGAGACGGGCCTCCAATAGCACCAGTGAACAAATTTGTTATGGACTAATCTGTGTCACTCCAGATAGTCAACAGGCAACGCTCGATGACAATGTTCTGGAGCTGACAGAGTTCGAATACAAAATTCTGGAATACCTGATGCGAAGACATAATAAAGTCATTGCCAAATCAGAACTGGCCGACTATCTTTATCCGCATGATGAAGATCGGGACAGCAATGTCCTGGAAGTCATTATCGGACGTTTGCGCAAAAAACTCGACCCTGAGGGCCTTCTTAAACCCATAGAGACTATTCGGGGAAGAGGCTATTGTTTTACGCTATCATAACTTTGAACTTAACCTTTTGCTCTCATAGATAATGACGTGAATCTATCTTTTTTCAGCTTGACATCCATTAACAGCCGGATTATCTTCGGCGCAATTGTCGTGGTCAGCAGCTTTATGTTGCTGACTGGCTATACCCTGAATAAAGCCTTTTATACTAGCGCTCATTCTGCACTTGAAGAACGACTTACCGCACAGATCTACCTGCTCATGGCAAATCGCGAACTCAGTACGGTGGGTTTACTTGCTGCTCCCAGGGAATTGCCGATAAGCTTCCTGAATACCGCTCATTCTCGGTTATCCGGCTTTATCACCAGGTCTGATGGCGAAATTTTATGGAAATCATCCGGCAGTCTCGATAAACTTGTACCTCCCCCTAAAGCCATTACCCACGGAAAAAAAGTATTCCAGCAATTTGAAGTGGATGGCAATACCTATATCAGTCTGAGCATCGCTATTATCTGGGATACTCAACATCAACAATTTCCATTGATTTATCATATTACGGATGATCTCAGTGATTTAAATCAAATGCTGGCAACCTATCAACACAACCTATGGTCAAATCTGATTATTATGGCGATTACCCTGCTCATCACCCTGCTGATTATTCTGCGCTGGGGGCTTAAACCACTCAGAGATGTTGAGAACGAAATTAAGGCTGTAGAACAGGGCCATCAGGAACACTTAAACAAGTCTTACCCGGATGAGCTGACACCATTAACGCAAAATATCAATCAGCTCATTCAGTTTGAGCGTCAGCAGCAACTTCGCTATCGTAACGCGCTGGGTGATCTGGCTCATAGCCTGAAAACACCACTGGCCATTATCAAGGGTCAAAACTTTAATTCTAACAAGCCAGAAAAATATTTTGACAGTATAAATGATGCGGTACAAAGGATGAATTCCATTGTTGAGTATCAATTACAAAGAGCCACCACGGCCAGCCCGTCACCACACATACAATATATTCAGTTAACGCCAATCATTGAGTCGATGCTTGATAGCATGAAAAAAATTTATCACGATAAGCCAATTCAATTTAAACTGAATATCACCAAAGGACTCCAGTTTAAAATTGATGAAGGCGATTTTATGGAAATATTGGGCAACCTGCTGGATAACGCCTGTAAGTGGTGTAATGATACTGTGACCGTGATGGTTACCAGTGAAAGAAACAGCTTGCATATTAGTATCGCTGATAACGGTCCCGGTATTGCTCTGGACAGAATTGATGATATCACCGGTCGCGGCGTTCGAGCCGATCAAATGACCCCGGGACATGGCGTTGGCCTGGCCATTGTTCAGGATATTGTTAATGTCTATGGCGGAACCATCCAGTTTAGTGCAGCAAAAATCGGTGGATTAGAGGTTAACATTCATTTTGAGCTATAATACAACCATCTCAATATAATATGGTCTTTACCTGATGGGTTTACTTTTTTTCTACCTGGCTCTTGCCTTGTTGGTGTCTTTTTTATGCTCCATACTCGAAGCGGTCCTACTCTCCATTACACCTTCTTATATCGGCTCATTGCCAGAAGGAAAGTTCAAGCAGACTCTTGAAGTTCTTAAAAAAGACATTGATACATCCATTTCTGCCATTTTAATTCTCAACACCATCGCTCATACCATGGGTGCTGCCGGTGTTGGCGCTGAAGCCGTCAGAATATTCGGCATTGAATGGCAAAGCCTGATTGCGGTAGTTTTAACCTTACTGATCCTGTATTTTTCTGAAATCATACCCAAAACGATTGGCGCAAATTTTTGGCGAGAACTGGCAAAACCAACCGCCTATATCATTCAAATTTTAATTCGAGTTTTACTACCTTTTCTATGGATTTCACGTTTCATTACCAATCGTATTAAGAAAAGCGAAGACAATGGCCCTACCCGCGAAGAAATAGCAGCCATGGCTGAAATCGGGGAAGAAAACGGTATTCTGGAAGAAAAAGAAGGGCAATTGATTGAGAACTTACTGAAATTAAAGCAAATCAAGATTAAGGAAATTCTCACGCCACGCAGTGTTGTGTTTACCTTGAATGGTGAGCAAACTATTGAATCCGCCTTAACTGAAGAAGATTTATTAATCTATTCACGCATCCCGGTATATAAAAAATCGACACACCATATCGTTGGACTGGTTTTTTCCCGAGACATTCTTAAGTCCGTGTCTATGCAGGAACAAATTCATCAGCCCATTGAAAGTATCATGCAGCCCATTTTCCGTGTTCCTGAAGACATGCCGGTCTACTTTCTGCTTGATAAGTTTCTCAATCGAAAAGAACACCTGTTCCTGGTGCACGATTCCTATCGCCAGTACTCTGGCATTGTCACCCTGGAAGATGCCATTGAAACCTTACTCGGTCGGGAGATAATAGACGAAGCCGATAAAGTTGAGGACATGCAGAAATATGCCCTGGAAAAAGCCGCACTTTGGAAAAAACAATTGAGCAGAAAGCCGGACTAAGCTCTTCGACTATACTAATAGTTATTGTCCGAAGTATTCATCCAATTGTGCTTTTGTTAACAGAAACACGCCCTGACCACCCTGTTCAAACTCCAGCCAGTAAAATGGCATATCAGGATAACGTTCCTGCAAAGCATATTCGCTATTACCCACTTCCACGATCAAAATACCATCAGGATATAAATGATCGGTTGCCTGTTCCAGCATCGGAATAACCAGGTCTAAGCCATCTTCACCCGCTGCAAGTCCCAATTCAGGTTCCGCTCTATACTCCTGAGGAATACTGGCCATATCCTTAGCATCGACATAAGGTGGATTGGAAACAATGATATCGTATTGTCTGCCTTTAAGATTAGCAAACAGATTCGATTGAATAATATTGACTTGCTCAACCAGATGATGCTTTTCAATATTTTGTAAAGCCACGTCCAGCGCATCTTCCGAAATATCCACCGCATCGACCCTGGCAGCAGGGAAATAACTGGCACAAGCGATGGCAATACAGCCACTACCAGTGCAAAGATCAAGAATTTGCTCAACCTTATCGGGTTCAACCCAGGGCTCGAAGTGATTCTGGATTAATTCGGCTATTGGCGAGCGAGGGACCAATACCCGTTCATCGACATAAAAAGGCAAACCACAAAACCAGGATTCATTGGTTAAATAGGCTGCGGGTATTTTTTCTTTCGCACGGCGAAATAAAATATCAATGACTGCCTGTTTTTCATTGTCAGTAAGCTTTGAGGTAAAATACACGGAATGGGTATCCGGTTCCAGGTTTAAAGTATGTAAGACCAAATAGGCGGCTTCATCAATAGCAGTGGCATTACCGTGCCCGAAAAACAGACCGGCTTGTTTAAAAAGACTGGCGCCCAGACGAATGAAATCGGTGATGGTTGCCAATGTATCCTTAATTTCTTCTTTGGTGTAATTAATTTTTGCCATAGTTGAGCCTTTAAACAATTAAATAGTATCCGTTCTAAAAAAATTGTCATATTGTACAATATCTAGCAAGGTTATTTTTGTATATAAATCAAATTTTCAACTAAACTTAAAATAGAAGGATATTTTTTCCAAGTAATCATACCAAGGAGGTTATCATGACACACATTAAATTAGCGCCTGATGTTGAGTTCAAAATGGATATCAACCTGGATGATATTACTGAAAATTCACGTGATTATGATGTTCAACAGCATAAAACCGAAATTTATCAGGAATTTGAAAAACGCTTAAGTCAGGTTTTTCCAGAAGGTTTTAAAATTGATAGCATGGAATTTGGCCTGGACAAACAACATTAGGACTTAAAGCTCTCCCTCTGGGTGTCGGAAAATTATACATTGCTTATTCGACACCCTAGCACAAAGCATTTCTACTTTATTTATTGTGCCTGCATTAAATAATTATAAATCAATTAGATATGTAACTATCCAGACAATTATTATCTTTCTTTGTCATATTTTGTATTTTTCTAATAAATTATCCCGATTTTTTCAAAGTTTTCGGCTAAATAGATTGTCAATATATTTTACAACATCATTGAATATTCTAACTCAATTATAATTTATATTAACTTATAATATTGTTTTAATTAATATTTTTAACTATGGTTTAAAAATTGCTTAATATCACATAAATACTTTAAATAAACTTTTTTAGGTTGAGGTAACGAAATGAAAAGTTTACACAACAAGTCATTAATTGTAACTGCTAGTATATTTGTTAGCATGTTCTCCCTGCCGGTTCAGGCAAGTTTTAACTGGAGCTTTACTAGCGGTTGCGGCAACGGCTCACAAGTCGTAAGCTGCTCACAAAATAGTAATGGCAATATAGCCACCGCAACAGCCTGGTCTACTAAATCATCTAGTCCAACCGCGCAACTAGAACAAGGTACTTTGGGACGCTGGGATGGCCTTGGTGTAACAAACACTGGCGAAGGTACATCGTCACCTAACCATGCTACCGATAATTCCGGTCGCTATGACTCAATTTTATTTAATTTTACGACCGCAGTAGCGTTAACTCAAGTATCCATGGGATGGGTGCAAAATGACGCCGATTTTTCACTCTTGCGTTATATTGGTGATGGCTCAGGTTCGCCTGACAATTTAACCAATGAAACCTATAGCGGCCTGACTTCAGGCGGTAGTTGGGAACTTGTGGGCAACTACAACTCATTTAGCGGCGGTGCGGATAATCAAACAGCCAATGTTAATGGCAGTGGCGTAAACTACAATGGTTCCAATATCAATAGCGACCTGACAAAAACATCCAGTTTATGGTTAGTAGCGGCCATGAATGGCAATTGGGGCTGGACAGATTCCAACAAAGACTACTTTAAACTGAAGTCCCTGGCAGGATATACTCCCCCACCTCCTGATATTCCCGGGGTACCTGAGCCTTCGACTCTTGCATTAATGTCAATGTCATTTTTAGCCTTTGGTTTTACACAACGTAGAAGAAAAAGAAACCTTGCTCTTGACTGAGTGTATAAAAAGCTGACATATTATAATTTTCCTTAGAAAACTAAAAAACTCTGCTTAGGCAGAGTTTTTTAGTTTCTGAGTTCGTATATTTTTCCTAACTTCCTCTGGAAAATTAGATAACCTTTTTTCTTAGCAACTTTTTCCAATTTTATGTATCACTGGATACTTACAAGCTTTTAAGTTGGGATTGTAACTTTCGGGCATGTTCGATACCTTTAAAATCTTGTTTTAACTTTAATATTTTGTTTAATTCATTTAAAGATTCATCATTTCTGCCCAATTTGTATAAAGCTACAGCGATATGATAACGTATTTCAGGATCATCGCCTTTACGAAAATGGGCTTCCCGCAAATAACGCAAGCCTTGTTCCGTATCTCCACTTTGAACCAGCAACCATCCGAGGGTGTCATTGATAGCGGGATCCTCAGGCGATAACTTCTGGGCTTTTGTTATAGTTTCCAGAGCTCTGGAATCTTGAGTCAGGGCATAAAGGTTGGCCAGATTATTCAGTAATAATGGCTCGTCAGGTGAATCTTTAAGAATCCATTCAAGATTTTTTTGCGCTTCAATCAGTTGACCAAGCTGAAGGTTTGCTTGTGCCAATGCGTATCTGACCTGATGATCATCAGGATCTGTTTTTAGCCAGTCTCGCAACAACTGAGCCCCTTCTTTAATGCCCCCACTATCTGCCATTGCCTGATATAGATTTAAGGTGTTTTGGGTGTCTGGTTCACGAGAAAAAGCCTCAATGTATTCTTTAACGGCCTCTTCCGGTTGACCGCGCTGCATCCAGACATCACCCATAAGACGATATGATGAGGATAGCTCAGGATTGACTGCTTTTATTTTTGTCGCCAAATCATTGGCATTATCAGTCTGGCCATCCTGAAGCAGAGATTCCGTTAAAATAATTTGTGCGGGTAGATAATCCGGACGATAATGCAAAGACAACGACATGCTAGTAATTGCACTTGTCAAGAACCCGACTTTTAACTCAGCTCTGGCTATCCTGAATAAAGCCTCCGCATCCGTCAATGCAATATCCTTCATATGTTTAAAGCTTAGCCTGGCATCATCAGGCTTACCTGCCGCAAGCGCACTTGAAACAACCGCAAGATGGGCATCCATATTTTCCGGTTCCAGGAAAACAACTTCTTCAGCCATAGTCATTGCCTTGTCAGCCTGACCGGAGCGAATATACAACTGAACCAGATATAATCGTATACTGGTATCCTTAGTATCAAGACGCAAGGTTTTATTCATCCACTGAATGGCCTTTTCCAGTTTAGCCTCAGATTCATAAGCCCGGGCCAATTCCATTATGGTAGCAATATGATCAGGATATTGTTCCAAAATGGCCAGATAATGTTTTCTGGCTTCCTCTGGCTTACCTTCAGCCAACAATAATTTACCCAGATTAATCTGGGCAACAAGGAATACAGGATCCAGAGCAACGGCTTTTTCAAAATGTGCACGGGCATCAGAATATTTTCCATTTGCCGCTTCAATTGATCCCATCCAGTTAAGAAAAACTGGATTTTTAGATTCTTGTTCAACTAACTTTAGAGCCAGATTCAGGGCTTTATCCAGTTCACCAAGTTTGTAATAAACCAGTGCCAAAACAATACCCGATTGTTGAGATTTCTCTTGTTCATAAAGCTTAGTCAATTCATCAAGTGCTAATTGCTGTTTACCCGTACTAAGATAACCCAGAGCCAGATCCGTTCGTATATCCTTTTGTTCATAACTAAATACTGCGGCTTTTTCCAACAGTTCTACGGCAAGATCAGCTTTACCAATCTGCATGTAAGCATTACCCAATAAATCTAATATACGCGGATCATTTGGAGCAAGTTCATAAGCAGGAGTCAGCACATTGATACATTTCTGATACTCTCTTTCACTAAGCAAAATAGTGCCCAAAATTTTTCGTGCTCCAATCTGCATTGGAAATTTATTCACAAAAGTATTGAGATAGTTTTTGGCTTGTTCATATTGCTTAAGATCGAAATAAACCATCCCTGCCAATAGCAATAAAGAGCGACTGTTTTTTAATACAGCCGGATCGATTTCACTCAGGATATTGGCAGCTTCCTGGATACTGGCTAATGCTTTTGTGTCGTCTCCTTCACGAGTAAACAATATCGCCTGAAGATAAATGGCACGTGGCTCAAACTCATACTCTTTGCGCAAAAAATCCAGATCTTTGTGAGCTTCCTTTCTTTTATCCAGATCAAGAAAAATACCCACTCGAGCCAGTCGTGCATCGATATCATTCTCATCAAGTTCAAGTACCTTGCTGTATTCTTCAAGGGCTTTTTCAAGATTACCCTCAAGATGACTAATAGATGCCCTGACACTCCATACACTGGTTTCATTTGCATCTAGAATTATCGCTTTATCTACCATTTTTCTGGCTTCTGCCAATTTGCCCTGTTGCAAGCGTACCAATGCGATGCCCGAAACAGCTGAAGCAGTATCAGGGTTCAATTTTTGAGCATCAGAAAATGATTTCTCAGCAGCTTCTAACTGATTCAATTCCAGGTAGGCATGACCACGATAGACCAGCAGTTCACTTTGAACCTCATGTGGTAAATTTTTGCTGGTGATCTCCTTGATAATCGCCTGGTATTTGAATTGAAATAAATAAGCTTTTGCCAGAGAAGGCAAGGTCAAAACAAGATCCGCACCTAGACGGTTAGCTTCTTTAAGCTCGGATTCAGCACTGACGGGTTGGCCATCAAGAAGATAACTCTTGCCGAGTAAAACACGGGCAGGCAGCATATCAGGATCATTCTTCAGAACATTTTTCAGCTGGATTATGGCGCCTTTAATATCTTTTTCATTTAACCTAACAACCGCATCTTCATAGAGTTTTGCAGCTTCATCCTTATCGGCAAAGAGCAATTGTGGAATAAAAAAAACTAAAATTATAGGTATTGAAGTTAGCAACCTGTTCATAAACATAAATTAAATTAGCCTGATTAATGGAAATTATTTAAAGTTATAAGATGATTAAGTGAATTATACATTAGCGACTCAAGCAACGTCCCACAGATTCTTTATGACACACTTTGCCATCAAACCAAATGGTATTGGATAGTATTGTGTTGGTAAATTTTATTTTCGAGGTTTTTGCACCCGTTAAATCCGCATAGCTTAAATCGGCGCTGGTAAAATCAGTGCCCATTAATACTGAACTGCGCAAATCGACAGCCTTTAGGCTAGCCCCGGTCAGATTGGCATTAGATAAATCCGAATGGGACAAGTTGGCATAATCCAGCTGACTGTTTTGTAAACTGGCTTCCCTGAAACGACTGTTTTGTAATAAAGCATTCTTAAAACTGCTTTGCTTGAGGCTGTGCTGACTAAAATCTCTGCGTTGCAAATGACAGCCATCAAACAGAATACCATCCTGGCCGTCAGCAGAACAATCTATTTGAGCCAGCGGATCATCGGGGGTAAACACAAACATGGCATAAACTAAAGCTGAAACAACAGCAACTAAAGCGACCATTCCAAAGACACCCGTGGTTTTAATTTTTAAATGAGTGACTTTTTTTCTGGGGGTATAGATTTTTTCTTTACCATTCTCATCCACTTCCCGGACTTCCCCTCTTTCATCCGCCCATCGTCTTGCAGCTCTGAGGCGTTCTTTATAATTAGAATCACTGCGTTGTTTAACGACATCAGGCATGACTTCCCGGATTGAGGACGCTTTACGCCAGATTTCTTTATCCTGGCTCAATAAATCATTGGGATGAATCCGCCCCAGTAATATATGCTTGCTGATAAGTCCCGAGGCAAAAGGACCTTTTACCCGGCCTTTCACCTTAACATACCATAACTGGCTTTCTTGATTCATTATGAGCCTTGTTTATTCTTATTCTATAAAATTGGTTTATACTTCTAAGTAACAACATATTGAAACAGAATTATTTTATGTTGCTCTAAAGCTATATATTAGCACAGTATTTTTAAGACATTGGAAAAATGCAGCCTATTGACCCATCAAAGCTTTCTGCTGAAATCAGCAAATCTGATGCCGACCTCAGTAAAGAGATTAGCAATAAACTTGCTTCAGCCGTCGCTGACAAGCAACGTTTAGCTATAGGCTTATTACTCAAACAAACCCTGCAACAAATATCTGATAATGGCTTGTCGAGTGTTGACACCCAGAAAGCCATTATCAGCGCAAAAAAAATCTTACCCGGTGAATTTACGCAATTGTATATACAGGATCGTATTCAACAGCATAAAATTGCTGAAAGCTTGAGCAATCAGCTACTTAAACCGGCACCATTAACCGCAGAAACAACCCGACAATGGTTCTCAGGACAAATCATACCAGGCATTGTCTATCAGCCAACAAGCAATGGTCTGGCCTCTTTACTGGTCAGTAAATCGGGGCAATTCAGCACCACCATGCTTGCACAAATGTCCGGTCAGCCAGTATCAAATCAGGCCATAGCTGATCAGAATATTAATCCGGCTTTGGAAAAAGTCATTAGCAAGCTGCTCACCAATGAATTGCTCAAACAGTCACAGCTGGTTAATATTAAAACTGATCTGCCGTTGCAATCGGGTCAACAGTTACTATTACAGATTAACAAAAATGCAGGAGAATTATCCTTTCAATTGCATCACTCTCCACGTGAAAGTCACATGGTTAGTCAATATTTGAATCAGTTTGCCGCAAAACAACAGGCATTACCCCAACTTATGGCCTCATTGAATCAAATTGCTACTCAGACCAGCGAGTCTAGCAGTTTTTTTACGCCAAAATTTCAACAACAGGTGGACAAAGTGTTGCAACAATTTCCTCCCCTGGCGCAGCTTGCAACTGCCTCAGAGATTAAAACCGGCTTACAAAACACCGGTCAGTTTATGGAGAATAAAATCGTTAATTCATCTTTAAGCAACCAGGTTCTGTCAAGCGATTTGAAAGTGGCACTATCACAACTTGTGTCTCTGATTAAAAATAATGAAGCCATTATATTCCCAAAGCAAGTGAGTGGGGAAAGTCATCTTTATAAAACCATCGCTCACGAAACCATTGCTGATAGTCTGGCTAAACCAACTCATGTGTTTGAGCCGCCGGGTCGGGTCTTACATGCCCAGGTGCAGCCTCCTGTACAGGATTTTAATCTGTTTCAACTTAATAACCATCTTTTATTGCAAAGTCGGGTTCTGGATCAGTTAGAGGGTGTTTTAGCAAGAATCATGTTCACTCAATTACAAAGCCGTGAAGGCGGTGAACAGCAAATGCTAAACTTTGAAATTCCGTTTCGACATAATGATCAACAAGAGGTATTGCAATTAAAAATTCGTGAAGAATTGCAAGAAAAAGAAGCCGAAAAAGGCAATAAAATCTGGACGGTTAATCTGGCTTTTCATTTGCCTTCTCTGGGTGGCATCAGAATTTACATTACCCTGGATAAGCAAGATCTGGCCATTCAATTCTGGACTGAGGAAAAAAGCAGCCAAAAACTGTTTCAGCAATTTTTTTATTTACTCAACGAACGACTGCAAGAATCCGGTTTCACAATTTCTCAACTCAAGGCTTTCCATGGTATACCGGAATCGGCGCAGCATGAACAGAAAGCCAGTCAGTTTATTATTGATGAGCGGGTATAGCTTTTTGGAGCATTGAAGATAACACTATGACCACAAAGAAAATTTCAAATAAGCATGAACATTCTAAACCGCCAGTAGAAATTAAACAGGCCATAGCCCTGCATTACAATGAAGAAAAACAGTCCAATCCCGTTCCAAAAGTAACGGCCACCGGTCAAAATGAAGTGGCTGAGCAAATCATTCAGTTAGCCAAAGAACACAATATCCCCATTCATGAGGATGCAGATCTCGCCGTTTTACTGTCCCAACTTGAACTCTATGAAGAAATTCCCGAATCACTCTATCGGGTTATTGCCGAAGTTCTTGCTTTTGCTTATCTAGTATCAGGCAAAAAGCCCAAAGGCTACGAATAATCACTTATGGTGATCCACATTTAAAAAATTGATGATCTTTTATGCCATTACAGCATTATTTTTGCTAAACCGATTCCATGTCTTTTCATGGATATGAAAGGCGATTGTATTGATAGCCGGTTCAACTAAGGCAATAGCACCACCGACAAGCATGCTGCCACTCATTAAATAAGCCACAGAAAAAGCAACGCTAAAATGAACAATGGCAAAGCTCATAGTTTTTTTCATCTCAAATTCTCCTGCTAATGGTCTTTACTTAAGGAGAATTATTATCAATTTTTATTAATATGTAAAATCGTTTTTTTTAATATATTTAATAGATTTTACCAATATATTAACTGCAGATAATTTAAATAAATAATAGCTATTTTCTATCACAATAATAAAAATAAACGATTTCTCTTATCATAAATCCGAAGATATCCTGTAATTATGAACAACGAAACATATTTACAGGTGAAATTATGGCTATGTGGGAAAATATGATTGAGTGGTATCTTTGGCGCTATGAAAAGTCGGAATGTCAGCATTCATGGCTTGGCTGGGACGGCTGGGTTGAGCCCGCAATTGTGAAACAAAGCGCAAGGTCGAAAACTAAAAATGCCTGGGTTGAAGAATCTTCAACCTGGCAAATTAAATAAACGAAAATAGTTTTCCCGGGTTACTTTAGCAATGTGCTCAACACTTGTTCCACGAAGATCCGCTAAGAATTCTGCAACATAAGCGACATAAGCTGGTTGATTCTTTTTACCGCGCATAGGAACGGGTGCCAGATAAGGCGAATCAGTTTCAATGAGGATCCTGTCATCGGGTACGACTTTGGCGACTTCCTGGATAGCAGTGGCATTCTTGAATGTCACTATCCCCGAAAACGAGATATAAAAACCTAATTCCAGTGCTCGTTCAGCAGTTTCCAGATCTTCGACAAAACAATGCATAATACCGCCAATTTTATCGGCATTTTCTTCTGCGAGGATTCTCAGGGTATCATCACGAGCATCTCTGGTATGAATAATCAGTGGTTTGCCTGATGCAATTGCAGCCCGAATATGCTGCCGGAATCGCTCCTGTTGCCACAAAAAACTTTCACCCAGGGGACAGGAACCATTATTCATATAATAATCCAGCCCGGTTTCACCTATAGCGATCACTTTGACATCATTGGCTAAGGCTTCCAGTTCGTCTTGAGTGACTGTTGTTTCCGGACTATGGCAGGGATGAAGGCCAACCGAGGCAAAAACATTGGCATAGGATCTGGCTGTGCTGAGAATTCTAGGAAACGAGTCCAGATCAACTGCGATACTGAGAATATCAGTAACCTGTTTTTCTTTGGCCTGGACGATGACATTGTCCATGTGGTGGTCAAAATCAGCCAGATCCAGCATATCCAGATGGCAATGGGAGTCGACAAACTTAAGGGACATAATTTATTAATTATCGGACAAGCATATTACATAGTATGGGTAGGACGGTCAGACTGTAAAGCCCCGGCCAGATAGGTTTCAATTTTGTTTCTCGCCTGTCCATTATCCTGATCACTGAACTGAACGCCAACACCTGCCGCTCGGTTACCCTGGGAGCCGGTCGGCGTAATCCAGACGATTTTACCAGCAACCGGTAATTTGTCTTTTTCGTCCAGCAATGTCAACAACATAAACACTTCATCGCCCAACTTATATTGTTTGTTGGTCGGTATGAATAAACCGCCATTGGTAACATAAGGCATATAAGCAGCATACAAAGCACTTTTGTCTTTAATGGATAAGGATAAAATACTCTGTCTGGCCTGACCGGGGCGCATCATAATACGGGGTACTCTTGTTCGGATGTTATGTGATTAAAGATTGAACATATTAACATAAATTAGTCTAAATTTTGCAATTTTTCCAGTCGATAAACAAATTTTCAAGCACGAGATTCGCATTGATTGAACCTTGTATTTCATAATAGGCTTTATTAAATGAATCAGATAGTTGCAAAAGATTTTTTAAGTATAATCTATTTGACAATTGTTTCAAGCTTTGCAGGTAATCAATATTGGTAATCGTGGAATCCTTGCAGTTCTGCGACAATCTCACCACATCCATTATCATAGAATCCATCCAGTAAACCACATCAAAAGCGGTCAGCACTGATGTCTTTTTACTGGCTTTAATTTGCCGGTGCAATACTTCAGCAACCTGTACCGGATCGGTTGAAGTGTCATGAATGGCCAATAGCTGAGTGATTATGTTATTTCGCACCTCAAGTTGTTCACTGTTTGCCAATTGCAAAGCCTGGATGGGCGCACCGGAGACCAGGGATAGCATTAATTCAGCCTGCTCGACCTGTTGCACCTGTAACCATTGTAATGCCATGGCTTTATCTGGTAATGGCAAATCGACACTTTGACAGCGACTTCTGACCGTGGCAAGAAGTGCCTGCTTTTTATTGCTCAGCAAAATAATGATAGTGTCTGAAACCGGTTCCTCTAAAGTTTTTAACAGGCTATTGGCGGCATTTTGATTCATAGCCTCGGCAGGCTCTATGATTATCACCTTTTTACCACCAAGCTGACTATTTAACACACTCCATTGAATTATTTCACGGATATCATCAACCGGAATGACTTTTTTTTCTTCCGGTGTCGATACGTGATTAAAGTCGGGATGATTACCTGCCTTAAACAATTGGCAGGAACGGCATTGATGACAGGGTTCAACCTGTCCGGTATGAGAATTGTCCTGCGGCGATTGACATAATAGTCCTTGAGCAAAATAAAAGGCAAGATCCTTTTTCCCTATGCCGCCAACCCCAGCCAATAGCAATGCATGAGGAAAATCATCTGCCTGAATATGGGCACTGAACAATTGCTGCCAGATATCTTTCTGCCACGGATAATAACTATGAGCAGTTGTCGAATCAGTAAAATTTTTAGTCATGCTCAGTTAACCGATCCAGAACTTGAGTCAATTGTTTTTCTACCTGTTCAATAGCGGGTTGAGTATCAATGATATGAAAGCGCTGCGGATTATCCCTGGCCAGTTTTAAATAAGCTTCTCTGATACGTTTAAAAAATGTCAGTTGCTCTTCTTCAAAACGATCCGTTTCACCACGGTGTCGAACCCGTTCCAGGCCAAGCTCGACCGGAATATCGAGCAGTATCGTTGCATCCGGTCGTAAATCACCCTGAACCCATTGTTCCAACTGAGCTATTTTTTGCCATGACAAGCCCCTGCCGCCGCCCTGATAAGCATAGCTAGCATCAGTAAAGCGATCGCTTAATACCCATTTGCCTGATTCCAGAGCGGGTATAATTAATTCATTGAGATGCTGAGACCGGGCCGCAAACATTAATAATAATTCTGCATCGTCGCAGAGATTAGTATTGGATTTATCTAATAATAAATCTCGAATTTTTTCCGCAATAGGTGTCCCGCCTGGTTCACGAGTGGAAATAAACTCAATGTTTTTAGCGTTTAAATACTGCTGAATATAGCGAATATTGGTTGATTTACCGGCTCCTTCTGAACCTTCGATAGTAATAAATTTGCCCTTATACATTATTTTTTAATTCTTCTTATATTAAACTGTTTCATTTTCACCCACCCCCTTAGCCTGAAAGACATAATTGCTACTTCTTCAGAATGTATTTTCTCACCGCGCGATTATGTTCTTTCAGATTATTACTAAAATAGTGCCCTCCTGAGCCATCTGCAACAAAATATAAACTTTTGCCCTTATCCGGATGTAAAACCGCATGAATGGCCTCACGTCCTGCAATGGCAATTGGCGTTGGCGGCAGGCGATTAATCTGATAAGTATTGTAGGCTGTTTTTTCATTAATATCACGTCGTCTGATATTGCCTTTGTAACGCTCCCCCATGCCATAAATGATGGTTGGATCAGATTGCAGGCGCATATTTTTATTCATTCGTCGAATAAATACACCGGCAATTTTACTGCGTTCACTACTAACACCTGATTCTTTTTCTACAATTGATGCCAGAATCAAAGCTTCATAGGGCGTTTTCAAAGGCAAATTTGGCTCTCTATTTTGCCATTCCTGATCAAGAATTTTTTGCATTTGGGTATAAGAACGTTGTATAAACTGTAAATCAGTCGTTCCTTTGGGGAAATTATAAGTATCAGGATAAAGCAATCCTTCAAGATTATTATAGGGACTGTTTAAGGTCTTGGGCAAATTTGCCATGGCCTCATTATCCAGTGTTTTAATCAGATTGGCATCGTTTTTAACCTGTTCAAAAGCTTCTTTAACGGTCCAGCCTTCTACCAGCGTTAGAGCATACTGATTAACTTTACCTGAGACAAACAGATTGACGACATCCACCACTGTCATCCCGGATTCAAGCATATATTCTCCCGCCTTGACTTTCGCTGCCTGTTTGGAAATTCGGGTATAGAAACGGAAATATTCAGGATGCTCAATTATTTTTTGTTGTTGCAATGACTGGGCAATCTGTTTAACGGTAGTGCCTTTATCGATAGTAAAAATTGTTTTAGCCTGTTGCTTATCTACCGATAAATTTTTGTCTACTATTAAAATTGGAGTCTGTAGAAATGTTTTATAGTCATGCCAATACCAGGCCGTGACAAAACTACCGATGATAATCAGAATAGCGATAAGTTTAAAAAGTTTCTTTATCATAATAAAAATTTAATTAAATTTGAGTCCCTGGCTTTTATATCCCATTAAATTGATACGGACGCTGTAACTCTTTATTGATACATGCGGCTAATTGAGTGCTGATTGCTCGTTCTCTAAAATGCCACTGCATGTTTTTAGTGACCGTTATGGAGGCCACTGGAACAATCCCAAATACACTATTGGTAAAAAACACTTCTTTGGCACCTTGCAAGTCATGTAAAGGATAATCGCCTGCCACCAGGTCAAGCCCCTGTTGTTGAGCCAATTGAATGACCGCCTGTCTTATTGTACCCAGGACGCCACAGGTATCAATTTTTGCTGTCAATAATTGACCGTGGCTCACAAAAAAAAGGTTACTGCTGGTTCCTTCTATAAGCAAACTGTCCAGCAAGGATAGTCGGTCTGAATAAGACAGCATTATCCCTTCCTGGTAGCATGAAGTGGAAAATTCATTTCTAGCCAGAACCTGTTCCAGACGATTAAGATGTTTCAGTCCGGCCAATGCCGGCTGCTGGGCTAAACGAGTTTCACAAACGACCGCATTAATACCATTTAAATAGTCACTATCCGGCCGCTCAGGCCACGTATGAACAGAAACAATCAAGGTGCTTTCCTGTGCTTCTGGAAACAGGTAACCACGCCCACCTTTCCCCCGAGTGACTATAATTTTTATAATCGCATTATTGTCAGCTATCCCGGAATCATGACTAGAACAATACTGTTCCAGTTTATTATTGATTAACGACAATACACGGTGTTCGTGCGGAGGATTAATTTTTAATTGTTCGCAGCCACTTGTCAGACGTTGCCAGTGTAAATCCCAGTTATGCGGACAATTTTTCACATAAGCAATGGTCTCAAACAGGCCATCGCCATAAGCAAGTCCTCTATCACTACTGTCAATTGTGCTCATTAACAAATACCTGAATACATATCCCTGAAAGATAACTACTTTGCAAGCAAAGTACTAACCCTAAAGGATAACTACTTTGCGAGCAAAGTACTAATCACCCCTGCAGGGCCTTGAGTAAACCTTTTGCTTTGGCCCGGGTTTCCTGAAGTTCTTTGACCGCGACCGAATCAAAAACCAGACCGGCGCCGGCTCTGAAACTGAGCATTTGACTGTAGTCGTTGCTGTTTTCCTGAGCAGTAAGTCCCAGCACCATGGTACGGATAAGAATATTTAAATCCATGCTACCATCCAGATTAATATAGCCCATTGAACCAGTATAGGCGCCGCGTGAATGTTGCTCCAGCTCTGAAATAATTTCCATACAACGCACTTTTGGACAGCCGGTAATCGTTCCGCCGGGAAACAGAGCTTTTATGGCATCAGAAGGTGTTTTGCTGGCTTGCATTTGACCAATGACATTAGACACGATGTGGTGAACGTGAGCATAGCTCTCATTGCTCATTAATTCGTCCACCACAACCGTTCCCGGTTCACAAACCCTGCCCAGATCATTGCGAATCAAATCTATCAGCATAATGTGTTCGGCCTGTTCCTTGGGATGTTTATGCAATTCCTGCATCAAACGGATATCTTCCTTTTCACTACCACTTCGAGGTCGAGTTCCAGCAATTGGCCGTGATTCCAGTTGCTGGTTGTGAATTTTAAGCAAACGTTCAGGAGAAGATGAAATAACACTGGCCACACCCTGCTCTGAAGCAAAGCTTGCTACTCCCGAGAAAGGTGCTGGGTTGGCAATACTCAACAATTGATACAGAGTTGCGGCCAGTCGACTGTGGGCATTAATTTGGCTATCAAATTGAAAATCCGTGGCATTAATTTGTGCTTGCCACAATCTCGACAAGTTAACCTGAAATACGTCACCTTCTTTAATATAATCTTTAACTGTCGACACCGATTTAAGAAAAATTTCATCATCTTCCTCATCTAGAGCAAGAAGCAATTCTTCAGGTTTAATGTTGGACTGTCTGGATTGTAAAATGGCCTGACTATCCAGCACCAGGGATTGGTAAGCCCGATGGTGATCAATACCAGGTTCAGAAATAAAAAAAAGCTTTTCTCGTGTATGATCAAAAATTAAAGCCATTTTAACTCTGGCAGCATAGGCGACTGGTAAGAGCATTTCATCTAAAGGTAATTCAAGGCAAGGTTCAATTTGTTGTGCCAGTTCATAGGCCAGAAAAATAAACCAGCCGCCCATAAAAGGCAAACTGATTTCACAGCAGCCATTTTGTTGTGACTGGGACACTGCTCCCTGTTCTGAACGATACCATTGATCAAAGGCATCCAGAAAGGTTGAATCAGAACTCAATTTCAATTCTATGGAAGTGCTCAATTTCAGATGATAATCCAGCTTTAAATAATCCTCGGGCTCAATAAACAATACGTCATAAAATGTCTGGGATTCATTTTTTACATCGGTTTCGGATGAAGACTGACTGGTTGTTGCCAAAAGATAAGGATATTTTTCTGGGAAATGGTGATAAAACTGATATAACTCAGGAAATTCTTGCTCAGTGATTTCTGTCGATTGACATTGTTGAATCATAGTTGAGTCATAGTTGAATCATATTAAAACTTGAGCCTTACCCTCTCCCAAAGGGAGAAGGATTAAGAACGGCCATCGATTTATCAGATTTTACCAAAAATTAATGTACCATTTGTACCGCCAAAACCAAATGAATTGGAAATTGCATAATCAATTTTCATTTCTTTTGCCGTTAACGGTGCATAATCCAGATCACATGCGGGATCTGGGTTTTCAAGGTTAATGGTTGGTGGAGCCACCTGATCACGAATAGCCAACGCGGTAAATACTGCTTCAATACCACCAGCAGCACCAAGCAGATGCCCTGTCATGGATTTGGTAGAGCTCATAGTAAGATTATAGGCATGATCACCAAAAGTACGTTTAGCGGCATCAGTTTCAGCCAGATCACCGGCAGGAGTGGATGTACCATGAGCATTTATGTAGTTGATTTGATCAGGGTTTAAGCCGGCATTTCTCAATGCAGCATCCATACAACGGCTTGCTCCTTCTCCACCTTTAGATGGCAAGGTCATGTGATAAGCATCACCACTCATACCAAAACCCAGTAATTCTGCATATATTTTGGCGCCACGGGCTTTTGCATGCTCATATTCTTCCAGTACAACCACACCGGCACCATCACTAAGAACAAATCCGTCGCGATCTTTATCCCAGGGTCTTGATGCCCCTTGTGGATCATCATTTCGAGTTGATAGAGCTCTGGCCGCTGAAAACCCACCCAGTCCAGTTTCTGAAGTTGCCATTTCAGCGCCGCCGGTGATCATTACATCGGCATCCCCATATTCAATAATTCGTGCAGCATCACCGATACTATGAGTTGCAGTTGCACATGCAGTAGCAATAGCAAGGTTAGGACCTTTCAAACCAAGTTTCACTGATAGATTACCGGAAATCATATTGATGATGTTACTGGGAACAAAAAATGGGGAAATCTTACGCGGTCCACCTTTTAAAAAGCTGTTAAAACCTTTTTCGATACCGGGTAGACCACCAATTCCAGAGCCGATGGATACACCAATATTCCACGAGTTTTCATCGGTAACTTGCAAACCGGAATCTTCAATTGCCTGGATTCCAGCCGCCATACCATAATGAATAAAAGGATCCATTTTTTTTGCATCTTTTGGCGACAAATAGTCATTTACATTAAAGTTTTTGACCGAGCCACCAAATTTGACACTAAAAGCACTGGTATCAAAATGTTCAATAGGGGCAATACCACTTTTTCCAGCAAGGATATTTTCCCATGCTTCTGTCACTGATAAGCCAACAGGACTAACCATACCTAAACCAGTTATAACTACACGTCGCTTAGCCAAAAAAATTCTCCATTAATTGAACACCTTCTCTAAATCAAAAGAAGGAACCTACTTTATTCAGTTTAAGAGTATATCAGGGTATAAATAAGTAAAGCCGGGTTCAACACTGCAATTTACAAAGCAATGTTAAAAACGGCTTTAGAATTATATCGAGTATTAAGAAAACGGTACGACAAATACCGATATGCTATTAAGCGTCGATATTTGCGTTGATGTAATCAATCGCCAATTGAACAGTAGTAATTTTTTCAGCTTCTTCATCAGGAATTTCAGTACCGAATTCTTCTTCAAGAGCCATAACCAGTTCAACAGTATCTAGAGAATCTGCGCCAAGGTCATCAACAAAAGACGACTCAGGCTTAACTTCATCTTCTTTAACGCCTAACTGTTCAACAACAATTTTAGCCACTCTTTCTTCAACACTACTCATTTTTTAAATTCTCCATGATTCTTTTGTAACACTTACTTATGCAACAATTTGCATAAAGTTCGGTAACTTTTAAAAAGACCTAAACTTTTAGTGTGTTTATTTACGTGCCGCTATTTTAGTGAAATATAAACCGATATGCCAGTATAGTTGAAAAAAATTTGCATATTTAGTCTATTAAAATATAAAAAATAAAGATTTATCGCACTTTTAGCCAATTTATTGCTAAATTGCCTAAGGCATATACATTCCGCCATTGACATTAATGGTCTCGCCGGTTATGTAGCTTGCTTCTTCAGAAGCCAGAAACGCAACCGCTGAAGCAATTTCTTCAGCCTGTCCAAGACGATTTAAAGGAATCTGACTCAATAAAGCATCTTTTGTATCGTCAGATAATGCCCGAGTCATATCCGTATCAATAAATCCTGGGGCTACGGCATTAACCGTGATACCTCTAGAACCCACTTCCCTGGCTAATGACTTGCTGAAACCCAAAATACCTGCTTTGGCAGCGGAATAATTTGTCTGACCCGCATTACCCGTTAAACCAACGACTGAAGCAATTGAGATAATCCGGCCTGTTCTGGCTTTCATCATCGCACGTAAACAGGCTTTGGATAATTTAAAGATTGAGGTCAAATTAGTTTGAATAATGTCATCCCATTCTTCATCTTTCATGCGCATCATCAGGTTATCACGAGTAATACCGGCATTGTTAACCAATATAGAAGGCATGGCATAATTGTTTTTCATATTTTCAAGAAGCTGTTCGATGCTACTCTGGTCAGTCACATTAAGGACCATACCCTGACCTTTAATACCATTTTCTTTCAAATAGTTAGAAATGTTTTCTGCCCCTTTCTCTGAAGTGGCTGTACCAATGACCGTTGCGCCTTTATTGCCCAGACTGATTGCGATAGCCTGACCAATTCCTCGACTTGCACCCGTCACCAGTGCGACTTGATTTTCCATGGACATTAAGATAATTCCTCAAATGTTTTATCGACAGTTGCTGTATCAAACATGGCGTGGGCCGGCATTCGACGATTAATACGACGATTTAAGCCCGTTAAAACTTTGCCAGGACCACATTCAACAATCTCTGTTGTACCCTCGGCAACCATCTTATTGATGGTTTCTACCCATCTTACCGGACGAGAAAGTTGTTTAACCAGGGCATCTCGGATGAGATCCACATCATTTTCAATGGTGACATGGACATTGTTTATAACCGGTATGATTGGACGTTCTATATTCACGGTAGTGAGTTTTTTTGACAGTTTTTCTGCAGCACTGTCCATTAGAGCACAGTGTGACGGTACACTGACCGCCAGCTTAACTGTTTTTTTTGCGCCCACATTGTTAGCGGCGTTAATTGCCTGTTCGACGGCATCACTATGACCAGCAATGACAACCTGACCAGGCGCATTAAAGTTAACCGCGGAAATTATTCGGCTTTGACCATTTTCATCGACCAGTTTGACTGCTGTTTCCTCACAAACCTTGATAACGGTTTCATCATCCAGTCCCAAAATAGCTGCCATAGCACCTTCACCGGTTTCTACGGCATCCTGCATAAATTTACCACGATGTGAGACCAGATCAATGGCGTCGGAAAAGTCCAACGCCTCAGAACAAACCAGAGCCGTGTATTCTCCCAGACTATGGCCGGCCATAACTGCGGGCGTGGCACCACCCTTATGTTTCCATATCTGCCAGAGAGCATAACCCGCGGCTAACATGGCGGGTTGGGTGTTCCTGGTTTTATTTAATTCTGACTCGGGCCCATTTTGAGTCATTTCCCATAAATCAAACCCCAGCGTATCGCTAGCTTGTTTGAAAATAGAGCTAATAATTTCCCCATAAACAGGATTTTCATCAGCAACACCTCCCAACATACCAACTGATTGGGAACCTTGCCCAGGAAAAATAAATGCGACTGGCATAGTTTTATCCTTTTTTTGTTATATTATAGTGACTCAAGTGATATCAGTACTTTAATAATGCCGAACCCCAGGTAAACCCGCCGCCAAATGCTTCCAGCAATATAGTTTCGCCTCGTTTTATACGACCATCCCTTACCGCGGTATCCAGCGCCAAAGGAACGGATGCCGCTGAAGTATTACCATGATTTTGCACGGTCGTTACCACATGATCGGTGGACATTTTCAGTTTTCTGGCCGTGGCATTAATAATTCGAATGTTAGCCTGGTGTGGCACCAGCCAGTCAATATCCGATTTTTGAAGGTTATTGGCTTCCAGTGTTTCATCCACGATACGTCCCAGTGTATTAACCGCCACTTTAAAAACTTCATTACCTTTCATTTCAATATGGATGGCATCCAGACCATCCGGATTGATTTCGGAAAGACCTCCATTGGTCGTCAATAGTTCAGAGAAACTGCCATCGGCGTGGATATGAGTTGATAAAATGCCTGCTTCTTCACTGGCTTCAAGAATAACAGCACCGGCGCCATCAGCGAATAAAACACAGGTAGTTCGATCTGACCAGTCAACAATTCGCGACAGTGTTTCAGCACCGACAACAAGTGCCCGTTTAGCAGCGCCGGTTTTGATATATTTGTCGGCAATATCCAGAGCATAAATAAAACCGGTACAAACCGCCTGCACATCAAATGCCGGGCAGCCATGGATATCCAGGCGTTGTTGTAATAGACAGGCAGTACTGGGAAAAACACGATCGGGCGTGGTGGTCGCAACAATGATCAAATCGATTGACTGAGGGTCAATATTGGCTTGCTCTATGGCACTTCTGGCAGCAAATTCCGCTAAATCACAGGTTGTTTGACCTTCTGCAGCAATACGACGCTGTTTGATACCGGTCCTTTCTGTAATCCATTGATCGGTCGTATCAACCATTTTCTCTAATTCAAAATTAGTTAATACTTTGTCCGGCAAATAACTGCCAGTAGCCATAATTCGAGAATACATCTATATAGATAGCCCCAGTTTATACATCAATAGTTAGAAAAAACAGATTGTAGCATAGAATTACAGATTTGATTCAGCTTGCTGTTTAATTTTAAGCGTTTAATCCTCTACCTATAATAGGATCCAGAGGAGTTATTTTATGCGATTTGTTTATCTGCCGTTTTATCAGCGACTTTCTGAACCAGTGAGTCTTCCAGTACTTTACTGATCCGATGCGGTACATTATTATCGACTTCAATGATCGCAACCTTAATAGCGTTAGAAAACGAAAAGATATCGGCACTGCCATGGCTTTTTACCACAATTCCCCGTAGCCCCAACAAACTTGCACCATTATAAATTCTAGGATCGACCTTGTTTTTAAAAGCTTTTAAAACTGGCATAGCAATTAACCCGGCAATTTTAGTCAGCCAGTTTCTGTTAAATTCACGCTTAATAAAATACACAATCATTTTTGCCACGCCTTCGGAGGTTTTCAAAGATATATTGCCAACAAAACCATCAGCTACCACCACATCGACCACACCTTTATAGATATCATCCCCTTCAATAAAGCCATAGTAGTTCAGTCTGCTATTAGATATCAGATTGGCCGCTTGCTGGACCTGTTCATTACCCTTCATTTCTTCCTGGCCAATATTGAGCAAACCAATGCTGGGTTTTTCAATATTATCAATGGCACTGGTTAAAACAGATCCCATCACAGCAAATTCAAGTAAATGTTCAGCCGACAAATCGATATTGGCTCCCAAATCAAGCATGTGAGTATGTCCCGTTTGCGTTGGAATGGCTGTACAAATTGCCGGCCGGTCAATTCCAGGCAATGTTTTCAGGACGAACCGTGCTGTTGCCATTAAGGCACCCGTATTGCCGGCACTGACACAGGCGTCTGCTTCCTGTGACTTAACCAGATTGATTGCAACCCGCATGGATGAATCTTTTTTGCCACGTAGCGCCGATGCTGGTTTTTCATCCATATCAACGACCTGAGTGGTGTGTTCTATGCTGATCTGTTTCCGAAGCGATTCAGGATATTGGTTCAAACGCTCCTCGATCAAGGCACGATCACCCACCAGAATAATATTTAATTGTTTGTATTCCTTGAGAATTTCAATGACAGCAGGTACCGTGACTTCGAGTCCGAAATCGCCGCTCATTGCATCAATTGCTATTGTGCTATTTTTTAAATTATTACTCATATCTCTTCACAAGGTTAGGGTTTCTTAAGTTTGAGAGAAAATCCCCAATATTTCCACCTTCAGCATGAAACATTTATTCTTGGTCAAAAAAACAAAGCCTCAGAAAATTTCTGAGGCTTTGTTTTTTTGACCGGTTAAACTTTTAAACAAACTTAAAATTAAATGACCATATACTCTTGTAACAACTTATTGTTCAAAGTAACGGGCAAATCTTAAGCTAATTAAAAGTAATCCCGTAGTTAATTTACTTATTGATGACCTTACGACCCTTGTAGTAGCCATCAGCAGTAATATGATGACGACGATGGGTTTCACCACTGGTCGAATCAATTGATAAAGTCGGATTACTCAAAGAATCATGAGAACGACGCGAACCACGACGGGCTGGTGTACATTTGTTTTTCTGAACTGCCATTTAATTTTCCTTCGTACTCTTTTACTAAACTATTTAAAAATCTTTACAATTAACTTCAAAATCAATATTTTGAAACAAATATATTATTTATTTTTTAACTTTTTTAATACCGCAAAAGGATTATCTTCATCCAGTTGCTTACTCATTTTTTGCAAACCAGCCTGCTCAGTTGCTTGCACATCCTCTACAGGGTACTGAAACTGGACCTGACAACTGGCCAGCTCTGAATCTGGATGCATCGGTATTTGTGGCAAGGCCAACAATAATTCATCTTCGATTAGAACTCTTGGATCAAAAAGCTCTTTCTTGTCCAG
>Ga0316204_10003009_pt1 | contig 35559 bp, 19 predicted proteins | sample 6monrhotite_MG_2_FD_205661 | JGI IMG/M metagenome (GOLD analysis project Ga0316204, IMG submission 205661) | Microbial mat bacterial communities from mineral coupon in-situ incubated in ocean water Damariscotta River, Maine, United States -... | ecosystem: Environmental > Aquatic > Marine >... | reverse complement strand
GATGGTAAGCTGCTGAGAACTGTTGGTGTATTGAATCCTTCAAAGTATGTGCTTGATGTCACTACTTTACCAAAAGGGGTGTATGTTTTAAAACTAAACGACTCTGACGGAAACAACATTCAAAAAACATTGTTTAAGCAATAAGAATAGATTTGATATAATGAAAAGGCCGGGTAAAACACCCGGCTTTTTTTATGGCTTAAAAGTGGGTTTACAGTTACCACCAGATTATGGCCCCAATAATTGCCCAAATTGCTAGAGCGATTATGTCTATTAGCAATAATCCCCAAAATGCCATTGCAATCCCGAATCTTTCAACAGGACCTGAAAAATTCCCAGATAAAGCAATAAGAGTCAGTCCTATTGCCATGGTGCCGGCAGCAATCAAGAATGCCCAACCACCTATCCAAAGAAAAAGGATAGGTAAAAATATCGCTAAGAAAGCTAAAATTGCCCCTGAAGCTAAGAATAGAACTGAAATGGTGTCATCAGACATGTACTTTCGAAGATTTTTTCCTTTCAAGATTCTTCTCACTGGTCTTCTTGATCTAGAAACTTCTCGTTCTTGAAAAAGGCTTTTGCTCTGGCCACGCTCATTGTGAGGTCGGTCTGAAGCTGAGTCGGGAGCTGGTAGTATTTCAGATTCAAATTCTACCGAACAATCAAAAGTTTCTTCAGATTCAGATTCTTGGGCAAACAATGATTGTCCAAGAGTTAATAGTATAATGAACAAGAAGAATTTATTCATATACTAAGGTATTAAGATAATTGATTTAAAAATTCAGAGTCTTCTTAATACCATCTGCAACCTTGTCTCCATTCGTTAATAAAGTATATTCTAAGATTGAATTAAGCGGAATAGCTGGTGTGTCAACAGAACCTACAATTTCAATTGGAGCATCTAGTGAAGTAAAACAGTTCTTTTGAATTTTGCCAGCAACACCTAATGTGAAACTTGCCTCACATGATTCTTCTGTCACTAAAACGACTTTGCTATGTTTTCTAACTGAATTATAAACAGCTTCTTCATCCCATGGAGATAATGTTCTTAAATCAATAATCTCTACTTGACCTGGGAATTGTTCAGCTGCTTCTATTGACCAATAAACTCCTCTTCCGTAAGTAATCACTGTGACAGATTCACCTGAATCAATTTTATCTTGATCAGCCTCTTGAACAACTCTTGCCTTACCAAAAGGAATTACATAGTCTTCATCTGGTTCAATTGTCATTGCGCCTTCAGTGCCCTTGATTTTTGACCAGTATAAACCTTTGTGTTCTAACATCACAACAGGATTAGGGTCGTAAAATGCAGCCTTCATCAATCCTTTTAAGTCGGCACCCGTTGAAGGATATGCAACTTTGATCCCTCTAATATTTGTTACCACAGACTCAACTGAAGATGAGTGATATGGACCACCAGAACCATAAGCACCAATAGGTACTCTTAATATTGAACTTACCGGCCATTTACCATTTGATAAATAGTATGATCTACTTACTTCAGTAAATAACTGATTTAGACCTGGCCAAATGTAATCTGCAAATTGAACTTCTACTATTGGTTTTAATCCTACAGCTGACATACCAACTGTTGATCCAATAATAAACGCTTCTTGAATTGGAGTATTAAAAACTCTGTCGTCACCAAATTGTTGGGCCAAAGTCGCCGCTTCTCTGAATACACCACCTAGTCTTCCTCCTACATCTTGTCCATATAATAATGCTTCAGGATGCTTTTCCATGATCTCTCTGATCCCAAACAAAGCCGAATCTACCATAACAGTAGCTTTCTTCCCGTCTGGTTCTCTTTCTCCTTTTTCTTCTGTGATAGGGGTTGGAGCAAAGTAGTGATCTGTAATTGAATTTGGGTCTGGTTCTTCGGCATTCAAAGCCTTATCAAACTCTTCGTCAATGAATGTTCTAGTTTCAGCTTCAATTGCTTGAATGTCTTTTTTTGTTAAGCCAACCTCTTGAGCTTGCTTCATCATTTTTGGGTACGGATCTCTCAATGCCGCTTCATCCAAATCATCTCTGTACCATTCTTTACGAACACCAGAAGTATGGTGACCCAATAAAGGAACTTTCGCATGAATTAAAAATGGTCTTCTTTCTTTTCTAATTGTCTTTATTACTTCTTGAACAGTTTGATATGATTCGTCAAAATTAGAACCATCAATTGTTCTCACTTCAATACCATTGAAGCCTTTCATGTAATGCGTAATATCCTGAGCTCTTGTTTCTTCAGCATTTGCTGAGATATCCCACTCATTATCCTGAACTAAATATAAAATCGGAAACTGTTTCAATGCTGCCATTTGAAAGGCTTCAGAAACTTCACCTTCAGTACAAGATGCATCTCCTAAAGAGCAAACTACAACTGGATTTTCGCCGCCAAAATCTTCAGCTAAGCCATGAATTTCTTTGTATTGAACTCCCATAGCAACACCTGTAGTTGGAATGGCTTGCATACCAGTCGCAGATGATTGATGAGGTATTTTTGGCAAATCATCTCTATTCAAAGATGGATGACAATAGTAGGTTCTTCCGCCTGAGAAAGGATCATCTTTCTTGGCAAATACTTGTAACATTATTTCATAAGGATCCATCCCTATTCCAAGTAAAATACTATCATCTCGGTAGTAAGGAGCAACCCAATCTTGAGGTTTAAGCTGCATACCAACTGCTAATTGAATAGCCTCATGACCTCTTGATGTTGCATGAACATATTTAGAAGTAACCTTGGCGTTCTCTTCGTACTTTTCAGCCATAGTTTTAGCTGTGCACATTAACTCTAAACCTCTCTTAATGATTTTTTTATCAGACTTCACCTTTGATTTCTTCGTAGCCACGCTCTTCTTTTTAGTTGCAGTATCTGCCATAGATTGGATTTTCTTGGGCTAACAAATATACGAAATTTAAAGGTAGGATATAGCCCAGTAATAACTACAAATCACCTTTTATAAAGATTGCTGTGAGCATTGCTTTCCTTTTAGTATTTTAGAACATTGGATGTAGAATCCTCAAAATAAAACACAAAAATGAAGTTGAAAATTTTAGTAGTAGCATTGATCGCATTCACAGGTATGACCTGTCTTGCGCAAAAAGAGTTGACATTAAATGATGCCGTTATGGGACAGTATCGTCAATTCTATCCGAAGAGAACGAATATGGTGAAATGGATTCCGGATACGAAGACGTATTCATTTTTATCTGGTAATTACCAAACAGTAAAAATGGGTAATGTTAAAAAATCAGCTAGTACTGATCTAATTACTTCGGCTGAAATGGCTGAGCTAACTGGTGAAACTTTCGGTTATGCAAAAGTGATTGACTGGAAAGATGAAAATAACTTCTATACATCAGCAAACGGAAAGTACTTTTTGATAAATGCGGCCTTGAAAAAATCAAAGTCTCTGGGAGAATTACCTGAAGAGGCAGAGAATGATGAACTTCATTTTGCAACAGGGCATGTTGCTTATACAATGGATAATAATTTGTATATCCAAACAAATGAAAACAAGCAAGTGCAGGTGACTAATGCGCCTGAAGAGATTGTTTCGGGGCAGGCTATTGCGAGATCAGAGTTCGGAATTACAGGGGGTATTTTCTGGTCAAATTCTGGAGATTACCTTGGGTTTTATCAAAAAGATGAGTCGCAAGTGGCTGATTACCCACTCTTAGATATTACTACAGCTACTGGTTCGTTAAACTCAATCAAATATCCAATGGCAGGTCAAGATTCTGAGAGATCGGCGGTAGGGATATACAATGTAAAAACTGGGAAAACAGTTTACATCAAACCAACTGGAGATCAAGAAGATTACTTAACCAATTTTGGATGGGGACCCAACGATAAGTACTTCTACATTGCAGAAGTTAATAGAGACCAAAACCATATGAAGTTGATTCAGTATGAAGCTGAAACAGGAAAAATGGTAAAAGTTCTCTTAGAAGAAAGAAACGAAAAATGGACAGAGCCTGAACACCCACCTTTTTTCGTAAACACATTGGTGAGCACTGATGCTGGAAAAAACATTTTTATTTGGATGTCAGAAAAAGATGGCTACATGAATTTGTATCTGCACAATGAAGATGGATCACTTAGAAAACAACTTACAACTAATAAGTGGGTAGCTCAAGAGATTTTGGGTCAAGAAGGGGATAAGATCTATTTTAAAGGTACTGGTGAATCACCTCTTGAAACAAATTACTTTTCAGTAAACATAACTACAGGAGAACAGATCCAAATGACTAAAAATGGAACGCACTCTTGCGTTTTCTCTTCAGATTTTAAATACATGTTTGATCAAATGGCTTCTCGTGAGATTCCGAACATGGAAATGATTTGTGATAATAAAGGAAAGAAAGTTCGTGAGGTACTAGTGGCTGAAGATCCTTATAAAGGAGTGACTATGGGTACTGCCGAATATGGTACCATCAAATCTGCTGACGGAAAAACAGATTTGTATCATAGATTAATCAAACCGTCAAATTTTGATCCATCAAAAAAATACCCTGTGCTGGTTTACGTTTATGGCGGACCTCATGCGCAGTTGGTAACAGATGATTGGATGGGTGGAGCAAGTCTCTGGATGTATTGGATGGCGGAACAAGGTTATTTAGTTTATACCGTAGACAACAGAGGTTCTGCAAACAGAGGATTCCATTTTGAATCTATTATTCACAGACAATTAGGAGATGCTGAAATGGCTGACCAAATGAAAGGAGTTGATTACCTGAAGTCATTACCATTTGTTGATGGAGATAGATTAGCAGTTCATGGCTGGAGCTTTGGCGGATTCATGACGACTTCATTAATGCTTAGAGAACCAGGTACGTTTAATGCCGGTGTCGCAGGTGGACCAGTAACAGATTGGTCTTATTACGAAATCATGTATGGTGAAAGATATATGGATCGTCCTGAGCAAAATGTTGAAGGATACAAGAAAAATAGACTGATGAACTATGTTGACAAACTTACTGGTGATCTTCTATTGATTCACGGAACTTCGGATGACGTGGTTGTAATGCAACACAACTTGGCGCTAGTTCAAGAGTTCGTTTCTCAAGGTGTTCAAATGGATTTTTTCCCTTACCCAATGCATCCACATAATGTGAGAGGTCAGGATCGTGTTCATCTGATGACTAAAGTATTGAACTACGTTATTGATAATAATGAATGATCAATTCAAAGAGCTATTAAGAAGTAGAGTTCAAGCAGCCCAAAGGGAATCACTCCTTGCTATGGCTCTCTTCGCAGGGTTTATTTTGTTTTTTATTTACTGGGGCATGAAGTTGGTTTTTTTGTTTATCCCGGCCTTAGTTTTTGCTGTCATAGCATATTTTGTCTACAAAAAATTTCAAGGAGACTTTAAAGGAGCTGATTATTGGTTGAAGCAATTCGAAGAGAATCCTGAAAATGTTGTGTGGATAAAACCGATCACCGTGAAGCATACTGCTGGGTTTGTGATCACCTTATATAAGGAACAAAAATTTCAAATTTTAACCGCAGATAATTTAGCTGTGACTTTGAAGTGCGATAAGGCAGGGCAAGCAGAAGTATTTTTGAAGGGGTGTCAACAAACTATCCCAAATGCACATATCGGATATACGGTTCAAATTAAGTCTATCTATAAGAAAGATCCGGATGAATTCATAAGTAGTTTAAAAGCTTCAAATCTCTACAGTCCTATTGGAGGTTAGGTTACTCTTGCTTTTTTTCTATCTTTAGGTAAATGAAATTCTTACAGCTCTTATTCCTTCTATTCTTGGGTTCTTTTGCTTTCGGGCAAAACGGAGTGATTGAATTGACAGATGAAAATCTTGGTCAGTCGTTTGCCTCAAGCATCATGTTGGTTGAAGACGCAAATCATGAATTGACGTTAGAAGACGTGATGTCAATGAATGATGAAGAATTCGAAAACCCTACCGACCCCATACCTAATCTTGATTTTACTACTTCAACTTGGTGGTTGAAATTCTCAATAAAAAACAATAGTTCCTTCTCTCATTTCATTCTTGAGACTGCACGACCAATTACAAATGAGGTCGATTTTTACCAAGTAAGAGGTTCTAAAGTTGAGAACGCATTTAAGAGTGGAGATGACCGACATTATAATGAAAAGGTAATTCCACATCCGAAAAACCTCTTTCCGATCGTAATGTATCCGAGTCAAAAAAAGGACTATTACATTCGATTGAAATCAGATGGGGAAGTAATTACACTGCCAGTGAACATCTCTGATAGGTTGAGCTTTTTTGAACATGATGCGAACTCTCAATTTGGTTATGGTTTCTATTATGGCTTGATGTGCCTGGTTATCATTATTTATTTCTTCTTTTTTATTCTTCTAAAAAGTAGAGCTTTTCTTTATTATATCATGTATGTGGCGGCTCAAGCGCTACTGCAATTTACTTTAGATGGCTATTCGTTTCACAATTTCTTTCCGTCAGGAGGTTATTTAGCCAATCACTTTGTTGTCTTTATTGCTGGTGTGACCATTATAATATTACTTGCGTATGTAAGTAATTTTTTGGTGTTGCCTGAAAAGAATAAGTTAATGCACAAGGTCTTTAAAGGGTGTCAGATTCTTGTGGTTTTAACTATTGGAATCTCACTTATTCCCGGCGCAACATATGTAATCTCTTACCCAGTAATTAATGGTGTTTCATTATTGGCAATGATACTGAGTGTAATCGCTATTTATAGATTGAAGTTCAAAGGTGAGTCAGTTGACAATTTCTTTGCGATCGCCTTTACTGTGCTCATTGTTGGAGCTATCATATTTATTCTAGGAAACTTCAATATTATTGGTAATGCAGAGATTGCACAATCGGCTCTAAAAATTAGCTCAGCGTTAGAGGTGGCCATATTGAGTATATCAATGTCGAATAAGTACAGAGCATTGCAAAAAGAAAAGCAAGAAGCGCAGGCTATTGCATTGAAGAGTTTAGAAGAGCAAAATGCTTTAATGGAAGGAATGAACGTGAAGTTAGAGGCGCAAGTAAAGGAACGTACAGCTGAAATTGAGCATCAAAAAGAAGAGTTGGCAGAAATCAATAATGAAATTGTCAGTTCGATTCAATATGCTGAGCGAATTCAGAGAGCAATTCTACCTTCTGATGCACATATTAAAAAATTAATGCCAGAATCGTTTGTTTTTTACAGACCTAAGGACGTGGTGTCTGGTGACTTTTATTTTGTTGAAGAAACGACACCTAATGCCAAGAATAAACTGGTGTTATTTGCTGCGGTTGATTGTACAGGGCATGGTGTCCCAGGCGCATTCATGAGTATTGTTGGTAATAATTTTCTTTCGCAGGCGATTACTGAGTACACAGTAAACTCACCAGGTGAGGCATTAGAGTTTTTGAATAACGGCGTGAGTTCTGCTCTAAGACAAGATCGAGAAACGAACACAGAAACTGTACGAGACGGAATGGATATTTCACTTTGTGGCTTTGATCCGAAAACACTTAAATTATATTTCGCAGGGGCAAAGAATCCCGTTTACATAGTGAGAAAGGGAGAGGTGAGCGAGCTTGGATTTGAATATGAAGAAGGAGCAAAGAATCCTTTAAAGGACGAAAATGAATCAATTTATTTGAACGAAATAAAAGGTGATACTCACCCAATTGGAGCTTACGTTGGTGACGAATTGAAGCCATTCAAGACAGTAGAGTTTCAGCTGAGAAAGGGAGACATGATTTATGTATTTTCTGATGGATATGCTGATCAATTTGGTGGGGAAAACGGGAAGAAATACAAATACAAGACCTTTAAAAAACTGCTCTTGTCAGTTTCTCAATTACCTGCTAGTGAGCAAAAAGCCAAGTTGATTGCTGAGTATGACAATTGGAAGGGAGATTACGAGCAAATTGATGATCTGCTAGTGATGGGAATGCGTGTGGAGTAGTTGTTGATTCCATGGTCTAAACGTTTGAATTCAAACATCTTATTTGATTAATTTCTCGAACTTAATATTTAGTTTTGTAAGACAAATAATAGCCTTATGAAATCATTTTTATATTTAGCCACTGCTTTAGTTTTATTGTCTTTTACATTCTCTACACAGGATGACTGCAAAACATACTTCCCAGTTGAAAAGGGAATGAAATGGGAATATCAAGACTTTGATAAAAATGGTAAGTTGCAAGGATACTCAACAACTGAGGTGACTGACGCGACAGCTATCACTTCTGGGATGGAGTACACAATGAAGGTTACTGTAGATGACGAGAAGAAAAAGGAGAAGAATCATTTTGAAAGAGAAATGACCTATACCTGTGTGAATGGGGTTTTGAAAATGAATCTAGAAGGGATGATTCCAGCAGAAACTATGGAGGGAATGAAAGATATGACTATCACGATTGATCAAACTGAAATGACAATCCCGCAAACTTTAACTGCGGGTCAAAAACTTGAGGATGCCATGGTTAACATGAAGGCTTCAACAAACGGTATGCAAGTGATGGATATGACAATGAAAATTACCGATAGAAAGGTGGAGAAAATGGAATCGGTAACTACCGAAGCCGGAACTTATATGTGTGCTCTGGTAACATACAAGACCTCTACAAAAATGGCTTTCATGAATACAACTATGACATCTAAAGATTGGTATTCTCCTGAAGTTGGAATTGTGAAGTCAGAGACTTATGACAAGAATGGTTCTTTAGAATCTTCAAGAAAGTTGACTGGGTTTTCGAAGTAGGAACTACCTCTTCAATATTTTAATTTCTGTTCTTCTATTAAGTACTCTTCCGGCTTCTGTATCATTTGTTTCGGCCGGTTTCATTTGTGCGTAAAAGGATGTTTTGAGTCGATATGACTTCACACCTTTTTTGATCAAGTAGTCTCTTACAACTTTGGCTCTTTGGTCTGATAGCCTCCAGTTAAAGGCGTTAGGGCCAGTATTATCTGTGTATCCTTCTAACCCAATCTTGAGGTTTCTGAATTTCTTCATGAAAGTTGCTAGTTCATCTAAGTCTTTGATTGATTGTTGAGTGAGTTCTTTTGAATCATGTGGGAAATAAATGGTAGGTATTTTATAATGTGTTAACTTATAATTTCCACCATCTTTTAATACTTGCGGGTCTGTACAGTAAGTTCCGAATTCTTTTAAATGCCAATAGCCACGCATGTCATCACATGATGTCATTTTACTCTTATAAGTTCCCTTTAATACAAGAGGGTCTCCAGATATTTGACTTGGTTCTGACATGTAAATTCTTCCGTTTACTATTTCACCTTTTAGTCTTGAACGGCTATCACTAGAGAATTGACTTGCCGGCCAAATGAACATGCCACTAAACTTCATTCCGTCAACTTCATCAATCATCAAAATCATATCATAAGTTCCGTTAATGTTGCAAGAGTATTGGGTGAATTTTCCGGTCCACATACCATACATAAATTCTGCTGAGGGAGGATCCCCATAACAATCCTCAATTGATTTAAATTTTTGTTTTTCTTCAAATTCCTTTGAGACTGAAATCGTTCCTGGCTGGCAGGTTCCAGTGCTGCTCCAGTTACCTGTTAAATGAGCCTTGTTATTCGCTTGTGAGAATTTTAGCTCACCCTTTTTAATACACCAGAAAAAGGTGTTTGATTTCCAAACAGGGTCAGTTTTAGCGCGATCTTCTTTTACAATTTCTGTTTCTTCAAATACGAGAATTGAATCTGACACCTTGCCATTGAATTCTATGACACCATAATTTCCTGTGGCATCATCCCTAATCACGGTTGTTCCTTTGACTCTGCTCGCTCCAGAACTTTTTATATTCATTTCAAAATAAAATGTGCGACCTGGTTCTTGCCAAAGTGTACCAGTCCATTGACCACTAAGGTCTTGACCAAATGAAAGATTGCTGAATAATATGAGGAGTAATAAAAGGAATCTCATTAATATGAAAATACGAATTTTTGGTCAAAAAAAAGACTTCTTAGCTAGGCCAAGAAGTCTTTTCTTTTTGTTTGTAATCTTAGTTTCCTGTGATTTCGAACTCAGTTCTACGGTTGTTTTGTCTACCGTCTGCAGTGTTGTTCGTGTCAACTGGTTTGCTTGAACCATAACCTTTTGCAGTCATTCTGTTCTTAGCAATTCCTTTTCCAGCTAAATAAGTTACTACCGCTTCAGCTCTTGCTTGTGAAAGTTTAATATTTCCTTGAGCAGAACCAGTGTTGTCAGTGTGACCTGATAATTCAATTTTTAAGCCAGGAACATCTTTCATCAATTTGACTAATCTTTCAAGTTCAGCATCTGATTCTGATCTTAGTATAGATTTACCTGTGTCAAAGAATACGTTTCTAAGTGCAATCTTAGATCCAATTTTGATGTTCTTTAACTCAATCGTCTTGTTCACTAAGTTATATGCAGATCCTGCAGGGATATCAAAGTTTTCAGAGTGGAATAAGTATCCGTCAGCTTTTACTGCGATTCCGTAATTTCCTCCTGAAGGAAGAGAGATTAAGAACTTACCAGTAGCTGAGTTCGTAGTGAACTTCTGAGATATTTTACCAGTTTTGTTATCAGTGATTTCAATTACTGCTTCAACCGCTTTCTTTGTTAATGCATCAATAGTTTTACCTTTAAAAACAGTCAGGTTAGCAGATGTCGTTACTTTAACTTCACCAGCTAATTCAGGATCTTGAATTGGCTTCGCAATAGATGCCAATAAGTAATCTTGAGTTGCAAGTGCTGGGTCTTTTTCAGGACCCCAGAAAGTAGCTTTGTAGATATCGTATCCACCTTTACCACCTTCACGATTTGAAGCAATATATGCATACTTACCATTCGCAGTTGCAGCAAAAAAGAAGTCGTCATAAGGTGTGTTAATAGGATATCCCATATTAACTGGCTTGTCCCAATATCCTGTCTTTAATTTTTTAGACATGAAGATATCGTATCCGCCCATTGAATTAAATCCTTCAGATGCGAAGTACATGGTTTTTCCATCAGGATGTAAATAAACTGGTCCGTCATTGAAGTTAGAACTTACCGCCATTTCTCTGTTCGGTAAACCGTACTCTCTGTTCTTTCTGTTCATCACACCAGATACCATGATTTCGTATCCGTTATTCCCATCTTTCTTATCCTTAGAATAGTAAATCAACTTATCGTTAAAGTTATATGAAGCATACTTGTCATTTGATTTCAAGTTGATATTTCTTGAGAATGAAATTGGATCAGACCAAGTATCACCTTTTAAGAAAGTCTCATAGATATCAAAGTTTCCAGCAGAATTGATTTTATTCATTAACATCTTCGTTCCATTATATGAATAGTTGTTTGAAATGTCATCTTGCTCAGTATTTACTTTTCCTTTTATTGGCTTTGGTTTAGACCATTTACCGTTTGATAAAGTAGAAGTGTAGATGTCATCATCATAGTGACCAACTTCATCAGGAGTGTGAGAGTTTGGTCTGTCAGAGGTTAAGATTAACTCTTCACCATCCATAGTAACTGTAGGAGCGTAATCATTGTATTCAGAACTTAATTCTGGAACATGATCAACCCACGCTCTGATTGGTGCGGCATGCAGTTTTTTACCTGCAATACATTCTGTCTTTCTTTGTTTTACGAATTTTCCAAATCTGTCAGCCTTTTTGTATTCAGCTTCAAACTTCTCGTAGAACTTACGTGCCTCATCAAAATCATAAGTCAGCTGCTTTGCTGTTCCCATATAGTAGTTGATGAATGGGTGAACTTCTGGGTTCAGCTTGTGAGCATCAGTAATGTACTTTACACTCTTCTCTTTATAACTAGAGTGTGCATAACAAACTCCCATTTTGAAGTTCAGCTCAGCACTTTTAGGGTTGAACTTATAAGCTTTCTCGAATTTCTCAAGTGCTTTCCAATAGTGTAATTCAGGATCTCTCACCGCGAACACTTCTAGGTTTCCTAGTTCCCATAATTCTGATCCTTCTTCAAATGCAGTCTTAGCTGCTTTAAATCCGTCTTTGTCATCTTTGAAGTTCGCGGCTTTAAATTCCACGTCTCCTTGTGCGAAGGTTGTAAAACCTAATGCAAGAACGATTATAGATAATATCTTTTTCATTTTCTTTAGTATTAAGTTTTATTATTAATTCGAACAGTTAGCTGAGTTATATACTTTTCCAAGTTCAGAACCTAACTCTTTTGCTTTGTGCCAATCTTCGCAAGCTCCATTCATGTCTCTCAACATTTCTTTCGCCATTCCACGATTAACATAAGCATCAGCAAATCCCTTATCTAAAGAGATTGCTTTATCAGCATCTTTCTTAGCCTCTTTGTATTTACCTGCCTTGAAATATGCGCCAGCTCTATTGCTATAAGCAGGAGCATAAGAAGAATTAATCTCAATGCATTTTGTGAAATCTTTGATAGCATCATCCCAACGTTCCATTTTCATTTCAGTAACACCTCTGTTATTGTATGCTAGATAAAACTTTGCGTCAACACTAAGCGCTCTATTGAAAGCTGCCAATGCATCATCATAAGCTTTCATTTTAGTCTTTGTTGTACCAATGTTATTTAAAACGAAGGCAAGACTTTCATTTTTTCTGGCTGCAGTTTCGTAATCTTTAATTGCTTTAGCATATTCTCCCATCATTCTATAACAAGAACCTCTGTCATTATATGCATATGCATCACTTGCATTTAGTTCAATCACTTTTGAGAACTTGCTAGCAGCACCTTCATAGTCTTTTTGAAGAAATCTTAAAGTTGCGTAGTTGTAGTATGCTTTAGGGTTTTTAGCATCAAGCTTAATTGACTTCTCATAGTCTTCTTCAGCCTTCACATAGTCCTTAATCCCTTGATAAGCTCTTCCTCTTTGGAAAAACGCTTTAGAATAAGCTGGTTTTTTCTCAACCAAAGCATCTAAAGTTTTAATTGCATCCTTATACTTTTCAGATTTGTTTTGTGCAATTGCCATGTTGTATAGGGCAGGAGTGAAATTGTTGTCTGAAGCATAAGATTCTTTGAACTTGCTAATAGCGCCTTCATACTTCTTTTGCTTGAACATTTCGATACCTGCATTATAAGCAGTTTGTGATTTTTCAATGGCCGCATTGGTTTCATTGAGGTTCGCGATTGAATCGCTATATGCTTTTTCTTCAGGGGTTAAATCACTATCTGGCTGTGCCATAGCAATGAACCCAAAAAAAGAAACAGCAAGAGTCAACATTAATTTCTTCACAGTGTTTATTTTTTTAATTGGAGCATGAAAATAACGGAAATTCCCTAAAAACAAGGGTTTTCGGTGATGGAGTTATCAACAGTTGTTAATAACCTCAGCTCTAAATCGGTTAATACGAATCTTACTTAAGAGAAATTCGTGCCAGAAATTTATTGAAGATCAGAATCAGAGAAGTTGAATTGCATATAAAGACCTTTGTTGTTAGGTCCTGTTAAAAAGCTTGTCCAGTTTCCTGCCTCATAAAAATCTTTAGTGAGCGTTTTGCCTTCAAATGATAAGGAGTCATATAGTTCAAATGGGTAAAAAGATGGTGTTTGTCCTAAATGATGTTTGGCTTTGCCTTTCACAAAATGATCTTCTAGTATGAAATCACCAGTTAATACTTGATGCCTCAAAACGAAGTTTGATGTTGAGTCTAAGGCCCATATTTCAAAAGTGAAAGATGAATTGTTCTGAATTTTCACTTCTTGATTGTGCGCATAAGAGCAGGCCAAAAGAAGTAGACAGATAGTAGAGATAAATAGAAGCTTTTTGGGCATTTACGTGTTTAGAGTGCAACACGTAATAATATAATGATCTTATAGGTTGGAAGGATTAAACATGTGCCCGAATCCTATCCATTATTCTATTTGCTAATTCGTTCGCTTTGTTTTCGTCAGCACTTTCTGAATAGATTCTGATAATTGGTTCAGTATTCGATTTTCTTAAATGAACCCATTCTGATCCGAAATAAATTTTCACACCATCAGTCGTGTCTACTTCTTGAGAAGAGAATTCTTCAGCAACATTAGCCAAGATTCCGTCAACATCCATTCCAGCTTCTAATTGGATCTTGTTCTTTGAGATGAAATAATCAGGATAAGTGTTTCTTAATTCTTTAACTGTCATTTGAGATTTTGCCAACTGAGTTAAGAATAGTGCTATTCCAACTAAGGCGTCACGTCCATAATGAAGTTCTGGGTAAATAACTCCTCCATTTCCTTCTCCTCCTATTACCGCATTAGTAGCTTTCATTTTGTTTACCACATTCACTTCACCGACAGCAGCTGCTTGGTACGAGCATCCCTCATACCTTTCAGTAACCTCTCTCAATGAGATTGTAGATGATAAGTTTGATACTGTATTTCCAGGTGTGTTTTGAAGCACATAATCAGTAATGGCTACAAGTGTATATTCTTCACCAAACATAGATCCGTCTTCACAAACGAAAGCAAGTCTGTCAACATCAGGGTCAACTACAATTCCTAAGTGTGCTCCGGTTTCTTTAATCTTATCTGAAATTGCCGTAAGGTTCTCAGGTAAAGGTTCTGGGTTATGTGGGAAATGTCCTGTCGGTTCGCAATACAGTTCTGTCACTTCCATCACGCCAAGTGACTTTAGTAATGACGGAACAAAGATTCCTCCTGTTGAATTCACACCATCTACCACAACTTTGAAATGTGATCTTCTAATAAGTTCAGCATCTACCAATGGTAAATTCATCACTGCCTCTATGTGTTTTTGCAAATAAGAATCATCTTTCGTGTAAGAACCTAAATCATCTACTTCGGCATAATTAAAAGCGTTCTCTTCGGCTAAGGCCAAAATTGCTTTTCCTTCTACATCCGAAATAAACTCTCCTTTTTCATTCAATAACTTAAGGGCATTCCATTGTTTTGGATTGTGACTAGCTGTAATGATGATTCCTCCCTGAGCATTCTCCATAGGAACCGCAACTTCAACAGTTGGAGTAGTTGAAAAGTCAAGATCAACAATATCAATACCTAAACCTTGAAGTGTGGCAGATACGATATCACTAACCATTTGGCCCGATAATCTGGCATCTCTACCAATTACAACTTTGGTTTTGGTGTTACCATTTCTTTCGATTAGCCAAGTTCCGTAAGCTGATGCAAATTTGACAGCATCTAATGGTGTAAGTGCTTCTCCTGGTTTTCCGCCAATTGTTCCTCTGATACCAGAGATTGATTTTATTAAAGTCACGCAGTAGTTATTATGGTGTAGAACAAAGATAAAAGATAATTAAGCTATTCTCAGATTGACTTATTAAATAAAGGAGGTGGATAATTGCGGATAAAAAGATGAAGCTAGTACTGTGCAAGTCAATATAATTCGTATAATTGCACTCAAGTTCTTGTGAGGGCAATTCAGGTCTCACATGATTTATCTCACTTTTCAGATCATTATCGAATATCAAATCACTTTATGAATAATTCAGAATTAGCTGCTAAAAAAGTAGCGGAATTAAGAGAAATGGCAACTACTATGGGTATTGCTGGTGCAGAAGGAATGAAGAAAGACGAATTGGTTACTGCCATTACAGGTGGTGATAGTTCTTCTGAGGCGAATGCCGCAGACGAAAAACCAAAGCGTAAAAGATTGAAGAAAGATCCTGAAGAAGATTTGTTTTCAGCTGAAAAGAAAGAAGAGAAATCAGAAGAGAGGTCTGAAGAAAAGAAAGAAGAGAAATCTGATGACAAAGCTGAAGAGAAGCCTGAAGGGAAATCTGAAGATAAAAAGGAAGACAGAAAAAGACCTGAAAAGAGAGATCGTCAAAAAGACAACAATCAAAATTCTAATAAATCTGGTGATAGTTCTAATAAAGGAGAACACAAAAACGATCGTCCAGAAAGAAGAGATAATAACAGACAAAAAGGGAACAACCCAAATAATAAAAACAATAAAGGGCATCAAAACAAGCGCAATCCTCAAGAGGATTTTTACGGCTACAATTTTGATGGTCTAATTATCAGTGAAGGATGTTTAGATATGATGCAAGACGGTTACGGTTTCTTGCGTTCATCTGATTACAGTTATTTGCCTTCACCTGATGATATTTATGTATCTCAATCTCAAATAAAACTTTACGGTTTAAAAAGAGGTGATACTGTGAAAGGTGCTATTAGACCTCCAAAAGAAGGAGAGAAGTACTTCCCATTAATCACAGTTGAAAGTGTGAATGGACGTGAGCCATCTTACGTTAGAGACAGGGTTCCGTTTGAGTACCTAACTCCTTTGTTTGCACAAGAGAAATTCACGATTACAGGGCACAAAGACGAATCAATGTCAACAAGGGTGATGGATTTATTCGCACCGATTGGTAAGGGACAAAGGGGAATGATTGTAGCACAGCCAAAGACAGGTAAAACTGTTTTATTAAAGGATGTTGCAAATGCAATTGCCGCTAATCACCCTGAGGCATATTTAATTGTTTTGTTAATTGATGAAAGACCTGAGGAGGTAACAGACATGGCACGTTCAGTGAATGCTGAAGTGGTAGCGTCTACCTTTGATGAACCGGCAGATAAACACGTTAAACTAGCAAATATAGTTTTAGAGAAATCTAAACGTATGGTAGAGTGTGGTCATGATGTTGTAATTCTTTTAGATTCAATTACAAGATTGGCCAGAGCATACAATACAGTACAACCTGCTTCAGGTAAAGTGCTTTCTGGTGGTGTTGATGCTAACGCATTGCACAAACCAAAACGTTTCTTTGGTGCAGCTAGAAAAATTGAGAACGGTGGATCTCTAACTATTCTAGCAACTGCCTTAACTGAGACAGGTTCTAAAATGGATGAGGTTATCTTTGAGGAATTCAAAGGAACGGGTAACATGGAACTTCAATTAGATCGTAAGATTTCTAATAGAAGAATTTATCCTGCTATCGATATCTTATCTTCAGGTACTAGACGTGAAGATTTGTTAATGCAAAAAGAGCATTTACAAAGAATTTGGGTACTAAGAAAATACTTGGCTGATATGAATCCAGTTGAAGCAATGGAGTTCATTAAAGAGAGAATGGAAGGAACTTTGTCTAACGAAGAGTTCTTGATTTCAATGAATGGTTAATTACTTAACCAAGACGAATAAAATTCCGATTCCTAAAATCAAACTGATTACAATATTAAGTATTGCTAGGCTGTAAAACTGGTCTTGCATGAGCTTTAATGTCTCTACACTGAAGGTTGAGAATGTAGAGAAGCCTCCGCAAAACCCTATAAGAATTAGATACTTAATCCATTCGTGTTGAGTGATTTTATCCTTTGTCAAATAGATGGTTAAGCCCAGTACAATGCAAGCAATCAGGTTTGCGGCTAAGGTACCGAGAGGGAATTCACCATTATAAAATTTCAGTGACAATTTGCCTACACCAAACCTTGAGATGCTGCCTAAGCCACCACCTACAAAAACTAATGATATAATACTGAGAGTATTCACCTATTTAGATACGCTAATTCCTGTAATAAGTTTTTGTGTCAGTTTCCAAACACTCCAACCGATTATTAATCCTAAGGATGAGCCGAAAATTATATCAGACGGATAATGAACTCCAAGATAGATTCTACTGTACATTACAAGTATCATCCAAAAGATTAAGAAAAACCACTTACGATTTAGTTCTTTGAACGATAACATCACAAATAGTCCAATGGCTGAAACGTTGGCGGCATGTGATGAAACAAAGCCGTAAAGGCCTCCATAATATACTTCTCCATTTGGTTTGACAACATTGTGAACGAGTCCTTGTAACTCTACATTATGAGAAGGACGATACCTGAGAAAGACATTTTTGAAGAGGTGAACTGACGTTAAATCGGCTAGCAATACGCACATACCCGCACCTCCTAAAATGATTGCGGCATATTTCCATCCTAGCTTTTTATAGGCGAAGTAGAGCATGAAGGCATAAAGTGGAATCCAAATCCAAGTAGTGCTAACGTACCACATAATTACATCACCCCAGCTTGAATGCATACCATTCAGGGCTAAAAATATGGCTCTGTCTATTTGTTCTAAACTCTCAATCACGAATCAAAAATAAGCTATTAAATAAAAAACGGACTATTGAAGAATCAATTGTCCGTTTAATTAAAGTTATTATTCAGTTTGCCTCTTAGGCTTTCGCTTCCTTTTCAGCAAATTCTTTGAAGTCATTCATGTGTTTTGCTGTTTGCTTTTTAAACATACCTGGCATGAAAAAGCCAAATATTTTCATGATACCTTTCATCTTAAACACATTGTTCTGTGTCCATTTGGTCTTAGATTCTCCCTCATTTGTAAATATGTGGTCGTTCCAGTTTTGAACTCCTTTACCTTCGTATAAGAAGTTGATACCTTCAGGAAGATTAACTTTCATAATGGTCTCCTTCATTTCCATTTCCCTCTTGCCTGATTTCACAACCATTTTTGAGACAGCTCCAGCTTCACCTTTATTGCCTGATATGTGATCAAAACTTTCAAGCCCTTTCAGCCATTTGAATAGGTTCTCCTCATTATTAAAAAGTTCAACAACTTTTTCCCTAGGCAAATCAATAATTAATTCAGTTGAATATTTCATAGATTAAAATGACGGCGTTGGACGATATCTTGTTCTAGACTGACTCTTATTAGATTGGAATCCTTTTCCTTCACCATGAATGAAATATGTCAAAGCAATTTCATGTGATCCTGCACTGAAGTTTCTCATGTCAGATAAAGTGAAATCATATGAGTATCCAAATCTAAATCTGTAGATGTTAAGACCAACCATAGCTGAAATAGCATCATTATGACGATAGCTGAAGCCTGCCCAATACTTTTCTTGGATGATAAATCTGGTGTTGATATCAAACTGCATTGGAAGTGCTTCAATCATTCTGAAAACTAATGAAGGTTGGATTTTGAAATTTTTGCTCACATCAAATGTGTAAGATCCGTGTAAAAAGTAGTTTCTAACCAATTTATTTCTCACTTGGTTTCCTAAGTTGTAAATATCAACTCTAGTTTGAACTAAGCTCATTGCCGACATTCCTACTTCCCATTTGTTTCCTTTGTGAAGTAAGAAACCGAAATTAACATCAGGAATCAAAGTTGAGTTATAGGCTGATAAGATGGTTGGATCATTGGGTAAATAGGTAGTCAAAGCGTTCTTGTCTAATACATGCTGAGTTAATGTAGCGGCTAAACCAAAAGACATTGTCATTTGCTGCTTTCTACTTGCGTTACCTTTTAATACCAGGTGATATGCTGTAGAAAAATTAAGTCCAGTTCTTCTTGTTGGACCAGTAGTTTCGTTGAAGATTCCACCTCCTAATCCGAAGTTGTATCCGTTATAGCCATGTGCAGTCACAGATTGTGAAACAGGGCCTTCGTTAATGCCAACCCATTGCTTTCTAACACTAGTGTGTATTGGGATGTATTGCTTGCTTCCCGCAACAGCAGGATTTAGCAAGAATGTGTTAAACATGTATTGAGAATTTAATCCCACCTGTTGTGCTTCAGAAGTAAAACTTCCCATTAAAATCATACACAATATTGTCAATCTCTTTAAAATCATCATCTCACAATTGTTACAGCACCAGAATAAGGTTCGGTACCTGTATTTAGATCAATTAAATAGTAATATGTTGCTGAAGGCAATTCATTATCTCTGAATGTGCCATCAAATGGAGTGGAGTAGCCTCCGGTAATTTCGTAAACGATTTTACCCCATTCGTTCATCACAGTGACAGAAGCGTCAGGGTAAAGCCAAATGTTTTCAATTTGCCAATCGTCATTGTAGGCATCTGCGTTTGGAGTGAATGCTGAAGGAATGTCTAAACATTGAATGTCAATTACTGGCATTGTGATTATTGTGTCTTCCGAACAACCTACTAAATCAGTAACAGTAACTGAGTATTCACCTCCGGCCAAGGGCGAAACAGGGTTGTCATATGATCCATTTGACCAAGCAAATTCAAAATCACCATATCCACCTTTAGGGAATAGTTCAATTTTCCCATCAGCTTGGTCACGACAACTTACCGAAGTTACTTCAGGGTTAAATGTGATAGCTGAAGGCTCGTCTAGTGTAATGGTATCTCCAACTCCACAAGCGTTTTGATCTTTAATACTGAAAATATAGGTTCCTGCAGGCAAGTCAGTTAAGTCTTCATCAAGCGGACCATGTGTCCATGAAAATGCGTAATCAGGTGTTCCTCCTTCAACTGATAAGTCGATTGCTCCATCTGAAGCTCCAGCACAAGATATGTTCTGAGTAACCCAACTTACAATCATTGGGGGTGGCTCATTAATGATAAATGATTCTGAGAATTCACAAAGGTTAACGTCAGTTACAGTTACTGTGTAAATGTCTGTAGGATATCCGGCTAGATCTTCATCATCAGTACTCAATTCATAAGTTGAATTCGTCCAAGCATAGGTGAAAGGTGGGCTTCCGCCATTAGTTGTTATCTCAATTCCTCCATTTGAAAGACCAAAACAACTCACATCTGTGGTCAATCCATCAATGTCCACAAATTCAGGCTGAGTTAAAAAGATTGAATCAACTCTTACGCATCCGTTACCATCTGTCAGTGTCATAAAGTAAGCACCAGAAGTAAGGTTAAAGGAGTTGGGGCTAAACTGTCCATTTGACCAGAAATAAGAGTAAGGTTGTGTTCCGCCATCTGCTACATAAAAGATTTGGCCATCAGAATAACCTGGGCAAGTTGGTTCAACAATATTGTAAGTAGCATTTAAGGTGTCAACAGGTTGGGTAAGTTCGATACTATCAACTAAAATACAGTTGTTTGCATCATTCATTGTTACGACATAATTACCTGCGACCACATTGTTTTGATCCTGGATAATAGAAAGGTTCGACCAATTGTAAGCATAAGGTTGAATTCCTCCTGTAGGCTCTAGGTCAATTGCTCCAGTTGATTCACCATAACAAAGAATATGTGTTGGTGTTAAAGTTGCAATCATCTCTGTTGGTTGATCTACGACAATGGTGTCTTCAAAAACACAATTGTGATCATCAGTGACAGTCACGTAGTATGTGTCGGCTCCGTAGTCTTGTAAATCCTCGTTGGTTTCACTCAAAGAGAAAATTGAGTTGTCCCAACTAAAGTCATATGGTGTAGTTCCTCCAGTTGTAGTCATGTCTACTATGCCTGTGCTATCACCAAAACATTGAACGTGTTGCACCAAGTATGTGGCGTCAAGTGGTTGCAATGGTTGCAAAATTGGAACAACTACATTCTCAGTGCAACCAAGTGCATCTGTGATGGTGACTGAATAGGTTGAAGCGAATACATTTGAAATGTCTTGAGAGATTGCCGTGTTTGACCATGAATAAAGATATCCTGGCGTTCCGCCGGTAACCGTAAGATCAATTGCTCCTGTATTGTCGCCATTGCAAAGTACATCAACTTTAGTATAACTAGCTGATATTGGAGTTAAAGGTTGGCTGATAACAATGTCTTCAGTGAAAATGCAATTATTCGCATCTTCAATTTCAATAGTGTAAGTCTCAGCCGGAATTAAGGGTAAATCTTCTAAGCTCCCAACAATAGAACCTCCTGAGTTTTTCCAAGTGTACACATTTGATCCTGATCCACCTGTTGTTGTCATGTTAATGTCTCCGTCTGAAAGTCCAAAGCAGCTGACATCAGTGGTGTTGAAAGTTGCAGTAATCTCAGATGGTTCGGCAACCGTGAAAGTGTTGGTGGCTACACAGCCATTATTGTCGGTAATTGTTACTGTATAATTGTCTGCTACAATTCCGTTTAAATCTTCAGTATTTCCTAATGTGAAACTACTGTTTGTCCATGTATAGTTGTAAGGTGGGGTTCCGTCCTGAGGAGTTAGGTTGATTGAACCAGTTGCCGCTCCAAAACAATCGACATCAACACCAATAATGCTAGAGGTGAGCATGAGCGGTTCTGAGACGGCGGCACTATTTGTTTCTACACATCCCTTTGCGTCAAGAACAACAACCGTGTATGTGTTGGCCGGTACATTAGTTAGGTCTTCGGTCAAGTAGACACCACCATTCCAATTGAACGTATAGGGCGGCGTACCTCCAAACACAGAAAGATCTACATTACCATCACTTCCAAATTCACAACTTACGTTTGAAGCGACTAATGAGGATTGAACTCCTTGTGCAGGTTCATTAATTGTTGTAGGGATAGACGCAGAGGATGTGCATCCATTCATGTCTGAGATGTCTACTGTATAATTGTTTGCCAGTACATTGATCAAATCTTCGGAGAATGCTCCGTTTGACCAACTGAAATTGTAAGGTGCTGTTCCTCCTGTTGGTGTCAAATCTGCTATTCCGCTAGCGTCTCCTTTACAGTTAACATCAACAGTTGTTATCGTACCTGTAATTTCGTCAGATTGATAAATGGTGATTGTTTTTGTTGATGTGCATCCAAGCTGATCAACAACATAAACAGAGAATACACCAGCAGGTAATCCACCCTGGGGAGTAATAGAACCAGAAGGTACATTTAAGAAAGTCCCAGATAATGTTCCTAAATCCCAACTTATATTGAAAGGACCATTTGGCCCTGTGATTGAGATGTCAACATTCCCATCAAAGCCTCCAAAGCAAGTTACATTAGTAGCGGCTAGATTCACTGTAGGGCATGCCTTCGCATTGAAGGTGCCAAAACAAATAAAGAGTAGTAGTATAATTATGCGGTTCTTCACTATTCTTTGATAACTATTGTGACGGCACCAGAGTAAGCAGGTGTTCCGTTATTGAGGTTAATAACATAATAATAAGTTGCAGCAGGTAATTTCTTACCTTCAAATGTTCCATCCCAAGCTTGGTAAATTCCGTTCGTCTGATAAACAATGTTACCCCAAGTGTTGAAAATTGAAACGGTCGCGTCTGGATAATTATCCAAGTTGTCTAATATCCAAGTGTCATTATATCCATCATCATCAGGAGTGAATGCATTAGGAGGTGCAATGCAATCGATATCAACAAAATTGATGTTGAGTGTATCGAACTTCTCACAACCATGTTCATCAGTTACGATTAATACATATTGACCTGGTGCCAGGTTGAATACACTTTCAGTTACTTCAGAATTCGACCATAAATAACTGTAGTCAGGCGTTCCACCCTCTGTGAAAATTGTAATCGAACCATCATGATTATCTCTACAAGTTGGATCGACAATGTCAGAATTGATTTGAATATCATCAGGCTCATCAACTTCCCAAGTACCTTGAACAATACAACCATTGAAATCAATTATTTGTATTGAATAATAACCGGCCTCAACTCCTACAAGGTTTTCATTTGTCGTCGCATTTGACCAAATTGTTGTGTATGGTGTTGTTCCACCATTAATATCAACGTTGATTGCTCCGTCGGAACTTCCAAAACAAAGTGCATCATAAATTTCTCCTGTTACGGTTAAGGTATCAGGTTGGCTAACAGTTACACTGTCTATGAATCTACAACCATTTCCGTCTTCAACTTCTACTGGATATGTACCTGCTATTAATCCATCAATTGTGTAGCTATTCAAGTTGTTGTTGAATAAGTTAACAGATGTATCAGCAAAGATGATTGAATAAGGAGGTGTTCCGTCAAGGGGAGTTACGGTAATTGTACCATCTCCAGCTCCAAAGCAAAAAGCATCAGTTAAAGTATGTGTGAAATCTAAATCGGTCAGTGGTTCGTTAATTACAGCTCCCGAATTGGCAATACATCCATTGGCATCTTGTGCTTGGACAGTGTAAGTACCTGCAATAAGAGTATCATTCATTGGATCAGTCTCTCCATTACTCCAGTTAATCAGATATGGAGAAATTCCACCAATTACAGTGGCGTAAGCCCATCCTGTATCTTCACCTTTACAAAGCACGTCTTTTTTAGCCACTGTAATTTCAACTGCCGAAACAGGTTGGTCTATAAATCCAGAATATTCTTTAACACATCCATGATCATCAGTTACCGTTAAGTCATAATTACCACTTGCAACAGCATTGATGTCTTCAGATACACTGCCGTTTGACCACAGGAATGTGTATACTGGACTTCCCCCTGAAATGGTAACATCAATTGCGCCTGACAGATCTCCTTTACATAGAACATCAGTTATTACTGCAGAAATTTCAATAGGATCAGTAGGTTCGTCAACGGTTATAGTTGTTGTGATTGTACAGTTGTTTGAATCTGTTGCAATAACCGTATAATCTCCAACAGATAGGTCAGACATGCCATTAGCTGTGGCTGAAAGCTGATTGTTTAGCATATCGTTCCATGTATAGGTATATGGAACGACTCCCCCAGAAACATTCACAGTTACAGATCCGTCATTCCCACCATGACAAAGAACTGCTACAGAAGAATTGGTTTGTGCCAGTGCTGTTGGCTCTGAAATAACTGCACCATCATTGAAAGTACATCCTTTGTCATCCGTGATAGTCACAGTGTAGTTGCCAGCTTGAATATCGGTAAGATCTTCTGAAATAGCTGTATTCGACCAAGCAAATGAATATGGTGCTGTTCCTCCTGTAGGACTTAAATCAATAGATCCTGTTGCATCTCCGTTACAAAGAACATCAACAAAGGTATTTGTTGATGTCAGGGCCGCGTCTGGTTCGTCAATATCGACAACTAATTGAGTTACACATCCATTATTGTCCGTCACATCAAGAATATATTGGCCAGTTATTAAAGTTGAAATATCTTCTGTGATTGCTCCATTTGACCAGTTGATGGTGTAAGGCAATGTTCCGCCAGAAATAGTTGCATCAATAGAACCATCATTTCCACCAAAGCACGAGACATCAACTGAGTTCGTTAAGACAGCAGTCAATTCATTCACAGGTTCAAGAACAGTAACTTGAATATTGTCAGGGCATCCATTATCATCTTCAACTTCTACTGTATAGGTTTGAGCGCTCATTCCTGTTAAATCTTCAGTTGTCATTGCAAGTTGAACAAGCGTTTCATCAAACCACTTGAATGTGTAAGGTGCTGTTCCTCCACTCGGTGTTAAGTCAATTGTTGCATCATTGCCTCCATGACATGAAACAGGTGTGTGGGAAATTGCGAGCGCTAATGGTGCAGCTGGTTCTGCAATATTGAAGTTAGTTGAGATATTACATCCAACTGCATCTGTCACGGTTACAGAATGTGCACCTGCGCTAATGTTGTTTTCAGTGGTTCCTAATCCACCAGTTGACCAATTAAATGAGAACGGGTACGTTCCTCCGGTTGGCATTGTAGTGGCTTTTCCGTCTGCTCCTCCAAAACAAGAAACGTCTTGATCAACTGTTACAGCATTTGCAATTGCTGAAGGTTCAGTAACAGTGTAAGAACCAGTAGTGATACAACCTGCAGCATCTGTCACGGTCACCATGTATACCCCAGGACCTAAGTTTGAAGCAGTTGCTGTGGTGCTTGGACTTATTGTCCAGGCATATGAGTAAGGTGCTGTTCCACCAGTGACGCTAACGTTAATTTCACCGTTTGCATTTCCAAAACAGTCAACATTAGTAATGATTGAATTGTAAATATTCAAATCTAAGGCCGGTTCAGTTATGAAATAATCTGTGACTACTTGGCATCCGTTTACATCTTCGATAGTAACGTAATTGTTCCCTGCAAGAAGATTAGAATAAGTAGATGTCTGCGTTGCTGAAACAGTTGTGTTTCCATCAGGCCAATAGTAAGTGAATGGCGCAACTCCATTTACAACTGTAGCAGTCATTGAACCTGTTGCATCACCTTTACACAAAACATCAGCTCCAGTTGAGGAAGCCTCATACGGCATAGCGTCAAGGGTAAAGCTACCTCCGTTTTGAGCCGTAAATCCACCCAATTCATAGGAGCCCTGATACCAATCGTATTCAAAGCTGGCCAATGAGAACGGAATTGAAATCAAAGGACCACCTGTACCAATGCTAAAACCAGGAATGTTAATCGGAGGCACCAGCCAGAAACCTGGGAAACAAGTTGTAGAGCTACACCATTTCCATGGCTTACTCCAAGTAGGACAAGGATAAGGGATAGAGATACACCATGGCGGAATATAGATTCCAGGGAATAATTGAAAGGAATTCAATGAAAGATCAAATTGTAAGGCTTCAATAATGAAGTCAAGAGCTAAACTGTCATAGATGTGACTCGTGAAATTCGTTTCACTTTTGATGTTGTAGTCCATCTCGATTTCTGTAAACTCATAGTTACATGGATATTCAACTCTTAAGTCATTTCCAAGTTCAACTGTCGCGTCTGGTCCGAATCCAGTATTTAACACTGCTCCTGAACCAGGATCAATTTCTTCATAATTTAGAGAGGTAGGAAAGTTGAAAGTTCCCTCAACATTCGGACAAAAATCAAATTGGTGTTGGTTGTAAATTGAAAGTTGAAGAGTCGTTGATAATAGGTTGTAAGTGAAGTCAACTGGTCCAAAGCTTAGGCTGTTCGATAAGTTTTTCATGATTGGCCCTACTGGAGCAGGGATGAAGTTCCCCATGAATTTTATTAAGTCTACACCAACGGTGACGTAATTTTTCTTACCAAAAGCTCCCAAGCATTTACCGTATAAGTAATCATTCGTTTGTGTCGTAGGTAGATCTAACATTCCTGTTATCCCTAAACCATTGTTTGGCATGATAACCGGGAAAGTTGTTTGTTTAATCCAAGCTGGTAAACATACCGCTCCACAAGCCGAAGGGCTGGTGCAATAACCTAATCCTGGAGGAGGACATCCACCAGAATATGATCCAGTTGTTCCTGGGTAGATTGCTTCTGTTTGATTGATTTTAAAAATTGGAAAGGTTTCATTAACGCTTAAGTCTACATTCGGATTGAGACAAAATCCGATACATATTTGAGGGTGAATGTAGGCGTTCAGATTGGTGGTCATCTCTAGAGCTGTCTCACCAATAGAAGGCGGACTTGAGTTCAGTGCCCAGCCATTTGTCACATTGTAATCAGTGTTTATGGTTACCCAAGTTCCTCTGTCAATTGTATTTGCTGAAGGGAAGGTTATGTCTGCTTGAATCGGATAATCGATATCTACGTAGCCGGCAGTAATTCCTTCCATGTAAAATCTTGATCCAATGTTCCCCCAAGTACCTGCAGCAACTGAAGCACCCCAAGAACCAAAGCCGTATCCTACATTGGTAACTCCACCAACAGGTCCGAAGCCTGCGTTCCAAGGAACATTGAAAAGAGTAACATCAATATCAGAGACAAATGCATTTCCAGGTCCCCAAATACTTTGGGTATTTGTTGAGAAGGTGACATTGTCGTTGAAAGTAGTGGTTTGTCCAAAACTAGTCACATTGCCCAATAGGCAAAAAAGTAATATGTAAACAGCTTTACTCAAACTCTATTGTCTTGAAACTTGCGTCTAGAACATTCAATAGCAACGGCCCTACGATTGCAGGGTAGTTGGCATAAACCATAAAAGTTTTTTCTTCAGAGCCAGTAATCAATACCAGGCGCTCAACAATTTTATCTTGGATTTTAAATCTAACCGTATGAATGAAAGCTTCTTTCCCATTGTCAAGTTCTATAGTCGTTGAAGAAACTAATTCAGAACCAGCAGCTTTAAAATCTTTAGCCTTATATTCTGTATTAACGTTTTTGTAAGATCTATATGGGACAGGCGCGATTGCAATTGAGGCGCCAACACCAACATGCATAAAACCAGAAAAACCTGAATCAGGTTGAACGAAGTGCAGGGGCGGCTGAATTGAAAAGTTAAGCGTCCTAAACTCAACTCTTTCAGAAAGGTCTTTTTTGAATTGCTCGGCAGGGTCATTCTCAACGGTAACCTGAGTTTGGCCCATTAAACTGAAGCAAAGCACTGAAATACAAGCGAGTAATAATTTCATAGGGCATTATTAATAATGCGCGCAAGATACACGGATATATTGTAAAAATCAACTTTTTTTTAAGCCCTCAATTCCTTTTGTTAATAATGCTTTACGATAAGTTCAATGTATGATTTTTTTTAGTTGTTAGGTGATCTAATCATCAACCGTTAATTTAAAAGATTAAGGAGTGTTTAGGTGTTGCGTTATTTTGACCGAATTTCATAGTTGAAATATTGATTTCAAGATTTTAATTTTGATTGCAAACGTCTTCAACTTATATTTGCTTAATTCCTAGAAATCAGATTTTAAAGGAATATTGAACTGAACTGACTATGACTCGCCCGTTATCTAGATTGAGTAATCTCTTTACTAAGAGGTTATTGGGCTTAATAATTCTATTATTAGGTTGGGCGAATGCTGGGCATTCGGCAGATTATTATTGGGTAGGTGGTCAAGGTAATTGGTCAGATTTTACAAATCACTGGGCCACAACTTCAAATGGTGGAACTTTTCATACGACCACTCCGGGAGCAACTGACAATGTTTTTGTAGATGGATTTTCTTTCACAGTGGGAGATACAATTTTCGTTAATGTCCCTGCAGTGATGAATGATATCACCTTAACTGGTGGGGGTGGAGTGATATATGCCAACAGTACAATGGATTGTGCGGGAACAATGAAAATCACCAATTGTTGGTTTCATTTGAATGGCTTTCAATTGGATGTGTCGAAATTAGATTTATCTGCAGGAACCTTTTTTGGGGCAAGAAAACTTTTTTGGAGTAATTCAACAATAAATATTAATGGAGCAGGAGTTGCAATGGATGTGGCTGATACCTATACTTTGACAACAGATTTTGCTGATGCAATTTTTAATTTTAATTATGCTGGAATTTTGGGTGTTTCATTTGATGCCGGAGGTTCTAACATCAATTACTCTGAAGTTAATATTAACACGGCAAATTTCACCTTCTTAAATAAATCAGTGGTTGACACTTTAAATGTAACTGCTGGCAATGTAATGTTCATTACTGAAGGCCCTACAAAAGAAGTAAATGTTGAAAGTCTGAATTTTAATGGAGACTGTGGCCAACCTAATTATATCTATTCGACGGGATCTAATCAGGCCTATTTCAATATTAGGGGGGGAGTTCTAAATGAAGCCAATTTAATTTTATCATCCATTAATGGTTTTAACGGCACATACAATGCTGTCAATTCGATTGATCAGGGGAATAATACAGGATGGTCTATCAATGAGAATCCATCTGCGATTGATTATTTTTGGGTAGGAGGAACAGGAGATTGGAGTGACCCTACACATTGGTCATTAACGACGGGGGGAGCCGCAGATCCTTGCGTGCCGGGTCCTAGTGATAATGTGTTTTTTGATCTTAATTCAGGCAGTGGTTTTACCACTACTGTTGATGTTCACTCTTATTGTAATAATATGACTTGGGTAGGGGTGTTAGGTGCTCCTGATTTAGCTGGGACTGAAAATTTAACTTTAAAGGGTTCAATGGCATTAGATGCTCCAATGACTTCTTCATTTTCTGGCGTATTTGAATTTGTTGGTTTAGGGGTTGAAACCATTACATCTGATGGGGTTGTTTTGAATGGTGATATTAAATTTAATCATCCTACTGGTAGTTGGTCAATTTTGGATAATCTAACTTCAAATGCTTTAGTTCAATTGGATTCAGGATCTTTTTCTACGGCAACAAATGACATGTCAATTGATGGTTTTATTTCAAACTTACAAACGGTAAGAACATTAGATATTTCTTCATCACTCATTACCTTGACAGGAGTAGGGCAAACTTGGGATATCAATCCAATTACTTTGACGTTTACATCAACTGCTTCAGAGATAATTGTAAATCATGCAAATACAGATTTGTCTGTGATAAACGGAGGAAGTTTAACCTATAATATCTTACGCTTTTTTAATCCTAAAAGTGAATTGAATAATGACAACACTTTTCAATTAATTGATCTTGCTCCCGGAATAAACTTAAGGGTAGAAGCTGGGTCAAACCAGACCTTTGATTCATTAAACGCCATTGGATTTTGTACCTCTCCCATTACGATAGAAAGTTCTAACAATTCTAGTCCGGCCGCCAATTTTATTAAAACAGGATATGACACCCTCATTGTTGATTATTGTCAGATATTAAATGTCACGGCTGATGACACTGGAATCAAGTATAATCTTGCGCAAAACTCAACAACTGAATTCGTAACCACGGGTTGGACGACAGGAGCTCCTGGAATAGGAGTAGCGTTTTATTGGAGAGGTAATGCAGGAGATTGGGGGAATGTAGCTAATTGGGATTCACCTATACCGGGTACACCTGCTCTTTGCTTACCTACAATTAGAGATTCAGTATTTTTTGATGCTTTGTCTTTCAACGCTATAGGGCAAACAGCTAATGTTGATATAGGTGCTAACTGTTATTTAATGGATTGGACCGGTTCAGATGTTTGGGATCCGATTTTCAATTTAAGTGGATCGGTGAATGTGAGAGAAGATGTTATTTTGAACCCGACAATGATGATCACGAATTCTGATACTGTAGCCGAAATAAGGTTTGTTCCTGTTCTAAATACATCTGAGTTCGTCACTTTTGATCGTCCTGTGGGAACCAATATTTTATTCAATGGATCGGTTGTGACTGATTCTTTAATATTGAACGGAACTTTGAAAATGGATGATGAATCTATTCTTAATCTTGCCCTTGGTACTTTTGAATCTTCTGGTGATTCAATTCAAACAGGGATCTTTTTAACTTCAGGGATTAGCACGAAAATAATCAACCTTAACAATAGTATCATTGATCTTCGTTATGGTTTGAATTTCGTTGATTTCTCCCCCGGAGCAAATGAAATTACCTTAAATGCAGGCACCTCTGAAATTCATATTCTAGGGAGTACTTCTGTTGACTTTTTTGCAGGAGATAGCTTAGTCTATTATGATCTTCAAATAACCAATGGGAGTGACTCGTCATCATGTTTAATGAGTGGGTCAAATACCTTCAATAATCTTACCTTAGGTGCGGGTCTTAATTTGAGCATAGATTCTTCTGAAGTTCAGACTGTCAATGGGGTGTTTAGTTCATTGGGAACTTGTATAGACAGTATTTTTATTAGTTCGAATGGTGCTTTGGCAACGACTTTTGACCTAGCTAATCCAGGTGTTGTTGAGTGTACAAATCCCGAAGGAATTACAATAACAACAACAACACCATTAAATGCAAAATTCAGTGCCGATTATGGTAATAATACATCTTGGAATTTTGACCCTGCTATCCCAACCACTGCCGACTTTAATGTAGTATTTGATCATTGCTATGGAGACCCTGTTCCCTTCACCAATACATCAACTGCTGATGCAGGTGGAATTGGAGCTTTGACTTTTGAATGGGATTTTGGAGATGACACATTATCGACTGACACCTCTTCAGTTCAAGATCCATTGTACACATATGTCACAGACGGAGTAAAATATGTAACCTTAGTTAGTTTTTATACGAACTTTTGCTCAGATACCTTGCTTGATTCAGTTCGAATTAACAAGCCTGTTTTGACCTTTAATTCATCTCAAACTGACACCACAATTTGTCAAGGAGATTCGGTTGCATTCACGGCAAGTGCCTTTGCAGGTGGCGGAGTTGTGACATATGATTATCAAGTGAATAATATTAGTGTTCAAAATTCGATTTCACCATTTTATTACACCTTCGGTCTTAATAATGGAGATGTGGTCACTTGTATCATGACTGCCAATGGTTGTGTTGATACTTCTGATGTGGTATTAACCTTTACTGTCCATGCTAATCCCTCCGTCAACCTCTTTTCAAGTGATGCCGACAATATAATTTGTGATGGCGACAACATAATATTTGCAGGAAGTGGCTCAGAGAAATATCAATTTTTTATTGATGCAATTCCCGTTACATCATTAACCACTTCGAGTATTCATGCGACTTCATCATTAATAGATGGACAGGTAGTAACATTGGTGGGTGTTGATACTTCCACTTCTTGCTCAACTCAAGCCCCTGAAATCTTAACTATGACAGTTAACAACTTGCCAACGGTAACTATGACCACGACAGATGTAGATTTGGTTATATGTGCGGGTGATGTTGTTGGCTTTGATGCTTTAGGTGCAAGTTCATACGAGTTTTATTTGAATGGATTCTTAATTCAAGGTCCTTCGGCTTCGGCAAACTTCACTTCAGGATTCTTAAGTAATTTGGATAATGTTTCGGTAGTTGGAATTGAGAATGGTTGCCCCGCGACATCTGCTGATAATTTTACCTATTTCGTAAATGCCATTCCAAACACTTTACTATCAAGTAACACGGGTACTACCATTTGTGAGGGAGTAACGGTTAATTTTACTGGCTTCAATGCTACGTCTTATGAGTTCTTTGTGAACGGAGGAAGCGTTCAGGGGCCTTCGGGGAATTCAAGCTATTCAAATTCTGCTCTTGTGGCAGGAGATCAAGTTACTGTAATGGGAGAGTCTAATGGTTGCTCACAACTTTCAAATTCTCAAACTTTTACTGTTAATCCATTGCCTACAGTGACCTTAATTGCAGATGATGCTGATAGTACAATTTGTCAGGGTGACACAGTTACATTTACTGGAGGCGGGGCGACATTTTATCAATTCTATTTGAATGGTTTTCCAGTGGGGCCGGCCAATACAAATCCTGTTTATGTAAATGGAGCTTTAGCGAACGGAGATATTGTTAAGGTAAGAGGGATTCAGTCGGGATGTGCTACTTTCTCTCCAACAGAGTTTCCTATGACTGTTATTCCGCAGTTTAATGTTAATCTCTTTGATTCAGATTTTGATGATGCCATTTGTTTTGGTGAGAATATAGATTTTACTGGGGCTGGAACGGCAATTACTCAGTATGAGATATTTGTTGATGGTGTATCGCAAGGTACTAACGCAACCGGAAATTTCCCTATCAATACCTTACCGATAGGAAATCCTCAAATTTCATTGAGTGGTTCGAAATTAGGTTGTACCTATTTTGCTGATGACACGATTACAATCTCTGTTACTCCGATTCCAACAATAGACATGACAAGTTCAGATGTTGATAATGTTATTTGTGATGGAGACTCTGTGATTTTCACTGCTAATGGCGGAACCACTTATGAGTTTTTGATTAATTCAATTTCACAAGGAGTGACTGCAATTGACACCCTGTTTAGTGACGGATTCAATGATGGTGATGTGATTGATTTAATAGGATATGATGGTGGTTGTTCGAATCCAAGTTTATCTACATTCACAATTACTGTTGATCCTGTTCCACCTACAGTTTTATCTAGTTCAGATGTCGACAATATTATTTGTGAAGGAGAGACTATTACCTACACAGCTTCAGGTGCAGACAATTATGAATTCTTCATAGGTGGCGTTTCACAAGGTCCACCTTCTCCTACTACAATCTTAACTTCAAATCTATTTACAGGATCTAATCAAATTTATGTTGAAGGATACAATGTTGGTTGTTCAGGTACTTCAAATATGTTTAATCTGGTAGTTAATTCTTTACCTGTGATTGATGTTTTCATTTCAGATGCTGATACATCAGTTTGTGATGGTGAAAATGTTACAATAACTGGAGGTGGAGCCGGAACTTATGAATTAATGTTAAATGGCGTATCTCAAGGACCAGCCACTACAAATAATGTGTTTAATACCAATTCATTAGTTGATGGAGATCAAATAACTATTCAAGGAGACGGAATTAATGGATGCTTCAATACGTCTACTGACCTCTATACTTTTACGGTAATACCGAATCCTGTTGTTGTGATGACTACTTCAGAACCAGACAGTGCAATTTGTATTGGTGATTTGGTAACATTCAATGCTACAGGTGCCAGCACTTATGAATATTATGTGAATGGTGCATTGGCAGAAATTGGTCCGAATTATAGTACTGATTCTCTTACCAATGGGCAAATTGTACAAATTTTCGGTAATGATAATATTTGTTCAACCTTCGGAAATTCGATTCCATTCTCTGTATTCAGTTATCCTGTAACTTCTATTATCTCAGATGATATTGACGAGACCATCTGTCAAGGAGACCAAGTTGTTTTCACAGGTTTAGGAGCCTTTGATTTTGAGTTCTTCGTGAATGGTACAAGTGTTCAAGGTCCAACAACTCAAGATTCTTTAATCACGACTTTAATAAATGATGGAGATGTTATCATGGTGGAGGGTGGAAATAATGGATGCGTTACTTCATCATCTAATATTACTTACACGGTGAATCAATTCCCTGTGACCAGCTTAACTTCATCTGATATTGACGACCAAATTTGTTTTGGAGACCAAGTTGATTTTACGGCAGGTGCTGCCTTGATGTATGAGTTCTTTATAAATGGCATATCTCAAGATCCGGCGAGTACGACAACAGTTTTCAGCACTGACGAGCTTAATGATGGTGATGTTATTACTGTGCTTGGATATGACGGCGAATGTGCAGCACTTTCGCTTTCAACTTTCACTATGGGTGTTGATGTGATGCCGCTCGTCTTGGACGTGGTTCCTGGTAATATTATTTGTGTTGGAGATCAGGTTGACTTTACAGGAACAGGAGCCGATACTTATGAGTTTTTTGTGGACGGAGCATCTGTTCAAGGACCAGGCGCAATTAATACATACTCATCATCTGCATTGACTGATGGACAAGTAGTTAGTTTGCAAGGTTATTTAGCAGCAACAGGATGTACGCAATGGGCTCCAACTTCTCAGTTATTTGTGGTAATGGATAATCCTGTAATTATCGCTTTAGGGTCTACAACAATTTGTGAAGGAGATTCGGTAGTTCTTCAGTCAGATTATAGTACTTGGAATCAATGGCATTGGGACGGGCTCCCGATAGGAGGAGAGTGGGACACAGTTTATCAAGCGTATCAGGCTGGTGCTTATCATACAGAAGTTACTTTAGGCGGAATTGATGAAGTTTGGGGATTAGGAAATAATGTTGATGGTCAATTAGGTGATAACACAATTAACAGTACTCTGGCAGCTGTAGAGACAGTTGGCGCGGCAGATATTGCAGAGATTGAATCAGGAGTTAAATATAATTTGGCGAGATCAAATACGGGAGCAGTGTTTGGTTGGGGACTTAATAGTCAAGGACAATTAGGTGATGGTTCGTTTAGTTCATCTATCATTCCGATTGCGACAAGCATAACGGATGCGGTTGACATAGCTGCGGGTCACGAATTTGGAATTGCTGCACTTTCAACAGGAGCTGTAATGTCTTGGGGAAGAAATGACTTGGGTCAATTGGGGCAAGGAAACTTTGCAACAACTAATTTTCCTTTTGCGATTGTCGGATTAACAGGGATTGTAAAAGTTTCAGCAGGAGAAAATCACACACTAGCTCTCAAAGATGATGGAACAGTGTTTAGTTGGGGTAATAACCAGTTTGGTCAATTAGGTTTAGGGAATCAAACAGATTCAAATGCACCGATTTTGATTCCTGGATTAAGCGGAATAGAATCTATATTCACTGGGGATAATCATTCGTTTGCGGTAGACAGTACTGGTCAACTATTTGTTTGGGGTTCTAACGCTCATGGTCAATTAGGTGTTAATGGAATCGTATTTAGTGATGCTCCTATCTTAAACACAATACCTAATGTACAGGCTGCTGATGGAGGAACAGATCACTCAATAGTTTTAACTACCAATCAGAAAGTATATACTTTCGGAA
>Ga0316204_10003008_pt1 | contig 35568 bp, 27 predicted proteins | sample 6monrhotite_MG_2_FD_205661 | JGI IMG/M metagenome (GOLD analysis project Ga0316204, IMG submission 205661) | Microbial mat bacterial communities from mineral coupon in-situ incubated in ocean water Damariscotta River, Maine, United States -... | ecosystem: Environmental > Aquatic > Marine >... | reverse complement strand
ACAAATGAGGTAGTCTCATTCGGTTCTGCATCAATTGCAATCACATTATCTGGGAGTTGTGCAAATGAGATTGAACTTGTGACGATCGCTATTGCAAAGAGGGTCTTTTTATAAAACATATAACAGGGTCTTAAATTAGTTATATGCAATATAATCAAGTTCCTATTATTTTAATGAATTGCTGGCAAAACTTACCAAAAAAAAAGGCCCTTCACTTTCGCAAGGGACCTTTTTATCTAACAAGGTTTTAGTCTTCTTCTTCAGAAAACGCTTTCATATCTCTGGTGTTTTTTTGTACCGTTATTGATGAAAATAATGCGAGCGTAAATGCCATAGCGTAAAAGCCTTTTTCGCTTAATTCGAGATCTGCATGTCTTAATCCGATTACCAATAATGTGATTGACGCAATGGTGGTAAACCAACTTATTCCGTAATAGATGTCAGTTACTGGAATGCCTTCAGCTTTGTCCCTTACGTTTTTTTGAACCGATATCGCTGAAAAAAGTCCAAAGAGAATGATAGTGAAATAGTATCCCTTTTCATTGAGAGCCATTGTAGCGTTCCAAAGCCCAATGCAATAAGAAATCAATCCAATTCCGAGTGCTGCCCAAGCAGCTCCAACGTAAACCGGAGTTGGTTTTGCCGGATTAAACTTCTTTTTTGTTTTTTTCTCAACTATTAGAGTTGTCGTTTCTTCTGTTAGATTATTCATAATTCTTGTTTTTGTTTGACTCAAAGGTGGGGTGTCTTTAGGGCATATAAAAATCAATTATCAAACATTTATTACTATATAAATATTCGTTAAATCTTTAAAGTTCTTTAAATAAGGCTATATTGAAGCTGTTATTATTACGATATATGGGTGTAACAAAAGACTTAATTGCATTACTTTCAGATTCTGAAAGGCTTGGCTTTTTAGATTACATGAAGTCTAGAAACAAGCGTCCTGGAATCAGGAATATAGATTTATTCAAAAAATTGCTGAATCAAAAAGAACAGCTACTTAAGGAGGAGCTTGGTGCAAACGCTTATAATGTATTAAAGAAAAGATTAACAGATAATTTACTCGATTTTGTTTCAATCAAAACGGTTGAACAAGAAGCAACTCAAGAAACCACAATCATTCGATTGCTGTTAATAGCAAGAAAATTATTTGCTCATCAAAAAAAGAAATCGGCCTTTTATGTCTTAAAGAAAGCTGAGCGATTGGCAGAACCAATTAACCATTACTCACTTTTAAATGAAATTTATCAAACCGCCTTAGAAAGTTCTTATGTTTTAGAGGATGATGAACACGAAGCTTTCATAGAGAAATTTGAAGAGAATAGAAATGAATTAGTTGAACAAGGGAAATTGAATTTGGTTTATTCAATTGTGCGAAAGGCGTATGCAAAAGTTGAGAATGAAGGCAAACAAATTGATTTACAATCATTACTAATTGACACTTATAGTCGCTTTAACATTTCAAATGAACGAGGCTATAATTTTAAATCATTGTTTCAAATAGCTCAGCTTGCAGATTTATCTGGCGCCACTAGTAGAAATTATTTTTTGGTAGATACTTTCTTCGAAAATAAAATAAGTCATTTGGCGGGAGGAGAACTCGACACTGAAAAGTACCTGATCTACCATATTGATCTTCTATATCTAATGGCTAACATCTATTTTAGAAAACGAAATTTTAAGAAAAGTCAGTTTTATCTTGATAAGATGCGTACTCAAATGCTTCGATTTGATAAGCGCTTTTATAATAAAAAGAAAGCTCGTCTTGTTACATTGAGAGCTATGAACCTTAATTATCAAGGAGATTTTTTATCTGCCGAAAAGCTGTTAGATGTTTTGATTGAAGGAGATTTAAATGAAGAGAGTTCGAATTTTTTCAACGCGTTAATAGCTAGAATGATGATTCATTTTCAGCAAGGTGAAATGAATGAGGCAAAATCGATTTTATCTCAGTTGACAAAAACTGATTTCTGGTATGAAAAGCGAATGGGGCAAGAGTGGTTGTTATATAAAAACTTTGCAGAGATTTTATTACACATTGAATTAGGCAACAGTGACTTTGCTGATTCACGACTTACTTCGTTACGAAGAAAACTGACTGCATCAAAGTCACTAAAAACGGACGATAGAATCAGAGTGTTTTTAAAATGGATAGAGAGGTATCTAAAAAATCCAGCCATTGTGAAGACAGAAAAGTTTAAAATCCATGTAGAAAGTTCTATCGAATGGAGACCAAGAGAACAAGAAGACATATTCATGATCAGTTTCTATGCCTGGCTCAAATCAAAAATGGAAAAGAATGATGTCTATCAAGTCACACTAGAATTGGCTAAGCAATCGTAGATTGCGCGATTCTTCTAGTTATATTCTCACTCCAAACACACAAACATCATCAATTTGTTCAATTCCTTCTCGCCATTCTTCAAAGGCATCACTTAAACGTGATTTTTGCTCGTTCATTGAACGATTTGAATTCGAAACCAACAGTTTTTTAAAGTTGGTGGTTTTTAGTTTTTTACCCTTCTCGCCACCAAATTGATCGGCATATCCGTCACTACTTAAGTAAACAGTATCACCTTCTTCCAGTTCAATTGTATGTGTTGTGAAGCTTGTGCTCTTCTCAAATTGACCAACAGGTTGCTTGTCAGCTTTAATTTCGAATACTTCTGTGGCTCCTTTTTTAATTATCCAAAGAGGATTATGAGCTCCAGCATAAGTTAAGGTTTTTCCTTCCAAACAGCATAGAGCTATATCCATTCCGTCATTAACTTTTTCTTCAGATTTTTCAAATTCTTCTAAGACAATTTTACGAGTCATATCGAGAATATTTCCCGGATCAGTAAGCCCATGTTCTCTAACTGACCTATTCAAACCATTATTACAAACCACACTCACCATTGCTCCAGGCACGCCATGTCCAGTGCAATCTGCTGAAGCAAAAAGAATTTTATTCTCAACTTGTTCTAGCCAATAAAAATCTCCTGCAACAACATCTTTTGGGAGATAGAGAATGAAGGCTTCAGGAAGCAGCTCAGACATTTTATCATTGGCCGGTAAAATGGCCGATTGTATTCGTTTTGCATATCTAATTGAATCTAGAATCTCATTGCTCTTCTCTTCAATTTGTTCATAAGCGATATGCAGTTCATTATTCTTATTTACAATGATTTCATTTTGAGATTTTAACTGATTGTTTGCTTTCTTTTTAGAAATAAATCCGGCAATCATAATGAATAAAGTTATCCCAACTGCAATCAGTCCAACCCACAATATTATTCTTTGATTTTTTCCTTCAGTAATTTCTTGTTCGTGTTTCAAGTTTTCAATTTCAGATTCTTTATTCAGAAGAGAAATCTCTTTCATTTTATCTTCAATTTGATATTGGCTTTCCATCTCTTCAATTACTCTTTCAGAATCCATATTGAACAAACTGTCTTCTAGTGAGCGTAAGGATTCGAGATTACTCAATGCAGCTTCGTACTTATTTTGAGTTTTATTTATTTCATACAGTAATTTGTAGGTCTGTATCTGCTCGGCAAGTGCTTCAATTTCTTTAGTTAGTTTGAGACTTCTTTTCAGTACATGAAGTGCTTTGTGATATTCACCAGTTTTCTGATATAAATATCCAAGCGACATTAATGGCACAGTCAAAGTCCATGAGTCATCCAATTCTTCGGCTAATATCAGGGCTTTTAAAAGAGTCTCTTCAGCCAAGTTATATTTCTCAAGAAAAGTATAAGTTTCACCAATATTACAAAGAGAAATCGCCTGTCCTTCTAAACTGTTTTGGATGACATCAAATTCGTAACCTTGCTGATACATTTCAAGAGCAGTTTCACCTTCGCCCATCTCAAAATAAACATTACCCAAGTTGTTGCAATAGATCCCCAGCCCTGAAGTGTCGTTAAGTTCTTGAAACAAATCTCCTGAGAGATTTAAATAGTGTTCAGCCAATGAGTCTTCTCCTCTATAATAGTGAATAACACCTATGTCATTATATGACAATGCCTGGCCAGATTTGTTGCCAGTGCCTTTATAAATGGCTAAACCTTTTTGACTAGCCGACAGTGCCTCAGGATATTGACCTAAATGATCATGAATCATTGATTTGTTGTAATAATAATCTCCCAGTTCATCTGACTTTATTTCACCTTTTGTTAGTGCAATTAGAGAGTCTAAATAAAACAAGCCTAATCTATATTCATCATATTCAGGTAGGTGTTCTGAAAGGACATTGAAATATTCCTTTCTTTTTTGCAAAGTGAAATCATTGGGAGCTGATAGCAGGCTGTCTAGTAAGAGGCAATCTTCGTAAGAAGGTTCTTCAAGGTTTACATCTTCTAGAGCATCTTGAGAAAAAGAAGTTGAACTGCACAAGAATATCAAGCAAATACAAAAGAAGTAAGATGGAACAGATATTTTGAACACTTGATATTGTTGAATTGGCTTCAAGATACAAATTCCTTGTTTTGAATTATGAAGGTTACCTTTTAAATCATTAAGACATAAAGAACAAAATATTGATTATGAGATTATTTTGTTTGATGTTTATGATGAGTGTTCAACTTAGTTTTGGACAATTAAGTATTAGTGTCAACGACACTGTTGCCACATATGAAATAGATGAAAACCTTCTTGGATTGTCATCTTTTGCGGTTCCGGTTGGGTTTAATAAAGATGACTTGTTTTCATCAATTCCAGATTCATTGAAAGAATTGGCGATTGTAAGAATTGACCTAGCTTACTCAACTTATAAATCACGTGATGATTTTGATCAAAACGGATTAAATGAAAGTAGGATGAGTAAGTTGTTTGAAGAATGGCCCTCTGCTCAAAAAGAAACAATTGACTGGCAATTGTATGCCCAGAGTTCAGGGAATACAAAAGAAACTGCCAAGGAACTTTTTCATGGTTTTAGAGTTTATTATCGTCCAACACCTACAGAAGTATCAGTTGAAAAAGAGATCGCATTTTTGGATGATATTTTTGAAGACTTTTTGAAGGAACCAACCATAGATACGATTGTTAAAAAAGTGGGTGTGGGTAAAACTGGTCTAACACCAAGATTAACGGAAGTGTCTTTTGATGAAATGACGTCCGGCGTTCTGCATAAGAGTATTTCTGAAGAAGGAGGAAAGTGCACGGCATACTATACTAAGTATTTTGACAAGGATAGAAAATCGAGAAAGGCATATGTTGATAGTTTGAAAAATTCTGATGAAGTAGAGAATGTTTCAACTTCGTTTCATGGTCTTTTTATTAGAGAAAAGAGAGCAGTGAGTTGGCAAGTGAAGCTAGACAGTTGTCCTGCGCCAAAAACGGAAGTTCTTATAATGGGCAAGAGCGATTTAGAGAAAGAACTTAGCTTACCACCATGGATGTCAGGAGGAGAATACGGAGTAGTTGAAGCAGTTTTTGAGAGAAATCCGGAATGGAAAAACACCGTAGTTGTAATGGATGTTACCGGGAGTATGTCGCCATACATTGCCAAAACAATGGCTTGGACAAGAGAGACCCAATCATCAGAATTGGTGAAAGCTTTTACTTTTTTTAATGATGGAGATAGAAAGTCTAACAAGCTTAAAAGAACGGGAAGCACTGGTGGAGTTTATATGGTTGATAATTCAAAGTTTCCTGAGGTGTATGGTCAAATGAAATATACAATGAGAGCCGGATATGGTGGAGATTGCCCAGAAAATAATGTCGAAGCGACTATCAAAACGATAGATAAATACCCAGCCTTTGATGAGATTGTTATGGTTGCAGATAATTATGCAACTCCGCGTGATATGTCAATCACCGATAAAGTGAGTAAACCTGTACATGTCATTTTATGTGGTGCAAAGGCTGGAATCAACATTGATTACATTCAATTGGCTTATGACACTGGCGGAACCGTGCACACTATTGAAGACGACATGGATATGAAATCCATCAAAGAAGGCATTAAGTTCAAAATTGGAAGGTCATATTTTACCTTAAGTAGAGGTAGAATCGTAAAAGCAAGAAACGGATAACTAGTTATTTAGTTTGGTTTGAAAAGAAATTGAGCAATTCTTTTTTTGATGAAGAAGAGACTAAAGCTGAACTGCCGTCTGACATATGGGCGAAGCCAACCTTTCCTTTCTTATATTTTACTACATGTTCTAGGTTAATGAGATGGGATTTGTGAGATCTTAAAAACCCAAATTCAGACAACAACTCTTCGTAAAACTTAAGTGTCTTGGAAAGGGTATAACGCTTTTTATTATCCAGATGTAGGATGGTATAGTTGTCAGAGGCCTCAGCTCTAACGATTGATTTTATTTGTACAACTTCAAATCCATCTAATTGAGGTAGAACAATTTTTTGCTCCCTATTGTTAATTGTTTTTATGTTTTGGGCTAAAACTTGAGTACTTAAGATTTCTTTATCAGTTTCCTTACTCAACCTTATTTTCTCAACAGCAGCAATCAGTTCATCAATATCTATGGGTTTAAGAATGTAGTATGAGGCACTTAAATTCAGTGCCTTGATTGCATAATTACTAAATGCCGTCACAAACACAACTTCGAAATTGATATTTTCTATTTTTTCAAGCAAATCGAAACCATTTCCATAAGGCATTTCGATATCTAAGAAAACAATGTCAGGCTGCGTTTTTAAAATCAAGGCCTCTCCTATTTCAATATTTTCAGCCTCGCCAAGAACTTCGACTTCTTTGCAATAAGACTGAATGTAGTTGCGCAATGTATCTCTTCCCACCTCTTCATCTTCAATTATGACTGCTGTTAACTTTTTCATTTAGTAGAGTTTTAATTGAACGATTGTACCCTCTCCGCTTTGCTTATCCATATCTTCAATAGATATTTCTAAGTTCTTTTTGAAAACGTCATTGATAATTTCTAATCTGTTTTTTGCATTCGCTATGCCGGTAGATTTCATCTTCATCTGATTCAATGTTTTGGTCTTTTTAGAATTTTCACGTCCAATCCCATTGTCAGAAATAACGATTTCAATATGATTTTCTTTCTGCTTAAAGCTAACGTCTAGTTGCCCTTTTTCTTTCTTATATCTCAACCCATGCCATATAGCGTTTTCAATAAATGGTTGTAATAGCATTGGCGGAATTTGATACTCCTCTGTTTGAATAGAAGGATCAATTTCTAAAGAAAAATCAAAATGGCTATTGAATCTGAAATGTTCAAGATTCAAATACAGTCTTAAGATTTCTACTTCTTTTGAAAGCGAAATGAAATCTTGTTGTGAGCATTCTAGAACTTCGCGCATTAGCTTCGAGAATTCAGCTAAATATTTATTAGCCGAACGCTCATCTTGTTTTGATATGAAGCTGTTTACAGAGTTAAGTGAATTAAAAATAAAGTGTGGATTCATTTGACTTCGTAAAGACTTAAGTACTAATAATTGATTGGCCTTTTGTTTTTGTTTTGAGTTTCTAAACAATAAAAAAGCCATAAGAGCAACCAATGAAAATCCCGCAACGAGTCCAATGGTTATATTTCTCTGTCTTTCAATTGTGTTGTTATCTAGTTCTTTTTCTTTTTGAAGAACATCAATCATTTTTTGATTGAGCTCTCGATCCTTTTCCATCAAAAGCATTTTATTCTCCGTATTCATTAAAAACTCATTCTTTTGGGCCAATTGTTCATCTTTAAGTTGTTTATTCAAATTAAATGAGTCAACTAATGCTTGATATCTGCCTGCTTCGTATTTGGCCAAATGATCTAGGCCTTCTTCGTCATAAACATCTGAAAGAGTTTTAATGAAATCTCTCTTAATGTCAGAGTTTCCTTCCTCGTTGAGGTGAACAGAATTCTCATTTAATATTTTGAGCGCCTCATAATTTTTCCCTTGCTCAATATACGTTTGTGACAGGTTAACTGAGGTGTTCAAAATTGAGTTTGAATTTCCGTTTGTTTGATTGTATTGATATGCCTGTTGCTGAATGTCTAAGTTATTCGAGAGATCATTCTGATTCACGTACATCTCTGAAAGTTGGTAGAAACTCGTATTGGCCAATTCATCTAGCTTGTTTTTCTCAGCTAAACTTTGGGCTTCAGTGTAAAGTTTTTCTGCCTTATCGTTTTGCCCTCTCATTTCTGCCACTTTACCTAATCCAATTTTTGATCGGACTTCGTAAGAAGTCTTATTACTTTTTTCACTTTTCTTTAGTGCTTCTTTATAATAAGTCTCGGCTTTTTTTAAGTTGCCATTTTCAAGTTGAAGATCGCCTAATAAGAGTGTGCTGTTAATCTCTTTTGAATTGTTTTTCATTTTTAAGGCCAACAAAAGGGCCCTTTCGTAGTTAGCAATTGCCGCATCATTATTTTTAATTGAACGCTCTAAGCTTCCAATTCTATGATAGAGGTCATATTCTAACAAGGTTTCCCCAAGGTCTTTGTAGATAATCCTGGCCTTTTTGAAGTTGGTGATAGCTATTGATTCATTTCGTAATTGTTCGTTAAACTTACCTAAGATGAAATAGGACTGAGCTTGCTCAATTTGATAGCCTTCTTGAATTGAATATTCTAAGTTTTCTTCAATAATTTGAAGAGCACGAGATATACTGTCTTCAAATATTGATTCAGCATATTTTAATTCTGCACTTATTTTGGGTCTGTCCTTTTGAATTGGTTGTGCGATAGAATTTGAGAATACACTATTCATTTGGGATTGACCCAAAGTTTGCATGCTAAATACCAGGGAGCAAATCATCAAAATTAATATGTTCAGCTTTTTCGAAACCATTTGTGGTCATTACACTTTCCATAAAAATAGGGCTTTTTTTATAGCTCACACTCGAATAAAGGGCATTAGAAATAGTATTTGAGATATTACCCTCATTCTAATGTTTACTAGCCTAATTCAGAATACCTGTTCACTCATTGTAGCTTTTAATATCCTTTATTGAGCCTTTAGTTTGTGGTAAATAATATTACAAGATTATGTCTACAATTTTAAATACAATGAAGCGAAATCAATTGAATGTACTAGTGTTACTGCTAGCTACTTCTCTCATGAGTTGCACCACTGTAGCAGAGGAACCTGAAGTACCAAGAACAATTGAGGTCACAGGAAGTGCAGAAATGGCTGTTCAACCAGACGAAATAGTTCTTTCTATAGTTTTAAGAACAGCATCTCATAAAGACAAGAAGAAAGACTTCTTGAAGATTTTAAGTGACCATGGTGTGACTGAAGACAAGATTGCATTTGAAAGTAGCAATAACCAATATTGGTGGTGGTATTATTCGAGCTATCACGATAATTCAGTACAAAGATATTCTGTCACTATTGATTCAACAGTTAATGCCATGAGTTTGATGGAAGCACTTAAACAGCCATGGGTTGAACAAATAAGAATAACTGAAAGATCAAATTCTAATATTCAAGAATACCGAAAACAAGTTAAGATAGAAGCAATAAAAGCAGCCAAAGAAAAAGCTTCATATATGCTAGCGGCTTTGGATGAAGAAATTGGTGCGGTTGTGACAATTACAGAACTAGATGGAGATGTAAACAACAATAACCCATATTACTATTGGAATCAAAATCAAAACTCAATTACTTCTAATGCAGTTCTGTACTCTGATCAATCTGCCCAATCAACAGTCGGAGGGGTTGCAATGCAAACACTCCGTTACCAAGTCAAAATAATATTTAACATAAAAGAGAAATCATGAAGAATACTAAAAAGAAAATAGCGGCAACACTAATTGTTGCATTAGTTGTCATTGGTCCTACAATGGCTTTAAATAAAACAGATTTAAACCAACTTACAAGCACAAACAATATGAATGTTTTTAAAGGCGAATCTTTTTCATTGGATGATTCAACCGACCTGAATTTCACAAAGGCATATGTTGACTTTGCTTACTTTGAAGAAGTAACGGCACAAGCAAAAGAGCACAGAAAATCAAGATTAATTGACTTCAAAACTTTTGTGGATTATTCGAAAGAAGAGAACACCATTATCCTCGACACGAGATCAAAAAGAATGTTTGATAAGATGCACATCAAGGGAGCTGTGCACATAAACTTTGCAGATTTTACTCAGCAGTATTTAGCAGAGATGATACCCGATCAAAACACACGCATTTTGATTTACTGCAACAATAATTTTAAGCAAGAGCCTTTATTTATTGAGCCTTTTCCATCTAAAGTTGCTCTGCCAAATCTATCTGAATTGTCTTTACTTAAAGAAAAACCTTTTTTAGAGAACACTTTGGCCTTAAACATCCCTACATACATTAATTTGTTTGGGTATGGATACCATAATGTTTATGAGCTAACTGAATTGGTTTCTTCGTTACATCCAAATTTGGAGCTGGAAGGAACAGATGTGTTAAGTGTCATAACAAATTAGAGACTAAGAGTGCTGTTCAAAACGGTTTTCAGAGCTCCAGCTGCAAACCGTTTTGTTCCGGCTTTCATTGCTCCTTTAGCAGGGTTGTAATGATAAGGTTGTGAAGTGTAATCACAACTTGAACTCTTTGTTCTAAATAAGTCATTCTCAAATTTTTGCCTTGACACATTTGCAAATTTCTTTGAATACATATCAAATTCTGCATGTGTCATAACAAATCCCTCTGATGCAATAGTGATTGCATAAGCGGCTAAATCAAAATCTTGAGCACTACTTGCGATATTATCATTCATCCCGGCTCTTTTGTTCATGTTCAGGGTCATAACCGGAAGATCAGTCACCAAAATGATTTGGCTAAATCTGTTTTTAGATTCTTTTTTGGCCAACTGTAAAGCAGCTTCAATTCCTGGTGTTGGGCTAGTTCCACCACCCGTCCATCTAGTACTTAGCATCATAGTTATTTGTCCAGCCTTTAAATCTGCCTTTGTTCCAAAATAAAGAACTTCTGAAGCGGTATTAAATGCAGTGAGAGAAATTACAGCATTGTCTGGAATCCTTTCATATAAGTATCGTACGGCCATCACAGCTCTGTTTTTTTCTTGCGACATTGATCCTGAATAATCAATTACAAAGTGATAATTCATGGTGTCAGAAAACTCCTCTTCACATTCACAATTAACGGCAACTCCTGCATAACCTCTTTTTTTTGAATTGAGTTGAGCTACAACCTGATGAAGTTCTGATTGAGTGGTATGTATATAGTCATCCATATAAGGCTTGAGTTGTTCTAGTCCACTCGCTCTTGCCCCAATTTGTATCAGGGTTAACTTTCGACCTTCAGTTTCATATTGATTTTTTATAATGGCGGCAATTTTTGGAGTCACATGAAATTCTCCATCTGATATTAAGACCATTTTTGCTGAATCAGGTCCATCTTCTTGCCAACTTTCATAAGCCAATTGTAATCCTACAAAAACATTTGTACCTCCTCCGATCGAGGCTCTAGACAAGAGACTATCGACTTCGTGAGCTGTATGGCTAAATTTTTCGCCTGCAAATATTTTTCGAGAAGAAGATGCGAAGGTCACGAATGTGACAGGCGTTCCATTAGGTACTCCATCAACAAAATGCACTAAATTTTTTCTCAAAGTATCAAATAGACCATCACGTTTCATTGATCCAGAAGCGTCCAATGCAAAAAGATAAGGAGGGTCTTTATGCTCGTTCACAATCTCCTCTTCAGTTTTTGGTTCATCTTCAGCACATCCGCAATCTACCTCTCCAATTAATGGGGTGACAGATACATCATCTAATTGATAATAGGCTTTTGTTTGAAATCCTTCTAATTCATTGTATGGGTCAAAGCCAAGTTCTTTCATTGAAACTGATTCATTGGTTCCAAATTTTCCAAAACTAATATATTCTTCACCGCCCGTGGCTACATAATAACCGCAGTAAGAGTTCCATCTAGTATTTGTTATTGCTTTTCCTTCATTGGCATATAAGGTTGCAGTCATAGAAGTCGGTCCAGATATGTCTGAAAGCAAATCTTTATCATGATGCAAAAGGATTCCAACATCAGTTGCCGCCCATTTTGATGATCTATGTAATAGAGTGTTGAAGCAAATACAGTAAGCTTGCCCTTCAATTAATGGACTAGCCAATTTACCGGTCAGATATTCATATTTAGTCTTTTCTTGACGACCACTACCCAGAACTAATCCTACCGAGTTGCGGCCAGTGTTTGGAACGGCAACACTTTTTTTAGGCGTCATATACAAATCAGGATGGTGTTTTACGGGAGAATGCCAGGATGAAGCTTCCTTACTTTTGCCTTTAATTTCCTGTTCTCCAATGCCTTTATTATTTCCTTCTTCAAAACTGTTATTGAGAACAAGATTTGTTTGTCCAAAGCCTATAGAGCTCAGTAACAAGAGAAGTGATATTAGAGAAGTAGATTTCATGAGGTTTTGCTTCTATCCCTTGACAATCAATATTTATGCCAACTAGCAGTCCCTTAAATTTAAAAATTTGTCTTAATCGATTTAATATTTTCACCTCTTATTTGTTCTTCCCATCCCAATCCAAATCCAGGCCTCACAATAAATAGCCATTCGTTCTGCGTTTCCAATTCGATTAATATGCCTTTAGAATGGTCGGTATGAAAAATTCCCGGATAATTTCTTCCATTTGTCAGGTCAATAGATAAAAGGCCTGTGTGGTTTTTTAATTCTTCAATTCTAGTTTTAATTTCTTTTGATGTCATAATGTATTTTTCTTGTATTAAAATCAATCATGACAGAATCCATTTACGTTTTGCGATTCGAAAACTTGTAGAAAAAGGGTGTTTTTGATCAAAACTGACAAAAGTCAGTTTCTGTTCTGATGAATCACATTGTGTGTGGGGTCCTATCTATCTAAATTTGAGACAACAAAAAAATTATTGATATGGCACATGTAATAGAAAAAAACGCTTCGATTAGCGTACCAAAAGTAAATGTTTCACACGATCTTCCATCAAACGGCCTTTGGGCTAAGATGTTTGGAAACATTGAGTTTAACAGAGTAGGATTATGCGCAATTTCTTTACTATTTGTAGGGATAATGGGTGGAGCTGCTATTGGAGTAGGAGGAATGGATTCTGTTTTTGAAATTGCATTGCTAATATTCCCAACCATGGCTGTATTAACAACAATAATTGCTGTGCAACCAATGAAAATCGTTTTAGGTTTAGCTGCTTTGGCAGTTCTAATTGATGTAGTTGTAATAGTTGCAAACTTAATATATGGTAACCCTATTATTTAATTAAGCAAACACTTGTTGCAAAATTCCTCTTTGGTTATTCCAAAGAGGAATTTTTTTTGCCCTAAACTTTAATTGTCTCAACCTTTGAGTGTTCTATACGTTTATCATTAAAATTAATCGATATTTGTAATTGTAGTTATTGACAATTTAATTGAAAAATCTCTTATTCATATTTATTTGCTTGACTGGCTGGACTTCTATTTCCCAAGTGGTTACGAGCACTGCAAATGCAGGGCCTGGTACCCTAAGAGAAGCCATTGATAATGCAACTGGAGGAGAAGTTATTACTTTTGCGCCAGCTCTAGCTGGCTCTACTATTACCCTCACTGCTTCCCTCACTCCAACCGTGAGTCTAACAATTGATGGCGAGGATAAAGATATTAGAGTCAGTGGTGGAAATACAGTTGGACCTTTCCATGTAAGTGGGTCATTTAACTTGAGTCTCTTCAATTTTACGATAGAAAATGGTGGTGGAGTCTCTGTTGGAGGAGGGATTTTCGCAGAAAGTGGTGCTGCACTACTTCTTGAGAACATGGTAATTAGAAATTGTAATGGAAACAATGGTGGAGGTGCGATAAGGTCTGTAGGAGGTAATCATATTTATAAAAACGTTGAGTTCATTGGTAATTATGCAAATACAGGATGGGGCGGAGCTTATTATCTATTGTTTGGGTCGGCCTATTTTGAGAATTGTCTTTTTTCAGGAAACTCTGCTAATCACGGTGGAGCGACTTATTTGAGAGGGGGATCTACATTTGTTAACTGTACTTTTTCGGGTAATCTTGCTACAGGAAATGCCGGTTGTTTTTATGTAGACAATGGTCAAACCGTTACGGTTCGAAACTCAGTTTGTTGGAATAATCAAACAGCATTTGGCATTGGAACATTTCACGCTTTTTACCAAGTTGAAGGTGGTGGGGTAATAACCATGTTGGCTGAATCATCTTGCATTCAAGGCTCAGGAGGTTCATTAGCATGGAATGCCCAATACGGAACAGATGTTGGAGGAAATATTGATGTTGATCCAAATTTTGCAATCACAGTTTCGCCATCAACCGCCCCAACATTAAGTGGGAATTATCGTCCACAAGATATTTCGCCGGCCCATGATGCTGCACTCTTGCCGTACATTACTACATCTTTAGATTTAGATCAGCACACTAGAGTTCATAATGGCTCGGTTGATATGGGTTGTTATGAGTTTTGTTCAACTTATGACACCTTGAATATTACTGTCTGTGACTCCTATGTTTCACCAAGTGGAGTATATACATATACATTTGGCGGAGTCTATTCTGATACCTTGAGCAACATGTATGGTTGCGATTCTGTAATTACCATATTTCTAGATGTAAACAACACATTTAATACTTTTTCGGATACGGCGTGTGATGTTTATTTGGCGCCTTCGGGAGCCACTTATGCAGCATCAGGAACTTACAATGACACCATTCCAAACATGTCAGGATGCGATAGCATAATGACTATCAATGTCACTATTAATTCAACCACTTATAATTCAATAAGTGTGAACGAATGTTTTTCTGCTACTTCACCTTCTGGTAATTATATTTGGATCTCTGATGGTATTTACAATGATACGATTCCAAACTCAACTGGCTGTGATTCAGTTATTACTGCCACAGTTAATATTCTAAATAACACGAGTACCATTACCGAAGTCCACTGTGATTCCTATTCTTCGCCTGCCGCTAACAACTACACGACCACGGGAATATATAAAGACACAATTCTGAATAATGCAGGCTGTGATTCTGTTATTACAATCAACCTAACGATAAACAATAGTAATACTAGCACGATCAGCCCTTCGGCCTGTGAATTTTATGTGACACCAAGTGGAGCTAATACTTATACATCTTCAGGTACTTATGTTGATATTATTCCAAATTCAAATGGATGCGATAGTACGATTACAATTGACTTGACTATTCTTGATCATACATCAAGTACAGTTAATGAGGTGGCATGTGATACCTACACTTCCCCCAGTGGTTTATATACATTTACTTCTTCTACAACCTTCAACGATACCATCCTAAACATGGCGGGTTGTGACAGTGTAATAACCATTAATTTGACGATCAGTAATGAGTCGTACGCAACGCATAACCCAACTGTTTGTGATAGTTTATTGTCTCCATCAGGTCTGTATGTTTGGTCAACTTCGGGCCAGTATTTTGATACGATTCCTAATTCGGCAGGATGTGATAGTATTATGACCTTTAATTTGATGGTAAATTCAAGTACCTTTTCTACCATAACTGAAACGGCATGTGATCAATATATTAGCCCAAGTACGGTATATTTAATGACTACATCAGGTCAATATCTAGACACAATTTCTAACAGTGCAGGTTGTGATTCAATCATCACAATTAACCTAACTATTAATAATTCTACGAACTCTGAGATTGATGAGAACGTTTGTCACTCATATGTTTCTCCTTCAGGTAATTACACTTGGTCGTCAACAGGTGCTTACAAGGATACCATTATAAATGCCGCAGGATGTGACAGTGTAATTACCATCAATCTGAATGTTCAATCAAACGGCAGTATCTTAGACACTTCTTCTTGTGACACTTATACTTCACCTTCTGGCTTATTTGTCTATGATCAAACTGGAACTTATTTTGACACCCTAACTAATATTTCGGGCTGTGATAGCGTAATTACAATCTATTTATTAATTAATGAAGTGATCTCAGAAATAGAGTTAAACGACATTAATTTGAAGGCCATAAATTTGGGAGATGGCTATCATTGGTTTGATTGTGATGATTCGATAATTGTTGATTCGTCTGGGCAAGAAACCTTCACGCCAACATCTGACGGTTACTATGCGCTTATCCTCAGTAGTTTTGGCTGCGTAGATACTTCTGAATGTGTTTTTATTGATGTTCCCGAAGAAAATCCTACTGCATTTTCTCCAAATGGAGATGGCATCAATGATTTTTTAATCCTTGAAATTGATAATCCTGTTAATACGGTCTATATATATAACCGCTGGGGAGACAAGGTGGCAACCTTAATCAACTATGACAATGTTGAGGTGGCTTGGGACGGACGAATGGGCAATGGTAAAGTATTTGTTGGCACCTATTTTTATGTATTTGAATCCGCTACCGAGCAAAAAGTAGGGTGGATACAAGTTGTTAATTAGCTGTTATTTAAAAGCCCTGCACTAAAACTTGCTTTACTTTTGAAAAAATCTCTTTCAAAATGAAGCTCAAATTATTATTCTCTTTACTGTTTTCTTGCCCTTTATTTAGCAATGCCATGCTACATCCAAATGAAGGAGAATTGTTGTGCTTTGAGTACAATAATTTCGATTGCGGAAGAATGTTTTCTTTTGATGACACGATAGTGTTTTTCCCTTTCGAGAATTGTGCTCCTCATGAGGTTCAGTTCAATGAAATCAGCTGCAATAATAAATACGGCGATCAGGTTTTTCACCTCATTGGAAATTGGAAAGATTCAATCATTCAGCCGGGAGCAAGAGATACAATCTTTATGAAAAAGAAGGACCTTTATAATTGGAGGGATGATTTGCTGGATGTTTCTTTCACGATATCGTATGTAGATGAGAGAGTCGCTCAATACCTAAATGTCTTTGTGAATTTTGTGCCTAACTTGGGTGATCTAGAGGTTTCTCCCGTTCAATTGCCAACAGTAAATAGAGGTGATAGCGTCATATTTTCTGCCTTAGTCATTAACCATGGTTCTTCGCCTGTCACGCTCAAAGAACCGTATTCAAAATTTGCATCTCACTACAACCAAAAGGTGCGATTAGTTGAGAACAAAGATGTTTTGATTCCGGCTGAGGGGGAAGTGCGCATAGAATTCATATTGAATACGAACGACTTGTTAAATGAATACCATGGGTCTTTCAATTTTGAAACAAATGAGGATAATAGAAAATATCACAGATTTCCAATTCCATATACCGGCGAGCTTATTTCAAAAGGATTTCCAAGCATTAAATTTGATTCTTTAGTGCTTTCGAAGTACATAAATAAAGGAGAAGCCTGTCAATTTGAATTTTGGTTTGAGAACAATGGAGATACTCCCCTCATTATTGAAAATGCTAAAACCAGTTGTGGATGTCTTGTTGCAACTTGGCCTAGAGAACCCATTAAAGCTGGTAAACGTGATGTGATTTCAATAAAGTATGATTCAAAAAGAATAGGACCTATTAATAAATCATGTACAGTAACAACCAATGCACCTGAACCCCGAATTGTGTTAAGGGTTAAAGGAATGGTGAAGAATGTCTAACTACTTGATAGTGTAACTGCAGTAAACTCGACCGTCATAAGGCAGAAGCTTATCCATACTACCCTTCATTAGTACTACTGAAAAAGAAGTTCCTTCTGTTAAAACAATCGGAAATGATATGGCATGTTCTGGATGAGTGCTGCTATAAACTTGAGGGCCGTAAAGGCCTTTCTCTACATCAGTCAAAACCTCTCCATTAATAGCCCTAACAAATATATGTATCTCCTCTATCTGTTCGTTTCCTAAGCTATCAGTCACTACTCCGGCCGAATAGTCAGATATGATTTGATTAATAGTATAGGTTTTGCCTTCTTTGACTTTAATAATGTTTCTATTATTGGCTATAGTCACCATAGTTGCCGATCCCATTTTGGTTTCACGTTCTAGCTTTGCAAGCTTCTTTTCAATTACTGAAAATTTGTAAAGTGCTTTGTCTCTATCTTCCATCATTTCAGCTCTATGTTGCTTAGTAAGCAACACAGTTCTGTCTCTATTTTCAATGATGTTTTCTTGATTGTCAACTATTCCTTGTAAGCTGTCAATTGTTTTTTCAAGACGAGTTACCTTGTCGGCTAATTCTTTTTTTGTTTGAGAGAATCCTACAAACGGAATCAGCAATAATGTTAGAATAAATACTTTCATCTTTTACTGATTTGTTAATTCTTTATATGAAATATATCCTGAGCCGTCAAATGATTTAAAAGCACCAGGATTTCCCTTTACAATAACTAAACTGAATTTAGTTTTTTCAGGAAATGTGATCGGATAAGATATTACTGCTGAAGTATTATTAGATTGAAATACTTGAGGACCAAATCTGTTACCTTCCCAATCTGTTTTAACATCTCCATTTAAAGTTTTGATGAAAATTCTTATCGGAGTGAATTCTGAAGTTCCATCTGTGTTAGATGTTACGTCAGCAGCAAAGCTTGAAAATATTTGCTGTATGACCCACGTTTTGCCTTCAGGCACTTCAAATTGAGCCGTAAAATTATTGAATTGTTGAAATTTGGCCTCTTCTTTTTGAGCAAGACTGCTAAAGCTTAGAAGACAAATAAAGAATGCGCTTAAGAATTTCATTTTTCCTTTTTTATGAAAGGTAAATGAAAACTTCATGCCGAAAGTAATAAAGGGGGATAGTTATCCCTAATAAGTTGTGGATGCGTTTAGATTATTTCCACTCTTCCATATTGCGATCCATGTAGTCAACCCAACCTGGTTTTTTGTCTTTCTTGGCTAGTTTCTTGGCCTTTTTACCCAGTTTAAGGGCAGCTTTGTTATCTCCATCTTCGTGCAAAATTTGTGCTTTTAAAAATAGATTGAAATAACCTTCTTCAATTGCAATTGACTTATCAATGTGAACCATTGCTTGCTTTGTGTCTTTTTTCATTTGAAGATAGTAGTCGGCAGCTTTGTAGTGTACTTGTTCTAACTCTTTGCCTGCTGCTATTGCTGTTTCAATTTCTTTTTCTACGTGAATATCAGTTTCAACCGTAAAAGGAACTTCTACTTTAATTCCTTCCCATCTAATTAAAATTGTTGCCCCATAATTTGAAATTCGATTAATTGAGATTTCGAACGATTCTGTATGTTCATTTTTTGATGCGCCTCCAATAACTCTAACGGCATCTTTTTCTGAATCATAACTCATTGATCCCCATTGTTTGTAATCTGTGTTAAAGATGATGTCCCATTTTCCGTCTTCTTGAGGAATAGCGAACATGGCATAAGTACCAGTGTCTAATACCGATCTTCCAAAAATTAATGGTTGAGTAATTGTGATTTTTGTGCATTCATTTGCTCCCAATCGCCAAACTTCTTTGTAAGGAACAAGACTTCCGAATATTGCTCTGTTTCTTGCACTTGGTCTTGAATATTCAATATTGATATCGCAAAGTCCTACCTTTTGTTTTAAAGTAGATTTTGGACTTCTTGCAGGTAAATTTTGAGAGATGGCTGCTGAAGAGAATAAAAGGCTTAAAGCCAATAGAATAAGTGAATTTTTCATACCAGTAATTTTAGACAAAAGTATAATTTTTATTTAAAGGTTACCTTTTAATTTATTGAACATAAAGAGTTAGAACAAGCAGCTGATACGTTTGAAGTATCCATTAAAATACCATTTATCGTTAGTTCCTGCTAGCAGCTGTCCTATCTACTGGGAAATATAAAGTAAAGGTAAGTTTGTTATTACGTAGATATTGTTCTTGGGCCTAGCTGTGAAGCTGGGCTCTTTTTTTGCATAAAAAAACCTCCTTGCCAATTGCAAGGAGGTTTTGATTACTTAATGGCTAAGTTATTTTTTAATTGTTATTCTTTCATTTCTCTGAGCTCCATCAGCCGTGTTGATTTGGATAATGTAAACACCAGTAGCAAAAGAATTTAGATCTAATGTCATGATGTTTTCTCCTAAATTATCAGCCTTAAGAAGAACTTGTCCAATTGAGCTAAATACAGTAATCTTAGCGTCAATGTCAGTTTTGAAAGCAATATTTACCGTTCCATGTGATGGATTTGGATAAATGTTTAATTGAGAAAGAACTGAGCTTTCAATTCCTACATGAGAATCAACAGTTACAGTTACTTGAGTGGTACAACCATTAGCATCTGTTACATCACAAGTGTATGAACCAGCTGCTGAAAGACCATTTAAATCTTCATTCGAGCTAAATCCGCTATCCCAATCGTATGAATAAGGGGTAGTACCGCCAGTTACCGTTAAATCAATTGTTCCGTCTGAACCAGTTAGAATTGGAGTTGAACTTGCCGAACCACTAAGAACAGCAGGCTCTCCTACAGTTGCATTTACATTATCAGTACATCCGTTGGCGTCTGTAATTACACAAGTATAATTGTTAGGGGCCAATCCTGTGAGATCTTCTGTTGTCCCTAATCCACTCCAGTCAAATGTATATGGAGCTGTTCCACCTGAAGGTGTCATATTGATTGCACCATCAGTATCTCCATTACAACTAACATCCGTCACATTCATAGTCGCAGTGATTGCTGCAGGCTCACCGATTGAGAATCCGAAAGTTGAAGTACAACCTAAATCATCAGTAATATCAACTGAATATGAACCAGCACCACCGGTAACAGAGGTAGTAGTTTCACCATTAGGTGTCCATAAGTAAGAATAAGGTGCAGTTCCACCAGTTACAGTTCCTAGGTCGATTGAACCGTCGGTTCCGTTATTGCAAGTTGCGTCAACAATAGTTTCATTGACAGTTAAATTACAAGGATTAGATTCTTGAATCTCAACACAGTAATCTTCAGTTTCACCCCAGGTATAGTCATTACAAATACCAGGGAAACTTGTTTGACCTGTTCCAATGTAAGCTAATTGAACTCTCATTCTTGTCGAGCCGTCTAATGCAGTCAATGGAACGGTGACAGTTCCTGTTGCATTTGTTTGTGTAGCAGTTCCTTGGTCATAAACTAAATCTGCAGGATCATCAAAAACTCCGTTTTGATCTAAGTCAATCCAGATTTTAGATTGCTCGTTATATAAAGTACCGCCCCAATCTGGAACGACAGTAATATTGTAAGCAACACCTTTATCTAAAGAAATGTTAGAAGTTGTTGTGAAGTCACCATATCCATTGTCATTTCCAGAGTTGTTCGTGTATGCTCCGATAGTGAATTCTTCAATCCATTCATCAATTGCATCAGTTGCTGAGTTATCGCAATATCCACCTTCAATACATTGAGGACATCCGGTTGTTGTGAAAGTTTGAACTGAGGTATTTGAACTAGTATCAGTTCCACCACAAATTGAATTGAAATAAAATTCATATTCGGTACACTCTGTTAATCCTGTTAAGTTCACAGGTGAAGTAGCAGGTGATTCTATAATCCAAGTTGAAGTACCAACTTCTCTCCATGACATGTATGTAGAAGAAGCTGAACCATTAGCCGTGAAATTGATATCTGCCGCATTGTCTCCAATGTTAGATGAACTGATTCCGTTTGGTCCTATACAAATTGTGCCAGAACAACCTACAGCCATTAGCTCATTTAGTGTATTAAAAGAATTAAGTCTTCCACTAGTGTTGAATTTTGTGGCAAAGGCTGGAATAACATCAACCCCATCAAGTAGTGCTTGAAGTACCATATCGGCCCCCGCTTTTGGGTCACTATTAACGACCGCCATAAAGTCGGTACATGGAATAGAATAAGCTAATCCGATAACTCCGGCTGTCAAAGGACAGGCGAAAGAAGTTCCTGTAGTAGAAGTAGTGGTGTTCGTGTTTGCTGTCGTAATAACATCAATTCCTGGGGCCCCAAGCTCAATTTCTACTTGGCCGTAACCACCAGCGGTAGCATCATTATCATCTGTTCTTCCAACTCCAATCATATAATCAGATGCACAAGCAGTAGGCATATCACCTACCACATCAACATTTAAGTTTTGATTAGTGGTTGCACCAACATTAAGAATTCCGTGGTAACCCAAGGTGTCATACATATTGCACCATAGAGCATGTCCTGATGGGCTTTCGCCATCAATACCCCAAGAAGATGATGTCGCAACTACGAAGGCACCTTCTGTTCCTCCTGAATTGTTCCATAATTGTCTCATCTCTAAAGGGTACGTATAAGCTTCAACAGCATTTGCGTCAGTAGAAATAGAATATCCACCTACTACCATTAACTTAATGTCCCAGTTTGCACCAGTAACCATTAAATTGTTGTCGCCTTTAGCTCCAATCATTCCTAGGCAGCTCGTACCATGATTGCCAGTTCCGTAGTTACCGTTACCAGCAACAGGGTTCCATCCAGAGATGTCATCAACGTAACCATTGCCATCATCATCAACACCAGGTGTTCCTGTATCTTCGGCTACGTTTATCCATTTATTGTCAACTAAATCAGTGTGATCTAAGTTTCCCGATTCAATTAGGCATACAACAATGTCATCATTGTTTGCTGTTTGACCACCTGTAGTAATATCCCAAGCTAGGTCAGAATCGATATCTGCATCAACTGTTCCGCCTGTTTGACCAGTATTGTTATGATGCCATTGATCATTAAAATCTAAACCACCACCAGTTAGGCCACTTTCGTTTGGCAAGGTAGATCTCATTTGAATTTTGTGATTATTCTGAGCAAGTGTAACTTCGTCTTGTTCATATAACCAGTTTAAGAAGTCGTGGTTAGCAACATTCTCATGGTTGAAGTTGATTAACCAAGCTCTCATTGGACGAGATAATAAGCGGTTAACTTTTACTTCAAAATCTTTTGGGGCTTTTGCGACTAATGCTTTTATGCTGGCGTTTTCTGCCATCTGAATAAGCATGTCTCCTTCAATGTAGTTTTTGCCTTCAACAAAAGTCTGTTTTTCTGAGGTAGAAACACTTCCCTGTGAATAGGCGGGTCCTGATACTATTGCACAAAGCATCAGGGTAGTAGCTAATAATTTCATGGTTTTAATTTGTTTTTGAGGTGTAATGCCTTAAAGATATCAAGAATGTAAATGAAATTAAATCCAAAATATGTGGGAAGGTTGTATTCTTAAGATGAACGGAAAATAGGAACAAAAAAAGGGCCTCACTACTGTGAAGCCCTTCATTAACTACTTTAATTTATGTATTAAGACTTGATAAATTTGCTGTGTTTATTGTCAAAATTCACGTGATAAATTCCTTTTTTGAGGTTGCTGCAGTTGACAACAGAGTTCATACCTTTTTTCACAATGTTACCATAAGCATCAAAAATCTCATATTTTGTTGTTACTGCCTGTCCGTTCGCAATAAATTCAATTTGATCTCCACTTTTAGTTTTCATCTCTGGTTCAGGAACTGTTGTGCAATCAAATGAAACCTCATTTGAAGCTCTCTTTTTACCAGAATTATCTGTTTGAGTTACTCTAACTCTATTTTCACCTGAATGCGGAGAAAGATTGAATAAGTAATCATTTGGCTTTGCATTTCCAATTCCGTTAGTTTCACCAACAGTTACCCATTTGTTCCATTTGTATTGTTCAATTTGATAGGTAAGTGCCCCAGATTCTTCAATAGTCTGCCATGACAAAGTTCCATCAGGAGTACAAGAGATATCTTCTAATACGAATGTGCTCTTAGGAAGCAAAACTTCAGGGTTTAACAATTTTGGTTTGCAGCCATCTTCATGTTCAAATACGATTAAAACTTTATCTCCGATTTGAACGTCAAATTCGCTCATGTCAATTTGAAAAGCACTTGCTTGAACAGTATGAGAAGAAGGAGTCCCATTAACGGTAACTTTGTTTACACAAAATCCAAATCCGTCTTCACTCTCAGGTGACTGAACGAATAAATTTTTGCCCTGGTAATGCCCTTCAATAGAAAGGTTAGCGTAAATGTTTGTTGAAAAACCCATCAATAACACCAAGCCAGTAGCAAACTTAGAAATGTTTATAAGTCTCATAATTTGTTTATTTCTCACTTATGGCGACAAAATTACGCTAAAATTGGTTGCCGAGCAAGTAAATCTGCAAGTTTGGTAGATTAAAGGGTGAATTCTTGACTGTCTATACTTAAAAAGCACTCATCTAAATCGAAATAGGAAAATATTCTCTTGCCGCTATTTTGCGTTTGAAAAAACACTAAATTTAGCTTCACCCAAATATGAAAGAAACCACCTTTATAAAACAGAACAAGAAAAAGTGGGCCCGCTTTGAGAAGCTGTCGGGTCGTACTGAAAGTGATCCTGATGAGGTTGCTAGATTGTTTACTGAAATTACAGAGGATCTTTCGTATGCCAGAACTTTTTATCCAAGACGTTCGGTAAGAGTTTATTTGAATCAGTTAGCGCAGGGTGTTTTCACTAGTCTCTATAAACATGAGCGAAAGCCTTTAGGGAGTTTCGTGAAATTTTGGACAGTTAGTTTACCGTTAGAATTGTACAGAGCTAGGGTGAATATTTTAGTTGCTTTTTTATTCTTTTTATTGTGTGCAGTAATTGGTGCGGTTTCTCAACAGTATGACGACACTTTTGCAGAGCTTGTTTTAGGGCCATATTATATAGAATACACTGAAGAGTTGATCAAGGACGGAAACCCCATGGGTATTTATGGAGACAGCAGTCAAGGAACCATGTTTCTTCAAATAACAATGAACAATATTCGAGTCGCATTCTTAGCTTTCGTCGCCGGTACTTTTCTTTCTATTGGAACCTTTTTTCTTCTACTTCAAAACGGAATAATGTTGGGCTCATTTCAATGGTGGTTTAAAATGAAAGGCTTATTTCTCGTTTCATTTTTGGCTATTTGGATTCATGGAGCCTTTGAAATCTCTGCAATTGTGATTGCCGGTGGAGCTGGATTAACATTGGGAAATAGCATTCTATTTCCACGTTCGTTTAGTAGAGTGCAATCAATGATTTTCGGAGCAAAAAGAGGATTAAGAATTATGCTTAGTCTTATTCCAATATTCATAATGGCTGGGTTTTTAGAAAGCTTTGTGACTCGTCACTATGCAGTGATGCCGTCATGGTCTAAGTGGGCAATTATTCTTGTATCGTTTACGCTTATTATTCTCTATTATGTAGTATATCCTTTTATAGTGGCCCGAAGATATCCTGAAAGAATTGAAGTTAAAGAAGTGCCAAGATTTATTCCTGAAAGAAAGATTGTTTGGTCAAAAATTAGAAAAGTTGGCGAAATCTTTACAGATACCTTTTATGTGTTCGTTAAGAATTTTTATGCCATTTCTAAAGGCTTGACTGTATCAATGCTGCCAATTTTGGCATTGCTCATGGCGGCAATATTCACATTTGACTTTTATTCTTTCAATTTCAACATGGGCATGGGTCATTTGTGGGAGATTTTATTTGGATTCAATGATTACTTTGATTGGTATAAATACATTGGCTGGAGCATAGTAATTGGAGTTTTAGTCACCAATATATTTTATTTCGCAAAGGGTGACAAAGACGAATGGTCAATTGATTTGAAGTATTGGAAATATATGCTTTCAAAGGGAGTTTGGATGGCAATGTTTGGTGGAGTGTTTATGGCACTTATTTGCTTCGTTTTTTGGTATTATGATTGGCTTACATCTGATTTAGCATTTTATGAGTCAAGCGGAATGTACTTGATTTTCTGTTTCCTTATTTTCTATTTTGGCCTTGTATTAATGGCGCCCATACCTACCTTAATTGCAGAAGAGAAGAAGAACTTTTTTGCTGCTTTGGCGGGATGTTTTGATAGCGGACAAAAATTCTATTCGTCGGCTTTTGGGTCGGTCGCGGTTTTCATCTTATTAAGCTTTATCTTTTTAGGAATAATCAATAACCCGCTAGGAATGGGGTTTGATCTGAGCTATTTGACAAAAGAGATAGTTGAGATTTTCACTATTCCTGTCACTGAGTATTATTCTGTTATCACGAATCTACTAATGAGTTTGCTATACTTGTTTTACATTTTCACAATGCTGATAATTTTGGCAATTTCATGGAGATTCATTTTTTATACAGCAAAAGAAACGAAGTCGGCAACCGGCTTGTATGAGCGACTAGAGAAATTTGGGAAACGAAATAAAACCTTTGAAACGAAGGAGGATTATGAATAAGCTCATTTTCATATCGCTACTTTGTTTTGGTTCTGTTTTATCGTGGAGTCAAGATGGGAATGAACTTTACGATCATGACCTGGATGCCAACAAATGGGAAAAACTTAGAGACGGAATTCGTTATGAAGGAAGTGAAGGGCCAAAAGGTGGTGCAGGTCAAAGATGGACATATCCTACAAGTCAAGAATATGATAAGGCTGTAGAACAGTATGGCTCGAGTGATGATGGTAATAGTTCTACTCAAAACGGAACTGGGACTGGAACGGGAAGTGGAAACCAAGACTTCAGTACTGACGATTACAATAATGGTGATGGCGCTCCTGATTACCCTGAAGAAAGCACTCCACCGCCTAGAAGAACTCAAAGCCCATCTTCGGTTTCCGATACTGGTTTGGGTGCCTTCGGATATGTATTGTTGTTCCTATTTATTGGAGGATTGATCTTTCTAATATTCTACCTATGGGTTAAATCACCTAAAGAAGGTAAGAAAATTGGTGAAGAGATTGTTCTTGAAGATGTAAATCCAATAGAGATTCCGTTAACAGAATTACAGAGATTATTGCAAGAAGCGATTTCTAAAGGCGATTATAGAGGAGCCGTAAGAATCTATTTCATTTTCATAGTTCGTGATTTAACACAAAAAGGATTCATTCAATGGGAGAAAGAGAAAACTAACTTTCATTATCTCAGAGAAATGATGGGTAAGAATGAATATGATGATTTCAACCGAAGCGTAAGTTATTTTGAAATAATATGGTACGGTAAGCGAGAAATTGATGCCTCTAAATTTGAGCAGGTCAAACCAAATTTTACTCACTTTTTAGATAAGCTAGGTGTCAAATAGATGAGTAAATCTGCTAAAATATCCATTGTACTTGGCTTCGTCACCTTGTTCATAGTTCTCTTCTACTTTTTCGGAGGTCAAGAAGATGAAGATCAGGGACCTGATGTTATTAATCAATGGACAGAGACATTTGACCCATCTGATAAAGGACCATACGGAACTTACATGCTGAAAGAGTTGATGGATACCGCCAACATGTTTGGGAATTTCATTGATATTGATAAGCAGCTTGAAAAAGGACTACAGGATAATCCAAACATGAACGACATCTACTTCTTTATTGGGGCGACCAATTATATGGTCGATTCTTCGGCTGAGCATTTAATGGATTTTGTTGATGACGGAAACACAGCTTTCATAGCTGCTAGATCCTTTCCGTACAAGATTTGTGAAGAGCTTTTTTATGATGGGCGGACACTTTTTGAAAATGAATTATTGTTTGACAGCACTCAATTCATGAAGTTCAGTCATCCTGATTTAAAATCAAAAAGGTACGAATTCATTTACGTGAATAATGACACGATTAAACCAAAGCTCTGGCATTATTTTGATACTACGAATTTTGATACTTACAATACGACACCAATTTTCATTGGAACAAATACACTTGGTAAAGTAGACTTTGTGAAAATGCCATATGGAGACGGTTGGTTCTATTTTCATTCTATTCCATATTGCTTCACGAATATTTGTATGATGAGAAGAGATGGCTTTCAATATGCCGAGCACATGTTAGAGCACATTCCTCCTGGTCGTGTACAATGGGATAGGTATAATTTAGAGTTCCATTCGGCTAGTTCAAATTCTGATTATGATGACGAAGATGGTGATGGACCTGAGAGAAGATCAATCATGGAATTTATTCTTGAACATCCTTCATTGACATGGGCCTTAGTACTATTGATTATTGGTGCAGTCTTATATGTCTTGTTTAAAGGAAAAAGAATGCAAGACAGAATTCCGGCAGCAGAATCGAAAGACAACACTTCAATGGGCTATGTGAAGACTTTGGCTGCATTATACATGCAGAAGGGATCGCATTCTAAGTTGATACGACTCAAAGAGAGGACCTTTTTGAATTTTATTGCAGAGAGATATTATATAATTACGAATAAGCCTGATAAGGCATTTATAGAAAAGGTGGCTGTAAAGTCACAAATTAGTGAAGAAAAAATTACCGAAATATTCAAATTATTTAGGCGATTTAGTGGTGCTGTTAATGTGACTGATGATCAGTTGATAAACTTGCACAGAAAAATAGAATACTTTTATAAAAATTGTAGATAATGGAAGATCAAAACAATGCAAATCCTGAAGAGGAAAAAGGGGCAACAAGCAATGACGCTCAAGGACAAAGTGAAACTCCAAAAGAGGAAGGAAGTTCAACTCAATCATCAGGTGGAGTGGCACCAGTAGGTCGTGTTGAATCAGTAACTCCACCAACTGGAGGTTCATATACTTCTGAAGCTAGCAGTATGTTTTCATCTGGTTTGAACTTAGGGTTCATTAATCAGAAAGTGACACAAGCGAGAAGTGAAATAGCCAAATTCGTTATTGGTCAGGCCGATATGGTTGACTTGTTAATGATTTCTATTTTCTCAAACGGACATGTGCTACTTGAAGGAGTTCCTGGTGTGGCAAAAACATTAACTGCCAAGGTTCTTTCTAAGACGCTATCAGTTGAGTTTTCGCGTATTCAATTTACGCCAGATTTAATGCCTTCAGATGTAATTGGTACTTCAGTGTTTAATCTTCAAAACTCTGAGTTTACCTTTAAAAAAGGACCAGTGTTTTCAAATGTTGTTCTGATTGATGAGATTAACAGAGCCCCAGCAAAAACACAGGCAGCTTTATTTGAAGTGATGGAAGAGCGCCAAATTTCATATGATGGAAAGGTCTACGAAATGGATTTTCCGTTTTTGATTCTGGCAACTCAAAATCCTGTTGAGCAAGAAGGAACCTACAATTTGCCTGAAGCACAATTAGATAGATTCTTATTTAAAATTAAGATTGGTTATCCAACATTAAGTGAAGAAGAAGAAATTCTGAATAGATATAAGAATAACATTAAGGCTCCTTCAATGGATGCAATTGGTGGAATATTTACAGCTAAAGATTTGAATGAAATTCAAGACTTAGTTGAAAAAGTGAGAATTGAAGATCAAATATTGAGGTATATCGCTCAGATTACTGATAAGACTAGAAATCACGCGAAACTATATTTAGGTGGTTCACCAAGAGCTTCACTTTCAATGATGAAGGCTTCTAAAGCCTTTGCGGCTATTAGAGGAAGAGATTTCGTGATTCCTGATGATGTGCAATTTGTTGCTCCCCATGTCTTAAATCACAGATTGATTTTAACTCCTGAAGCAGAAATGGAAGGAGTTGGAGCAGAAGATATTATTCAAGAAATAATTGCTGAGGTAGAAGTACCAAGATAGATTTAAATGAAGTTTTTGTACCGCATATTTATTAAGAACTTTTTCTTACCCTATGAATTTTTCATAGCGTTATTAGGAGTTGCCGTGCTTTTTGTTCTCGGCTTTGTGTGGTCAGGCTTGTTCTTAATTGCCCAAGCGGCACTCGGTCTGTTTTTAGCGTTGGTATTGCTTGAATTTGTTATTCTGCAGTTTAACAAGCAAGCAATTAAAGGAGGGCGAATAGTTTTCAACCCACTTTCGGTGGGAGATGATAACAAGGTTAAAATCCATTTAACCAATAAGTTCAATTTTACGGTTAGAACTGTACTTTATGATAATCCACCGAAGCAATTACAACTCAGAAACTTGAAGTTTTCAGTGGTATTGACAAGTGGTCAATCACATCAGTTTGAGTACATGATTCATCCTACTGACAGAGGAGAATATGAATTCAAAAACATCTACGTTTATTGCTCTACCTTAACGCATCTAGTTCAAAGAAAGGTTGAAATTGAAGCTGCATCAGTAGTTCCTGCTTATCCGTCAATAATTCAGATGAAGCAGTATGAATTGAAAGTATTTGCTCAAACTGCCAATACCGGAATTAAGAAAATCAGAAGGCTAGGACACAATAATGAATTTGAACAGATTAAAAATTATGTTCAAGGAGATGATATTAGAACTGTAAACTGGAAAGCGACTTCTAGACGAAATGAGTTGATGGTGAATCAATATCAGGACGAAAGAGAGCAACAAGTTTTTACAATAATTGATAAGAGTAGGGCTATGAGAATGCCTTTCAATGACTTGACATTGTTGGATTACGCCATTAACTCGACGCTTGCGTTTTCAAATGTGTGCATTAGAAAAGGAGATAAAGTTGGCTTAATGACCTTCTCAGATAAGTTGGGAGCAAAATTAGCTGCTGATCGTTCTAAGCACCAATTGAGTAAAATCATGGAGCTTTTGTATTCTCAAAAAACAAGATTTTTAGAGGCAAATTATGAATTGCTTTATCATGGTATTAGAAATCATATTAAGGGAAGGTCATTGATCATGCTGTACACCAACATTGAGTCTGATTACGCCTTGAAAAGAGTGTTGCCAATGTTGAAGAGAATCAACCAAAAGCACGTGCTTTGCGTCATTTTCTTTGAGAACACTGAAGTTCAAAAGACGACCGAGATGCAGCCTAAGAATGTGAAAGACATTTATCTTAAGACCTTTGCAGAGAAGTATACCATGGACAATAAAAGAGTTGCATTGGAGCTGAGAAAAAACGGAATCCAAACCGTATTGACGACTCCTGAAAACTTAACTATTGACTCTATTAATAAGTACCTTGAGCTAAAAGCGAGAGGCGTAATTTAAACTAGTATTATGAGCAAGACATTATTAATTATCATTGCTGTTTTAGCATTTGTAGCGGCTGGTGTAATGTTTTATTTAGGAAACGACAGTAGTCATTTAGATGAGCTCTTAGATTTTTGGTTTTATCCATTACCTCTTGGCGTAATTAGTTTAATAGGAGCTTTTAGAAAGAAATAGTTTCAATTTGCGATAATCGTAAGTCAGTTTTTATGCCTGCGGTAATCAATTCATTTACTGCTTAAATCAAGCTTAGATTTGTAGCGTAAAACAAAAGCTATGAAAGCTAATTTAAACTTATTGACAGTATTTAGTATTCTTTTGCTGACTTCATGTGGAATAGGTTCAGGCAATTTTAAGAATCAGAAGTTTACGAATCTCAAATCTTTGAGGTCATTAAATGCGTCTTCAACCGAAACCTCTTCTTGTTCATTTATGCAAACTAGTCCATCTCTATTAGAATTAGATAGCCCTTCAAATGAAGACAAAGATTTAGAAGATGATGATCCTAAAGTGACCAAAATCAAAAATGCAATTGCTGAAGGCAAGACAATCATTCTTCATCAAAAGAACAAGAAATTTAGTTTGAAATCGGCAGTTTATGACTCTTTCAATAGCAGTCTTTTTGGAGAATTAGAAGAAATTGATGCAAATGTCAAAGAAGACAATGCTTTAGTTTTTCAAATTCCTGACAATGCAAAAGTGTCAAATTCGAAAGGCCTATCAATTAATGATTTAAGTGAGGTAACACTTGATGTCGAGGAGACCGAAGAGGTCCTTTCAGAAGAGGATGATGAGTATTATATCCCAAACAACAAGCTAAGAAAAACTTGGCCAGAGGTTACAAAAGCTGAAGTAAAAGCCTCAGAGAACGCAAAGAAGACAAAACGTTTTTTAGGTCTTTCACTAATTGGAATCGTTGGTGTGATTGGAGGATTATTTTTAGTTTTCGCTTTGGGCTCTGGTTGGCCAATTGCAATTGCTTTAGCCTTTGGTGCATTTTACATCATCATGGCGATATTGGTGAGAATTAATATCAGAAAGTATAGAAAAGAATGCGATGAAAAGAAGAAACGAATGAGACCAGGTATGCGTTTACTAAACTTCTTTTACGGTAGGTCGTTCTTCCCAGAGTAAGATTTTGCGCATATCGCAAAAGGTCTTTCTCTAATGCGCTATTCAATTCTAAAAAGGGATAGTTCAGAGGTAGATTTGTAATGTAAAACAAACATTATGAAATCTACTTTTCATCTTTCTATTATTACCATTTGCCTATTTCTGTCTTCTTGTGGAATAGGATCAAGAAATTTTCAAAAACAAAAGTTCACGAATTTAAAGTCGATTAAGTCTTCTTACGAAGTGAATGAATCTTCAACTTTAGCATTCTCAGAAGATGAAGCTTTAAATGAAGTTGTTTCAATGTATTCTCAAGATCAAGTGGAGTTGGATGATGAAGATCCAAAAGTGTCTCTAATCAAAACCGCGATTGATAACGGACAAACAATTGTTATTCATCATGGTGAAAAGCAATACAGAGTTAAAGATCCAATCTATGATGCCTTTTACAATAACTTGTTTGGAGAGCTTGTTGAGGTGCCTTCTGACATTAAATTTGATTCTGCTTTGGAGTTTGAATTAGATGAGCAAAAACCCCTTGCCGAGTCTGACGGAATCGCCATAAATGATTTGGTACAATTGCAAAAAGAAACCATTGAACCAAAAGAAGTGATTGAGGATGTCAAAGAAGAAGACGAAATCAAATCATTCAAACGCCCAACTTTTAAAGAGAGAAAAAAATGGCCTGAGATCACTAAAGAAGAGCAAAAAAAATCTCCATTGGCTACAAGGGCAAAAACCTTTTTCGGTCTGGGTTTCTTAACCTACCTAGTCTCTCTGATCGGCTTCATGCTATTGTTAACGTCAGGAGGTTTATTGCCGATTGTAATTCTCGTTTTATCAGGGATATATTATTTAATAATGAATCTAATAGCCTTTATCAACATCATTAATTATAAAAAGAAGATGAACAAAAAGAAAAAAAGAATGCGCTCTGGCATGCGATTGATGTATGGCCTTTTGTTTGCCGGATTCGTATGGCTAGGCATTATGATAATTCAATATGGTCTTTTAGTCCTTATTTAATTTAACCTAAAACGGAAAACCCCCTCATACTATTTGAGGGGGTTTTTTTATACTCTAATTCCTACCACACATACATCATCAATTTGTTCGTGGTGTCCCATCCAATTTTGAAGGGTGAGGTCTAGTTCCTTTTTTTGCTGAGACAATTTCATATCAGCAATTGATGTCAATAAATTTCTAAATCTACGGCGGTTAAATTTCTTAATGTTGTCCCCTCCAAATTGATCGGTATATCCATCCGAAAAGAGATAAAATAAATCACCTTTGTTTAGCTCGAATTCTATCGTCTCAAATTTCTTTTCGCCAAAGATGTTATATCCCACAGACGACAGTCCTTTTTTATATTCAATAATTTCTCCATCTCGCACTAAAACAAGCGGACGACCTGCTCCACAATAGCTGCCTGTCATATCATCAAGGTTGAATTTGCAAAAAACAATATCCATACCGTCATAAGTTTGACCATCAGATTTGTTTTCATTGAATAATCCAATCAATTCTTTATCTAATTCTTCAATAATGTCAGAAGGTTCAGACAATCCTTTTTTTCTAATCAGTTGTCTCAATATCGTATTGCCGGCAATGTTCACCATAGCTCCTGGCACTCCATGTCCTGTGCAATCGCCAACGGCAAAGTACACTTCATTTTCAAATTGTGATATCCAATAAAAGTCGCCTCCAACAATATCTTTTGGTTGATACAAGACGAAAGCATCTTCAAAAATATTATTGAAGATTTGAGGTGGAGGAAGAATGGATTTTTGCAGTGATCCGGCATATCTGATGCTCTCTGCTAATTCGTTCGCCTTCGTCTCAAGTTTTTCGATTCGACTTTCAGGAAATTCTTTTTCTAAGTTCTTTTGTGCGGCTAGATTTTTCATAGCTGTCAATTAAAAAATAAATAAAATGATTGTTGAGGTTTTGATGAGTGCCTCTTCTCAGTTCAGGGATTATCCTTAGCAATTAATGACCTTAATGGTCAAAATAAAATTGCTAGGCATAAAGAACAAATGCCAATAATTAATAATCCTATGTCTTAGACTTGATGTCATAATGTGACACCAAATGTAGACTTATTTTTTAATTGAGAAATAAAAAAGAAATTCTTTTTTAGTGACGATCAAAATGATTGATCATTTTATCAATTGTATGAAGCAAGTAGAGAGATGAATTCTTGTGTCCGGCAGGAACTGGAGCCGAAGCTTCAAATACAGAGCCATCTTTTTCAAAATGCATTGTACCAGTAGCATCTTCTAAATCATCTTTAAGAGAAGTAAAAAACTCTTTATCTCTATCTCTTATTTCATCAGTCAATAGCATCTCAGTCATGAATTCTTTAATGTTGAAATAAGCGGCAGCTGAGTTCTTAGCAACATCTTTCTTTTTATCACCCGCAATCGGACTTTCAACTTTATTCTCTACTATGTTTTTGAGTTCTGATTTAGAGTTTGAGAAGATTACAAATTCATTTTGAACTGATGCATAAACGTTAAAACCAAACTCTCTTGCGCCATCTTTAAACATATATCCTCCATCAATTTTCTCCATTAGTTCATATTTCAATCCAAGTCTTACAAAACGGTTCATGATGTCTTGTCTGTTAGAACCGAAGACTAAAGAAAAGTCTGGAACTAATTGCATTCTTGTTTTCAATGTTTTAGTATAGTTGTAGTTCTCATCATAATCGTAAGAATAATACTCCACACTTTTCATTCCCATATCGTGGAATATGAAAAGAGCATCTCCTGTTATGAGTTCTGAAACTGCTTCTTCATCCACAGCAATGCTGAATAGGTCACCAAACAGTTCGTATTCTTCTGAATACGTGGTGTCGTAAACATTAAGTAAGTTTTCAATCACTTTAGGGTACTCATCTAGAAAATCCTTAGAGCTTGCCGAAATACTTGCATACCCTAAATCTTTATCACTAATCATCTTTGTGAATGATGAGTTGAGTTTTTGGCTAAATATTTTTGAATAGGCATCTCTTAGTTCTCCGAAGTATTTCATTTTTCCATCCATTCTTATTTCATCTTCTTCTAGATATAAGTCAACGACCATTTCGCCATTGAACATGTTAGTCATACCAAATAAACCTGAACCAAACATTCCGTACCCATAACCATAAGCGGGATAAGCTACCCCATACATGAGTGGATTCATGAATGAAATGTAATTCGGATACCAAAAAGTCGCATTCGCATCTTCGTTAAAGCTAATTTTTAAGTTTTCTTTGTTGTTTAGCAATTCGTCAGAAAAATAGGTTTTTGCTCTACTATTGATAGAATTTGCAACAATTTCTTCTCTTTTTTTCCTTTTTTCTTCTTTTTCTTGCCTTTTTCGATCTTTTTCGTCTTCTCGTTTCTTTCTTTCAAGCTCTCTTTTTTTGTCTTGCTCTGCCATGTAAGCTTCCCACTCTTCTTGTGTCATGTCTTCTAAAGCTGGTTGTATTGCTTCTTCAGTTGCATAAGCTGTTTCGGCTTCTTCATAATAATAGTAGTCGTCTTCATACCAAGACCATTCGCTAAATTCTTTTCCTACGTAGTAGGCTGAAATCAAAATGGCAATATCATCCTTCCAAAAAAGTTTGTTCTCAGCATCATATGAAATTATTTTCATTCCGTCTTTTTCTGTAAACTCAGTTTCAAATTCAGGGTTCTTTACCATGGCTTCAAAGGCTGCAGCATCTTTAATTTTATATGACATATAGCTCATATTCACTTCATCTTTATATTCTCCAACAAAAAAGATTCTCTCTTCGTAATTGAT